>Ga0187827_10000003_pt1 | contig 358771 bp, 339 predicted proteins | sample ETNtaG_39_FD_167969 | JGI IMG/M metagenome (GOLD analysis project Ga0187827, IMG submission 167969) | Marine microbial and viral communities from oxygen minimum zone, Eastern Pacific Ocean - ETNP2014_SV_150_PacBio MetaG (Illumina Assembly) | ecosystem: Environmental > Aquatic > Marine >...
CCCCGCACTTCCTAAGAGTACGGCAAGGGTAGTCAGTAAAGTAATCGCTGTGCGTCTCATAAAAATAAGTTTAGCTGGTATGGGAATAGTTGCAGTCAAGATAAAATGGAGAAACGGTGAATTTTTTTACTGTCAGATCTGCAAAAGGTCAATGCGGATAGACAAGGTTGATCAGGTTGCCAGTGAAGGGCGGGTTGGCAGAACTAAGGCGATACTAAGGGTTCAATAGCACGAATCGCTTATACGGCAAATAAGCGGTTAACAGGGCTGTTTTTAGCTCCAATCACTTCCTATACACTTACTAAATTAAATCCTTAAATTCCCATCCCCATAAGTCATTGAAAAATGGTGCGCCCGGCAGGATTCGAACCTGCGACCTCCGGATTCGGAGTCCGATACTCTATCCATCTGAGCTACGGGCGCCTTTAGTCAAAACCGTCCTTAAGTGTAATTGATTATACAAATTAGAAATAATTATCAAAGAATTAATCCCATCACCAGGTGATGTTTATACAAGAGGAAGTGAATGGTGCAATTATATTAGACGAGACAATATTTCTGATGTGGAACAACTTTAAAAGGTAAAAGTGCTTGAGTAATCACTTATCCATTTCATTGATAATTCTGTTAATTACATCTAAGGTCATCTTAAGCTCCTTTTTTTTAATCGGTGCTGCCTTCTCTTTTGTCCAAGGAATTCTTTTTTCGCGAATTGACCTTAATATTCCTATTCCCTTTAATGTTGCAGCAACAATTTTTGATTTTTTATGGTACGGGTTGGCTTGAAACTCTATCAACCCTGCTTTTTCCATTTCATTGGCTAAAACTTGAACGCTCTGGCGGGATTGACCAGAATGTTTGGCAATTTGTGAAACTGTAAGAGCTGTATCAGGTAGGGCTGAAAAACCTAAAATCTTCCAACGTGCAGCACTTATCCCAAACTCGCTGGTTAAATTATCACCTTCGATATTTAACATTCCCGTAAGCTTGAAAAGTGCTAGTACGATCTCAGTAAATAGCTGCCCTTTGCCACTCTTTGTAGTGAGCCCTGTGTAGTAAAGTGGAATTTGCTTCATAATATTGCCATCACTATTTGACATTATATTGTCAATATGACAATATATTGACAAAATGACATTGTACTGTCAATATAAAACAGGGTTGGTTTTGAATTTATTTATTGTTCTTCACAAATCAAAATTGTAGTTTTATGCAGAATCGAACTTTAATTTTTCTAGCATTAGTTGTTCTATATTCACAAGGTCTCAGTGCCTATCCTGTAGATGCGCTTGAACTTACCTTGGATCAGAGTGTGGAGATTGCGCTACAAAACAATACCGACTTAGCTATTGTGAAGCATCGAAGATCCTTGGCGGACCTTCAAAAATCTGAAGCCTTGGGGGCAGCTTTGCCCGACCTAGATCTAACCGCACGTTACCAGTATGAAGGTAACAATCCAGAGATAGAATTTCTTGGCCAGCGGTTTAAGCTTGTTCCAGATAATAGTTACTTGTTCAACGCAAAACTGGAGCAGTATTTGTATTCTGGTGCTATAGCTTCTGGCTATAGAGCGGCCAGAGAACTGTTTTCTGGTTCAGAGTATGACGTGATTGCTATGGAAAACCGGGTTGTGGCTGAAGTAAACGCGCTTTTCTACAGGGCACTTTACAACCGAGAATTAATCTCCATCAGCGAAGAATCAGTCCAGCAGCTAAAAGTTCACCTGAAAGATTCGAAAGATAGAGAATCTGTTGGGCTGAACACTAGTTATGATACGTTACGTTTTGAGTCGCAATTAGCCGAAGCCAGGTCTGTCCTTGTAACTGGAAAGAATCAGTATTCATATTCGATACTTGAACTGCTCGACTACATGAGTATTGATCCAACGACTTCTGTTCAACTCAAAGGGTCGTTTCAAATTAAACAACTTAATATTAATTTATCGGAAGCATTAGTATTTGCTATGGAAAACAGGCCAGAAATAAAATCAGCAAAAGAATCATCTAAGGCAGCAAAAGATATGGCTATTGCCATGAGAAGTCAGGTTTTTCCAACGGTTAAGGGTTTTGCCAACTACAATCTTTCGAATTCATCTGGTTTTGTCGAGAGTGATGAGCTGGTCGACAGCTGGAACGCTGGAATTAACATAAAATTTAACCTCTTTGATGGTATGGAGCGATCTTCGCGTTACAGAAAGAAGTTTGTTGAAAGTTACATTGCCGACCTAGAGCATAGCAGAACGATTCGGCGTGTAAGATTGGAGGTTAAAGCTGCATTCGACGAGCTAGCAAGGGCTAAGGAACTTCTGACCTCACAGAGTAAAAATGTTGAATACGCTGAAGAGACGTATCGGATAGCTTCCGTAAGCCATAGAGAAGGCGTGGCCACTCAGCTAAAAGTACTTGATGCTCATCTATCGCTCCGGAAGGCCAAATCCAATTACAGCAAATCACTGTACGAAAACAATGTTGCGCGAGTGAAGCTTTTAATGGCATTAGGAGGAAGTTATGAGAAGTAGAGATCAAAACCTAAAAGCTGTTCTCGCGATATTGATGATCCTTGTTGTAGCTTGTTCTAAGAGTCCAGAGAATAACTTGAAGCCAAGTTCAGATTCTGGAAAAGCAACAGTTAAAGTGGCTACAATGATAGTTACAGCAGAGACCTTCGAGCAAAAACTTACACTAACAGCTTCTACAATGGCTAGTAAAAGTGTGATCATAGCTTCAGCGGCAGCTGGTAGGGTCAAAAATCTTGGTTTCGATAGAAGTGACAAAGTGCATGCTAGTCAACCCCTTGTATGGTTAGATGATTCGGTCCTTGCATCAGAGTTAGAACGGATAGTTGCCGATCACGAAATGGCATCCCTTCATCATGAAAAATTAAAAGCCTTATCCGATAAGGGGGCCAATGTTTCAGAATTGAAACTAGAGGAAGCACGTCTAAAGCTCAAGGCGGAAGGTGCTAAGTTATCGGCCCTAAATGCAAAGCTGGACATGATGACAGTAAGAGCTCCATTTGCTGGCGTGGTGGTGACGCGGGACGTAGAAGTGGGTGCCTACATTAATCCGGGGCAACGGCTTGCCAAGCTAGTCACAATTACACCGATGAAAATAATAACTGGTGTGCCAGAAACAGCAATAGCCGATTTTAAAGTAGGCAAATCTGCTCTTGTTACACTCGATGCATACCCTGGCAAGACTTTTACTGCAGAAGTAACCTCCATTTCACCAGAGGTGAATCCTAAGACACGTGTTTTCGACTGCGAGCTTGTAATACAGAGTTCATCAGAAAACATTCTTTCTGAAATGAGTGCTAAAGTTTTGTTTACCAAAAAGGTTTTGGCAAACTCCGTACTCATTCCCCAGACCTCTGTTGTAGAGCTAATTGATGGTCATGCAGTTTATGTCGTTGAGAATGGTTCCGTTGCTAGGCTAAAAAAGGTGGTGATAGCAGACGTGGCTGAAGAAAAAGCCTTGGTGGAATCAGGTCTTTCTGTAGGAGAACATCTGGTGATATCTGGGCATAGAAGCTTAATAGACGGAGACACGGTAGAGGTATCCAACTAGGCCACAATCATGATCGTCACCAATTTTTCCTTAAAAAACCATATTGCTGTTTATGCCTTGATTGTGATCATTGCTGTCTTTGGGCTTATTTCATATTCTTCCCTGCCACGAGAGGCAAATCCGGATATTACTATTCCTGTTGTCATTGTTACCACTACTTATCCTGGTGTCTCACCTAGTGACATTGAGACGCTGGTTACTATGGAACTCGAGAAAGAACTTAAAAACCTTGAAAATATTAAAGAGATGCGCTCTTCTTCCAAGGAAGGTGTATCGATAATAACAGTAGAATTTGAAGCTAACGCCAACATTGACGAGGCAATTCAAAAAACAAGAGACAAAGTAAATATCGCAAAACGCCACTTACCAACCGATGCGGATGAGCCGATAGTTGATGAGGTTAACTTTTCCAACATCCCAATAATGATTGTTAATATTTCTGGGAAATACAGCCTTGTACGGCTCAAGAAAGTGGCTGAAAACCTCAAAGATTTAATTGAAACAACTCCTGGTGTGCTTAGCGTAGAAATGGCTGGAGGATTGGATCGTGAAGTACAGGTGGACGTTGACCCTGAAAGGCTACGTTATTACGGCCTAGCAATAAAGGATGTGGTAAAGGTCATAGAAAAGGAAAACACCACGATTCCAGGTGGCTCAATTGAGGTGGGTACTTATAAATATTTGGTACGTATCCCAGGGGAATTTGAGGATCCTTTGAAGATACGCGATATTGTAGTTAAAACTTCAAACCTGAAACCAATATATTTGAGGGATATTGCTACAGTCAAGTTTGGGTTTAAGAAGGTATCTACCTATGCCAGGTTAAAAGGTGTAAAAACAATCAGCCTCTCAGTTACCAAGCGCTCCGGAGAAAACATTATCGCAGTTACCGACGCTATAAAAGCGTTGGTAGATAGAGAGCTTCCAAGCATGCCACGTACCACAGATATTAAAATCACTGCTGACCAGAGTGAGCTGACCAGAACACTCATAAATGAACTAGAGAACAATATTGCGTCGGGGCTTATCCTAGTGCTTGTGGTTCTTTTCTTTGTGCTGGGGTTAAAAGTTGCCATTTTTGTCGCCCTCTCCATTCCTTTCTCTATGCTTATATCATTTTCAATACTTCACGCATTGGGGTTTTCACTGAACATGGTTGTGCTTTTCGCATTAATTTTAGCTTTGGGTATGCTGGTAGATAACGCCATAGTTATTGTAGAAAATATTTATCGGCACGCAGAAGAAGGAAAAACACCATTCAATGCCGCAATGGAAGCCACTGCAGAGGTTGCGAAACCGGTCGTTGTATCCACAATAACAACACTGTGCGCCTTTTTCCCGATGATCTTTTGGCCTGGGATAATGGGGGAGTTTTTTGTTTATTTACCTTACACACTAAGTATTACTCTATCTGCGTCACTGTTTGTTGCGCTGGTTATAAACCCAACACTATGTGCAACGTTGATGAGCGTTTCTTATCGGAGGAAGGCCATAAGCGAGATGGACGATTCTGAGGTTGGCAGAGTAATGCTATGGTACAAAAAGTGCCTTAAAATGGCGCTTAGTCACCGGGTGATTACTATTGGAACTTCGTTGATTGCATTGATTGCAATTTTTCCTTTATATGGTTTGTTAGGTCAAGGAATAGAGTTTTTCCCAAAAATAGAACCAAGCAAGGTGTTCATTGACATAGAAGCACCAACTGGTACGAACATCATGGCATCAAACAAACTAGCCTTAGAGATGGAGAAAGTTGTAGAGAAAATGAATGACGTAAAGGTGTATGTAACCAACGTGGGAGTATCAACAGGGAAGTTTGACTTTACAGGGGCTGGTGGCGAAGGGCCAAGCCACAAAAGTAGGATTGCAGTTGATTTCATAGATCGCAAAGACAGGATACGGTCTACCTATATACCAGAAGGGATATTTAGGGATAAGGCAAAAAAAGTTGTTGGTGCTGATGTTCAAATAAAAGCTGAAAAGGCAGGACCTCCCACAGGAGCGCCTGTTAACGTGGAAATATCGGGACATAACTATATGATGCTTGGGCAAATAAGCATGGAAGTTGAGCAAAAGCTGCGGTCTATATCAGGATTGATTGATTTAAGAAACGATTACTCGCCAGGAAGGCCGGAATTGAAAATTGAGATAGACCGCGAACGCGCGGGTCGATATGGTTTGCGAACACGTGATGTTGCCAAGGCAATTCGGACAGCCATTCATGGTAGTAAAGCATCTACTTACCGGCAGGGAAAAGATGAATACGATATCAGAGTGCGCTTTCGTGAAGACAGGCGTGACAGGATAGAGAAATTGAAGGAGTTTTTCATCCGTCACAAAAACAAGATAGTACCACTAACCTCTATTGCAACAATAACCACGTCGTCAGGTTACAGCGATATTGCCCACATTGATCAGAAAAAAGTTGTTACCGTTTCAGCCGGCGTTGCCCCAGGTCTAAACGATAATGAATTGCTAGCGAAGTCCAGAGATGTTTTAGAAGGTGAAATCAATCTTCCATCTGGGTACAGCGTTGACTTTACTGGTCAGAACGAGGAACAGCAAGAATCTAGGGAGTTTTTGAAAAAAGCATTTAGAGCTGCAATATTTCTTATACTATTTGTGCTAATTCTACAATTCAACGCCATAACCACTCCGCTAATCATAATTTCGTCAGTGATACTTTCATTTATAGGAGTACTAATAGGGCTCATGGTTACCTTAACTCCTTTTGGCATAATTATGACCGGAATAGGAGTGATAAGTTTGGCTGGTGTAGTTGTTAATAACTCAATTGTCTTGCTTGATTACACTATCCAATTGCGTGAGAGGGGGATGCCAAAAGCAAAAGCGATAGTCATAGCAGGAATGACACGTCTCCGCCCAGTGCTTCTCACAGCTATTACGACAATTCTAGGTCTACTCCCCATGGCCATAGGAATTAGTTTTGATTTTAAGGCTTTTGAGTGGATCACAAGCTCAGATTCTTCTGACTGGTGGGGTCCTATGGCTGTGGCAGTAATCTTTGGTCTTGCATTTGCTACAGCGCTGACATTAGTTGTTGCGCCAACGCTTTATTCACTATTTGACTCTTTGGTTTTAAAGTTGACTGGCTCCTCATTCAACAATGGTGGCCATTCCTCAATGGAAAAAACAATGTAAGCTAATGGTAAAAAGTACATTTAATACCGAACCATGATGCTTAAATCATACTTAGATCCCAGCCTATTGGTGGAAAAGATACTGAATTGCCATATCTTTAAATTAGTGGGACATAGGTTTGTAATAAACCAAATATGTGCATTGACATCCAAACTAATTAACACTAGAATCGGCAGGGTCCAACGGAGCTAATTGTTAGAAACTTTGTAAAATAAAGACTTATATGGATTATCAAATACACCTAGCTATATTGTCCCAGATATCTAATGTTACAGAAAACCAGAGTGTTGTAGATCTAGTCTTAAGAGCTGGCTGGGTTGCCAAATCAGTTTTTTTATTACTTTTGGCTTTCTCGATAATTTCTTGGGCAATCGTCTATCACAAACTTAGGTTATTCAGCAAGGTACGCAAAGAGACAGATAACTTTAACCAAGAGTTTGTAAAACAGGGACAGCTGGAAAATGCCTATAATTTAGCAAAACGACTTAAGAACTGTCCAACTGCTCGTGTTTTTACGGCAGGCTACATAGAGTTGGCAGCTCAATTTCGCAAAACACAAAATGAACTAAGCTATAAAGAAGATGAAGGTCTTTTGCTTGAAAAGCTTGACTCAGTAAGCAGAGCATTAGAACGCGCCACGGCACAAGAAGTTACGAAGTTAGAGAGATGGCTTATATTCCTTGGAACCACAGGCTCGGTGACGCCATTTATAGGTCTATTTGGAACCGTTTGGGGTGTTATGAACGCATTTAGCGGTATAGGAACTAAGGGGCAGGCAAGCATAGCCGTTGTGGCCCCAGGAATTGCAGAGGCTTTGGTAGCTACTGCGGCAGGACTATTTACAGCCATACCCGCAGTTATTGCCTACAACTACTTTGTCTACAGAGTAAAGATCAAGGCCACTGAGATGGACAACTTTTCGCTAAATATGCTATCGCTGATCGACCGTGAATATATAAAGCGATCCTAATGCTTATAGATTCAGGAGGAAAGCGGTTTCGCCGAAAGGCGTCCATGGTAATGACAGAGATAAATGTCACACCTTTTGTTGATGTTATGTTGGTTCTCCTGATCATATTTATTGTCACTGCACCACTTCTGCAAAGTGGGCTCAACATTGACCTACCTAAAGAAGATACAGGTGCGCTTGAGATTAGGGAGCAGAACGTCGTTGGAATGCGGTCGGATGGTGCAATATTTTACAACGAAAAACGAATAGACGAAAAAGATCTTCGCGCTAAAATGCGGAATCTTGCGGCACGATCAGATAAACCTGAAGTTTTTCTGCATGCGGACAGACGTATTTCATATGGCAAAGTGATGCGAGTTATGGCCATAATTAAGAAAGCAGGAATCACCAAGCTAGGGATGGTCACGTCAATTCCTCCGGAGACACAAAAAAAATGAACTCCGGGAACAAGAACGTCCAATATGCAAAACCGAGTTTAGCCTATTGAAACGTATTTCCCAATTCTAGAATATGAAAGAGACCCAGATGTTGGCCCAGAAGGGACGTGACCTGAATACTTCCAAACAGTTTATAAGGTCGGTTGGTATCTCCGCAGTATTCCATGCGGTTTTTGTGCTTTGCATAGTGATATTTGCGCAATTCAACTACAAGCCAAACGTTATTGTTCCTGGGTATACCGTAAACTTAGTCTCTGCGAAAAAACCCCCTAGTAGCTTACTTGACCCGAGTCAATTGGAAAAAAAGCCAAGAATAATAAAGAAGAAGAAGTTGGTAAAAGAAAAGAGCTACAGGAAAATGAAGAAAAAGGCTAAAAAAGTTCAAAAGATGGTAAAAAAGACTTCTAAAATCAGAAAGGTAATTCCCAAAAAGAAAAAACTGCGGAAACCAGCCAAAGAAAAGATTGTAAAAATAGTTAAAAAGACAGTTTCTAAGACTGTTCCTAAAGAAGCCTCTGCAAAAACCCGAAAATCAATTACAACTGAAGGCGATCCTTTTACTCATGTATGGTATATAAAAATTGTGGAGAGGAAGGTTAATGGTAACTGGGTAACGCATGGGCTTAACGTCGCCGGGCAAAGAAGTAATCCATTGGTGTATTTCTCTATATCTAGGGATGGGCAGGCATTATCTTTGAAGTTGCTTAAAAGCTCGGGAGTAGAAGAGTTGGATAACAGCGCCTTGATTGCTGTTTCTGAAGCCCAGCCTTTTCCTCCGTTACCTGACGATTTCAAACCAAAAACGCTGAACATTAGGTATGAATTTTTTTATGAGCAAACTTTTGAGTAAAATCGGTACTTTTAGTACCATTGCGATACTTTTTACGTTTATGGCTGCCCATTCTGCAAAGGATGTATATATCAGCACTAAACGAACTGAGTCTAAGCTTTTGGAAGTGGCTATACCTGAATTCCGTTTCAATGGTAACGACAAGAATAACCTAGGTGTTCTTGCCTCTCTAATTATTAACTTTGATTTAAAATTCACGGGGTATTTCAAGCCAATCGAGAAATACTCGCTACTTAAAAGTGTACAAGATCGTGACACACGGTTAGGGAAAATAGATTACGATGAGTGGCGTACCCTTGCATCAAACTTTTTGGTACAAGGAGTTATCAACGTCCAAGCTGATCGCAAATTAACCCTTGAGGTGAAAGTTTACGATCTTCAGAAGAAAAAAATATTTTTTGCCAAGAAGTATATAGGCAGAAAAAAGCTGTTTAGGCAGATGGCACACCAATTTTCCGATGACATTCTTATGCGCCTTACCGGAGATAAAGGTATAGCAAGAACCAAAATTGTGTTCGTTTCAAAGGTAAGAGGGCGAAAGGAGTTAATGATCATGGATTACGATGGCAATAATCCGCGTCAAATCACTTCAGATAGGTCATTGGTGTTGTTCCCCAGCTGGAACCCGAAAAAGAAAAATCTTATTTTGTTTACAACGTACCGCTATAGAAATCCAGATATTTATGTAATAGATTTGTTAAGGAGAAAGCGCTGGCCCTTATCGCGAAAGGTTGGTCTAAACTCTACTGGGGAATGGTCGCCTGATGGGGAAAAGGTAGCCTACTCGCTCTCTAGAAAGGGAAACTCTGATATTTATGTGATGAATTCAGATGGGACCAATTCCAAAAAGCTAACATTTTCCAAATCGATTGAAACCAGCCCGGAATGGTCTCCTGATGGATCGCGCATTTTGTACACATCTGATAGGTCAGGGTCACCACAAATATATGTGATGAAATCTGATGGATCTGAAAAGAAAAGAATAACGTACAGAGGAACTTACAATGATTCTGCTGCATGGTCATCACACGGCAACCTCATTGCATATGCATCTCTTGTTGGAAACAAATTTGATGTTGTGGTGATGAACTACAAAAACCCGAGGGCAACTAATTTAACAAATGGCCAGGGTTCCAATGAATCGCCTGCTTGGGCCCCCAATGGGAGGCATATTGTCTACTCATCGACAAAAGGAGGGAAAAGTCAGGTTTACATTATGTTGTCAGATGGTACAAACAAAACTCAGATAACTTTTTTACCAGGCGGAGGTTACTTGCCCTCATGGGGGCCGGATTGATTCCATGTCCGGTAGAACCCTATCTTCCTAGCTTGCTCTTAACATATTTTTAACTTGAAAACAAAATTTGACTTTGTTAAAGTTGCTAGGGCTGGAGGAGAGCCAGAACCACTTGGAATTCAGTAGCCTTATGTGCGTAGGAGAGATGCCATGTTCCGATTAAATGAACGACTTTTTCTTTCTTTGTCCTTTGTTTTAGTTTTTGTAGTTGCGTTTGGTTTGGGAGCGTGCTCGAAGAAAGTTTCTAAAGGCTCTGATGGTACGTCCGAGCGAATGGAACAAGAGGGTCAGAGAGATGCTGGGTATGCGGATGAAGAAGCCCTTCAAGACATATTTTTTGATTTTGATAGATCGGATATAAGGGATGATGCACGTGCTGTCCTGCAGCAAAATGCTGAGTGGATGAAATCAAATTCGAGCACCAGGGTTCAGATTGAAGGCCACTGTGATGAACGTGGTACAGAAGGATATAACCTATCCCTTGGTGAGAGAAGAGCAAATGCTGTAAAAAACTATCTAATTTCTTTGGGTGTTGGCGCGGAAAGGCTATACACCATAAGTTACGGTGAGGAACTACCTCTTGATCCAGGTCATACAGAAGAGGCATGGGGAAAAAATCGCCGGGCTCATTTCCTGGTTACTAGGTAGATAAAAGATTCCTTAGATAAAAAACCCGAACAAGTTCGTATCTTCAACAGGGGAGAGGCACTTTTGCCGCTCCCCTGTTGCTTTTTAGGTGATGATATAAAATTTCACTTAGTTAATTGAAAAACTGATTTTGAGGGGATTCATTGAAACAAAACATAATTAGATGGTATGCAAGCAGTAATTGGTTTGCACAGTTCTTAAAAGGAATATCGGTTATAGTTTTAATTACCCTGATGCCAGCATGCGAAACTGCTAGCAAGCGTGAAAAAGCTGCCAAAGCCATTAAAATGCAAGCGGATATGGTAGCAAATGTTGACCAGTTGGAAAGTTCAATTACGGTCCTTACTGGCCAGATTGAAGAGCTAAATGAGAGGGCGAACCGTCTTTCGAAGAAAATATCAAAAATGGAGTTGGGCACATCACTTCAAAACGATCTTCTGGAGAGAAGCATTGCTACTAATGTTCGACTTGAAGTTCTTAATGCAAAGCTCAACTCCTTAAATGCTGAAACTATGGCCTTCATTAAATTAATGGAGAAGAAGCATGGGATTAGTAAAAGTGCTCATCAAAGTGAGGTTAACAGAACCTTGGCAAGAATTGTTTCCAATGATGCTAACACTGAAGTTGCCATAAAGAATAGTGCTAAGAACACTTCTAATACCCCCATTGGAAAGCTTTTGCCACATGAATTGTATGAAAAAGCGTATAGAGCTTTTTTGAAAGGTAAGCATAAAGATGCCATAAAGGGTTTTACTAGGTACCTTTCCAAATTTCCAGAATCAGAGCTTTCAGATAATGCAGCCTACTGGCTGGGTGAGGCGAAATTTAGAATTCCTGATTACAAAGGAGCTGTTACAGCTTTTGACAGTATGGCAGCACGCTATCCTGCCAGTAAAAAAGCCCCTACTGCCATTTTGCGAAGTGCAACAGCAAGTTTTAAAAGAGGTGACAAAAAGGGGGGGTTTCTTAGATTGCGATCTATTGTGGAGTTGTTCCCTGAAACTAAGGAAGCAATGGTTGCTGGAGAAAAACTTAAACAAGAAAGCAAGTCATCGAACTAGATCTGCAACTTAACTTAACAAAACCATGCTTAATATAATCAGGGAAAGTGCCAAATCTATTATCAGTAAAGTGTTAATTTGGTTTGTTGCATTTACATTCGTTGGCGCTGCTTTTTTGGTCTGGGGTCAAGGCGGAAGTCGACGCGATGATGTGATGGCTACAGTTGGAGATTTTGTAATTACTAAGGCTAATCATCACGAACAAACCAGGATGTATGAGGAGCAGTTGCGGCTACAATTCCGAAACGAACGCCCGGAAGATCTTTACAAAAACTTCAACCCTCCGAAAATGGCCTTAGACGCATTGCTGAACAAAGCTGTTCAAAAGATGGCCGCAAAAGAAGCTGGTCTGCTAGTAACCGACACCGAAATTCGGAAATCTATATTCACTATGCCACAGTTTCAGTCCAACGGTGTATTCGACAAACAGCTCTACAACAGAATGCTTTCATATAATATGATTTCACCAAAAACCTTTGAAGAAATCCTCAAAGGCGACCTGCTTGTTAATAAATTTCGACGAATGATTGTCGAAACAGTTGGTATCTCCGATGCTGAGGTTGTTGAGTGGCACCTATCGCAAAATCAAAAAGTTGTTTTGGATTACGTAAAGATTGAGTCGTCAAACTATGAAAGAAAAGTAAAGGTTTTAGAAGAAGCATTGACGGAATGGTATGAAAAAAGGCTTTTAGAATTTGAGACGCCAGAAAAACGTGATTTCAAAGTGGCAACTTTTGCACCAGTGAAATTTGCACCCAGTGTAAAAGTGGATGATGAAGATCTAGATACTTTTTACGAAAATAACAAGCTGGAGTTTTCAAAGCCTGAGTCGGTGCGTGCAAGTCACATACTAATTCTGATCCCAGAGTCTGCATCTGACCGTGAAGGGGAACTCGCCAAAGAAAAAGTTGATAAAGCTATGGCCCGCTTGGAAGCTGGTGAGAGTTTCTTTGAAGTTGCAAAAGACGTATCGGAGGGACCGTCAGCAGCAAAAGGTGGTGACCTCGGTGAATTCACTAGGGGGCAGATGGTACAGGGATTTGAAGATGTTGCTTTCAATTTAAAAATTGGTGATTTTTCTAAACCGTTTCGTACTGAGTTTGGATGGCACATAATAAAATTGTTCGCTCATAACGAGGCAAGAGAAAAACAGTTAGAAGAGGTTCGTGATCTAATTGAGAAACGGATCAGAATAATAAAAGCCAGTGAAGCAGCTCTAAATGCAGCAGACGCAATATCTGAAAAAATGTATGGGAGCAACCTTGAAGAGTTAGTGAAAAGGGATGATAGGATTCAGCTTCGTACTGGTCAGGCTGTTGATGGAATGGTTATAAAAGGATTTGATGATTGGTCATCTGTTTGGCAGACACTTTCTGAGCTAGAGCCAGGTTTTCACAGTGAACCGCAGAAACTAAATGAAGCTTACGTTATTTTTGTTCTCGATAAAGTTATACCAGTAAAGACAGGGTCCTTGAATGAGAATCGGATGGTTGCCGAGAAGCGGTTTCGAATGCAAAATGCAACTGAACTGGCCCATCAAGATGCTGAAAAAATATTTAGTGCGGGAACAGATGGTTTCAAAGCTCAGGCTAATAGCTTGAGCTTAAAAATATTACATACAAAACCATTTTCAAAAGCGTCTTTAATGAAACCCGGATCTGAGAAAAGTGTTGAAGCAATGTTGACTATGGGGCTTGATCTTGCGCTCGATGAGGTTGCGATAGTTCCATATTCCCTTGGTTTCTATGTAATACACTTAAAGGAGCGTAAACCATTAGATTTAAAGGATATAATAGTCAGCTTGCCTACAATAAGAGAAAATCTTCTAAAGACCAAGGCAAATCAAATTTATACTGACTACATTGGAAACTTAAGGAAAAAAGCGGAAAGAGACGGTAGGATTATAGTATATGTTGATTACAGTAGGTTATGACTTTCTAGTTATTATAATGACCTTGGTCATTATCTAACTTTCCTGTTACTGATAATTTAGGTATAGCTGCCTTAAACACCTTGATTTTTTTAGCCAAACAGTCTACTCTTCATTATAAGTAGTGCTCACGCAGTTAGAGTGCTAACAGTTCTATGCAATAATAAATAAGTTCTTGAAAGTATGCGGTCATCAGAAGAAAATTACTGTTTTTTTCACTCCACAAGCTTGCTTTTTCCAGTTGGCCGTTTTATCTTTCTGAATCTACAGGTGAACATTCAACTTGGGTGACACTTAATAGGTAGCGCTCTTATGGTGGGAGCGCTGAAGGTTACAACCGACAATGAACAGGTTGTTGTAGGTATAAAATAACCCTTAGAATTTTGGAGGAGAAATAGTGGTTAAGATCAGGCCATTGAACGATCGAGTTTTAATAAAACCAGCTGAGACGAAAGATGAGAAATCTGGTGGAATAATTATCCCCGACACAGCCAAAGAGAAGCCACAAGAGGGCAAGGTAATGGCCATTGGTGACTCCGATGAGTTGACCGTAAAGGTCGGAGATAACGTGATCTACAGTAAGTACGCTGGTACAGAAATTAAATTTGGAGGTGCAGAGTATCTTATAGTTCGGGAAGAAGACATCCTCGGTGTACTTGGGTGATGATTGTTAAAGACTTAAATAAGAAGGCATCGAAAGACAAATAAGAAAGGGATATAAATAAAAAATGGTCAAACAGATATCTTTCGCTGACGAGGCGAGGCAGAAAATATTATACGGTGTTGATCAGTTAGCCAACACCGTGAAGGTGACTCTTGGTCCCAAGGGTCGTAACGTAGTTATAGATAAACGTTTCGGTTCTCCTACAATTACCAAGGATGGTGTTACTGTAGCTAAAGAAGTGGAACTTAAGGATCCTTACGAGAATATGGGAGCTCAGCTAGTAAATGAAGTGGCCTCCAAAACCTCTGACGTTGCGGGAGATGGTACAACAACCGCGACGATTTTGGCACAAGCGATATTCCGCGAAGGGATAAAAAACGTTACAGCCGGAACCAACCCAATGGAAATCAAACGTGGAATCGAACAAGCTGTTGAAGCAGTTATCGACGATCTTAGAAATCTTAGTAAAGAGACCAAGGATAAGAAGGAGATTGCACAGGTCGGATCCATATCGGCAAACAACGACCAAGCTATTGGTGACCTAATAGCCGAAGCAATGGATAAAGTAGGTAAGGATGGAGTAATAACAGTTGAAGAGGCAAAAGGGATGGAGACTTCCCTTGAGATAGTTGAGGGCATGCAATTCGACCGTGGATACCTGTCCCCATACTTTGTAACGAATCCAGAGCGGATGGAGTCAGTGCTTGACGATGCTTACATTCTGCTTAACGAAAAGAAGATTACAAATATGAAAGAGCTTCTTCCAATTCTTGAAAAGATTGCGAAGATGGGAAAACCTCTTCTTATTCTTGCCGAAGATATAGAGGGCGAGGCTCTTGCAACTTTGGTTGTAAATAAGCTTCGTGGTACCCTCAATTGCGCTGCAGTTAAGGCTCCAGGTTTTGGAGATAGACGCAAGGAGATGCTAAAGGATATAGCGATTCTTACCGGTGGCAACGTGATCAGTGAGGACCTTGGTGTGTCTCTTGAGAAAGTAACTGTTGATGATCTTGGTCAGGCCAAGCGCGTTCACATCGATAAAGAGAATACAACAATAGTTGAAGGACGAGGTAAAGGTAAGGATATTGAAGGACGTGTAAAACAGATCCGTAGCCAAATTGAAGAGACCACCTCTGAGTATGATATTGAGAAACTGCAGGAAAGGCTTGCCAAATTAGTTGGTGGTGTTGCCGTGATTAACGTTGGTGCTGCTACCGAAACGGAAATGAAGGAAAAGAAAGCTCGTGTAGAAGATGCCTTGCACGCTACTAGAGCTGCAGTTGAAGAAGGCATTGTCCCAGGCGGAGGAGTAGCACTTCTACGCTGCATCAGTGTCTTGGAAAAGTTAAAAGCCGAAAACGAAGACCAACAAGTTGGAGTAAGTATAATTCGTCGTGCCCTCGAAGAACCTATCCGTCAGATTGCTAACAACGCTGGCTTCGAAGGTTCAATAGTTGTACAAGAAGTTAAGAAAGCAAAGGCGAACTTTGGTCTTAATGCTGCTAACGGTGACTACGTTGATATGCTTAAAGCTGGAATCATAGACCCAACTAAAGTTACAAGGACGGCCTTGCTGAATGCGTCTTCAATTGCATCCTTGCTACTAACCACTGAGGCTATGGTTGCAGAGTTGCCTGAAGAGAAACCAGCAGCTGCTATGCCTGATATGGGCGGCGGTGGAATGGGTGGAATGGGCGGAATGCCTGGAATGATGTAACCTTAGTCGTTAGCTTAAATGTAACAATCTTACCTAGCAATAGGTTAGGGGCGGATCAATATACGGTCCGCCCCTATTATTTTGCGTGCTAGAGTAATCAATAAAAGTCTGCTCAATCTTCTTGATGTGTGATTAGATGCAAAAAATGTACTGACTTTAACCCTATGTTTATTCTTTACAGTTGGGGATCTAAATTGGTAAAAGCAGTGGAGATCTATATTTGGGGGGTAGGATGAAAAATTTTAAAACTATCATTGTGTTTTTGGTGACGTTATTATTAGCTCTAAATAACGCTTCTTCCGCCGATTTTATAACTTTGGCAGACAAGGCCTTTCAAGGGTACGACAATAAGACTGCTATGAAGTTATATAAAAAAGCTTTAAAGGATAAACCATCCAACTTCACAATAAAAAGGAAACTGATTGAAGTTACAATTAATGTTGGCGAAGATTTAGATAATGAACAATCAGAAGAATATTTCAAAGAGGCCATAAGTATGGCTAAGGTTATGGTGGATAACGATCCTGATCGAGCATGGCCATATTACTTGGTTGGGCTTTCAAGTGCTAGGCTAGCAAGTAGTAAAAGTGGAAAAGAAAAGGTTAGGCTTTCCAGAGGAATTGAAGAGAACGCCAAGAAGGCAATTAAAATTAACCCAAAATTTTATCGCGCATACATACTGTTAGGTGGTTATTACAGAGAAATAGCAAATTTGAATCTTTTCTTAAAAGCATTTGCAAATGTATTTTTTGGTGGTTTACCGGATGGAACTAACGAAAAATCTGTTTCTACGCTAATTAAATCACTAGAGATTGGATCCGGGTTGAGAACTAGCATATTTTTTGAGCTTGGCAAAACCTATGAGGCTATGGGTAATAGGATAAAAGCAATTGAGTATTTCCAAAAAACCGTGAACTCAACAAAGAGCGACCATCTAGATGATGAAAGAAAAAAGGTGGCAACGGAAAGACTGACAAAGTTAAAGCAGTAGAATAGTTCCGTAACCCGATTAGATTGGGGTGTGCTTTATATTTCGCCCCCCTTTATATGTTGTTCCCTACCTCGATGCATATGAAAAGAAGTTGTCTTGGGTCAAGAGAGAGTTTCAATCATAAATTTTCCGACGTTGGAAAATTTTTATGGAAACATGCGCGAATCCATTTTGCTTAGCGTGTGTTCATCACACTTCCCATTGTTTTAGTAGCGTATAAAAGTGTTCCGGCGGCCGCTGCGATAATAAGAGCCTCTATTGTTAAGATAGGGTATATCCAATGCAAACCCCAATTAGCATCTACGAATGCAACTTGGTATACAGCTAGCGATCCAACCCCAAATACAAGTGTAAATTTAATACCATAACCAGTAGAGAGCAAGTGGCCAGGCAGAAACTTTGAAGCAAGGCTATTTTCGATCGGCTGCATGCCCAAAGTAAAGAATACTAGTCCAGCCGCTGCTAGGTACAAAGGCAAATTAAAAAATATAGACATCCCCAATGCAAAAGGTGCCGCCGAAAGATGAAAAATGAAATATATCTTTCGCAGGTCAAATCGGTCGGCTAGCCTTCCACCAACGTATTGCCCCAAAATACTAAACATGAAGAGTGATGATACTAGTAAAGCTGAAACGCCTGACAGCAAATGTCCACTTTTTGTGCCAAGAAAAAAACTGTTAAAAAAGGCGTTTAGTGTATCAGTAGCTCGTAGCTCCATCATAGCCGGTAAACTGGTCATGTTTGCCCTGTAAAGCAGTCCTGAAAACGTCATTGCAAAACACAAAATAAGGAAAAAGTTCCAGTGGCCTTTATCCCCTGCACTATGCTTAGGTTTTGCCTGCTTATTACCAACGTGCGTTTCAATTATTGGCATCATAAAGATTATCACCAGGATTATAATTCCCAATGCGGAGGTGAATGCGAACACCAGTCTCCAGTTAAATGTAAGTAGTACTAGTCCTGACAAAAGTGGTGCCGCTGCTATTCCTAAATTACCTAAAATTCCATTTATTCCGTGTGCTGAGCCCTGCTTTTCAATGCCGTGGGCTATGAGGCCCATGCCTGCGGGGTGGTAAAACCCGCAAAAAAATCCGATGGCTGCTAAAGACAAGGTGAACGAAACTATTGTTGTTGAAAAGGAAGCGAACAGAGAAGAAATTGCCATACCAAAGACACAAATTTTTAGTATGCCAATTCGGGACCATTTATCAGCCACATATCCGGCAGGAATTGCCATGGCCCCATATAGCATGTACATGAAAAAGCCTATCGGGAAAATTTCTGCCGGTGGCACACCAAGATCCTTAGAATAAGGAATTACAATTGCCGGGAAAATAAGCACACACATATGGGTTAGGAAATGAACCATGCCGGATACAGAAATAATCTTGGTCTCTTGAGTCAAATTGAACATGTAACTTTTACTATACCTTTAGAAGAGAACAAAAATTAATGGTCGGGATGAGAGGATTTGAACCTCCGACTCCTCACCCCCGAAGCGAGTGCTCTACCAGACTGAGCCACATCCCGTGACGATGAATCTAAAATACTTTGTGCTTAATTGCCATTTATTGAAGCTACCATCACATTCTTTCTTCCACAAGAAAAAATAACTGATGAATAAGTTCATTCGCTTTGCATATTTAGCGTTCACTCATTCACAGCTTCAAAACATATACTCCACCATCACAAACATGTAGGCTGTATACTTGACGAACCTAAAGCCTTCGTGTTAGTTTTTGAACTCGATGTTTAAGAATGGTTCACGGTATTGTTGGTTGTATCACTTTAATATTGAAGGACTTTTATGATTGTAAGACTTTGTGTTGCCATGGTGCTATTTGGAATAATCATGTTTCCTGGACTTTCAGAGGCCATTCCTGCATTCGCGAAAAAATACGAAATAGCATGTTCTCTCTGCCACGACTCTTGGACGCGGCTCAAAGTAGAAGGGATAAAGTTCAAGCTCAACGGATACCAAATGCCTAACTCTGAGGACGGTGGGGAAGTAGCAAAACATGCTTCAGCTAAAAACCTATTTTTAGATGTCGGCACAGGGAATCCGCCGTTATCCATTACTGTGGAAGGTGGAATAATCCTCTCTCAGCCTACACAGGGCCCTGACGACCAACAGGAAGACAAGTTTTTTTGTTGTGTGGAGGGTAATGCGGTAACTCTATCTGCTGGTGGAACGTTGGCACCTAACATTGGCTATTGGCTTTCTTTGCCTTGGGGTAAGGAAAATGTACAACAAGCGTACCTAAGATTTGTCAACTGGTTTGGGCCGGGATATATGAGCATGGATATTGGTGCTATAAAAGTTGTGGATTATGATGTAGTTGGAGCAGGACGAGAATGGTTTGGCACCCCATTGATTGCTTTCCATGGCAGTCCCTATAACAACAATTCAAACGAGGTTGGGCTTACTGCGCCTCACAACGATACTGGTGTGCGTTTTTACGGAAAGCCAGAGTTTGGCCCGTTTACATATGAAATGGGTTTTTATACGGGCTCGCAGATTGTGAGTGCGGGTGATGATGACAATTCTTTAGCCCAAACACTCATGGGCCGTATAGACGCAGGGCCTCTTGCGTTGTCTTTGCGTTACTGGAACAACAAAACAGGTGTTCTCGACCAGAGTGCTGTTACCACTTCTGGAGATACAATTACTTTTGTTGCCAACTCCAGGGACACTGATGAAGAGACTCAGCAATTTATATTATCAGTCAGATATAGGCATCCAAGCTTTGCGCTAGACGCCACATTTGACAACACACGCTTTTCATTGGGGGACAGAGCCACCACCATTTTAGGAACAGAACATACTTTCTCACAGGACACTATTACCAGGACAGGCTTAAGTGTAGGCGCAATTTGGTATATAAATTCATGGTTTGAAACTGGCTTAGCATATGGTACTTCGAATCATGATGACTACATTAGGGTGATAGATGGGGTGAGTCAAAATGTTACAGGTCTTTCGGTAGGTCTAATCCAACTGCGGATTAATGTTCGACCAACACAAAATACTGTTGTGGCCCTGGAAACCCAATACGATCTTTCTAATAGCGATGCAAGGAAAAGGTCAGATGGGGAAGAGTTTGACGCTCAAAATAAAATGGTTCTGCAATGGAAGTTTTCATTTTAGATCTTAGGACAAATGGAAAAACTTGAGCCTGAGGTGATAGTATTTGACCTTGATGGCACACTTATAGATTCTAAACAGGATATTGCCAATGCACTAAACTGGACATTTGACCAGCTTGGTTATCCACCACTCCCTATGAAAACAATTGAGCAGTTTGTTGGCAATGGTGTGGCACCATTAATTAGATTGGCGCTTGAAGATGCTGGACATTTAGACCGAGAGGTAGATGTTGTCAAACTATTCAGAAGCCGTTATTGGGATCACCTGCTTGACCACACAATAATGTTTGAGACTGTATTTGAAACTCTAGAAGAGTTGAGAAACTCATACAAACTGGGGGTTATTTCTAACAAACCTGAGCAATATACAAAACGGATTGTAAAAAAGCTTGGCCTCTATCCACACTTTGGGGCACAGGTTTACGGAGGCGATACGTTGTCAGTTAAAAAACCTAAACCAGATGCATTATTGAAAATTGCCCAATTCTACGGTATGCCAATAGAAAAAGTATTAATGGTAGGGGATTCTGGTGTGGATGCTAAAACGGCATTCAACGCAGGTGCTATGTTTGTTGGAGTAACATATGGGTTTCGAGATATGAATGAGATCCGATCCGCTGGAGCAACCATGTTTATCGATAAATTCGAGCAGCTTATGGATCTTTTAAATTAACTATGAAAGTTTCCACATGCATATGCTCACTAGGTGGAGCCTAGCCTAACAAGGGGTGAGTGTGCTTACCTTTTTCCTTTAAGGGTGGCCAATGCAAATATTGCCTTATCACGCCACTCTTTGGCCTCTTTTGCCCTACCCCTTTTTATGCAACCTTTTGTGAGAATTTCTGTCTTACGAACTATCTCATTTAAGACCATATTTACCCAATCTTCTGGCAGACTAGGATTATTAGTCAACTTTTCTAATGAGTCGACTCTGAAAATATCTTGGCATTTAATGGATGCTGATAATTGTGATGCTGCATGGCTAGGATTCTCTGAATTTTTCTTTACGCCAAGTTTTTGGTCGAGGTAGTGTATTGCAAAATGTACCATAATTCTCAGCCATAAATCGTAGTCCTCGCACACAGGTAATTCTTCATCAAACAGGCCCACTTTATTGAATACGTCTTTCTTTATGACCACTGTTGATGGCGAAATAAGGCACATTTCAAGTGACCTGCAAAAGGCAGAATCTCTGGATTCAGCTCCACTCCCAGCTTTGCGATGCCGCATCTTTGGGTTTACTCTTGTTCCATTTCTCTGCCAAATTTCGTCACAGTGTAAAATCATTGTATCAGGGTTGGATAAAATGTAACTATTTTGGCTCTCGAGTTTTTTTGGCAGCCAGATATCATCACTGTCCAAAAAGGCAATCCACTTTCCGTTTGCTTTGCGTATACCAGCATTTCTTGATGCACTGACGCCAGCATTTTTTTGGATTATCAACCTAAGATTGCAGTGCATTCCTTTTAAGCGTTGTGCGGTCTCATCGGTAGAGCCATCATCCACAATGATCAATTCAAAATCGTCGAAGGTTTGTTTTAGAATAGAGTCAATTGCATCCTTGACAACAGGCCACCTGTTGTATGTTGGAATTATGGCTGTAAAAAATGGTTTGTTGGCAGTCATTATATAATGCTTAACTTAGCTCTAACATTTTGGAAGCAAAACCTCGATCATAGGGTTAACATCACAGTGATTTTTCCAGGTGTTGTTTTATTTGCGATTCTTGTGTTAGGAGTAATTTTACTCAAAAGTTTGGTCGAACAACATTAATCCAATAAAAACTTATAACTCCATAATGTACAATAATAAAATGTCTAAAGAAAACAGTTCAAAACAGTCTACATATAAGAATAAGCTAGAAGCCTTGATTGAGTTTACCAAAAGCGTAAACATGTTGGGCTACGATGCAGTATTCGATATGTTTAAGCAAAATCTGAGCTCGCTGATTGGAGTTGACCGGTTCTCCATTTTTTTGCTCGATGAAGATAATAGCAACTTTTTTATTCTTGTTCACGACCATGCTGAAAAAGAACTGGATAAGTTAAAATTTCCAATAGACAAGTCTCCGATTATGAAAGAGTCCTATAATAGGATGAGCGGAGTACTTGAAGATAACTTTACTGAATCAAAATATGTTACTGATATAAAAAGGAAGAAATATAAAGATAACTTTGCATATTGTTTACCCCTCAGAGCCGGGAGTAAGCTTTTTGGAGTGTTAAACCTTAATGGGAATAGCCAAGGTTTCTTCGACAGCGATGGACTTCAGTTTGCTTTATTAATTTCAGAAATCGTTTCAATTTCAATAAACAATTTTATTCAGTTGGAAGAACAGAAAGAACTTGCCTCCACCGACGGTTTGACGGGCTTACTCAACCTGCGAAGTTTTTATGAACAACTTAATATGGAATATGAAAGGTCTATCCGCTTTAAGAACGTACTTTCCTGCATAATAGTGGATATTGATTGTTTTAAGGAAATAAATGATGCTTATGGTCATCAAGTGGGCAATACAGTTATTAGAGAGCTTGCGGTTCGCCTCACTAAACAGTTACGTAAAGTTGATACGTTGGCCCGTTATGGTGGGGAGGAGTTTGCGTTACTTTTACCAAAAACTAAATCACAAAGTGCTATGGTTGTTGCCGAGAGGCTAAGAACCAACGTGGCTTTGGTTCCGTTTGAAACTAGTGCCGGTCCAATAAAAGTTACCATTACTCTTGGCATTTCAGATACCCTTATGAACGGAGTAGATTCAAGTGACCAGATATTAGTAAAGGCAGATGCAGCACTATACAAAGCTAAGAAAGAGGGACGAAATAAATCAGGGATTGATGAGGAGTAAATAACATGAGCTGGGTGATTGTCGCCGTGGTAGCCAGTTACTTAATAGGGTCAATACCAACCGCCCTAATTGTTGGCCGTATAGTTGGTGGAGTTGATATTCGCCAACACGGTAGTGGTAACGCCGGGGCCACAAACATTTATAGACTATATGGGATGAAACCATATTTGCTTACTCTTAGCATAGACGTTTTTAAAGGTTTCGTTGCTGTTGCATTTCTTAGCAAGTTAAGTTTTGGTGTTATATGGAACCCCCAGACGATCGAACTAATTTGTGGGGCTGCGGTAATTGCAGGGCACATCTGGACACTTTTTGCAGGGTTTCGCGGTGGTAAAGGTGTGGCAACAGCTGCTGGCGTTTTAATAGGGATATTACCAGTGGTAGCGCTGATTGCGGTAAGTATTTACCTGTTTATTACATTAACCACAGGGTATGTGAGCCTTGGCTCGATATTAGCGGCGTTGAGCACTCCGTTATCCATGTATTTTCTACATGGCGGGAATCCACCAGAGGTTTTTATTGTTCTTGTCGCGCTGGCGGTTCTGATTGTATTTACACATAGAAGTAATATTATTAGACTGCTAAAAGGTGAAGAGGTGAAAACAAACTTTTTGAAATAAATATCACAAAAAGCTTGGAGTGAGTGATAATAGTGAGAAATATTTTCATGTCGATGTTTTATTGGGCAAAAGATAAAAGAGTAGTGAGGAAATGTTAGATGCCTGAAAATTTGAAATTAAGAATGCTTGAAGCTTACCCAGTGGAATACGAAGGCCGTAAAATGATCATGCTGCCAGATCCGGAACGGTTGGGGGATAACGGAATAAAAGTTACCTTGCCGGGGTACTATCTTATGAACTTGATGGACGGTACTAGAACCAACGAACAAATTATAGAAAGCTTTGAAAATCAATTTGGCCAGACTGTTCAAATGGACGACTTGATAGAATTGGCGGGACAACTAGACCAGGCCTATCTTTTTGATAATCAACGGTATGCAGATTACAAGAAAAATGTAATACAACAGTTTCGTGATAGTGTTACTAGGCCTGCAGTTTTTGCGGGGAAAAGTTATAGCGAGGACCCGGACGAGTTATTGAAGTCGATTGAAAAAATGATTGGAAAGCCAGGTCCAAAGGCGTCGGGAGACTTAAAGGCAATAGTCGTTCCACATATTGATTTTAGCATTGGTGGCGATATGATGGCCTCTGGATGGAGAGAGGTAATGGAAACAGACGCAGAACTTTTCGTTATCCTTGGTACCGGTCACTCCATGAAGGACGATTTTTTTTCTTGCATCGATAAAGACTTTGAGACACCCATAGGCACAATGAAGGTTGACCATGATTTTTTAAGTAAACTTAATTTGAACTTTGGTGAAGGGTTATTTGACCATGTTGAAGCACATCGAAGTGAACATTCAATTGAATTTCAATCACTTTTCATGGCTTGGCTTGCTAGAAGTAGGCTTGATATAAAGGCCGTGCCCATTTTGCTTTCCTATCCTGAAGGTGCGTGGAACAATGATGATCCGATCTTTAATGGCGAACGGATTGATCGGTTTATTGATGCTCTAGGCCGTACTGCTAAAGCTGACGCTAGGAAGGTAATTTTTGTTGCAAGTGTAGATTTTTCCCATGTTGGCAGTAGGTTTGGTGATGAAGAAAAGCTTTCTGAAAAAAAACTTAAAGCAATCGAAACAGATGATCGTGCTCTTCTGGAACGCGTTTCAGAAATTGACCCATCAGGGTTTTTGAATAGGATAGTGGACACCAATCCAACTAATAGAGTCTGTGGTTTTCCGGCCTTGTACACACTATTAAAACTCACAGACGCCAAGAAGGGAAAACTGTCAGAGTACAGACAGAATATAGAAGGTGAAATGGATACCATGGTTAGTTTTGCCACAATGTCTCTTTATTGATATCCAGCGATCATAAATTTAATTTTTGACAACACTTTTAACGCATTATTAACTAAATCCTAACAATCTAATTCTTCTACATCTGTTAGAGTCAGCCTCAACAGCTAAGCTGAAAAGGAAAATGATTGACGTAATGAGAGTGTTGGCGGTTGACGATGAAGAGGATCTTGTCGAATTATTACGATATAGTCTCACTAGTGCTGGATTCGATTTTTCTTATGCTTATACCGGTGAGGATGCACTAGAAAAAGTATTTACAAACCCGCCAGATCTAATGCTTTTAGATCTTATGTTGCCAGGAATAGACGGTTTGGGGGTTTGTAAAAAAATTAGAAATAGTAAGGAAATTTCTCAATTTCCCATTATTATGATTACAGCTAAAGGAACTGACGAGGATATAGTCAAAGGATTAGAACTTGGTGCCGATGATTATGTTGTTAAGCCATTTAGCCCAAAAGTCCTTCTCGCTCGTGTTAGAGCTTCACTGCGTCGGGTTGAAGAAAGTTTGGACACCAAAATGATTGTCTCATCCGGCGATCTGTCAATTGATCGGGAGCGCTTTCAAGTAAAAATTGGATCAGGATCTTTGAATCTTACCAAGTCAGAACTCTTTATTTTAGAAGTCTTGATGGTCAATCAAGGTAAAGTTAATACTAGAAAACAAATCATCTCTGTTATTAGACAGGGTGAGATTACCGTCACAGAGAGATCAGTTGATGTCCATATCACTTCTCTACGCAAGAAGCTAGGAAAACATGGAGAGAAGCTTCTTACTGTACGTGGTATTGGCTATCGATTCGATGGATGAAATGAAGAGTAAAAGCCTTTTTTGGATACTCTTACCAAGCTTCTCTCTTTTTATGCTACTTGGGATGGCTATAATCATATTCTTGTCCATTGAGCCTGACCTGGGTTATACAAACTTGGCTATCAATGAAATGATTTTAGCCTTAGCACTTGTGTTTGTACTGTCCTCTATTGGATCCTGGTTAATAGCAGGTTGGTTTGGCCAGGCAGTGGAGCGGATAATACACGGCATAACACGAGTTGCTTTTAATAATTTTGAAGAGCCGATAGAGGTTCAACCAATTAAAGAGTTTGATCTGATTAGCGGCCATGTGAATCAACTAATGAAAAACCTAGGCGCACATTTTAATAATCATGGTGTTAATCAGCTGGAGGGAGAAACGGTTTTATTTAGCATTAAAGACGGGGTGCTGGCTTTAGATCAGAACATGAATTTGCTAAAGGCAAACCCAAGAGCCTTGGAATTATTAAACATAAAATCAACCGATGTGGAAGGTCGTGCGTTTTTTGATGTTTGCAATGACATTGAATTAAAACAGTTCATTAATAGTGGTCAGCGGTTTCAATCTGCCGAAGCTGAGATCAGCCTTGGTGGTGGAATTATGGGACTAGAAATTGAGGTGGTTAGAAGCCCACTCTACAATCCCGACGGTTTTATTCGTGGAACTGTAATTGTGTTACGCGATATAACCCGACTCAAACAACTAGAAAACCAGAGAAAAGAATTTGCAGCTAACGTTTCTCACGAACTTAAAACACCCCTTACGGCCATTAAAGGATTTGTGGAAAATCTTGCCGATGGGGCAATGGATGATCCAACTGTTGCAAAAAAGTTTATTGGCATTATCACACGGCATGTTAACAGGCTTATTGCCATAATAGACGACTTGCTGAGTCTATCTTTGATGGAAAATACCGAGACTGTCAAAAAAGCTGGTGGCGAGTTGTTTTCAGTTAAAAAGTTGATAAGCAATGCTGTTGCAATGCTTGAAAACAAAATAAAAAATAACGATCTTAAACTAGAGATAACCTCCTCAGAGGAAATTATCACAGTAATGAATTCATCTATGATGGAACAGGCGCTAGTAAACTTACTTGATAATGCCATCAACTATAGTCCGCGCGGTGAGAGGGTACTAGTAACGACTAAGTTAAATGGAGATACGGTATCTATAATAATAAGAGACTATGGAAAAGGTATTCATAAATCACATTTCGATCGATTATTCGAAAGGTTCTATCGTGTGGATGCGGCTCGCTCGCGTGAAATGGGCGGAACAGGGCTGGGGTTATCGATTGTAAAGCATGTAGCTCAATTTCACGGAGGCAGGGTATCGGTTGATAGCGCTCTAGGTGAAGGTAGTACCTTTGCCATACATTTCCCCTTCCATAATGAATCTGTTAGAGCATGAACGAGCCAATAGAAACTGACGATAGTGGAGTGGAAAACCATTCCGTGCCGGTAATAACCCATGAGAAGCAAAAGGTGGTTTATTTTAGTCGAAGGCTTAAAAATGTATCGGCATTATCACTACTGTTTATTAGTGGAGCTATTACAGTTCTAATAACCTTGGGTATATTTATTTTTGTGTTCAAAGAAACGACCCCATTAATCCTTCATGCGGAACAACGAAATGACATGTCGCTGTACCACAACACAGAGGAGAACGATGAATTCGAAAGAACTGCCAGCATCTTCCTTGTGTTAGACAATATCTTTGGGCAAAGCCGGTGGCAGCCGGTAGATGATGCTCCGCTTTTCAGCATATGGCCGCTCGCTGTTGGCACTTTAAAGATAACAACTGTGGCATTGGTTGAGGCAACAGTTGTTGGTTTTTTCTCGGCCATTGCCATCGCTTTTTATTTGCCGCGGCAGCTTAGATATACAACAAAAGTTGTATTCGAGTTGCTAGCAGGCATGCCAACCGTGGTACTTGGTTTTCTAGGATTGATGGTTTTTGCCACATATTTTCAAAGCATTTTTGGCACGACATATCGATTGAACGCTTTTGTGTGCGGCTCAGTTCTTTCTTTAACGGCTATTCCTATAATTACCACTTTGTTTGAAGAGATCTATGCAGGCTTTCCAAAAGACCAAATATATTCTGCAAAGTGTTCCGGGCTTTATGACTATCAGATAATAACCTATTTAATATTACCTGCTACATGGGGAAAGGTTTTTGCGGCAGTATTATTAGGCTTTGGTAGATGTTTTGGTGAAACAATGGTTGTTTTGATGGTATCAGGGAATGCGGCAGTATTAGACCTTTCTTTGGTGTCCGGGGCCAGGACTATGGCAGCCACTATAGGTTCAGAGATGGCGGAGGTTGTGGTGGGAGACACACATTACAGCATGCTTTTTCTACTTGGAACCCTGCTGATTGTTGCAACGTATCTCATTAATTTTTTCTCACAATTGTTAATAAGAAAATGGACTTATGATTGATAAAAGAATAATTATTGAGAGATTATTCTCTTTGGTCACAAGCTTTTTTGCTATGTGTGTGGTTGTTCTGACAACATTTATTATAGGCCTAGTTCTAATCAATGGGCTTGATAAGCTTACATGGGATTTTTTGACATTACCCCCAACTGGAACGATGGATGGTGGCGGAATATTACCAATCATTGAAGGTACTGTCATGTTGGTTCTCCTTATGTCGTTGATTAGCGTTCCTTTTGGCACAGCAATAGCATTATATCTTAACGAGGTCAGCTCAAAAGGTGCAGTTTATAACTATACAATGAGCTCTGTGCGGACCCTTGCTGCAGTGCCATCAATAGTATACGGGCTGTTTGGCCTAGCTTTTTTTGTAAATATAATGGGTGGTGGACTAGATTTCTTATTTGGTTATGAAGAAAGAGTTTTTCGTGAAAGATGCTTACTATGGGCAGCAATGACAATGGGGGTTCTCACTTTGCCAATAAATATTATCGCCGTAACAGAAGCGCTAAAAATGGTGCCGCAAGAGCAGCGCCATGCAGGACTCTGTTTTGGGTATACAAGTTGGGAGGTTATAAAGTGGATAGTATTTCCTCAGGCTAAGGGTGGTATTCTTACTGGCTTGGTCCTATCTGTCAGCCGAGGCGCAGGCGAAGTGGCGCCAATTCTGTTTGTAGGAGTAGCATACTTCATTCCTAATTTCAGTGGTGAGTTGCTTGACCAGTTTATGTACCTTGGATATCATCTTTATGTGTTGGCCACCCAATCACCCAATGTAGATGAGACTCTGCCAATTCAATATTCAACTACCTTGGTGCTACTCATGCTTACGTTTGGTTTTAACTCTGTCGGCCAGTATATGAGATGGAAAAATAGAAAAAAGTTACAGAGGTGATTTTGTGATGGAAGTAGAAAAAAAAGCTTTGGTAACCAAAGCTTTGTCTATTACTTACCCCAATGGTGTGGAAGGGTGTAAAAAGGTTAGCATAGCTGTGGCTCGAAATGAAGTTACGGCTATTATTGGTCCTTCTGGCTGTGGCAAGTCGACATTTCTTAAAAGTTTGAATAGGCTAAATGATGAATTTGGGTGTGTCTATGAAGGGTCAATACTTCTAGCAGACGGAACTAATGTTTTAGCCTTAAACCAATATGAGCTTTGTTTACTGCGTGGAGAGAGGGTTGGTTACGTAATGCAAAAACCGGTTCCTTTTTCCGGCAAAACAATTCGTCAGGATGTCACTATGCCACTTAGGGGAATTAATGTGACAGACAAGGACGAGGTCAACGAAAAACTTAGACATGCCCTCACGCGCGCTGCCTTATGGGATGAGGTTAAAGACAGGCTTGACAACCTTTCTACATCACTGTCCGGTGGGCAACAGCAACGTCTGTGTGTTGCTCGTGCAATAATAAACGCTCCAGAAATATTACTGTTAGACGAGCCATGCTCATCTCTTGATCCCAAGGCTACCCAGCTATTAGAAAGTATGATATTGGACCTTGCATTAGACCACACTGTTATTATCGTTACTCACAACATGCAGCAAGCCCAACGCGTAGCAGCACGAACTGCATTTTTGTACGAAGGCGAGCTTGTGGAGTATGACATGACAGAGAATATTTTTAGCAAACCGTCCGAAAAGTTGACGCGTGATTATATTGTTGGTAAGTTCAGTTAAACAACCTGATATTAGGAAATTTAGTTCGTGACAAAAATTATCCTTGATGAATTAAACAAAACAAAAAGCGATTTGCGCACCCTTCTCGTTGATGCACAAGAAGCCTGCAGATTATGCCTACATATTATAGGTGGTGAAGGGGATTCTAATAAAATGGTTGAAAAGGTGCTCTCGCTTGAGGCTAACTCTGATGTGGAGACGATAAGGATAATTGAACACCTTTCCAATATTGTTGGCAAATTATTTCTGGCAGGTGTTTTGAAGCGTGCAGTTGTATGTGATGCGGTGGTGGTGCATGAACTTGAATCCATGCTAGATATAATGCAGCATGTGGCCGTTAACTGGCTAAAGTTGGTGGAAAGCGACCCAGAGTCAATATATGATGAGACAAAAATTTTGCTTGATTCAATGTTGCAAAACTGCGTTGTAATGTTAGAAAAAACTGTGGATATTCTGGATGGAGAGGATGTGAATGGGCACGCTTTATCTTTTATCCAGGAAATAGACCAAAACATAAACAGCGCTAACTACACTGCTCATGAGAATTTACTTTCCCAATCCGGAGATAGAAGGAAAATTATTCGGTTAATTCGTATAGTTAAACACATTGAAAATCTGGGTGATAAGATTAAATCGGTAGCGTCGTATCTTCTCTACATCAGAACGGGCGAGTTTATAGAGATTTGACTTACGGTTAAAGATCATGCTTGGATTACTTTTTGCCCGGATAATGTCCACAATTATAATGCTTGCATAAAGAGTTGCGGAAACCCCACCGGGTTTTTAATATCTTTGTTGCTTTTGATTGCGGACGTGTCTATTTTACAATAATCTTATGAAGTGGTTTCTTCCATCATAGGTAGGTTGTTTTGGTTTAATTCATATAGAACAGGAATCGTTCAACCATTCTGATATAATCCACTTTTTATCAAATCGGATAAACCCTATAGGAGAGCGGTACTTGAAAAAACTGCCCAAACAGTATGATCCAAAAGAGGTCGAGAAAAATTGGAGTAAAACTTGGCTTGACTCGGCCGCCTTTGCTGCCAGTGCCCAATCTCAAAATGAACCGTACTCAATTGTAATTCCACCTCCTAATGTAACAGGTATTTTACATATAGGGCATGCTCTAAACAATACTCTGCAGGATATCCTTATACGTTTTAAAAGGATGGACGGATATAACGCTTTGTGGGTGCCAGGAACTGACCATGCTGGAATTGCGACACAAAATGTTGTTGAACGCCAACTAATGAAGAAAAACATTGATCGGAATGAGCTTGGCCGTGAACAGTTTGTTGAAAAGGTTTGGGAATGGAAGTCAGAGTATGGAGATGCAATAGTAAACCAGTTAAAAAGCCTTGGTGCGTCATGTGACTGGGATCGCGAAAGATTTACAATGGATGAAGGTTTGTCTCGTGCAGTGCGAGAGGTCTTTGTATCGTTACATGAAGATGGCTTGATTTATCGTGGTGAATATATGATTAATTGGTGTCCAAGATGCCATACTGCCCTCTCCGACCTGGAAGTAGAATATGCAGACAGTGATGGCCACATGTGGCATATCAGATACCCGATGGAGGATGGTCCTGGAGAGTTGATCATAGCAACGACCCGGCCAGAAACCATGCTGGGTGACACTGCTGTTGCTGTTCATCCTGACGATGCTAGGTATGCAGGCTTTATTGGGAAAAATGTTGTACTGCCCCTGATGGATCGCTCCATACCGGTTATCGCTGATGAATACGTCGATATTTCATTGGGTTCAGGTGCTCTAAAGGTTACACCAGCTCATGATCCCAACGACTTTGTACTTGGTGAAAAACACAAACTTGGGATGATAAAGGTAATTGCCGATGATGGAACAATGACACCAGCTGCAGGCGAAAGTTTTGCTGGTTTGGATCGGTATGTAGCGAGAGAGAACGTTGTTAAAAACCTAGATAAGCTTGGTTATTTGGAAAAAGTGGAGCCACACATGCATTCGGTGGGGACCTGTTATCGTTGTCACACAGTGGTTGAACCCAATGTTTCTAACCAATGGTTTGTAAAAGTAGAACCTTTGGCTAAAGAAGCGATTGAGGCTGTCGAGGATGGCAGAATACGCTTTGTGCCCAAACAGTGGGAAAATACCTATTTTGATTGGATGAGAAACATTCGTGATTGGTGCATCAGCAGACAAATATGGTGGGGACATCGTATTCCAGCATGGACTTGTAGAGAATGTGGTGACCTGATGGTACTACGCGATGACCCAAAGAAATGTGTAAAGTGTGGTTCTAACGAGTTGGATCAAGAAAGCGATGTTCTCGATACATGGTTTTCTTCGGCACTTTGGCCATTTTCTACCATGGGATGGCCAGACAATACACAGGAGCTAAGGACATTTTATCCCACAACAACATTAGTGACATCCTTTGATATTATCTTTTTTTGGGTTGCCAGGATGATAATGATGGGTCTGCGCTTCATGGGTGATGTTCCATTCAGAGATGTATATATCCATGCACTTGTCCGAGATGCAGATGGACAAAAAATGAGTAAGTCCAGAGGAAACACCATTGATCCACTTACAGTGATGTCACAATACGGCTCTGACTCTCTGCGAATGACTCTGACAGCACTAGCAGCCCAAGGCCGTGATATTAAGCTGTCGGCCGAAAGGATAGAAGGCTATCGAAATTTTACAAATAAACTTTGGAATGCATCTCGGTTCGCTTTGATGAACCTTGAAGGGTTTGACTTTTCCGATGTTAAGTTTGATGATAACGATCTAGACCTTTCGGATAAGTGGATACTGTCAAGACTGAATAGAACCATCAGCCTAGTCAGGGAATCCTTTGACTTATACAGGTTCAACGATGCTGCAAACCACCTGTATCATTTCATTTGGCGGGAATTTTGTGACTGGTATCTTGAATTAATAAAGCCGAGGTTAAGTGGTGCTGAACCTGGTGGGGATGTTGCTAGAGCAGTCCTAACTCACACATTAGAGGTTATTCTACGAACTTTATCGCCAATCATGCCGTTTATCACTGAAGAAATATGGCAGAGGATAAAGCCAAAAGGAGGTCTTATTTGTCATGCTCCCTACCCAACAGTGGATAAAGGCCGGATAGATGAAGATATCGAGAGAGAAATGAACGTGATAATGGCTACCACTGTAGCTATCCGTAATATTAGAGGTGAGCACGCTGTAAAGCCAAGCCAATTGCTTAATGCTCGCATATTCTCTGAAAATGAAGTGCTTCTACAAGCACTTGAGCGCCAATTGCCATTTGTCAATAAGTTAGCAAACGTAACTGCGACACTAATAGACAGCCGTGATGATAGACCTAAAAACTGCGGCTCGGGGGTTGCTGGGGCGGTAGAGGTTTTTGTTGACCTGTCTGGGCTTGCTGATAAAAGTGACCGCATTGCCAAAATAGAAAAGGAGCTTGCTAAGGCAGAGCAGGAAATCGAAATGTTTAGGAAAAAACTATCAAATAAAAAGTTTGTTAATAACGCACCGCCGGATGTGGTAGAGGATAACAGAAAGAAACTTGAAGGTCACACAGCAATAGCAGAAAAGCTACGAAACCACTTGAAACAAATGGCTTGAAAAGTTGTGATCAACGATTGGATTATGTTGAATGATGTCAGATATAATGGTTGGCTAATTTCTATTCATTAGGATAATGCATTGAAAATAAGTGTTATTGGAACCGGTTATGTGGGGTTGGTTACTGGAGCCGTTTTTGCGGACATGGGGAATGAGGTTGTCGGTGCCGATATTGATCAGAGAAAGGTTGATCGATTGAATGAAGGAGTAATGCCAATTTACGAGCCAGGTTTGGAAGAAATGGTACGGCGTAATCAAGCAGAAAGAAGGCTTAGGTTTACTTCCGATGTAGATTGGGCAATTCAGAATACAGAGGTTGTATTCATTTGTGTTGGCACTCCACCCAAAAATGGAGGGGAGACTGATCTCTCGTTTGTGGAATCGGTTGCAGTGAAAATTGGAAAGAATCTTAACGGCCACAAGGTCGTTGTTAACAAGAGTACTGTTCCGGTAGGAACAGGAGATTTTGTTAAAAAAGTAGTCCTTATGAATAAGAGAACCGATGTAGATTTCGAAGTAGTTTCAAACCCAGAATTTCTGAGGGAAGGATCAGCCATAGCTGATGCTTTAAACCCAAGTCGTGTTGTAATCGGTGCATCAACAGAAGATGCAGCAATGAAGGTTATGGAGCTTTACGCTACTCTTGAGGCTCCAGTTTTTATTACAGACGTGGCTTCTGCAGAACTCATTAAATATGCATCTAATGCTTTTTTGGCCATGAAAATATCGTTTATAAATGCCATTGCAAATATTTGCGAAAAGTCGGGCGCCAATGTTACTGAAGTTTCCAAGGCAGTGGGGGCGGATCAGCGAATAGGACCAGAGTTTTTGAACGCTGGACTAGGCTATGGTGGGTCTTGCTTTCCAAAAGATGTTGTTTCGCTTGAGAGGACTGCTCGTAAGTTGGGATGCGACTTTGCTTTGCTCCGAGAAGTGATGAAAATCAACGATGGAAGGGTTGACCACTTTATTTCTAGAGTCACCAAAAGGTTTCCCAATATGAAGGACTGTGTATTTGGTGTTCTGGGTTTAGCATTCAAACCAAATACTGATGATATGCGCGAAGCAAAATCTGTGACAATTATTCAACAACTGATAAGCATGGGTGCAAAAATTAAAGCGTATGACCCTGTGGCAATGGATAATGCGAGAGATATCATTTCAGATATAACATATTGTGACAGCGCATATGGATGTGCAAAGGATGCGGATGCCATAATTCTGGTAACGGAATGGAGAGAATTTCGCTTGTTGGACATGAGACGGCTTGGAGACTTAATGAAAAGTAAGGTTATGTTTGATGGAAGAAACTTTTATGACCCTGAAAAGAAAAAATCGATGGGTTTTGAATATTATGGTATTGGAAAAGGGGAAATATAGATGGCGCGCTTTGTAATTACAGGTGGAGCAGGTTTTATCGGTTCTCATTTATGTGACAGGCTGCTCTCCGAAGGAAATGAAGTTGTAGCCGTAGATAACTTAATCACTGGATCCGTTAATAATCTCAACTTGGCCTACAAATCAAAAAACTTCACGTTTTTGGAAACTGATGTTTCTAAAGGCTTGGAAATGATTAATGGCAAGGTTGATTACGTTATGCACTTCGCTTCTCCTGCTTCTCCTGTTGATTACCTTGAATTTCCAATAGAAACTATGCTTGTTGGATCTGCAGGGACACATAACACCCTTGAACTAGCTAGGCAAAATAAAGCAACATTTATGCTTGCGAGCACATCAGAGGTTTATGGAGATCCATCAATACACCCTCAGAATGAGGGGTATTGGGGGAATGTCAATCCTATAGGGCTGCGTTCATGTTATGACGAGGCCAAAAGATACTCCGAGGCCATGACAATGGCTTACCATAGGGTTTACAGTGTAGACACGAGGATATTGAGGATATTTAACACATATGGCCCAAGGATGCGAGTAAAGGATGGTAGGGCTGTGTGCAATTTTATTTGTCAAGCAGAGCAGGGTGAAAACATAACAATTTATGGTGACGGATCGCAGACCAGATCATTTTGTTATGTAGATGACCTTGTGATAGGAATTATTAAGTTAATTTATTCTGGGGAGAACATGCCTGTAAATCTTGGTAACCCCACGGAGCTATCTATCTTAGATTTAGCCAAACTTGTCCTTGAAAAAATTGAGACAAAAAGCCAGATTGTTCAAAAACCTTTACCTGAAGATGACCCGAAAGTGCGACAACCAGATATCACTCGAGCGAAGAATATTTTGGAATGGGAACCGGTAGTACCTTTGGATGAAGGGCTTGTAAAGACCATAGATTATTTTTCAAAGATTCTTAAGGGAGATTAGCTGATTTAGAGAAGGCATCAGTTTCAAAGTGGACCCAAACACTTCGCTAGGCGTTTTGGGGTTAAATTGTTAATAATATACTTTGATGTTAAGTGTAATTCCTTTGCTAAACGTGTCGGGGCTTGTTGATATGAACATGGAAAGTGATAGTAACATTGATTTGGTCCGAAAGGGACTTGAAGAATCTGCCAAGGTGAAATTATCCATGGTAGATATTGGGTTGCACAAAGTTATTGTCGAAATGGCCTTGGTTTGTGTAAAGGCCCTTGAGTCGGGTAGAAAGCTGATTATTGCAGGAAATGGAGGGTCTGCTGCCGATGCCCAACATATAGCTGCTGAACTCATTGGAAGGTATCGCAAAGATAGGATGGCAATTTCTGCAATTGCACTTACTACAGACACATCAGCAATTACAGCCATAGCTAACGATATGGGATACGAGGCTGTTTTTGCACGTCAGCTAGAGGCCATAGGAAAGAGTGGGGATATCTTTTGGGCTATATCCACCTCTGGAGACTCAAAAAACCTAGTCGCAGCATTGAATAAGGCAAATAAAATGGGGATAACAACTATTTGTTTTCTTGGAAAGGATGGTGGAGCTATGAAGGGCTTGGGTGGTATCTCGCTAGTAATCCCGACAAAAGATACTCCACGGATACAGGAAGCACATATTACTGTCGGTCATCTGATCTGCGATATTATAGAACAACAATTGGATATCTGATGCTGGAAAACAGGTTGTACAGTTTACTTAAAACCACAGTACTGAAACCTATCGTGGTGGCTGGTGATATTATTATAGACAAGTATGTCAATGGTTCAGTCGGCCGTATTTCACCCGAGGCGCCCGTTCAGGTATTTGAAGTTACTTCTGAAAATGACGTCTTAGGTGGAGCTGCTAATGTGGCTGCAAATGTTGCTGCGTTAGGTGCGGAGACTCGCATAGTAGGCCTAGTTGGGTATGATAAAGATGCAGCAACAGTAAAGGCATTGCTTAAAAAATCCAGGATTAAAATAAATGGTATTGTTTCTGACTCTTCTCGTTCCACTACTAGAAAGGCAAGAATAATTTCCATGCATCAACAGATGCTTAGGATTGATAGAGAAAACAGACATCCGGTTTCTAGAAAAATTGGTGAAAGGCTATTAAAAAGGTTTGAGGAATCACTCAAAGGCTGTGGTGGTGTAATCATATCTGACTATGCCAAGGGTGCAGTACCAGAATGGGTTTTAAAGCGGATGTTTGCTTTGTGCAAGAAAGCCAAAATTCAGGCCGTAGTAGACCCCAAAGGTGGAGACTACAGCAAATATAAAGGTGCCACACTAATAACCCCGAACCAGATTGAGGCATCCACAGCTACAAGCGTTGATGTTAATAATGATCAAGACTTACATGAGATAGCTAGTAGGATATTAAAGATTACTGGGTCGAAGAAACTGGTAATTACTAGGGGCTCGGATGGTATGAATGTTTATAGCAAGTCTACTGGAAATACTGGTTTATCAGAGGGCACGCATTTGCCTGCAGAGGCTCTGGAGATCTTTGATGTATCAGGAGCAGGGGATACTGTAATTGCAATACTCGGTGCATTAACGTTTTCTGGTGTTTGCTTAGAGGATGCCGCTAGAATAGCTAATCTGGCGGCGGCAATAGGGGTCGGCCATTTTGGGCCATGGCCAGTGAGTAAAAGTGAGATATTCCGCCGCATTAAGGCTTCCAACACTCCGCTTACCAAATTGATGACCATCTCACAAGTGAATTCATTCGCGTCTTCAATGCGAGCGCAAAAAAAAAGGATAGTTTTTACTAACGGTTGTTTTGATCTTTTGCATGCAGGCCATGTATCACTTCTTAACAAAGCCAGAGCTTTTGGTGCCGTGCTCATTGTCGGACTCAATACAGATCAATCTATTAGACGACTAAAAGGTGACAAAAGGCCACTAATTAACGAAAGTGATAGAGTAGAAGTTCTTTCAGCCCTTGATTGTGTGGACAGTATTGTTTTGTTTGGTGAAAATACCCCATTAAAGCTAATCAAAGAGATAAAGCCTGATGTTATTGTTAAAGGAGCCGACTACAAAATTGCACAAGTAATTGGTAGGGCTGAGATTGAAAAAGCGGGAGGAAGAGTGGAACTGATTAAATTAACTCCTGGAAGGTCAACAACTAACGTACTGGACACGATATTAAAAAAATATAATAAACAAGAATGAACTTTTTATTTCATGCGATTAATCCAATCTGGAACTGATAATTAAGAGTAAATAATGCCAGGGAAATATCCATTTAAACGCGCAGATTTTGAAAAAATAAATACCTACTCAATAAGTGACCGAAAAAGTCTAGTGAAGGTGGAGGGGTTAGCCGACTTGGCGAAATATTCCAAGTCTGGTGAAATAGCAGATCTTTTACCTGGCTTTCTTAAGGCAAACGACTTGAAGAGGGTTGTTGGCGCAATCAAAACTGCTAATGCAAATGGAAATCATGTTGTAGCTGGGATTGGGGCACACGTCATAAAAGTGGGTCTGTCACCAATATTGATAGATATGATGCAACGAGGAATACTAGATGCTATTGCCCTTAATGGAGCTGGAATTGTCCATGACCTAGAGATTGCTTTTCACGGTCAGACTAGCGAGGATGTAGCCTCAGAAATTAAATCTGGAAGGTTCGGTATGGTGGCGGAAACTCAGGAGCATTTCAATAAGGCTATTTCCAGATGCGACTCTGATTCTGGGCTTGGTGAAGCTGTCGGCAAATACATAGTAGAACAGAGTATGCCATACCGCCACCTTTCTATACTTGGAAGTGGTTACGAGTTAGACAAGCCAATTACAGTACACGTTGCCTTGGGTACAGACATAGTACATGCTGGACCAGGCGTGAATGGCGCTACAATCGGGCAAGCTAGTATGAATGATTTTAAAATGCTCACATCGATTGTAGGAGAGCTAGAGGATGGAGTATATCTAAACATAGGATCCTCAGTTGTCTTGCCAGAAGTTTTTATTAAAGCACTCTCCAGTGCGCGAAACCTTGGGTTTAACGCTACCGGATTTATGGCTGTTAATATGGATATGATCCAGCATTACAGACCAGCGGTAAACGTAGTCCATCGCCCTACTCTGGGAGAAGGTAAGGGAGTTACATTAACTGGGCACCACGAGATAATGATACCACTTCTTTATCATATGTTGATAGGAGATGTAACGTGATCAGGCTTTGCATTTTAGGGTCAGGATCTTCGGGAAACTGTGCCTACATTGATGATGGTGATGGAGGTATCTTGCTTGATGCAGGGCTTTCAGTTCGAGAAGTTTTGAGAAGGATGAAGGAGATTAGCCTTGACCCAGGTATGGTGAATGGAATTGTCGTAACCCATGGACACATAGACCACTCTAGAAGTGCAGGAGCATTGTCTCGTACACTAGAGCTCCCCTTATATATCAATAATCTCACGTATGAAAAAATAAAACATTCTTTGGGCAGGATAGACAACTTGCAGATATTTTGCACTGGAGAGTCGTTTGTTGTAAATGGGTTGATGCTGTCCCCATTTTCAACCTCGCATGATTGTGTAGACCCATGTGCTTTTACTTTAACTGAAGGGGAAAAAACCTTGGCTTTTATTACAGATACTGGATCCATTACCACTTTGATTGAGGCACGAGCTAAGAATGTGGATTATCTTGTAATAGAATCAAACCACAGTTATGAGATGCTAATGGCTGGGCCATACCCTTGGAAACTTAAACAGCGAGTAAAGTCACAGTTGGGGCACCTTTCTAATGAATCTTGTACAAAGTTAGTCGAGTCTGTCATCCACCCATCTCTTCAAGGAGTAACTTATGCCCATCTTTCCCAAGTTAATAACAACCCAGATCTTGTGGCTGTGATGGCATCTGGCATCTTAGATAGGAAGTTTATTCCATTCGAAGTGGCGTCCCAAGACACTCCTGGACAGTTGTTAACAATAGAAAATTGAAAGGAGAAAATAGAAATGATTCCCCGTTACACTAGGCCTGAAATGGAGCGGGTATGGACTTTAGAAAATAAATTTGCAACTTGGCTAAAGGTTGAAATTTTTGCATGTGAGGCTTGGGCCGAGAAGGGAAAGATACCCAAAAAATCCTTACGGACAATATGTAAGAAAGCAAAATTTAACCTTGAACGTATAGCCGAAATTGAAGCAAGCACCCATCATGATGTAATTGCCTTCCTTACCAGCGTTAACGAAAGCGTAGGACATGATTCAAGATACATTCACATGGGATTGACATCCTCAGATGTTGTTGACACATCCATGAGCGTTTTGATGGTAGAAGCCTTGGATCTTATCCTAGATGGCTTGGATAAACTACTTGAGACTACCAAAAGAAGAGCTTACGAATTAAAAAACACACTTTGCATAGGTAGAACCCACGGTGTTCATGCTGAACCGACTACGTTTGGGCTAAAGATAGCTCTTTGGCATGAGGAAATGAAAAGAAATAGACAAAGGCTTTTAAACGCCCGTAGTGGAATTGCGGTGGGTAAAATATCCGGTGCCGTTGGTACTTATGCAAATGTTGGGCTTGAGATAGAGGAATATGTATGTGGGAAATTGGGTTTAAGGCCCGCTCCAATCTCGACTCAGATTATCCAGCGCGACAGGCATGCGGAGTATATGTCAGCTCTTGGTATTTTGGCTTCATCAATAGAAAAGATTGCTGTTGAGCTTAGGCATTTGCAAAGAACAGAAGTATTAGAAGTAGAAGAATATTTTCATATGGGGCAAAAAGGTTCTTCGGCTATGCCACATAAAAGAAACCCAATAACTAGTGAAAACCTTACAGGTCTTGCACGAGTTGTTAAAGCTAACGTTTCGGCTGCTCTGGACGACGTAGCACTATGGCACGAGAGAGATATATCCCATTCTTCAACTGAGCGCATTATTGTGCCAGACTCCACCATATTGGTGGACAATATGATTAATAAACTCGATCGACTTCTGGACCAGATGCTAGTTTATCCAGAAAATATGCTTAAAAACATTGAAGAAACAATGGGGTTGATATTTTCCCAGCGTGTATTATTAGCGCTGACAGATTCTGGTATGAGCCGTGAGGAAGCGTATGAGCTTGTACAGCGTGTAGCCATGAAATGTTGGGCAGAAAGGAAGGGTTTTATGGATTTGTTGCTATCTGAGCCGAAAGTGTCCAAAGTGCTAGGCAAGAAGCATATTCGAGAAATATTTGATTGTAATTACTATCTAAAACACATTGATGAGATTTTTAAAAGAGTGTTTGAAGGTGCAGAAAAATGAACAAACAAAACACAAAGCTATCTAGAGAAAATGCTATCCATGAAGGAAAGGCAAAGATCATATATAAAACAACTAATCCGTCCTTGCTTATTCAGTACTTCAAAGATGATGCGAGTGCGTTTAACGGGAAAAAAAAGGGTCAGATAGAAAAAAAAGGAGAATGCAATAACGATATTTCATCGAACATCTTTTCCAGAATGGAGAGTGATGGCTTTAAAACCCATTTTGTAGAAAAACTCTCTGCCCGAGAAATGCTAGTAAAAAAAGTTGAGATAATACCTGTTGAGATTGTTGTGCGAAATATTGTTGCAGGATCATTGGCTAAACGAATGGGCGTTGAACCAGGCATGCCACTGAGTATTCCAGTGGTAGAGCACTATTACAAAGATGATGATTTAGGTGACCCAATGATTAACAGATTTCATATGATAGCCTTCAATTTAGCAACAGACGACGAGATTGATTATATTGAAGTAGAAGCATTAAAAATAAACGAGTGGATGGTAAATTTCTTTGATAGGATTGGTATTATTCTTGTCGACTACAAACTCGAATTTGGTAGATCGCCCGACGGTATCCTGTTAGCAGACGAGATCAGTCCTGATGGTTGTAGGTTTTGGGATAAAGCGACAAAGGAAGTTTTAGATAAGGACCGTTTTCGTAGAGATATGGGCAAGTTAACCCAGACATATGAAGAAATGCGACATAGGGTTCTAGGTGGATAAGGCAGTCTAAATGATGAAAGCCAATATAACGGTAACGCTAAAACAGGGTGTGCTCGATACCCAAGGTCAAGCGGTAAAGAATGCCCTAGATTCTTTAGAAGGATCCGGAGTTGTTAGCAATGTACGAATAGGCAAGTTTATCGAATTAGATATGAACGAAAGCGATAAGAAAAAGGCCCAGGTTATTTTAGAACGCATGTGTAAAAAATTGCTCGCTAACCCAGTTATTGAAGATTACCACATAGAGATTGATAAAATTGAGTAGCCCGTTAGTTCCTTGACCTAGCATGTGAAGTGAGTTAGTAATACCAATTTGGCAGCGCATAGGTAAACCACGATGGTTGTTGTTTAGAGAGTAAAGTTTTATTTAACCACTGTATCAATTGACTGATACAGTGGTTCTTGGTCCATTTTAACTAAAATAAGATGACTTAATGAAGATAGCCATTGTTCAGTTTCCAGGATCCAACTGTGATCATGACTGCAAACACGCCATTGGCCAGATCTTAGGTGCAAAAGTGCAGTACGTATGGCACCGTTCTGACAAGCTTACAGGATTTGATGCAGTGGTGATTCCAGGTGGTTTCTCGTATGGGGACTATTTAAGGCCTGGTTCCATAGCGAGGTTTTCCCCTGTAATGAAGGAGGTAGCTCGGTTTGTGACAAAGGGGGGTGTGGTACTTGGTATTTGTAATGGGTTTCAAATCCTTACTGAGGCGGGTATTTTGCCGGGTGCCTTGATGCGAAACAAGTCCTTGAAGTTTGTTTGTAAAGATACATGGTTGAAAGTGGGAACGACCGAATGTTTTTTAACGTCGGATGTGGAAATGGGAAAGGTTTTAAGGATCCCGATTGCCCATATGGAAGGGAGGTACATTGTTGATGATTACACTCTTGAACAACTCAATAACGAAAACAGAGTTATATTTAGATACTGCGATAAAAAAGGTGGAATTGCTGAAGATGCCAACCCAAATGGGTCAATTGAAAACATAGCTGGAATTATTTCCGAAGGTCGTAATGTGGTGGGAATGATGCCACATCCTGAACGTGTGTGTGAAGAAAGCCTTGGAGGAACAGATGGAGTATTACTGTTAACCTCGATGCTAGAAGCTACAAAAATTTACTGAGCTATGTTGAACAACTCCCCTTAAGTTTTATAATAGAATAATTTCCTAATAAGAGTCCTCGGTAGAAGTGCTGACCGTATTGTAATCACTCGCCTCTTGTTTTGACTTCCCGAGCACATAAGCCAGCCAGAACCCCGATGATGTACTAACCTTTTCACGCACCAAAGGGCTGTCCCTGACGACCCCTTTATCTAGAAAATGGGTTTTGACATAGAAACCCATTGAAAAGTTATTAGTAGCTCGGTATTTTGCCCCTATGGTGGCAAAAAAAGAATGTAACCCTTCTGAGGTAGAGTATGCGGGGCGGTTGTCCGTTTGATATGAATTTTGGACACCATAATAGGTGTCATGGTACTTCTTTGAACCATACAACATCCCTAAATTTAGGTAACTTCGCCACCCAGTGGAATTTGCTGTAGAAGTTATCAAAACATTCGGCTCAAAAGTCCAACCGATAGATTTTCCATGTACATTACCAACTAGTTTAAATGGAAGACGAAGCACCCCTTTTCCAGCCAATTCACTGTGATAAATTAGCACTAACAGGCGTGGCCCTATCTCACCGCTCCAAGGTAGGTCTGGCATATTGGATCTTACAGTATTATTATTGCTTTTGACTGGCGGGTTTAACGACAAAGCAAGATCAATAGTAAACTCTGCTTGCGACCAAAGAAGGCCACCTATGCCTTTACGATTTACACGAAAATGTTCACCACGATAAACAAAATATGGCAGTATTATTGGTAAGGAATACCGTTGATTACTCCCTTTGTAGTGGGGCCATGAAATGAACCCAGAGATAACGCCTATATCCCATAATGGACGTTTCACATCATTGGCAAGCACTACTCCCTTTGAAAAAAACAATGTGATTACGATTATTACTAAAGCAATTCGTCGTATCCGCCCATCATATTTACTCAGTTTAGTCGCTTTCGCATCAAATTGTGAATATGCTATAATCCCCCTCTTATTTAGAAACTTACTAGGTCGCACTATGAGAACTCCACAATAATGGATGAACAAAATTCGTTAGAAAAAGATCTTGCGATAATGATAGTAGATTCTCTTAATCTAAAATTAAACCCTGAGAACATTGACCCAATTGCACCACTTTTTGGCGAAGGACTCGGCTTGGATTCTATGGACGCGCTGGAGATAAGTATACTTGTGTCCGAACAATATGGCGTTAAAATTACAACAGATAACACTGACGTAACAAAGATTTTTTCCAATCTTCGCTCTTTGGGGGGGTATATTGAAGAACATAGGGATGGCTGAAACCAACCAGTTAATAATTCTATTTAATACCAATGCACTCAACTTCTAGGAGTAGATCACGTCTACAGATATCTGCTTGAAGGAATATAGTTTTGACTTTTAGACCAAAGAATTTACCTAGAATTGAGTGCGCGAAATCAACATTCCTCTTATCTCTAATGTAAATTTTTGCTAAAGACAAGGAAGATGGACTTCCGAATCCCGTGCATCCAATCTTTTTTGCATGCTTAAGTAGCGTGCTAATATTATTTAGTGTTTCTCCAAGCTGCTTCTCAAAATTTCTTACGTGCTTAGTTTCGTGTCCGACAATGCTTGCTGTTCCGGCAATGAATAATCGATCTTCATGAAACGAAGTGTGATAAGAAGCCCTTGAAAAAGAAGGGCTTTGAGCTCCATATTTTGGAGGATAATTATAAGCACTTATTTGGCGTGGATTTTCTATATTTAGACCGGGTGTTTTTGAAGCGATAAAGCAGATAGTAAGATAGTTGCCTTTCGTGCCGACAGCCGAGGCAGCTGGGAAATGTTGTTGTTTGTCTTTTATGTATTTACTGCGGAAGGCTACGGCGCGCCCAGTGCAAAAAGTTTTATATCTTTCAAGCCCATTTTCTTCTACATTGATGGATGGAAAATAATTCCAAACTCTGAGCAAGTGGTTGTACCCTCTAGACATTACAAACTTTGTGATGATTTCATATGCTTTTTTGGTGATCGTTTCTAGTTTGCTACTTGATGTCTCCAAGGTGGAAATACTTCCAACCAAGAACTCACCATCTTGAGAATAAGAGATACCATTATGAGTTCCATAGCATGCTTGGGATGACGAACTCCATACCTCTATTACAGGTCTTTCACCAATTTGCTCAATTTCTACTTGGAAAATAGGGAATTTGGCATTCTTGGCTTCTAAGGACTTAGCACCGTATGAAATGGCGGCTAGTACAAAGTTGCCAGGCTGTGTTGTTAACTCAGTAAAACTATCAACCGGGATATACGTGATATCAATTTGGCGCGTACTTAAGGCGTGTTTTTTCGAATACCTTGCAGCATCAGGTGACACTATCGACCTAGATTCGCTCATTGCAACTTGGCCAAATCACTTTGAACATATTATTATACAATTGTAGCACAATCTTCATTTCGTTAACGGTATGTGGCCACTATAAATTCGAGTTTAACGCCGAATTGCCAAATAGAAAGTTCCAGTAAAGATAATATAATTGTTGATCCCAAAGGGTGGTGCCGGAAAACACTTAGGAGCTACTAGCGCCCCAAGCCTGTCAGACCACTTTGTAAAAGGCCCTATCTTTTACTTCTGTATAATTATTTTCCTAATAACAAGTCCACTTAAAAACTGATAATCTAACCTGTTTTTATGATCACATAAAAACAAGTCACTTATTACTAATAAAACTTAACTACATCTCCCCTCAAGGCAACATGAACAATTATTGCACCAGCAATGCAGCGGAATTTTGTTGTGCTTTCATATTCCTGATCTTTGGTTACAGAAATAATATTTATGATCCCGTCTCCGCCCTGCTTTTTTACCCTTTTTTGAAGTGATATTATGGCAGATAGAAACGCAATTTTGCATGACTCGGTATCTGATCTAAAAGCGCCTCTAGTCTTTCGCGTGGACATATAGTTTCCAAGCTTATCCTTAACACGAGGATGTTTCTGCCCTTTCATATAAAAGGGTATATCAAGCAGATTCTCTTTTCCAATACCATTTTCAGCAGCTTCGTTTGCTGAAACTAATACCTCGGTATTGCGAGCTTCAACATTGGATGCTAGAAACATCATACAAGCCATCAAAGTGAACAATATTCCGCGCTTCATGTTTTTTCTCCATTAATGGACATCCCAGTATCCTATTATTCTAAATAATTTTTTGCAAAAGAATTATTGTGCTAGTAGTATTTCCTTGAATAATGACTAGAAATTTATAATACCAGACGATCGGCCGTTAACTTATCAGCCAAGGATTTATTATTTAATTGAATAAAGTTACTGTGGTCAGATTTGTTTGATTCTTAGTAGGTGTAAAGGCTTTGTTAAATTTTCCAGATAAAACAGCATGTTTGGTTAACAACTTCTTGGATGGTTTTCCAGTTGCCATTAGCCCTGAAGGACCTATTTCAATCAATAAATTTTTGTATGATTCTCGACAATTAGCTTCGTCCTTACCAAAATCATTGTATGTCATAAACTTGTGCGAAGACAGATATGCATTTATGGTGGGATTTGCTGCGGCAATGCTATGCCGTCAAGTGACTCTTATGCCACATACAACGGCCCCTGGAGTTGTTGGCCAAATATTTAAGCAGTATGATGGTTCATATTGTCTTGTAGACTATAAAGAGTTTCAAGAGGGAGTTGCAACACACTTTGTTGAAACATCCGGCTCGAGTGAGGAAAACCTTGCGGAGATGCCAAGTTTCTTGCTATCACAACCTTCAGTGATAACCTTTACTTCTGGCACTACTGGCAATCCGGAATGTCATGAAAAAACCTGGGGATCTCTAATTAGAGGTGCAATATTAGCTGGGCAAAGATTTAACTTGGATAAGGGTATAGCCCACAGTGGTGTGGCGACTGTTCCACAACAACATATGTATGGTTTTGAAAGTTCCATTATGACCCCTTTATGTTTTGGTGGAGCATTCTACTCTAAACGCACGTTTTTTCCAGAAGATATACGTCGTGCAATTGGTTGTCTCTCTCCACCAAGGATTGTTGTAACGACCCCATTCCATCTACACGCCTTGATAAAGGATAGGCAAACTTTCCCTGAAACGGAAATTATAATTTCAGCCACTGCTCCGCTTTCTAGTGAGCTTGCCTCAAAAGTAGAAGACACTTTTAACACTAAGGTTTATGAGATTTTTGGATTTACCGAGGCAGGGGCTGTAGCGTCAAGAAGAACTGCAGAAAGCGACGTTTGGAAAACGTATGAGGGTGTAGAAATTATAAAGACCTCTGATGGGCTTAATATTTTTGGAGGGCATATAGACAGTCCAAAGCGCATACCTGATTCACTTGAATACATATGCAAAAACGAATTTCGCTTGATTGGCAGAAACCAAAATATGGTAAATATAGCTGGGAAAAGGGCATCTTTAAGCGATTTAAATATAAAACTAAACGAGATGGACGGTGTTGAAGAAGGGGTGTTTTTTGTTCCAGAAGAAAATAACGTGGATGGCAAATCGATACGCTTGAAAGCATTTGCTGTGGCACCTCGAAAAAATGAAAAGGAGATTCTTGCAATGCTAACAAAAGTGATTGATCCTGTTTTCTTGCCAAGACCCATTTTTTTGGTAGAAGAGTTACCGAGAAACAAAACTGGAAAGATTACCCGTGCTCTTCTGCTTCAAACGGCAGATAGACTAACAAACGGTTAGTCCAACTTAAGAAATGGATAAGATCGATTTGTTTTTTGTTATTGATGAGAACCATCCTTCTATCCAAGGTCACTTTCCAGAAAACCCCATTATCCCAGCGGTTGTTCTCTTAAATAATATACAAGAACTGATTAGCAAGCAAGTTGGATACCAACTGCGCATTATAAAACTCCTATATGTAAAGTTTATGGTGCCAGCAAGGCCGGGGGAGGAAATTCGTTTAGACGCTAACTTTAATAAGGATGGTCTGATAATGTTTGATCTTGTTTCAAATGGAATTATTATTGTTACTGGCACTCTTGAAACAAAATAAATTTTACTCCAATGAAGGATAAAGTTAATAAAGATTGGTTGAACCAGCCTGAGCGTGGCACTAAATTCATGCTCCACCTCATTGCTTGGATTGCTGGATGGATTGGGCGACCTGCAGGGCGAGTACTGCTATATCCAATTTGTGTTTATTTCCTAATGTTTTCAGGAGCAATGCGGGTCCACTCAAGGAGTTATCTGGCCAGGGTTATTAAGAGGCGCCCAAATATATTTGATGTTTACAAACACTTTCATACCTTTGCCGGCACTATTCTCGATAGAGTTTTTATGCTTACGGGACGCCTTAATTTGCTGGAAGTAGAGGTGGTAGGAGCTGAAGCAGTAATTGACTGTGTTAACAGTGGACGCGGGTGTCTTCTGTTGGGCTCCCATTTAGGGAGTTTTGAAATTATTCGTGCATTAGGAACTGATGTAAACAAGGTTCCGATCAACATATTAATGTATGAAGATAACGCTTCAAAAATAAGCGAGGTGCTCAAGTCTATTAATCCGGAAATAGCCAAGAATGTGATTAACACTGCTAAGCCATACGCACTCATGATAGCAAAAGAAAGAATAGAAAAAGGAGAGATGGTAGGCATGTTAGGTGATAGAAAGATAGGGACTGAAAAAGTCGTAAAATGTACATTTCTAGGTGGCCAAGCAACTTTTCCACAGGCCCCAATGGTATTGGCATCGTTAGTTTCTAGTCCGATGTTTTTGATTTTTGGTTTATACAAGGGAGGGAAACGGTACGAAGTACACTTCGAACCATTTTTAGAAATGGTGCAAATTGACAAAAAGAATAGGCAGAATGAGATTCAGAAACTGGTTCAGCAATATGCCTCTAGGTTGGAGTACTATTGCCGTAAGGAACCTTATAATTGGTTTAACTTTTACGACTTTTGGGGTGGAGATTAAATTAGTTGGCAAATGAGATATGTAAACATTAAGACAATCGCCATTACTTTCTCAACCTGTTGTGTTTTTTTGGCGGCACAAGCAGCAAGTCCTCAAACAGAGGAACATGACACAGGTTTAAGTTTAGTGATGGAGCGTCTTCGAAAAGTAGAAAAAATGGAAGCTCGGTTTACCAATGTAAAAACGATATCCATCCTAAGAGAACCGTTGCATTTTTCTGGTACATTAAAATATGTTGCACCATCATATCTTGAAAAACATATCATTAACCCTACCAGTGAAAGCTTTATAGTAAGCGGGGAAACAATTAAGGTGGAAAATACATCTAAAAATTTAAGTGAGACGTTCTCACTTAATAAACATCCGGTCTTGAGAGCTTTTGTTGAAAGTTTCCGTGCTACATTGGCAGGCGACTTAGACACCCTTAAGCATTTTTATGAAATTAACTTTAAAGAGATGGAAGGTTGGAGCATTACGCTAAAACCAAAGTTACCAGAAATGCTTGAAACTATCCAAACCATAGAAATCTACGGGGAAAAACACCAAGTAACGCAATTTCGTATAACCGACTCTACAGGCGGTACTTCAGTGATGAACATTCTTGCGGAAACTAAGTGAAACTAAGATCAGTTTTAACTGTCATTATTTGGGCTGCAGCAATTTCTTGTGTTGGTCTGCTTTTGTTCTTTTTTGTACAACCAACTTCAGATTTGACTCTTTTCTTTAGTGCCGATCGTAGTGCTAAAAGTGAAAGCATTATTAATGATCTGCGCTCTGGGGCTAACGCAAAAATAATTATCATAGGCCTTGAAGGTACAACGACCAATAAACTGTCAGAAGCTAGCAATAAATTGGCAAAAGCGCTACGTAAATCAAGACGATTTGAATTCATATTAAACGGTTCTTCGTTGGGTCCAAATAATTTAGAAAAGCTTTTCAAATGGAGATATCTGCTTAGTCCAAGAATAGAAAGTGGGAGGTTTTCTGCACAAAAATTGCGTTTTGAATTAGAAGAAAGACTTGATGAGCTTTCTTCACTAACAGGAGTGTTAGAAGGACAATACATAAGATCTGATCCTACTGCTGAATTTCGTGCTATATCGAAAAACTTACAGGGAAATTTGCAGCGTAAAACAAAACATGGAGTCTGGTTTTCAAGAGACGAGCAGCAAGCGTTGATGTTGCTATACACCAACGTCTCTCCGCATGCTATTGATGAACAGGACGAGCTAACTGCATTGATAAAGGAAACTTTTAATGAGATAAATAATTCTGGCGAAATAATTATTAGCCTCACGGGCCAAGGTGTGTTTTCGGTTGAATCACGCGCTTTGATAAAGGCCGAAGCTCAAAGAGTAACCGTTATGGCATCTACAGTGGTTTGTATTTTTCTGCTTGTCGTTTTCCGTTCTTTCATTTCTGTAGCACTAACCTTGCTACCTTTGTTTACAGGGATTGTTTTTGCTGTAGCGGCAGTGCAAATATTGTTTGGATATGTGCACGGTATAACGATTGCGTTCGGTGCAACTATTATTGGCGTAGCCGTCGATTACCCTATACATGTAATGTCCCACAAAGTAAAAAAAGAAAAAGCTTCAGGAACTGTTTGCAGAATAGGGAGAACAATGATTATTGGTGCTATTACAACATCAATAGGATATGCGGCAATGGCTTTTTCTGGTTTCGTTGGCTTGAGTCAACTAGGTGTATTTTCCATAATTGGAACTTTGACGGCAATGATAACAGCACGATACGTGCTACCCATGGCGGTTGCAGATGATTTTTCTATCCCTAGTCAGATATTTCATGTGCCGAAAATACGTTTCATCACTGGTAACGTTTATTCAACTGTAACTATGTTTGTTGTTCTCACAATACTTTCTACTGCTTTTCTGTTTTGGGGCTCTTCAGAAATCTGGAATGATGACCTTTCAAAATTAAATATGGTGTCAAAGAGCAGTAGGAAACTGAACAAAACGCTGCGCAATGAATTAAATTTGCCAGATCCATTAAGGTTTATGGCTGTTAAAGGTGACAATACAGAAGAGGTTCTTCAGACAAGCGAGGTACTAGCTGAAAGTTTGAATCAACTTGTTGTGCAAAGGTTTCTCGGTGGATACGATATGGCTGCTAGATATCTTCCGAGTGTAAAAACACAAAGGTTTCGACAGGAGTCTATACCTGATGAAAAGAGCCTTAGGGAAAATATTGATCTTGCACTTGTTGGTTTAAAATTTAAGAGAGATGCTTTCGGGCCTTTTATTCGAGATGCTGTTGCTGCTTCTTCTTCTAGTCGTCATGTCTATGTGGAGGATATGCAGGGAACAATTGTAGAACTTAAATTGTCATTGCTTCTAAAAGAAGTTAAGGGAGAATCTGTTGCACTTATACCTTTATACAATGTAGGAAACGAGAATGCTCTGCATGAGGTCGCTAAGTCAACATATATTCATGGTGTTAGATATATAAACGCTAAGAGAGAGTCAACAAAATTGATAACGAAATATCGTAACGAAGCTCTTGCAGTATGTTTGCTTGGATCGTTAGCTATTATCGTAGCATTGATCATTTTTCTGGGTTCAATACAAAGTGTTGGTCGTGTTGTACTTTCTGTCGCAGGCCCAATTGTCATTTTGATATTTATCCTTTCGCGTCTGGAAGATGGCCTTTCAATTTTTCATCTTGTATCAACACTTTTAGTCGCAGGGTTGGGCATTGATTATGCTTTGTTTCTAAATCGGCATTTTGACACTATCGAAGAAAGAGACAGGGCTTTAAATTCTGTGTTAATCTGCAGCATATCAACAACCTTGGTTTTTGGAATTCTCTCTGTGTCAGACCTTTATGTGCTGAGCTCCATTGGGACAACAGTATTCTTTGGCACACTGCTCTGTATTGTTTTCAGTTTTGGTATGAAACGTGATCGTATCGGCACTTGTTAAATAGAGTAATGGTCTTATGTATATACTAGTTAATGTTCTAGTTACTTAGTTTAATTAATTTAGCTATTTTCTTTATAAGTGTTTAGCAAATACATTGTGATATATTTGGAACTTTCTTACTTTAACAACTGATGTGAAACCTTTAGCATTAACTAGTTATACTTCCCTTAGCGCTGTTGGGAAAGGTTTGTCCAGTCTAAGAACTGCTTTACTTGAGGAGCGAACAGGATTAGCTCCAATTGATCTTGATTTTGCCCGCGGCTTAGATACATACATTGGGCGGGTCAATAATATTGAGAACTCCCCGATTGTGGATAAGTTGAAAAGATTTGATTGCAGAAATAATCGTCTTGCCCAAATGTGCATTTTGCAAGATGGATTTAAAGAGTCCATACATAAAGCAATAGAGAAATATGGATCGAATAGAATCTCATTGGTAATTGGAACAAGCACATCTGGAATTTTAGAAACGGAACTTGCATATAATAATTCATTGCTAAGGGATGAGTCAGAGATAGAATTTTTCAGCAATAAGCTTCGTTACACACACTGTTTTTTTTCACCTGCTGAGTTTATTTCTGAATATTTTGGACTTACTGGCCCAGCATTAACCATATCCACAGCGTGCTCATCAAGTGCAAAAGCTTTTGCTTCAGCCGCCAGACATATTGAAGCAGGTTTTGCCGATGCAGCTATTGTTGGTGGAGTGGATTCGCTTTGCATGACTACACTGTACGGATTCTCCTCTCTTAACATTGTTTCCACAAAACCATGTAAACCATGCGACAGAAATCGAGATGGTCTGTCACTTGGAGAGGCTGCTGGTTTTGCGCTATTAGAAAAGCCTGGAGAAGCTAACTCTGGCATGGAAGAGATCTTTCTTTCAGGATATGGAGAAAGTAGTGATGCCCATCACATGTCTGCTCCTCACCCGAAAGGAGCTGGGGCGGAACTAGCCATGAGAGGTGCTTTGGAAATGTCAAACATCAGGCCAGAGGATGTTGACTACATAAATATGCATGGGACTGCTACTCCAGCCAACGACACTATCGAGGCAAGTGCTATTTCAAGAATTTTTGGTCCTGACACTCCTTGTAGTTCAACGAAAGGATGGACTGGCCACACTTTAGGAGCTGCAGGAATAGTGGAGTCGCTTATTGCAGTGGTGAGTCTTAAATCTGGGATAATACCTGGGTGCCTTAACATGATTGAAATTGACCCTGAAATTCAGGCCAATGTTATAGACACCACAGTGAAAGCTGGGATTTCAAATGTTCTTGTAAACTCTTTTGGCTTTGGAGGTAATAATTGCAGCCTCATCTTGGAGATGAAGTAGTAGTGAATTTTTACATCAATGGAGCAAGCATCACCGCAAACGGCATGATAAACTGGAAGGAAGCTTGCGAGGTTCTTACAGGAACAAGGAATTACATTCCATCTGAACCCGAATATGTTGAGCCTGGAATTTTACCTGCTAATGAGAGACGCAGAAGCGTTAAAACTGTAAAACTGGCAATTCAAGTTGCTCAAGAAGCAATCATAAACTCCAAGGCTAAAATGGAAGACCTGCAAACCGTTTTCGCCTCGAGCATGGGTGATGGGTTTGTGATGGACGGCCTGTTTAAAGCTTTATGCGTGCCAAAAAAAGTTGTGTTGCCAATATCATTTCATAACTCTGTTCATAATGCCCCGGTAGGATATTGGCTCATAGGATCAAAATGCATGAAAGCAAGCACAAGCATAGCCTGTAAAGAAACAACTTTTGGGTCGGCCCTTATGGAATCCACATCACAGCTTTCAGTGGAAACGGAAGAAATATTACTTGTTGTGTATGACTTTAAGGCACCAGAACCATTACATTACGCAATGCCCATAGAAGGTGCATTTGCAACAGCTATGGTTTTGTCAAGGAAAAGGAGGGAGGGTAGTATTGCTTTTGTTGAACTTACCACAGCCCCTAACTACGAAAATCAGCCGAGTGCAATGGATAATATTGACCTTGAGGCTATCAGGATAGGTAATCCTGCTGCTAGAAGCCTGCCGATGCTTTTCTCTCTAGCGAATGGTATTGACAATGAAATTATGATTGAATACACAAAAGACACACTTTTGTGCCTTAACATCAAACCATGCTTATAAATAAAAAGGGCATCACAAAACTTATACCGCATACAGGGAATATAGTTCTCATCGATGCTGTTATGCGATGGGATGACAATGAAATTGTTTGTGAGGCTAACTCTCATACAGATCACGGGAATCCGTTGCGTGATGATGACCAACTCAACTCTTTGTGTGTTATCGAATATGCTGCACAAGCTACTGCAGCCCATGGTGCTTTGGTGGCAAGCGCAACAGTAAAGCCAAAAGAAGGCTATCTTGCCGGTTTAAAGGATATTACTTTGTACGTCGATAGACTAGACAACCTTGAAAACAATCTTGAGATTTATGCAAAGCGAAAAATATCCCTAAACAATTCTTTTGTGTACGACTTTTCTGTTTCCTCAGGGAAAATATCTGTTGCGGATGGAAGATTATTCGTTATTGCGAAGCCAACAGGCTAGGACCATAAAATATAATGGGAAAGACTAGTAATAGAAGTGTAGATAAAATATCTGTAATAATTCCAACATATAACGAAAAGAAAACCATAAAGCACATTGTGGAAAATGTCCTTAAACATGTGAAGCACGTAGTGGTAGTGGACGACTGTTCGACAGACTCTACTATTAATGAGTTATCTGACTTCGAAATAACGTTGCTACAAAACAACGAAAACCTTGGAAAAGCCGGAACCTTATGGCGTGGAATAGACCATGCCATAAGGCAAGGATCTGAGAAAATAATAACAATGGATGCTGATGGCCAGCATATGCCAGATGACATTCCCCGTTTTATTCAAACGTCTTATGATTACCCTAGAAGAATTGTTGTGGGAATGCGTTTTGAAAGCAGTGTCGGCATACCAAAGGCTAGATACAATGCTAATAAATTTGCAAATTTTTGGGTCGCTTGGGCCTCAGGCATGCCTCTAAAAGACAGTCAGTGCGGCTTTCGACTATATCCAGCAGAACTGTTTTCACAAGTCAAAATTAAAACCGAAAAAGGTAGAGGGTTTGTTTTTGAAAGTGAAGTTCTAATTGAGGCGGGAAGGAACGGGTATAAAGTGGTATCTACCCCGATAGATGCAATCTACAGTGACGATGCTCGACCGAGCCACTTTAGACCAGTGCTCGACATTGCAAAAATAACAATTATGGTGGCTGGAAAGTTATTAAGCCGAGGCCTTTACCTCAAAGGGCTGTATAGATCTCTAATAGAAAAGGCAGAGTAAACGTGTTGTCCTGCCTTATTACTATGGCTGATCTTTCCCAAACCACTATGGTACAATCCATAAAGAATAGAGTGTTTACTAGTAATTCCAAGATTATGAATAAGCAAGTTTTTGTAACAAACAAGTGAAAATTGCGCTTGTTCACCCTGAGGGGTCGAACTGGATACCTGGGCAAAAGGATGTTACAACTGCGTTAAATCGTATGCCTCCTATTGGAATACTATCTTTAGCTGCAATGGCTGAAAAAACAGGGGCAGAAGTTAAAGTGCTCGATCTTCTTGTAGCAGAGCCTAACGAAGGTGTTGAAAAGCTCAAGAGTATTGTTGAATGGAAACCGGACTTCATAGGCTTTAGCACCACCACATCTAGTTTTTTGGACGGATATGAAAAAGCTTGTTTTGTAAAGAAGCTAGATCCAGCGATAAAAATTATTTTTGGCGGAGTTCACGTTTCTTCTCTTGTGTCAAAAGTTTTAGTGAAGTTTCCAAATATTGATTTTGCAATTATTGGTGAAGGGGAAATACCGTTTGCAAAACTAATTAACGGAAATGATCCTTCGACCATTAAGGGATTGGTTTACCGAGACAACGGTGAAGTGAAGTACGCAGGAACCCCAACAGATTTTGTAACACTTGACGAGCTTCCATTACCTGCATACCACCTGTTGGATGGCTATCCAGATGCATATATTTTGCCTTTGCTAAACACACCAAGCGCTCATGGAACCTCCTTGATATCAAGCCGTGGATGTCCTTACACATGTGACTTTTGCGACAGGTCGGTTTTTGGAAGAAGTTTTAGATATAACAGTGCCGAATATATAATTGATCATATGACTTTTCTTTATCAAAAATACCATATAAGGCATTTCAATATTTATGATGACCTGTTTACTTTAAAAAGAAAGAGGGTGGAAGAGCTGTGCGATAAACTGGCGAAATCACCTTATCCATTTTCATTTAACTGTGCCGTGCGAATTGGATATGTGGATCGAAGTTTACTTAAATCGCTAAAAAAAGGTGGCTGCTTTGGAGTTAGTCTTGGAATTGAATCAGGGGACCAGGAGCTTTTAAACAAGCATAAGATGATGGTTGATTTAGGAGTCGTCGAAGAAACGGTCCATATGATAAAGAAATCGGGAATTCGTGCGAAAGGCCTTTTCATAATGGGCCTGCCAGGGGAAACTCCTGAAACGGTTCAAAAGACAATTGCATTTATTAGGCGTCTAGGACTGGATGAATTAAATGTCTCGAAATTTGCTCCTTTCCCAGGATCCCCATCATACAACGATATTGATGAACATGGATTACTAGACAATGATTGGCGGAAAATGAATTGCCTTAACTTTGTTTTTAAACCGAGCGGATTTCAAAGCTGGGAAGAAATGGACAGGTTGTATTCTCAGCTAGTCTTATCTTTCTACGGTAGTTTTTGGTGGTATCTACGATCATTGATTCCAACACTTATAATGTACCCGCACAACTTACTGATGATATTACAACATCTTAGAAAGCTTTTTATAGCTCGGAACCAGTTCAAGGTATGGAAGCAGACCTAATTTCATCAAGACGATAGCAACCTTTAGTAAGGCAATGAAAACAAAAGTATTTGTAGTAATTCTAGCTTCTCTTAGCCTCATTACATTGAGTGGTTTTAGAACGTTGAAACCGATTTTTAACGTTAAAGACTCTGAGTATATGGCTGTGTTAAGCACAAAAAAGAATATAACTCTTGAAGATATCAGAGTTGCTATAAAACGTGCTGGAGTAAGCCTTGGGTGGGTTATAAAAGCTAAAAAGCCTGGACTGTTGGAGGGAGTGTTGTTAGTGCGGCGGCATCGGGCAGTAGTTAAAATTCCATATGATCAAGATAAATATAGTATTTTGTATGAAGACAGCCAGAATTTGTTTTACAGTTCGAAAGAAGAAGAGAAAAGAGCTTACAAACAGTGGAAACCACTTAAACTAACCGTTAATGGTATTCGTGTTCACCGTGCAAAGTTTTCTACAGCTGTAATTCATCATCAGTACAATTTGTGGGTTAGGAAGCTAAACAAAGAGATTAGAATACAACTATCACTACTATAACCGCATTGGTCCCAATAGTTAAACCAACAAGTACATAGAAAGATAGGTTTTGTTAGCTCTCCAAGTTCTGATTGGTGCGACCTGCATTAAAATCCTAATTATCATTGCCAAAACTGTTTGGTATTATCTAGCAACTATTAGAGTTTGTTTTTTTCTTTGTTCAGGTAGGTTCAAAGTAAAATTTTCTGTATAAAATTTCACCAAAGAAAAGAATACCGAGCATAATATAATTAATGCCACCTGTAAAAACAGCCCAGTCGAACATTGTGCGATAGAATGCGATATAGACTATAGCAAGCATGTCGAGCAAGAAGAAAACTGACCATACTTTTGTTACTTTAATTGCGTAGTCGATTTGATGCTGGTTGAATTTTTTTTCATGCATAGCAGATGCTATTGTTTCTATAACTGATGGTGGAAAAATAATCGAGTAGCTGAATATGACGAAAAGGACAAGATTAATAAAGGCAGGTAATAATTTGACAATAAGGATATGTGGAAAAATTAATCCTATAATTATGTAAGCACCAATTATTGTGACATTAGTGAACACAGTTATCCATAGCCGACTATCCCTAATAAGAAAAGGAACTCTTGATACAAGCATTAAAACCACCATCGTTAAAAAGGCTGTGTGGTATCCAAAATCCACAAAAAGGTAATATACAATAAAGGGCGCCGCAATCAGCGGACCAGCCGAAATAACTTTAACGAGTTTTGACATGCCGGTTATTATGGATTATATTTTTATTCCATGGTAATTCAAAATGTGCGCTGTGATAGTATCGGCGAATTTGTAACTCCGCAAGATTTATTACTTTAAGCCGCCATAGTTTTAAAGGATTTTCTAAATGCGAGCAGTAATTGTGGCCAGCAATCGAGAAAAATCGCCTTATCCCGTAATCCCGATTGGGGCGGTGATGGTCGCTGAGCTTTGTTCCTTGCATGGACATGATATTGAGTTTGTGGATATGTGTTTCTCTGAAAACCCACTTAATGACCTACAAGCTGCTCTGGAAAAAAACCCAGACTTTGTGGCAATTTCATTTCGAAATCTAAATAACCATGATGGAAAGAATTCTGTTTCCTACATTCCATTTTTGCAATCTATTTCTACAGCTGTAAAGGAAAAAGGAATTCCGTTGTATATTGGTGGCTCGGCTGCTTCAATTGAACCACAGGCAATACTCAACGCCACTGGAGCCGATGCAGTGTATGCTGGACAGGCAGAAGGTTTTGTGAAGAGACTAACTGGTGGGAGCAAGCTGGAAGGTGTTATTACGGATTATCAAGGTGAGCCATTCATAAACGTTAATCTTGAGCGATGGGTAAATGTAAAAAAGTATCTGTCGCATGAATGCACGGTTCCGATTCGTTTAAAACTCGGCTGTTCGTACAAATGCTCTTATTGCACTTATCCTTACTTGGAGGGTAAAAGCGTGTGCTCAGATCAACTGGATAGCCTTGAGAATTATCTGCGAAAATGGATTGGAAATGGTGTTGGTATCGATATTGTTGACTCAATATTTAACGAGCCGGAAGAATGGGCAGTGCAAGCCTTGGAAACATTAGCAAAAAAAGGGCTTAAAGGCTCTTATCACATATCAGCATTTTCTCCGCTTGTCAGCGATACACGGATATTTGATGCTATGACAAAACTGGGGGCGAATGCTGGCATGATTGGAATAGACTCAGGATCAGACACAATGCTTGAATCATACCGTAAACCATTTAGAATGAAACAGGTTAATAAGTTCATGGAGATGAGGAAAGATTTTGACCTGCGGTTTTTGTGGACTTTTATTTTGGGAGGCCCAGGCGAGACCGAAAAAACACTTAATAAGTCTCTTGAATTTATCGACATGCTCCCCAATACGGATGTTGCGTACATAGTTTTTGGTGTCAGAATATACAGACAAACGCATTTGTACGAACAGGCTTTGAGGGAAAATGTTATTAAAAAAGGGGAGAGTATTCTTAAGCCAGTATGCTATTTTTCAAGATTACTGGATAGGAACAAAATCGAACAACACCTTTCTGACTGGCAGGAAACCCGCGATAATGTACTTACCGAACATGTTGCTAATAGCGATAGCTACCGTGATTTGCTGAAGAAACTTAGTGAGCTGGGGGAATTTAAAACTGGATGGGAAAATGTTCCCACCATGAAAAAGTTGTTGCGCAGAAGATCTGCCCTGGGCATGGGGAAAACAGAGACTAGGACAACTGTTTAATCTTACTTAACATTTTACTATTTTTAGTAACTTTAGAGAAAATCAAGCCTACGATATACCAGTGCACATAAAACGATTCTATCAATATACCTATAGCAGTAGCAGCGTTTAATATAAGCTTTTCTTCTGCTGGACATAAGGTATGCTTTAAGCCCAACCCATTGGCCATTATGCTACACCTTGCCAAATGGTAACGATTGGTTACTATGGCAAGAGATTCATCACCTTCGGCTCTAATGATTTTTTTTGCTTCCTGTAGGTTTTCAAGCGTGTGGCGTGATTTGTTCCCCAGCAGTATGTCGTTTTCCAAAACCTTTTTGTCAATTAGGTAAATCTGTCCTGCCTTGGCTTCAGTTAATTCGCTATTTTTACTTTTCCCGCCTACTATGAGTATTTTGCTATTTGGTGATTGTAAATACAATGACCATGCTTTTTCCAGTCGAAGTTGATAGTCTCTGCTTATTTTACCGTCGCGAAGACGCTTCCCAAGAACCACAAGTAAATAAAATCCTCCATTAGCTCTAGAAGGGGTTCTTGCGAAACGGTAGGTGTAAATTAGTGCGGCCAAAAAAGAAATTCCAGCTGTAAGTACTTTTATCATGATTGAAAGGAAGAGCATAGCAATTCCATATATACCAGCTATTGAGAATGGGCTAAAAGAACATCGCATAACTATTTTGTAAAATACGCTATAAGGCTATGTTTAGTATAACTTGTTGTAACAATCTAAGTATGCATGATGATACATTATTCCCAGAATCCATTGATATATTGCATCCCTCAACTAAGCCAATGTGAAGTTTCTTCGGGTATCTTTCTTACGTTTTAAAACCTACCAAATATATTAACTGCTGCTATTGAAATGTTTAAGCCCTTTGTTTTTCGGTAGTTGCATTTGGACGGAATTCAGTTGCTAACAAATTCTAGGTATAGGTTGTGACTTGGAACCCAAGCAAAGTAATTATGCTCACAGAAAACCCGTGAAAGAAAACTAAACACATTAAGCATTGGCAATGATGAACAGTCATGAATATTAAAATGACTAATTTTGTGATGCCCAATTTTCTCAATGAACAATTTCTTTGTTTGCTCATATGTTATACTTAGATAAATTTGATTCAGTTGAAAAGTTGGATGGATTGCTTTACAGAAGTTAGGAAATTTGTAAACAAAGGTGCAAAGTGTTTATCGAAAATGAAGTAATTAAGTTCGATGTTTTACAAAGCAGGTGTTCTCACTGTGATGGGCCCGTATATTTTTCTCAGGTGATTGATGGGGAGGGGAATCGAGTTAACGCCTTGCACTGTTGGAATGGTCATTACGAAAAGATTGATATCGATCATACAATGTTTGAATCCCCGACAGAACTCACGCCAGAACAAATAGAGCAGATACTTCCTTTCGTTGGTTTTATGGAATTGGACGAATCAAAAGACTGATTTGGTGAAATCCAATTAGCTCCATGGCAGATTCCGCCAGAATTGAGATTGAAAAACTTAAGTCTAAGATACGCTATCATGAACGTTTATATTACGTAGAAAACAACCCAGAAATTTCAGATGCTGAGTTCGACCAATTGATGGGTTGCCTGCGTGAACTGGAGGAGCAAAACCCGAAGCTTAAAACGGATGACTCACCTACCCAACGTGTTGGAGAAACTGTGGTCGACGATCTTTTGGCTGTGGAACACAACCCAAGTTCCCCCATGCTCTCTTTAAGTAATACCTACAACATTGATGACCTTGAAAAGTTCGATGAGCGGGTTAAAAAGATCATCGGCGTAAATTCATTCGATTACACTGCAGAGCCCAAAATAGATGGGCTCGGTGTATCACTTGTATACAAGAATAATAAGTTTATGAGTGGTGCAACCCGTGGAGATGGAAAAAGAGGTGACAATATAAGTGCCAATTTAAAAACTATTAGAAGTGTTCCGCTGTATGTAGATTCAAAAGAACAGTTTGGTAGGTTCGAGGTGCGTGGTGAAGTATTCATGCGACGAAAGACTTTTGAAGAGGTTAATAAACAAAGAAAGAGGGAAGGCAAACCACAATTTGCAAATGCGCGGAACTGTGCAGCTGGCTCAGTTCGGCATCTTGATCCTAAAATTACTCATGATAGAAACCTTGATATCATGATTTATTCACTAATCGTAACTGACAAAGATGCTAGTCTGATCCAGAGTCAAAAGGCACAATCCCACAGCCAAGCAATGTCACTTTTAAAAGCCATGGGTTTTAAAGTCCCTGATGTGAGGGCAGGGCTAGACCTTACTGGAGTTCTGGATGTGGTTAAGGAGTATGAATCAAAACGAAGTGATTTGGAGTATGAGATTGATGGGTTGGTAATTAAAGTGGACAATTATAATTATCAGCAGAAATTAGGTGCTACGTCCAAGTTCCCACGATGGGCTATTGCGTTTAAATATCCGGCCAAACAGGCAACCACCATGGTGGTGGATATAAAGGTTCAGGTTGGGCGTACTGGAGCTTTAACACCAGTTGCAGACCTTCAACCAATTCTGATTGCCGGTTCCACTGTTTCACGAGCTACCTTGCATAACGAGGATGAAATAGCTCGTAAGGATATTCGAATTGGTGACACGGTGTTCATTGAAAAAGGAGGGGATGTCATCCCTAAAATAGTCTCAGTCATTTTGTCGAAACGGACTGGAGTGGAGAAACGGTTTAGAATGCCTTCCCATTGTCCTTATTGTGGCTCAACTGTTTTTCGAATAAAAGGTGAGGCAGTATCGCGCTGTTGTGGTTTAGCGTGCCCAGCGCAGATAAATGAAAGAGTGAGGCACTTTGTATCTCGTCATGCTATGGATATTGAGAATGTAGGTCCAGCGTTGATAGATCAACTTCATGGACGGAAGTTGATTAGCGATCCTGCAGACATATATCACCTTACAAAAGAGCAATTAGCTGATCTTGATCGCATGGCAGAAGTGTCAGCCTTGAATGTTATTAATTCAATAGAGAAAAGTAAGCATAGGCCGTTGGAACGCTTAGTTTACTCTCTTGGGATTAGGCATATTGGCGTTCGTGGGGCTCAACTGTTAGCGAGCGTGTTTTTATCAATGGACAATTTGATTAATGCAAATCACAAAGACATAGAAAATATACACGAACTAGGCCCATCGACGGCCGAAAGTGTAACTCAGTTTTTCTCTCAGCATGACAATTTAGACATGATTGAAAAACTGAGATCAGCCAAAGTAAATATGTTTAGTGATATCGGTAATGCAGGAGTGAGTTTGGTTGGAAAACATTTTGTGATAACGGGAACTCTAAAGAACATGACTCGTAACAATGCAAAAAACAGGGTTGAATCACAAGGTGGGCGAGTAACTTCTGTAGTCACCCAAAAAACAGACTACCTAGTTGTGGGAGACAATCCGGGGTCAAAGTTAAGAATAGCAGAAAAAATTGGCACGGTGCAGCTGGACGAGGATACTTTTTTGGCTATGCTGGGAGATGTCTAAATTAGCTTATTAAGGCACTAGGAGCGATTAATTTCGTATGTGGTTGCTGATTAGTGCACAGCGATTAGTTTCATCATAGCTCCACCTGTTGGATTGCGTATCATCGCTTATCATTTGGTGGTATTATCTCCAGCTTAGAATTTAAAAATAGTTACCAATGGAACTTCGAAACTTTTCTATCATAGCCCATATCGACCATGGTAAGTCAACTTTAGCCGATCGTCTGCTGGAGATGACTGGAGCTTTGTCGGACAGGGAGATGAAGGATCAAGCTCTTGATACAATGGACTTAGAGCGAGAGCGTGGTATAACTATTAAGGCCCAAACAGCACGTCTTAAATACAAGAGTAAAGAAGGGCTAGACTATGTCTTTAATCTGATTGACACACCAGGCCATGTGGACTTTTCATACGAGGTTTCGCGTAGCCTGTCTGCATGCGAAGGGGCTTTACTTATTGTAGATGTGACACAAGGTATTGAGGCTCAAACCTTGGCTAACGTTCATTTGGCGTTGGAAAATGACCTTGTGATGATCCCAGTAATCAACAAAATTGATTTACCAAATGCGGATTTGGAGACTGTAGCGAAACAAATTGAAGACGTTATAGGTATTCCTAAAGAAGAAATTATTCCTGTATCTGCGAAAAGTGGCGAAGGTGTCGACCTTGTGTTGGAGGCTATTGCTAAGAGAATACCTGGCCCAAAAAGAAACTTAAATGATCCACCTCGGGCTTTACTGCTAGACAGCTGGTATGATCCATACCAAGGAGTTGTAGCACTTATTAGGATGTTTGATGGAAAATTGGCTAGAAAGGACGCAATACGGTTCATGTCTAGTGCTGCAAAGTATGAAATCGAGCAGATGGGCGTTTTCACGCCAAAACCAACACAGGTAAAATTGCTAGGTGCGGGAGAAGTGGGTTTTTTTACCGCTGCTATAAAAGAAGTTTCTGACGCAGCTATCGGGGATACCATAACAGTGGTAAAAAATGGTGCTACCGAGCCGTTGCCAGGATTCAAAGAAGCTAAAGCCATGGTATTCTCTGGACTATATCCTGTGGAAAGTGATGACTATGAAAAGTTGCTGGATGCACTTGGAAAGCTACGCCTTAATGACTCTTCCTTTCACTTTGAGCCGGAAACATCATTGGCTCTAGGTTTTGGATTTCGGTGTGGCTTTCTTGGCTTGTTACACATGGGAATAATTCAGGAGAGACTAGAGCGCGAGTTTAACCTTGAACTAATAACTACGGCACCTACTGTGGTTTATAGAGTTGTGCTGAACAAAGGTGGAGTTGTTGAAGTGGATAATCCCTCCAAACTACCAAGCCCTAACGAGTTGGATCATATAGAAGAACCATTTATAGAAGCAACTATTGTAAGTCCGGAGGAATATTACGGTGCCATAATGTCTCTAGTTAAGAAAAGGCGGGGCGAACAGAAACACATGGAATATCTAACTACTTCAAGGATTAAATTCACTTTCCATTTGCCGCTAAATGAAATTGTTTTGGATTTTTTTGACAAACTCAAATCAAGCACCAGGGGTTACGCCTCTATGGATTATGAACATTGTGGATATCGCGAGTCAAATCTTGTCAAGCTTGATGTGCTGGTAAATGGTAATCCCGTGGATACACTTTCCACTATTATACATCGCGATAAGTCAATGCAGTTTGGAAAAGATATAGTGTTGCGTATGAAAAATCTTATACCGCGCCAAATGTTTGATGTAGCAATACAAGCTGCCATTGGTAGTAAAATTATAAGCCGTTCAGATGTTAGAGCGCTGCGCAAGAATGTGCTAGCAAAGTGTTATGGTGGTGATGTTACACGGAAGCGTAAGTTGCTAGAAAAGCAGAAGGAAGGGAAGAAGAGAATGAAAAGCGTGGGACAAGTAGAAATACCTCAGGAGGCCTTTCTTGCGATGCTAAAGGCACACGAATAAGTGAGGTGCTATGATGTCAGAGGAATTATCACTAACACAAATAACAACTTCCATTATTAAAGAAAATATACTTTGATAGTTTCTACAAGACTTCAATCATTGCGATGATTGTGATGCTGATGATGATATTATAATGATTAAAAAATTAAGCAGTTTGATAAAAGGTGTCAAGAATAGCTTGCAGGTATCTTTAGGAGTTCCCTTGTTGCGCAATCAGGGGGAATCTTTGAAAAAAGAGTACCTTAAGGCGGTTATAATTGCCATTGTATTAGCTCTTTTTTTTCGAGCCTTTGTCGTTCAAGCGTTTAAGATTCCTTCCGAGTCTATGGTGGGCACCTTGTTGGTGGGTGACCATCTTCTAGTAAACAAAATGGTATACTCGATATTCGATCCACAGCGTGGAGATATCATAGTCTTTAAATATCCTAAAGATAAAAGCCGCGATTTTGTTAAACGTATTGTTGGTCTCCCTAGGGAAAAAATAGAAATTGTGAATAAACAAATTTTTATCAACGGCCGATTGTTGAATGAACCTTATGCTGTCTATCAAAATACGACGAACCGAAATGGCTTTGGGCCCAAGAAGGTTCCTGAAGGACATCTATTTGTAATGGGTGATAATCGAGATAACAGTCAAGACTCGCGATTCTGGGGATTCCTTAATATTGATGATATTATAGGAAAAGCTTTTATAGTTCACTGGTCGTGGAAGGATAACAGTTGGTCGGTTCGCTGGGACCGGGTCACCAAACTATTACGGTAGCACAGATAGTGTGATCGAGAATTTACAACCGTGTGTCAGTTTATGAAATGAAGGTTAGATAACCCATTACCGGTTGTCTGTACTAGACGGTTGATAAACCTTTCTTCGAAAAAGGTCGTTTCTTCTGCTAACAAGTCGATCCAAAAACAGTAGCCCATCTAGGTGGTCGATTTCATGCTGGGCCACCCGAGCCTCGTACCCTACCATCTCATAGCTACGTACTTGGCCTGTCTCATCCATCGCGCTGAGGTTAATCTTTTCTGCTCGGATAACATTACCGGTATAGTCTGGAACAGACATACAGCCTTCACGGCCAACAGCATATCCATCCCATTTTTCTATCTCTGGATTGATCAGAACCAACCTGCCGTTATGTTTTATATTTGGTTTACTGGATACATCAATTATGACTACCCTTATAGTATTTCCAACCTGCGGGGCGGCGATACCTATCCCACCAGGCTCTGCCCGCATTGTGTTCTCAAGATCTTTTATGAAGGATAGTATATTTTGGTCTATTCTTTTCACCGGAATGCTAACTACCTTGAGTCGATCGTCTGGGTATTTTATTACTTTTATAATTGCCATCTAGTTTCACTAACCTATAAAAGTGTCTATTGGTTCTATGTTAATTTCGACCCCTTCTGCAGAAATACTCTCTAGTGCTTGTTCAAGTGAGTCAATTCCGTTTTCAGCCACTCCTTCTATGTTCATTATGTAAATGGGGCTTTCTTCGCTCCCCGCTACATCAGAGTCTAGTTGCGAAATATTTAGCCCTGCATCTGCTAACGAAGAAGTGACACTAGCCACGATTCCGGCCTTGTCAGAACCAAATATAGTTATACGAACGTTTGGCTCAACATGGTCATGTAGTTTCCCTTCTATGTAATCCACATGGCAGCGCAATTGCAACTCTTCAGCGACGGGTTCTATTACTCGTTCTAGTGTTTCTTCTGCGCCAATAAAGCTTGCCATGAGCATGATGGTGAAGTTACCGCCTAGGCGTAACATGGTAGTTTCACCCAAATTGCATCCAGCTTGGTATAGGGCAGTAGTAACTTTGGCGACAATTCCAGGTTTGTCTCCCCCTACAAGCGTAATCATGTACCATTTAATCATAATTAGTTCCTCACATAATGCTTTCTATGGCTCGACTATACTATCTCAAGCCGTAAGCTCAGATGGCAAGCGACTTCCCATTGAATATTGTTTTTGCAATAGCTTCGCACGCTTCATTAATAAGTTGAAAAACTTGATAAATGGCGTCACGCCCTCCTCCAAAAGGGTCAGCGATATCCCCGCAACACTTACCATCAATATAATCTCCTAGCATCATCACTTTATTGCTGTGCTCAGGTGCTAGGCTAGTTACTGTCTTCAAATGGTGAGTTTCCATTACAAATATGTAGTCAGACCGCTCGATTATCTCTCTTGTGATCCGTTTGGTTCGATGGGGATCTATTTTTATCCCAATATCTTGTAATGGGGCTATACATGGAATTGCCACATGACCACCATCTTTGGCCACAGTTCCCGATGAATCGATCATCACATCGATAATTTCCATTTTTTTAAGTTTTGCTTTGAGCAGGTATTCACCCATGGGTGAACGACACATATTTCCAGAGCATACAAAGTGAATTGTTAGCATTTTAAAACGGCTGTTCTAGTTAATAAACATTTGAATGATCATTGGATTAACCAGCAATCAGCAGGTCAAGAGATTTGTCAAACTTGGACTGATCATCATATGGCCCAAGGATTGAGAGTTTAATTTTTTTACGAGTAAGATATTTCTTTGCTGCCTCATTAACTTCATCTAGTTTCACATTGTCAATTTCATTAGCTAATTCATCCGGGGTTTTGATCAAACCATATACTGTTTCATACCCGGCGTAGAGGCTTGCCAACGACATAGAGTCTTCCAAGCCTAAATCAAGCCTGCCCTTTATATTTTCCTTTCCGCGATCAAGCTCCTTTGCTGTAATGCCTTTGTCTGCTACTTTGTTAAGCTCATCCATAATACAATTTAGGCCTTCTGCAAGTTTTTCCAAATTTATTCCTGCAGATATTTTCAATGACCCTGTGTCAGAATAGGACTGGAGTGAAGCTCTAATGTAATAAGCAAGGCCTCGTCGCTCTCTTACTTGATAGAATAGCCTAGAGGACATAGTTCCCCCAAGGACATTTGTAAGTAGTGTTAGTGTTGGATGAGCTGTGTCCATTTTACCAGGAACCGGGAAACCTAGAACAAAATGAGCTTGTTCGATATCTCTCGTTTCAAGTTGTGTGCGGCTACCGTTTTTTATTGTGAATGCAACTGGCTGGGTAACTTCACCACGGTTTTTGAAATGGAAAAACTCTTTGGCTAGGTTCATATTCTCATTATGTGAAAGGCCGCCGGCCGCAACAAGGGTGCAGTTTTCTGCTGTGTAGTGACGATCCTTGTAATTCATAAAAACATCTCGACTAATATCTCGGATTACCTCTTCCGGTCCGGCAATATCCCAACCAAGAGGCTGGTCACCATAAAAATGGCTTTGGAAATTCTGCTGAACTTTGCTCATTGGATCGTCATTGTACATCCTAATCTCTTCTATTATCACTCCTCTCTCACGATCTATTTCTTCTACATTGAATTTTGATTTGAGCAACATATCTGATAACACATCATAGGCCACTTTTTTTTTCGAACTTGAAAGCTTGACAAAATAAGCTACCTTTTCTTCACTGGTGAAGGCATTAAATGAGCCACCCACACCGTCTATTGCTGATGACACCGCCATAGCATCCCCATATTTTTCAGCACCTTTAAAAAACATGTGTTCCATAAAATGAGATATGCCATTTATATTTTTTTCTTCGTATCGACTTCCAACGCCAGCCATGAGCATGACTGTGACGGATCGTGATGATGGCATTGGTGCAGTAATTACTCGCAACCCATTACCTAGTGTAGATTTAGTGTAGTTTTGTATGTTAGCCATTTAAATACTCCAGCAACATCGGTCCATCTGGACATTATAGTAATTTGATATGATTTAATTTTAGCCTTTTTTTGCTTACTTGGCTAAGTATATTCAACTTTGAATCTATTTAGTTTACGTTAGAAATTTCCATTATTATTGTACAATCGTTATAAAATAAGTTTTGCGGGTCAATTTTGATGGAGGAATAACCAAGTGATGACGAAAAAAAAATTAATTACCTTAATAGTCGTCATGCTTTCATTCTCTGTTGGCTCGTGTTCTGGGTTGTCATCTTACAAATATACAAATATCTACTCAATGACCAGCCCACACGATTCAACTTCAAAAGAGTATGGTGATAAAAAAATAGTTATAAAATTTTGGATAGATGAAAAACGTCTTAATTTTATAATGAAAAACCTAACTGATGAACCAATTATCATCGACTGGGCAAAGGCGGAGTATATACATGTTGATAGCAAACGGCACAGTGTCTCCAACCATGACTCAATGTTTACCAACGCACGATTTAACCCGCCAAGGTCTATCATCGAAGCTGGAGCGAAAATTGTTGACTCTGTAGTCCCCGCCAAAAATGTGCAAAAACTTGAGGAGTTCACTTGGTATGTAAATCCATTGCTCAACCAGTTTGATAAGGATGCATATTTGAACAAGGGGAAAACTATGGGAGTTGATTTGCCAGTTTACGCTAATGGGGCTTGGGAAACGTACAGTTTCAGATTTAGAATAATAAATGTGGCACCTTCGTCCAGAAGGCTATAGGCAATCTACTTATTTCGTATTGAGTAAATGTGAGCTGGCATAAATCTTCTATATGCCAATACGCGTTAACTAGTATAGACGCAAATAACTTGCAAACAGAAATTGAGCGGCAGAATAATGGAGAAAAATGGCTTACCAATTTGATGTTTCAGGTTTGGCTTTATGGTTTGCATTAAAGGCTGTAGAATGACTCACCAAGACTGTTAACTATCCAGCAAGGTATATATGAGCGCAGATTGTATAACTGGGTCCGAAGCCCGACGTCGGTTTTTAAGTTTCTTTGTTTCCAATGGACATGTGGAAGTTAAAAGCTCTCCTCTAGTGCCTAGCAACGACCCGACCCTACTTTTTACCAACGCAGGGATGGTGCAGTTTAAGGATGTTTTTATCGGCACGGAAAGACGAACTTTTTCAAAAGCTGCATCATCACAGAAGTGTCTTAGGGTTTCTGGTAAGCATAATGACCTAGAAACCGTAGGTAAAACCGCAAGGCATCATACCTTTTTTGAAATGCTTGGTAACTTTTCATTTGGAGACTATTTTAAGGAGCAGGCCATAGAGTATGGTTGGAAATTTCTAGTTGATGATATCAAACTGCCGGTAGAAAGACTTTACGCTACAGTTTACGACGACGACGACGAGGCTGCTGATTTATGGATAAAAAGTATAGGTTTATCCTCGGATAAAGTTGTTAGGTTTGGTGAAAAGGAAAACTTCTGGTCCATGGGTGATACCGGGCCGTGTGGACCATGCTCGGAGATACATTTCGACCGCGGCCCGGAGTATGCGTGTGAAAACCCAAGTTGCGGTATCGACTGTGATTGCGACAGATTCTTGGAGATCTGGAACCTTGTTTTTATGCAGTACGAAAGATCGTCCAATGGAAAGATGACGTTGCTCCCAAACCCAAGCATTGATACTGGTATGGGCTTAGAACGACTTGTTTCTGTTTTACAAGGCAAGGATACCAACTTTGAAACGGATCTTATTCTACCAATTATTGACCATATGGAAGAATTCACCGAGGCAGACTATTTAAGTGCATATGAGTCTGATGTGGCATTTAGGGTTATCGGAGATCATGCTAGAGCTGTCTCGTTTCTAATGGCAGATGGTATTATGCCATCCAGCGAAGGGCGCGGTTATGTGCTTCGACGTATCTTACGACGAGCACTAAGATATGGTTGGATTCTAGGTGTTAAAGAGCCATTCCTGCATCGACTTACCGCCACTGCAGTTCAGATAATGCAAGAAGTCTATCCCGAACTTGGCGATGCTGCGAAAGTAATTCGAGATGTAACTCTCAATGAGGAGAAAAGTTTTTCTGCGACATTGGATCACGGTATGTTGCTACTTACCGAAATGATAGAGAAGGGACGTTCCATAGGCAAAAATGTTATAGCAGGCGACGATGCTTTTAAATTATATGACACGTATGGTTTTCCGCTTGACCTAGCGCAAGAGGTAGCAAAAGAGTCACAGTTTACCTTGGATACAGATGGATTTAATAAACGCATGAATTCTGCTCGTGTGGAAGCAAGAAAGTCATGGAAAGGTGCAGGAGAAGCTTCCAAAGAAGAAAGAGCGAAATTAAAAACCGCGTGCCCTGTAACAGAGTTCATTGGATATGAAGTTGACAACCAAACAACAAACGTTTTGGCAATTTTTAAGGATGGAGGATTCAGGGAATCAGCTAGGGAAGGTGAAACAATTGAATTGCTTCTTGCTAGTACTCCCTTTTACGCAGAATCTGGAGGGCAGTCCAGTGATATCGGCTTGCTGTCTAATGACAACTTTGCAGCCGATGTAGTTCACGTTACCAAGCTAGGAGGGAAGCATTATTACCACAAGGTACAAATAATAAGAGGGGAAATAAAAGTAGGGGAAAAAGTATTTGCTGAGATAGACATTGCATTACGCGACTGTGTAAGGAAAAACCACTCAGCTACCCATTTATTGCATGCTGCTCTTAGACAGGTGTTAGGAGCACATGTAAAACAAGCAGGATCACTGGTTGGATTTGACCGCCTTAGATTCGATTACACACATTTTGCTGCACCATCGTTAGAAGATGTGCGTCGTATAGAATTAGCTATTAATGAAAAAATAATGGAAAATTTAGAAGTTGAAACTGTGGAAAAATCGATAGATGAAGCCGTAGAAGATGGCGCCATTGCTCTATTTGGCGAGAAATATGATGAAGCTGTGAGAGTGGTTTCAATGGGTGAATTTTCAAAGGAACTTTGTGGTGGTACCCATACAAAAGCCACAGGAACCATTGGCCTATGCAAGATTATTTCAGAGAATGGAGTAGCCACCGGAGTGAGGCGTATAGAGGCACTTACAGGATCTGGTGCGTTAAAGTTTGTACATGGAAGTGAAGATGTTTTAACAGCTGTTGGTCATGCCCTAAAGTCTCCAGCCGTGGACCTGGTGGATACTGCGAGAAAGCTGGTGGATAAGAATAAAGAACTCGAAAAGCAGAATAAAAAACTTAACGAAAAAATGTTTTCCGATAGGCCCGGATTGTTAGATTCAAGTAGATATGACACTGAGGACATAATCGTGGGTGAAAAAACATTTAAGGTTATGGCAGTGGAACTGGATGGAGCCGATACCGCATCCTTGCGTACATTTGTTGATAGCGAAAAAAATAGGCTTAAAACTGGGGTAGTAGTAGCAGGCTCTAAAACTAATGATAAAGCCATGATAGCTGTTGGAGTTACTAAAAATATAACTTCCACAATAAGAGCTGGTGATATAGTAAAACAGGTTGCTGCTATTGTTGGTGGGAATGGTGGAGGCCGACCAGATTTTGCTCAAGCTGGCGGTAGAGATCCTGAGAAGCTGGGAGAGGCTATCTCTTCAGTGCAATCAATAGTTAAAAAACTGGTTGACCAATAACTCTACCCTGATCTTGCTTGAAATTACCACTACTAAAGCAAATATTCACAAATGAAAACTCTAATTATTTTTGCCAAAGCCCCTCTGATTGGAACGGTGAAAACAAGGTTGGCTGCTGATACATCCATGACTGATGAACAGGTGCTTATGCTATATGAGGCGTTTTTATACGATACATTCACAATAGCCGCATTGACAACGGCTGAGATGATACTAGTACGCTTTACTCCGAAATCTGAAGAGAAACATATACGCCGTATTATTAACAAGCTAAACCTTCATGATTATAGCAAAAATCGTTTTATGCTAGCACCCCAGCATGGAGAGACATTTACAGATAAAATTAGATATTCATTTAATAATGCGACTGATTTAGGGGGTGATGAGATTGTTATGATTGGCTCTGACTCGCCCCTGTTGAAGCCGTCTGTAGTAGAAATGGCATTTGATTTTTTGTGTGCCAACTCAGGAATGTCACTTGGACCAAGCGGAGAAGGAGGGGTTTATCTTATCGGTTTACGCGGACCAGTTTTGATATCATTTGACGGTGTGTTTACATGTGGAACCGAGTTGGAAAATCTTGCTTTACTTGCTAAAGAAAAGAACTTACCTCTTCAAGTCCTTCCTGAGAACTTAGATGTGGATTTGGAGGCTGACCTGATAACACTTGTAAGCATTATCAGGGCAACAAATTACTCTTACAACTTTCCAGAACTATTTTTTCCAACAAAAACAGCCTTAATGATTGAAGAGCTTGGGATTACTATTGAAAGATCAGGAAGTGGTAGCCGTGGGAAAAGCATAACAGTGCAACAATATCACGCTGGAGTATAAACTTGAAAAAGGCCGTAGCATTATTATCAGGTGGATTAGATTCTACAACCGCGCTAGGCATAGCTATAGAGATGGGTTATGAGGCACATGCCTTAACTTTAGATTATGCACAACGCCACATAATTGAAATTGAAAGGGCAGCTGATATTTCCCGCATAATGGGTGCGGCATCACATAAGGTTATGAAGATAGACCTTCGTGAGTTTGGTGGGTCAGCATTGACCGATAACATATCTGTTCCAAAAGAGGACACTGGTACACAAGTTGATCAAACAATACCTGTTACTTATGTTCCAGCAAGAAATACGATCTTTCTATCTTTGGCATTAGCCTTTGCAGAAACTCTATCTTCGGGGGCAATTTTTATTGGTGTAAATGCATTGGACTACTCTGGCTATCCAGACTGCAGACCAGAATACATACAGGCGTTTGAGAAAATGGCTAACTTGGCAACCAAAGATGCTGTGGAAAAGAATGTAGAAGTGGTGATTCATGCTCCGCTGATCAATTTGCGAAAATGTGACATTGTTATCGAAGCAAGCCGTTTAGGTGTTCCTCTGCATCTTACATGGTCCTGCTACGACCCTGATGATAATGGAAAGCCTTGCGCTCTATGTGATTCGTGCAGATTAAGGAAACAAGGTTTTGATGAGGCAAACTTAGCAGATCCTTCTATGGATGTATAAACCTGTTACTTAAGACGACTAAAAGTTTTTCAAATAGTTCCAGTAAATTTGTGTGGTCGTAGCTAGGCGAATCTGTTTATAAAATACTATTTTGTTCAATCGGATGCTTTTGGTTTGGGGGAATCCTTATCTAATACTTTTTCTTTGGCCTTGGGAACTGCCGTGTCTTTAGAAACTTTCGCAGGTGGTTCACCAGGAGGGCTTTTGCTTAAAGTGGGCTCAGAAGGTGGAGACTTGTCTTTATCACTAGTGTTTTTATCTGCGTAATCGGTTTTGTACCATCCACTGCCTTTAAGGTGGAAAGCGTTGGATGACATAAGTTTCCTTACTTTTCCACCACACTCGCCGTTATGTTTTGTAATGGGGTCTTCAGTTATACTTTGCGTTACCTCAAATTGAGCATTGCATTTTTCACAAATATACTCGTATATTGGCATTCTTTCCGTCCAAATTTTCTAGTAGTTTAAATCTTGCCGCCATGTTGGATAGGCTTGAGTGCCGAGGTAACAAAGCCAATTTTTATGCTTTTTGCTTTTTCCGCGCAATGCTTCGAAAAACATTGTCTGTAATTTCTTAGTAATCGGACCAACATTTCCTTTGCCGATAATTCTGTTATCTAGAGAATTAATAGGAGTGAGTTCAGCCGCTGTGCCTGTGAAGAATGCCTCGTCGGCGATATACACTTCATCACGGCTAAAATACTGCTCTTCAACGACAGTGTCCATTTCGCTTGCTAGGCTAATTATGGAGTCTCTGGTAATTCCGTCCAAAATGGCTGAAACAGGTGGAGTTTTTATTTTCCCATTTCGGACAATAAAGATGTTTTCTCCAGACCCTTCTGCGACGTTACCGTTTGGGTCTAGCATTAATGCTTCATCATATCCATCTTTAACCGCCTCCATCTTAGCCATTATTGAATTGACGTATGCCCCACAGACCTTTGCTTTTGTCATAAAAATGTTATGATGATGCCTAGTGAATGAAGATACTTTTACCTTTATCCCATTGCTAAGCGCCTCGTCACCCAAGTAGGCGCCCCATGGCCACACTGCAATGGCAACATGAACTTTAGCGCCTTGACAGTTAAGACCGCGTTTGTCATCCCCCAGAAAAACTAGAGGACGAATGTAGCATTCTTCCATATTGTTGGCGCGTACGGTTTCTAAAGTTGCCCTAAATATGTCTTCCTTCCTAAAAGGAATTTCGATTCCAAGAATCTTTGCTGATCTAAAAAGCCTTATTAGGTGTTCTTCTAAACGAAATACAGCAGGCCCGTTATCCGTATTATACATCCTAATCCCTTCAAACACTCCATAACCGTAGTGCAAAGTGTGGGTTAGGACGTGTACAGTAGCCTGGTTCCATCCGACCAGGTTTCCATCTATCCATATTTTTTCAGATTGTGGTGATTCGCTCATTTTAATTTCCATCTCGAATATCATTCCGTCAAGCCTAGGATTAAGCTGGATATTTTCAAGTATTTACCATGTTTGTGTCAATAGCTATGAGCGATTGTTGTTCATACTGTGTAAAATACTTGCAAGCAAGTTCCCTTTATGTGTTTTTCTAAGGATACAATATGGTCGCATAAAGGTTTAATATCAGGTGCCAATTAACATTTTGATGAAGTAAGATATGTTCAATCAAAAAATTAACTAATGGTAGGTTAATGGAAAAATTATTCGCAGTTTCTGCAAGGAAATTTCGACCTCAGACATTCAGTCAAATAGTTGGACAGAAGCATATCGTGCAGACATTATCCAATGCATTGGATCGAAATAGAATTGCCCACGCCTATTTGTTTTCAGGCACTAGGGGTGTAGGCAAAACTACAACAGCAAGGGTTTTGGCAAAAGCATTGAATTGTGAAAGTGGGCCAACATCTAAACCCTGCCAAAAATGTGGTAATTGTGTTGAAATAGCGGCTGGATCTTCACTTGATGTGATGGAAATAGACGGTGCAACAAATACTGGCATAGACAATATCCGCGACCTTAAAGAAAGTGTAATGTTCATGCCCACTAAATCACGATATAAAGTTTATATAATCGATGAGGTGCACCAGATATCACCAAAAGCGTTCGATGCTTTACTAAAGACATTGGAGGAGCCACCACCTCATGTTATTTTTATGTTTGCCACCACTGCTTTAACCAAAGTTCCAGAAACTATTTTAAGCCGTTGTCAATGCTTTGAATATAAGCCTATAGCTATTAGCGAGATAACTATTCAGTTAAAAATGATAGCCGAAAAAGAGAATGTCAACGCAACGCCCGAGGCTATAGAAGCTATGGCCCGCCGAGCTAGGGGATCAATGAGAGATGCTCAATCTATGTTCGATCAGTCTGCCGCCTACGGTGGGGGAACGATAAACGAAAATGACGTAAAACTTATTCTTGGTCTTGTGGAGAAGGCCATTCTATTTGACATGGTTGGTGCCATTGTTAATGCAGACAAAGGTGCGGTACTAGGCATTGCTTCTTCTGTGGGTCAAGCAGGATCCGACCTTGGCCTATTTCTAGAAGATTTGGCTATAATTATAAGAAATATTTTGGTCGCAAAATTACGCCCAGATGACCTAGCTGCTTATGATGAAGTTGAGAGAGCTAAGCTTTTAGAATGGGGCACACAAGTTAGCTTTGATGAGGTCCATCGCTATTTTTCTCTGATCACCTTCACATTTGATAGAATAAGGTATTCCAACCATCCTCAGATAACCTTGGAGATGGGCCTGCTTCGTTTGTTGGAAGGACGTGGAATGGTTAGCATAGACAGTCTTGCGCATAGCATTAATAATGCTATTGCTGAAACTGAGAAAAAAGTCTTGAATCAACCAGCCCATAAGGCTGACGAATTCGACCAATCGGCCAATATTCAAAATAATCTAGAACCAGCTCCGAAGGAAGTACAAAAGGCAGTTGCTGGACAACAAAACTTAGATTTATGTTCTGTCCTTAAAAGTAATGTTAAGCCTATGCTGGCATCCATGCTCGATCATGCTGAGGTACAGCAGAAAGGGGATGTTGTAGTCATCAAAGTTGAAGACCTCTATCAACGAGAGCAACTAGACGGTCCTGAAAATAAAAAACAGATTGAAGATGTATGCCGATCGCAACTTCATAGGAATGCAAGGGTTGTTATCGAGTATCAGGAAAAAAAAAAGGATCGTAAACTTGCCGGAGATGCTTTAAAAGAGAAAAACAATGCTGTGAAAAAGCAAGTTATGGAATTGCCTATAATTCAAGATGCAATGGAAATATTTAACGGTGAAGTTTCAAACTTTAAAATAAAACGCCAGATGTGAGCCACGCACGGATGGCTATTAATTACAGTGGATAGTGTGTTTCCTGTATGATTCCGGATTATTGCTCTAAATGAGGTAAGTTAAATATGGTTAAAGGTTTTGGTGGCCTGATGCGTCAGGCCCAATTGATGAAAAAAAAAATGTCAAAGCTAAATGAAGAGCTAGAAAATCAGTTGGTTGAAGGTAATGCAGGCCATGGGCAGGTAAAGGTGAAAGCTACATGCGGGATAAAAATTAAGTCTGTTGAGATCGACCCAAATGTCGTCAATCTCGAGGACATAGAAACTATGGAGGACCTTATCACTATAGCAACCAATGATGCTATTGATAAGGCTCAGAAAGTTAAGGAAAATGAGATGGACAAGATTACGGGTGGGCTATCCGGAAAACTTCCTGGTCTTATTTAGAGTTGTTGAATGAAAGGCCCAAAGTTTCTGATTGAGTTAATAGGGTTATTCCAGAAGTTCCCCGGAGTAGGTCAAAAAACAGCAGAGCGTTTAGCTTTTCACGTTCTAAAATCACCGTCAAATGAAGCAATATTACTAGCAAAAGCATTGGTGGCAGTTAAGGAAAAAATGGCATTGTGTTCTATATGCAATTCCATTACAGAGTCTAATCCTTGTTTAATCTGTGGAGACTCAAACCGTGATAAGCAGATTGTTTGTGTCGTAGAAGAGCCACACGACGTTCATTGCATAGAGCGAGCTGGAGAATATAACGGTGTTTATCATGTACTAATGGGTGTATTGGAACCTCTTGATGGAGTTGGCCCAAATGAGCTAAAAATTGATCAGTTGGTAGATCGTGTAAAATCCGATGGAATAAAGGAAATTATCCTGGCAACTAATCCAAACTTAGAAGGAGAAGCCACTGCCATGTATGTGTTCAAGGTTTTGCAACCACTCGGTGTATTGGTAACTCGTATTGCAAGAGGACTTCCAATGGGGGGCGACCTAGAGTACGCAGATGAGATGACGGTGAGCAAGGCCTTGGGTGGCAGGATGAAGATGTAATGGCTATTCTTGTTTATAACCTGAAATACTGATATTAGAATAACTGCTGGCAAATAAGGTTTTGCCAGCTATTTTCGACAATGTGTCGAAAACAATTTGTCATTGGCTCTGCATTTAGTAGAATATCCGCTTGGCAAAACCAACGCCATTTTAAAGTTGTTCCTAGAACAGAGGAAATAATTGCACAATAACCATGAATAATAGATTTAATAGTGTTTGGGTAACTATATGACAGACCTTCCGATTACAAATGAAATGGGTTTTTATGAAATCAGAATGGAATCAATTGGTGGATTTGGAGCCAATTTAGCTGGGAAAATTCTTGGCGAGGCTGGAATTCTTGGTATGGGCTTCAATGGTTCAAACTTTTCGAGTTATGGTTCAGAGAAAAAGGGCAGTCCGGTCAAGTCTTTTATTAGGTTCTGTGATGCTAACACGACGGTTCGAGTCAATAGCCCAGTTACTGAACCGCACATGCTGGTGATTTTTCTCGAAACTATTTTAGATACACCAGGTCTTTTGTCCGGTACTGGTAACGATACCATAGTTATAATTAACTCCGCTTCTTCACCGTCAGAGGCAAGGGATAAAATGAAGTTGCAATGTGGTACTATAGTCACTGTAGACGCTATGAAAATAGCCGTTGAAGAGAAAACAAGAGTTAACACAGCCTTGCTTGGTACTGTGGCAGCCGCCTCTGGGTTTATTGACCCTGAATCCATAAAGGATTACATAAGAAAAAATTTGGGAAAGAAATATTCCTTTCTAATAGAGCCTAACCTTAAGACTTTCGAGAGAGGCTTAAAGGAATATCAGAGCCAGTTTTTTGAAGATGATGGCAAGTATCCTGCGCAGCCGTTTAAACGCGATGGGCAGAAACTTGGGTATATGAACCAGCCCATGGGCGGTGTTATTTTAACCCCAGGGACCACAATCCACAAAGATCTAACTGCTAGCCGCTCTGGATACATACCAGTGTTGCTAAAGGATAAGTGCACATCTTGTGGGGAGTGTGACATTGTCTGCCCAGATTACTGCTTTGATTGGAGTAGAGGTATAGACAAGAAGGGCCGCGAGGGACAGATTTTGAATAAAATAAATTACGAACACTGTAAGGGATGCCTTCGCTGTATTGAGATTTGCAAGTTCAACTCGTTAATAAGCAGGGTTGAATACGAAACCGATAATAAAGTTCTAGAAGTAGGTTACTCTACTAGTGAACTAGTTTAGTATTGATAGATAAACAAGATTGATAAAACAAAGATAAATTATTATAAAGATAAAAAGCGGGTTAATGATTCTAGCGTATGAACGAATTATTCCCTGGATGACCACAGGAGGTGGAAATAGATGAGCTCAACCAGCACAAAGATAGACAGACCAGCTCAAACAACTGACTTTTTGTCGGGCAATGAGATGGCTTCGCTTGCCGCATCGCATGTCAATTACCATGTTATGGGTTATTACCCCATAACGCCATCAACAGAGGTGGCGGAATATCTCAACGAAATGGGGGCCAATGGTAAGCACAACGTTAACATGGTTCCTGGCGATGGCGAGCATGGAGCTGCTGGCATTTGCTACGGTGCTTCCACTGCTGGGGGTAGGGTGTTCAACGCTACATCAGCCAATGGTTTTCTCTTTTCTATAGAGCAGTTACCAGTGCAGTCGGGGACTCGATACCCAATGGTTTTAAACCTTGTTTGCCGTTCGGTTTCTGGTCCGTTGGATATTAGAGGAGATCATTCCGACTTGATCTCATCACTGGATTTAGGTTGGATTGTACTTACGGCAAAAGACCCGCAGGCCGTATACGATATGGTGATTTTGGCCAATAAGATTGGTGAGGCAGAAGATGTTCGTTTGCCTGTTATCGTGGCAGATGATGGATTTTTTACATCGCATCAGAAGAGGAGGGTGAGAATCTTTGAAGATAGACAGGTAGTGGAGGATTTTTTAGGGCCATTCAAACCAATGAATGTTTCTATAGATCCAAACAATCCAATCACCATAGGTCCATACATGAATGACCCTGATCAGATTAATAATAAAAAACAGTTATCCCTAGCTATGAGTGCTGCCGAATCAGTCATTCCTAAGGTTTTTGAAGAGTATGAGAAGATTTCCGGTCGCAAGTACAGCGTGATAGAGACTTATAAGATGGATGATGCGGAATGTGCTATTTTTATAGTTAATTCAGCTGCTGACACAGTCATGGATGTGGTCGATAGGCTCAGGGCCAACGGTAAAAAAGTAGGCTGTATTTATCCCACGGTCATTCGTCCTTTCCCGGCGGGGCTAATTAGAAGTGCGTGCAAAAAAGTTAAGTCATTATTGGTGGCGGATAGAGCCGACAGCTATGGAGGGAATGGCGGTAGATTATCAACAGAGATTAAAGCGGCCCTTAAAGATGACCCACAAAATAAAACAATGGTAATTTCTCGCATATACGGACTAGGCGGAAAGGATTTTTTCGCCGAAGATGCTGAAGAGTTGTTCAAACTTACATTCCAAGCGGTTAGTGATGGTAAGGTGGAGATACCTTATGACTACATTGGAACTTCTCCTGGAGACCCCAACCATAAGTTTGTTAAAGGAACCGAATCACTTTCTAAGGAGATACAAAGCCCAGGCATTCTTACGGTATATAAAGATGAAGATAAGGGGTGTGTTGAGGTAAAAGGTGTTAAGGCTCGAGCTCTGACAGCTATGCCAGACAGGATTACCGCCGGACATGGTGCATGCCCAGGTTGCGGAATTTTTCCAAGTATAAGCACATTCCTAAAAGGCATTGAAGGTTTTGTAGTTATGTTGTGGCATACTGGCTGTGGTATGGTGGTTACCACCGGGTATCCCAATACGTCATTTGCGGTCACCTATATACATAACTTGTTTCAAAATGGGGCCGCCACCCTTTCTGGTGTTGTTGAAATGTATAAAGAGAGGCAACGTAGAGGGGAGATTCCCGGGGACCAGGAGATAACATTTGTTATGGTTACTGGAGATGGCGGTTTGGATATTGGACTTGGGCCGGCCCTTGGCACAGCGTTTAGAAATCACAATTTGATTATCTTGGAATACGATAATCATGGCTATATGAACACAGGACATCAACTTTCATTCACTACACCGATTGGGCATGCCACATCCACATCCAATGTTGGCTCTGTTGGCAGGGGTAAAACTTTCAACCATAAGGATTCAGCTCAACTTTTTGCATCTTGCCACATCCCGTATGTGTTTACCGGTAGCGAAACGCATTACAAGGATCTTATCCGCAAGGCAGCCAAAGCCCAATATTTTGTCAGGAATGAAGGGTTGGTGTTCGGCAAGCTATTTTCTGATTGTCCGTTAAACTGGAGACATGCAGACCATAATGGGCATGAAGTAATTCGAGCTGGTGTGGATTGTAACTTTTTCCCAATTTACGAGGTTGAGAAAGGTTTTACCACTCTAAATTACAATCCAGACGATAAAGGAAATAAAATTCCAGTGCATGATTGGCTTAAGCTTATGGGTAAAACTAAACATCTTACAAAACCAGAGAACAAAGATATCTTAGATGCATTTCAAACCGAAGTTGATAGACGCTTTGCAAAGATCAAGGCAATGAGTGAACATCCTGACTTATAAGAGACGAGCCTAATTTTCAATATCTTTAACAGCGGGTTCATAAATCTTCAAAAAAGTCGGGGTGGATCAGGCCTTGGTTCGCCTATTTTTCTGTGGTTGTTACGGGCACACGGAGAGGCATGCTCGAAGTAAAAAACGGGAGCAAGAAGATGGAACTGTAGCCTCAGTTTATTTGCCATATGCCAAGTAGATTTTCTTTTGTTAATGATTGATTTGACAGACTAATAGCTTGACTAGCATGGGGCAATATTGGATACTTAGCTGTCTTGATCAGGCGCGTAGCTCAGGGGGAGAGCGCTTGCTTGACACGCAAGAGGTCGGCGGTTCAAAACCGCCCGTGCCTACCAGAACAAAAGTTGGAGGAGCACTTTAATCTATGGCGGATGATTGCATATTGACTGCTGAGCCAGAAGGCTTCAGCATGGAGGAGAAATAGGATTTCTAGTAGTACCAAGCGCCTTCGTGTAAATGACCAGATAAGGGTCTCCAAAGTGATGGTGATAGGAGCAGATGGGGAACAGATTGGGGTAATGCCTACTGAGAATGCGGTAGAGCATGCTTCAGAATCTGATTTGGATCTTGTGGAGGTTGCTCCAAACGCAGATCCTCCGGTTTGCAAAGTCATGGATTATGGCAAATATAAATATCGTCAAAATAAGAAGGCGCATGTTGCCAAGAAGAACCAGAAGATAGTTAAACTCAAAGAAGTTAAAGCAACTCCCAACACAGAGGAGCATGATTACCAATTCAAGCTAAACCATGTAAAAAGGTTTCTAGGCGATGGTGATAAGGTGAAGGTGACAGTGTTTTTCCGTGGAAGGCAAATAACCCATCTTGAACTCGGAGACAAGATTTTGTCTAGATTTGTGGAAGATCTAGAAGAAATAGGCGTTGCTGAGCAGAAGTCGAAGGAAGGGAGAACAATGTCAATTATTTTTTCTCCTGTTGAAACTGAATAGAGAAGTGCTGTAAGCAGCACAAAACATGAATTTATTACTGGAGAGGTAAAATTGCCGAAGCAAAAGTCAAATCGGGGGGCGGCCAAAAGGTTTAAACGTACTAGCTCCGGCAGGTTAAAAAGGAAGAAAGCCTATTTGAGGCATATCCTAACCACCAAAAGTCGAAAGACAAAACGAAAATTGCGTCAGCATTGTTTGATTAGTGCAGTAGATGAGAAGAGAATAAAAAGGCTTGTTCCTTATGTTTAATACATCTCCGATTGTGAGAATATCTGTGGCTGAACTAGTGGAGTTAGAGAGATAAATGGCAAGAGTAAAAGGCGGTCCGGCAACTAGGGCTCGAAGGAAAAAAATAGTTAAAATGGCCAAAGGCTATAGAGGGTCGCGTAGCCGAACTTTCAAAAAGGCCAATGAGGCGGTAACCAAAGCATTAAAAAATGCCTTTCGTGATAGGCGTTTGAAGAAGAGAGATTTTCGCTCACTTTGGATCATTCGTATTAATGCAGCTGCTAGGGCGGAGGGCGGCCTCACTTACGGACAGTTTATTGGTGGTCTTAAAAAGGCTGGTGTAGAGGTAGACCGTAAAATACTGGCGGACTTGGCAGTTTCGGAACCTGAGTCGTTCAAAAAAATGGTAGATTTAGCCAAGGAGCATGTTGGTAAGACGGCAGCCTGAAAGTTCAATAGAACCGTCAGTTAATTAAGAAAAAAATCAAAGGGTTTACGGTCCTGCCGAGCTGACTTGCAGATCGTAAACCCTTTTTTAAATGAGAGATGAGTGACGGTCATGGATGACGATGTAGCAAAAACATGGGCAGATGCCCGTAACAAAATTGACAGACTAAGAGATGGTGCTTTAGTAAAGATAGAGGCGTTGGGTAAATCCGATGATCTAGAGAAAACCAGGATAGAGTTTCTGGGTAAGAAGAGCTACATCATGGGTCTTATAAAGTTGTTGGGACGTTTGTCTGCTGAAGAGCGGCCTGAAGCTGGCGCCAAGCTAAACGCTATAAGAACTGAAATTGAAGTTGCCATTGAAACAAAGAAAAAGTGGCTGCAGCATGTTGAGCAAGATCAAATGCTTCAGAATGAAAACTTCGACATCTCGTTGCCAAGTCGCCTACTTGGAAAAGGACACTTCCATCCTGTAGCGGAGGTTATGGATGACCTAATAGAAATTTTTGTGGAACTGGGTTTCATGGTAGAGGAAGGACCGGAGGTTGAAACAGACGAATTTAACTTTAAAATGCTTAACTTTCCTGATGATCATCCAGCAAGGGATATGCAAGACACTTTCTATATTGGTAACGGTACTCGTCTCATGCGCACACACACTTCACCAGTTCAGATACATGCAATGAAAAAGTATCAGCCTCCAATGTCAGTTATAGCTCCCGGTCGTGTATATAGGTGTGACTCGGATGTAACACACTCACCGGTGTTCCACCAACTAGAGGGTTTTTATATTGATAAAAATGTAAATTTTGGACACCTGAAAGGAACACTTGAGTTGTTTGTTCGTCATCTCTACGGAGACGGGGTGGAAGTTAGATTCCGCCCCAGTTTTTTCCCTTTCACTGAACCTAGCGCAGAGATCGATATTTCCTGTGTGTTGTGTCATGGCGGTGGTTGTCGAGTCTGTAAAGAGACTGGATGGCTAGAGATATTAGGTGCAGGGATGATAGACCCTAATGTTCTGAGTGTTATGGATATAAATCCTGAAAAATGGACTGGGTTTGCTTTTGGGTTGGGCATTGAGAGGATTGCCATGCTCAAGTACGGAATAGACGATATACGCCTCCTATACGAAAATAACATTGGATTTCTACAACAATTTTAGCCTTTTAAGATTAACGTGATATTTAATTGATGCAAATGTTATTGATGGAAAGATAATCATGCTTGTTTCGTATCTATGGCTTAATGAACTGGTGGACTTTGACCTTACACCTGAAAAACTAGCCGCGACATTAACCGATTTAGGCCTTGAAACAAGTTTTTATAGTGATAGGCGCGGATGGTACGATGGGTTAGTGATTGGTAAAGTGAATAATGTTGTTAAACATCCCAATGCCGATCGGCTAAGCGTATGTGAAGTTGATACCAATGATCGAGTACGAAAAATAGTGTGCGGCGCACCCAATGTGGAAAAAGGACAACTTGTAGTTGTTGCTTTACCTGGCACAACTCTTCCTAATGGAATGAAAGTAGGAAAAAGAAAGGTTCGTGGAGAGGTTTCAGATGGGATGGTATGTTCCGAATCTGAGCTAGGCCTTTCAGATGATCATGAAGGAATTATGATTTTGGAAGGCACCTTAAAGATTGGCATTAGCTTTGAAGAAGCTTTTGAAGTGGCAGATGTGGTGCTAGAAGTTGACCTTACACCTAACAGGGGTGACTGCCTATCAATGATAGGAATAGCTAGAGAGGTGGCAGCCACCACAGGATCTAACCTCATAAGACCAAAACTCAACGACTTAGATAGCTGCTCCGAAAAAACTTCAGACTTTATTTCTATAAAGAATAATGCACCAGATATGTGCTCTCGATATGTCGGACGTGCCGTTAAAAATTTGACTGTAAAAAAATCTCCATTTTGGATTAGGCGGCGTTTACATGCATTGGGTATTCGTTCCATAAATAACCTAGTGGACATTACCAACTACGTTCTGTTGGAGGTTGGCCATCCATTACATGCGTTTGACAGTGACTTAATCGATGATAATACAATAACTGTCCGCTGTGCTAAGGAAAAAGAGAAATTCACAACCCTAGATGGTAAAACGTATACTTTAAATCCTAGTTCCCTTGTGATCGCTGATAAGAAAGGCGCCGTTGCTTTGGCTGGTATTATGGGAGGCGAGAACTCGGAAGTATCCAAAAAAACTCGCAATGTGATACTTGAGGCTGCATTTTTTGACCCAGCGGTCACTAGGCGGACCGCCAAAAGCCTAAACATAAGCACAGAGGCTTCGTTTCGATTTGAACGAGGTACGGATATAGATGGTCTTATATACGCTGTAGATAGGGCGGCTGACCTTATGGCACAACTTGGCGGAGGGAGCATCCTTTGTGGACGAGTAGACAAATATCCCAAAAAAATTCAGAAGCGTAAAATCACTTTGCGGTACCAGAGGGTGAATTTAGTCCTTGGTGCAGACATAAGTAAAGAGACAGTAAAGGATATACTCGTAGGTTTAGGGCTTGCGGTGGTTAAATTAGATGACTTTTCAATAACGGTAGAAATTCCACATTTTCGGTTTGATCTAGCACGGGAGATTGATTTAGTAGAAGAGATTGCTAGGTTCGTAGGGTATAATTCAATCGAATCTCGAATTCCGAAAGTTCCAGCTAATACCAGTGGAATGGGTAAAAATCTCGCCTTACGCCGATCAATGCGGAAAAATCTTCGTTCTATTGGATTTACTGAGGGAATGCGGTACAGTTTTACGAGTCGTAGCGAGACAGCAAAACTAGGCATATCAGAGCCTCATGATTTGTTTAAACTGATCGCTTTGGACAATCCTCTGACTTCTGAATGGACACATCTTCGCACATCGCTAATACCTGGATTACTTTCTACATCAGGAGGTTCAGATGACCTCCAAATTTTTGAGGTGGGCACTGTTTTTAAAGAATCTGGGAAAGATGACCCTGAAGAAAAGTGGCTTGTATCTGGGGTAATCTCACAATCCATGGATCCGGGACTATGGAGTGGACGGTCCGGGAAGAGAGATTTTTTTCATCTTAAGGGTATAGTTGAATCACTTCTCTTTAATGAAGGCATACGCGACACTTCACACACATCCTCGTCACATCCATTCTACTACCCTAAGAGACAGGCAAATGTTTTGGTGTCTGGGGTTGTGGTGGGTCACTTTGGCCAGATACACCCATTCACCTTGGAAGGATTTGACTTGGGGCAAGAGTACTTTGTATTTGAGATAGAGATAGACCGTCTGATTGAAGTAATGGAGAAAAAGTTTTTCCATTCATCGCTATCAAAGTTTCCTGGTGTTAAACGAGATATTTCAATAGTTGTAGGCGACCAAGTTTCAGTGCAAAATCTTGACGATGTGATAAAGGGTTCTGCTGGAGATCAATTACGCAACATCATTTTATTTGATGTTTATAGTGGAGAACGGATTGGACAGGGAAAAAAGAGCATGGCTTTTGCCCTAGAATTTGGTGCGGATGATCGAACTCTGACTGATAGTGAAGTCAATACACTGTTAAAGCGGATAGTAGATGCCCTTGAGAGCAAACTCGAAGCCAAACTACGTAAATGAGACATTCATTTGGTAAAGTGGTGTTGCAGGTAGAATTATTGTTGGATAATTATGCTTGCAATTGATAATTTAAAAGTCAGGTGTTGATAGTTTAATGCCTGTTATTTAGGCTTAGCAGAGCGCTGTTTCTGACTAAATGTATGGTTGGGAGAAGCGTCCAACAAAAGTTGACTAGAGCAACCTCATTTGAAGTGATTGAGCCCACAAAATAGAATTTATGACTAAACAGACACTTGTCTTGTGTTCTGACCTTTATAGCAATTTTCAATTATCTTGACCCGTTTTTGGTGCTAGTGATAGTATCACTTGTACCAAACTTTCAAATAGATAAGTTTTATTAGTGAATGCAACGCTTTAGCTTTTGAAACCAATCAGATGGTGCCATGGACTTTTCAGAAATAGAGTTGGTTCGAGATAAGTTTAAGAAGCTTTTTGACCATATAAGAGTTCTGAAGGGTGAAAACCTTGAATTAAAAAAGCGAATAAGCTTAATGGAAGAGAACCTTCACCAAGTTAAGGCCTCATCGACGACTGAAATCGACGAGAATAAAAGAAATTTCTCTGAACTGATTGAGGAGCGGAATAGGTTGGTGGAGGATCGAGAACTGCTCAGGAAAGAAGTGCATGCTGTCTTGGAAAAGATAGACTTCCACCAAAGTGAGGAATCATGACAGATAAAAAAAGCGTTGCCGTTCGGGTTTTTGGACAGAAATACTCGATTGTTAGTTCCGAAAAGCCTGCTACAACGCTTGGTTATGCCAAACATGTTAATACTGTCATGCAGCAGATATCCAAAAGCTCTGGTGTTAATGATACGAGCCGGGTTGCGATTCTAGCTTTGCTCCAGATTGTCCATGAGTTGTCTACTTTAAAGAAACAATTAGATGATGGAGTCAATGAATACAATCAATACAAGGACAGCTTGACCAAGTTATTGAGTGAAATTGATAAAACAATAGAGGAAGAAGGGATTTAGATAGTTTTAGCGTAAGCTACTTAATGTATGTAGGTGAGTTGGGTTCAGTCTTGCGGGGGCAGCCACTAACCGGTCAGCAAATAAGCTGACAACTACTCGGCACTTTTATCAGCCTGACTTTTGTGCCACTCAACATACAGGTCATCGAAGTACTTCGGGTTCTCCAGCATTTCCCATGTTATTTCGAACTTGCCTTGTTTATTCATATAATTTAGTGCGGATGCCTTTGATAGCAATCTAGTAATTGCAGTTGATAGAGGAATATTGTTATCAGCTGCGAATTGCCTGATTCGTTGCTCCACCTCATCGGATATGAGCAGGTCAATGCCGTGGTCGCGCCTGAACTTTTCAACGAAATCAAATATGGGAGACAGTTCCAGCATCGCCAAAAGTTGGTCTTGTGGAGCTTCGCAGATTTCTCTCGTAATTTGGATTTCACGAATGTTTCCACCAGGAAGGGTAAACTGAAATTCTGTTAGCACGTTTTCGAAAACGGAAATAAGAGCCCTAGCACCGGTTTTTTTGTTTTCAGCTTTTTTTGCAATCCAATCTAGGGCATCAGAACTGAAAGATATATCGATATCGAAAAGTGAGAACTCAAACCTATACTGCTCAATTATCGAGTCCTCTGTCTCTGTCATGATTCTTCTCAGGTCATTCTTAGACAGGGCATTAACATATGTACGTACTGGTGCACGGCCAACAAGCTCTGGGATAATACCAAACTTAATATAGTCTTCAGCTTCAGCGTTTTTAAAGTAGTTTGTACTTGGATCAATCGGCTGTATTCCACTAGTTACAAATCCTGTAATGGTGATAGACCCATCTTCTTTTAAATGCCCAGACCCTTTTTCCAGCCGCCTTTTAACGATCGATTCCAGGTCCTCGTCTGATCTTTGAAATGAGCCGCCAAGGATAAAAAGAATGTTTTCTGTGGAAATTGTGGCTTTTCGTTTGCCCTGCCCTGTGCCAGGTCCTATTCCTCGCTGTTGATCCATGAGGTCTTGGATCTGCCCAGCAGGACTGTTTGGGTCGTCAACGGCAATATGCTTTCGCTCAATTAGTTTCAACACCGCGCGTTGGAACCCTTCACGAGAAATATCGTGGCCAATTACTTTTCCATCTTTGGCTTTTTTATCCATCTCATCAACAAATATTAGCCCGCCATTTGTTTCCACAAATTGAGCTTTCTCTGCCTTCGACCCTCCAGGTGCTAGTTGAATAAGCTCGCGGATCATATCATCAGCACTTTTACCTACATAGCCCGATTCTGTGTAGTCTGTGGCGTCAATCACCAATGTAGGAATTTCCAGTAAGTCTCCTAATATTTCCACACAATAAGTCTTCCCAGATCCCGATGGCCCAGAAATAATGGTGTTCTTTTTTCGGAATCTTTTCACGTTTACCATTTTTGCAGACCCACTACTTAATGCTTTAACCATTGCAAAGTGATAGGCGGCTGCTACAGAGAGACGTTTTTTGTAGTCTTCTTGTCCAATAACGAACCTGTCTAGATGCTCCTTGATATCATTAGGGCTGAAAGCGTTTAGAGAGGGACTGTCTATCCCAACTACCGCACCTAAAACGTTTTGCAAGGTATTTTGGTAGGCGTCATCAGAACTTTGCTTTGCTTCAATGAACGCTCGCACTGCAGCGTCAGAATCACAGCCAAATTCCGCTATTATTTTGTCGAGTTCTTCTTTGGGGATTTCAACATGCGCAGGATCTATTTTCATTTTTAACCGGACTTATAATTCGTCTTCATAAGAGCTAGTAACTTTATTCATACAAAGGTATTTTATGATTAAAGAAGCAAATGCGCTAGTCGATAATTGAGATAGAAGCAAACCCTTATAATTTGTATTTTGCAGAAGCCTATTTTTCAATACAAAAAAATTCTATAAGAGATTCTGCTAGAGCCTCTGTAGTATATTTCTTTGGTTCTATGGAGGGCTCTAGACCAAGTTTCCTTGCAGAGTTAGAAGTGATAGGACCTATGGATGCAACTGTAACATTATTCATTAGTTCAAGTCCTTTTTCTTTCCCCCAAACATCCATAAAATTATTCACCGTAGAACTTGATGTGAATGTAACCGCATCTATGCTGCCTTCTCGGAGTAGTTTTCCAACTTGTTTTTTATTGTGTTTTGGCTTGAATGTTACATAGGTTTCTGCAATCGTAACTCTTGCACCAAGCTTACGCATTGAGTCTGGTAGCAATTCACGAGCAACTTTTGCTCTGGGTATCAAAATGTTCTTTCCTTTGATGTTTTCTGTGCCAATGCCTTCGATGATTGACTCTGCTTGGTAATTTTCAGGGATAAAGTCTACCCTTATGCCATGCTCCTTTACTTTCTTTGCTGTTTTCGGTCCTATGGCGATTACCTTTAACCCCTTAAGATCACGTATATCCATGCCACGTTCGACTAGCCTGTCAATAAAGTATTTGACACCATTAACCGAAGTGAACACTATCCAATCATAACTGGTAATTTGATTGAGTGCCTCATCGAGACTACCCCATGATTCGGGGGGCTTTGTTTCTATGGTTGGGAACTCTATAACTATTGCACCAGCGTTTGTGAGATATGAGGCGAAATCTGAAATTTGTTCTCTGGCCCTTGTAACAACAATAGTTTTGCCAAAGAGAGGCTTCCTTTCAAACCAGTCAAGTTCTTTTTTAAGACCAACAACCTCTCCTACAATGATTATGGCTGGCGCTATTAAGCCAGATTTTTCTACCATGTTTATGATGGTTTCTAAGGTGCCGGTTACTGTTTTCTGATCTGGTTTTGTGCCCCAACGGATAACCGCTACAGGGGTGTTAGCAGATCTCCCGTTTTCCACAAGGCTCTTTACTATTTTTGGAAGAGTTTTTATGCCCATGTAGAAGACAAGTGTGCCTATACCTGTGGAAATTTTTTCCCAATGCAAATTGGATGTTTCTTTAGTTGGGTCTTCGTGCCCTGTAAAAAATGCCACAGAGGAGGTGTAGTCGCGATGGGTTAAAGGTATTCCCGAATAAGCTGATGCCCCAGCTCCAGCTGTTACTCCAGGTACTACTTCGTATTTTAAACCATCCTTGACTAACTCTTGAGCCTCTTCTCCTCCACGCCCGAATATGAAAGGATCACCACCTTTTAGTCGAGCAATTTTTTTCCCTTGTTTACAACGATCTACAATTATATTGTTGATTTCTTTTTGAGTTTTTGTGTGATCGCCACCCATTTTCCCTACATAAATTAATTCAGCGTCAGGGCGAGCCCATTCGAGTAACTTGCTGTTTGCTAGGTAGTCATAGACTATTACATCACAGGTTTCGATCAGCTCTTTGCCTCGGACAGTAATCAGTAGAGGGTCTCCAGGACCAGCTCCAATGAGGTATACAACACCTTCTGACATATTCAGTTGCTCATTAGTGGAAATTACTAAATAAAAGTCGCAATTGAAGGCCGGTTATAAGCCGGATTCTGTTACAACCATAATGGGTGACGGCGGTCATTCATCTAGCCGCGCCGTTGCCGGTCACGATCATCAGCGGCCTTACCCAGAGGCATCGGGCGGGTACCCTACTTGCAGAATAAAAACTTCTGCCACGCCTCTCTATTTGGCCTTGCGCCGGGTGGGGTTTACCATGCCGGTGATGTCACCACCACCGCGGTGAGCTCTTGCCTCACCATTTCACCCTTACTGTCTCAACGGCAAGCCATTAAGATTAGCGGTATATTTTCTGTGGCACTTTCCCTGGGGTTACCCCCGCTCTTCATTAAAGAGCACCCTACCCTGTGGCGTCCGGACTTTCCTCTCGTCAGCATTGCTACTGACCAGCGACCGCCCACCGGCCTCCAAAGCGACTTCTTCAAATCCCTTTATGAAATAGTTATACTTTTATTTGTTTTGACCCAAGCCTGTCGTTTTATCGTTTTTGGCCTCATTGTGGTATAAGTATCTGTCACAGTGAGGGCATTGATATATATTACCAGTAGTCCTAATTTGGTAATAAAGCTGTGGTTGTATAGTCTGATAGCAACCTTGACATGTGCGATCAAGGACTTGGCTTATACCAATACCATTTCTACTCTTTACTACACGCTCATACTGGGCTAGAACGTCTTGCTCAATGCTTTGCTTGATTTGCTTTCTATCTAAAACCAGAACTGCAAGCTGTTCTTTTAATTTGGTGATTTCCAACTCTTTTTCAGCCTTTTTGGACTGGAATCGACGTTCTTCAGCCTCAGCCTCAGAATTAAGAATATTCCTTTCAGCTATTAGTGTTTCTGCACTTTCCATCAACTCAAGTTGCCTATCTTCAATAGTAATTATTTTACTTTCAAGGTTTTCCTGCTCGCTGAGGATTGCTCGATACTCCACGTTTGTTTTTACTTCTGTTAGTTTTTGTTTTGTTTTAGCGATGGAAGCTGTTGTGTCATCAACTGTAGCTTCTAGATCACGACGTATTTTTGCAATGGATTCGAGTTCTTGGTTATGCTTTTCAAGGGCTTCTTTTGCATTTGAAAACGATGAACAAAGCTCCTCAATCTCTGATGGGAGAGTCTTGTCAAGCATTTCACTCAAGCGGGCGATTTCACTATCAAGTTTTTGAAGTTTTATAAGTCCATCAAGATTGGCATTCCTCTCTAACTGGGCTTTTTCTGCTTTTTCAGTGTCCATGCTCATTTTTTTGTTTGTTTGTTATCATTTTTGATTTGAAAGGATTATCTCAAAACCTTAGCGATAATGTCAAAAAGACATTTCAAGCGTATTATATTTATGAGACATATGTGCGCGCTTAGTTTATGGATTATTATCTCTTCAGGTTTATTGCGATAATTTTATGTGGCATTAAAAAATGTTTAGTTTCGCCTTGTGACTTCCGTAGCGCCTCCTTTATACTATTTTAGTAGTTTTTTCTTTTATACATGAATTCAAAATGCATCAAAACTAATGGGTTCTTGACTTAGAAAGCAAATGCTTCAAGATGTTGAACCAAATTATCATGTTTATTTAATACGGAGAATAAAATGGCTAGTAACACCAAGAAAAAAAAGGCTAAACGCCGCTGGCGGTCAAAGAAAGCGTCACATAAAGGTTAAAAGGAATTTCAACATGAAACTAACTGCTGAGCAAGTACGCCGTGTGGCAATCCTCGCCAAGCTCAGGATATCCGACGAAGAAGTTGAACAGTTTTCAAATCAACTTTCCTCTGTTCTTGAAAACATAGGACAATTAAATGAATTAGATACTGATGCAGTAGAGCCAACGTCACATAGCGTGTCTTTGGCCAATGTTTTTCGCATTGACCAAGCCGAAACAGTTTTTACAGAAGATGCGTGGAAAGAGAATGCCCCTACCCAGTATCTAGGCCATTTCAAAGTGCCAAAAATAATTGAGGAATGATCTGCTCGCAATTAACCGCAATTTTAGGAGAAATTAGGTTAATTTTTGCTTAATTTAAATATTATGAGTGAATTTTATGAACTGAGCTTATCCCAGACCATGGAGGGACTTGCGTCTGGTAAATTTACTTCTGAAGAAATTACAAAAAGTTATCTCGACAGAATAGAGTCGGTGGATCATCACATTAATTCTTTTGTCACAGTCGATATTGAAGGTGCCATGACACAGGCTCGTGATGCGGACAGAAAGAGGGCAGGTGGTGACACTGGAAGCCTGCTAGGCGCGCCCTTGGGATTGAAGGATCTACTGGCAACTAAAAACTTACGTACCACATGCTCATCAAAAATGCTTCAAGACTTTGTTCCACCATATGATGCCCACGTAGTCACAAAACTAAAGGAGGCTGGTGCGGTTATTATCGGCAAAACTAATATGGACGAATTTGCTATGGGATCGTCAACAGAGAGCAGTTATATGGGGCCAACAAAAAACCCATGGGACTTAAGTAAAATTCCTGGTGGTTCGTCTGGTGGTTCTGCTGCTGCGGTTGCAGCAGATCTTTGCGCTGCATCGCTTGGCTCCGACACCGGGGGCTCCATAAGACAACCTGCATCGTGTTGTGGAGTTGTAGGATTAAAACCAACATACGGACGGGTATCTCGATTCGGTATGGTTGCGTTTGCATCTTCACTGGATCAGATAGGGCCAATTACAAAGACGGTAAAAGATAGTGCTCTGTTGATGAATGTGATAGCAGGTCATGACCCCATGGATTCTACCAGTGCCCCAGAGTTGGCAGAAGACTATACCAAATGCCTTGAAAAAGGAGTGGAGGGTTTATCTATAGGTGTGCCAAAAGAGTATTTCATTGAAGGTGCTGACTCGGAGGTTACAGCGTTGGTTCAAAACTGTATAGACACCCTGACAAAAGAGGGAGCAATTATAAAGGAAGTGTCTCTACCCCATACAAAATATGCAGTTCCAACGTACTATGTGTTAGCTCCGGCAGAAGCTTCATCGAACCTTGCAAGGTATGACGGTGTGAGATACGGTTTTAGGTCATCTAATGATGATAACTTGGAAAGTATGTACGATAACACAAGAAAAGAAGGTTTTGGTCCGGAAGTAAAGCGTAGAATCATGCTGGGTACTTACGCTCTTTCTGCAGGTTACTATGATGCCTACTATCTAAAAGCACAAAAAGTGAGGACACTTATTCGAATGGATTTTTTAAAAGCTTTCGAAGAGGTGTCCGCTTTAATAGCACCTACAATGCCTACTACTGCATTTAGCGTGGGAGAGAAGTCTGATAACCCGCTTCAGATGTATCTTTCTGACATTTTGACTATAAACGTTAATCTAGCCGGTATACCTGGAATCTCTATTCCATGCGGGATATCATCGGCTGGACTTCCAGTTGGTGCGCAGATTATCACAAATTTCTTTGAAGAGTCCATGGGGTTAAGAGTGGCAAATACACTTGAAAGTGCATTAGGTTTAACCATGTTACGGCCAAGCATTTAAACCACTTTGGTAAAATGAAGTAGATTGTATTGTACTTTAGGTAATAAACTTATCTCATTAGAACGGTTTGGTAAGTCTTTATATAGTTAACGATTCCCGTAGCAATTGAACTTGCCAAAGCCGATTGGTAGGAATGGTTCACAAGAAGTTTTTCCCCTCGTCTATTTGAAACGAAATTGGCTTCAACTAAAATTGAAGGCATGCTAGTGTTCAAAAGCACATAGAACATTGCTTGTTTTACTCCCCTGTCCTCAACATTTCTATAAATACCGCGAACTCCTTTGACCATTGAACTCTGAGTACTTTGAGCCAATTTTACCGAATCATTAATTTTCTGGGTGTTCTCTAGGTCTGTCATGATATATGCGATGTCGTTCTCTGCTAAATTCCTAGTTTTATTCACAAGCAGGTTTTCCCGAGCAGCAGTTTCCATTTCGTCCTTACTCCTAGCTGGAGAAAGAAAGTATGTCTCAAGCCCTTTAGCCAGCCTGTTATGGCTAGAATTTGCATGCAAGGAAACAAAAAGGTCAGCATCACTGGAGTTTGCTATAACCGTTCGTTCATCAAGTGAAATAAATCTATCAGTAGCCCTAGTTAATATTACTTTGCATCTTATTTTATTTTTTAAGGCAACCCTTAGTTTTTTGGCTATGGATAGTGCAACTTCTTTTTCTTTTATACCATGTGATCCAACAGCTCCAGCATCCTTGCCACCATGGCCTGGGTCAATGACGATAGTTATATTTCTTGACCTTTGTGACTCCTTGTTTTTCTTGACCTTTGTGTCAACGCTATTTGGCGTTATTGAGTTTTTTACTGTTCTGGTCCTTTTCGAATCATTAAGCCCAAAATCAACCACTATGCGAAAAGGATTTGGTAGTACGGTTACTTTATGATAGGAATTTTCTGCAAGGTCGAAAACAACTCGAATAACAGATTTGTCGTTCTTCCCCATGCGGATAGATCGGACAAGACCAGAACTATATGATGTTTTATTAGGTATAGCTGTGGACAGTTTGGATCCCAATATATCAATAAAAACACGTTCAGGGTTGGTAAGCTTTTGTGATCTAAAAGCTGTTCTTTTAGATAAATGGAGTATTATTCGTGTGTAACCACTTCTTGAGTACCTTCGTATCTTCTGTAGCTTAGTAAATGAAAAGCCAGTTTCTTTAGTTGTGAGTGATTCTTTTCTTTTGTGTGCTTTTTTTTGAATAATGTTTGTGCTTGCTAATTGTTTTGTCTTAAGACGTCGCCTATGAACTTTCAGGTAGGATTCTGCAGCAGATGCGTAATCATTCTCACTGAACTTCATATCCCCGATTTGGCGTTCTGCTTCATCTACAATAGCGCTATTTGGGTATTTAATAATTACTCTTTGAAAGTTTTTAATCGCATTTGCTCTATCACTCTTGATTTTTAAACGGCCGTATAACTTCTTGTATAACAATCCCATAGTGTATACAGCATCGCGTCCACGGTCAGTGTTAGGGCTATTATTGGCAATAAAGTTAAAACGTGAAATGACTAGCAGCCATTCGCTTCTTTTTTCCATTTTCTTTGGCGAGCTGAACAGTGTATAAAAGTGGTGGCGAGCCTCTTGGTACATGCTCTCCACGTTTTGATTTGTAGCAAATGCATAAGTAGAGAAAATAGTGGTAAACAAGACAGAAATAAATTTTGCTCTATACACAGAATTTCCTAACTCCGCTTGTTTGTGAGTGAACCTTGTCAAAGCATTGTAAATTTGTGGTCACGCCAGCCTCACTTTTATGGCTTCTCAACTTTTATTGTAACTGCTTAGCATAGTGCTTGTCATATTACTTGTAATCAATGTTTGGAGAAAACTTTCAGCTTATTATATAGTCTTGATATGAATATTAATAATGATGACGATGATCTTCAAAGTGCCAATTGTATTGTGACAGGCATAGACCTTTGCCGTGTAGATCGAATTAGAAAAATAGTTGAGAGACATGGAGATATCTTTTTGGAGAGGGTATATACTTCTGCAGAAAGAGACTATTGCTTAAATAAAATCAGTTGGGCCAGACACTTTGCGGCCCGGTTTGCTGCAAAGGAGGCCGTAGCAAAAATGCTCGGAAGCGGGGTCACAATGGCAGGGTTTTTGAATGTGGAAGTTGTCAACAAAACATCCGGCAAGCCAAAGTTAGTTCTACGTGGACGTGCCAAAGAAATTGCTGAGTCGCTGGGTGTTTCCTCTGTAGATATTTCTATTACCCATGAAAAGGAATATGCGGTAGCAATTGCTGTAGGGATTATACAAAGGTTGGGTTGTTAAGACTTTACGTTTTGTATTTATTGAAGAAGGGAAACTTCACTCCCCGTTCTTCTAGCGTCAGCTGGATAAATGTATCTACCGAGCTATTATTTATTTGCTACTGCATATTGTCTTGAAGTAAGCTCATAAATCACGATTTATTAGTAAGGATTAATTTTTCGGACGGAAGCGCTCTTTCATGAGCTTAAATAATAAATTACAAAAATTGCCGCCCTTGGTTTTCAAAAGCCATCACCCACGCTCTAACAAAGTGGTAACTTTAGAGTTGCCGATAATCAATGGTGGAATGGGAGTTGGTGTTACTGGTCCGACCTTGGCCGCAGCTGTAACTAATGCGGGCGGTGGTGGAATTCTAACTGGTGTTGCCCTCGGATATCCCTTTCAGAAAATATTGAAAAAATATGTAGGTGAAAAACCTTACCAAGCCAATAAAATGGCACTGAATTACTGGATACACGATGCAAAAGAGAAGTCCAACAACCGTTTCGTTGGTGTGAATCTTATGGTTGTAGTTCATGATTTTAAAGATCTTGCTTACACTTCGGCAAAAGCCGGAGTAGATCTTATAATAGCAGGAGCTGGACTGCCTATGGCTCTTCCGGACATTGTATCTGATTTTCCAGACACAATGATTGCTCCTATAATTTCATCAGCCAAGGCCGCCCGTGTCATGGTGAAAAAGTGGCTTAATAAAAAAAGGCCGCCAGATGCAATCATATATGAATCAGTGCACCACTCTGGTGGACACCAAGGTGCTGTGGTGAAAGATATTTTATCTGGAAAGCACCAACCAGAGGAGGTTATTGGCGAAACAAGAAAAATTTTAGATGACAATGACCTTAGTGATGTTCCAGTGATTGCTGCTGGCGGAGTCTGGTTTAAGGATGATATTATAAAATACATGTCGTGGGGTGCTCAAGGTGTGCAGATGGCATCGCGTTTCCTAATCACGAAGGAATGTGGACATGAATTTGGTGGAATAAAGCTTTTCAAGAAGTTATACAAATCTAACGTAGTTCCCACCATCCTCGAGCATTCACCAGCAGGCTTACCTGGTAGAGCTGTACCAACACCATTCTCTAGTAGGTTTTCGTATGAGAATGAAAAGATAATACCTGAACCTCACGAGTGTGCGGCAGTTTGTCTTTCCTCTTGTGATAAAAAAAATTCTATCTACTGTATCCTGTACCATCTAACAGAAACCCTTCGGGATAATTACGAGGAAGGCCTATTTTTCGCTGGAACAAATGTCGGCCGTCCTGACCTTGATAAGACTGAGTTGACGGTTGAAGAGCTGATGAAACGCCTTGCCGTAGGGGAGTCTAATCCAGCCATTGTCCAAGTAGTATGACTTTGGACAACGACTCACCTAAAAGGCATAAAAGGTTATTGAAGCACTTCCTTCTTCCGTTTCAAATAATTGTTGTTTGCCATGTTCTTAGTTCTCAGGTATGGAAAGCGATAACTTTATTAATATAATCGAAAACTTACTCACTTGATGGGGAGGGTGGCAATGAAGGTGTCCACTGCCGAAGCGCTTATAGACGTTGTTGCCGGGTACGCAGACTTGGGTGAGGAGTTGTCAGTTACAGACTCCCAGGGCTTTAGGGATAGTGTGATTGATAAGTTGGTATACAATGCAGTTTTTGCGGACACTGCGGAGGTGCGTGGTATTGCAAGGTGGATGATAAAGAGCGCTGGTTTGAGCTTAGGGTTGTGGCTAGCTTCCATTCAAGGGTTGTACGAAGCGATGGGACTTGGAGAAGTGTCAGGATATACTGTTCCAGCAGTTAACATAAGAGGTATGACGTATGACGTGGCCCGTGCACTTGTTCGTTCAGGGAGAAAAAACAATTCATCATCCTTTATTTTTGAAATAGCAAAATCAGAAATTGAATATACTCGTCAGCGACCAGCTGAATATTCTGCCGTTGTGATTGCCGCAGCTATCAAGGAGGGTCACACGGGTCCTTTGTTTATTCAAGGGGATCATTTCCAGATTAGTGCAAAAAAATATTCAATAGATCCTATTAAGGAACTAGGCTTTATAAAGGACCTAATTAAAGAGGCGATTATAGCTGGCTTTTATAATATTGACATTGACACTTCGACGCTTGTAGATCTCTCGAAAAATAACCTTGAAGAGCAACAACGACAAAATTTTGAAGTGGGAGCGGAACTTACAAAACATGTGAGGTCTCTTGAACCAGAAAATGTGACTATCTCCATAGGTGGGGAGATTGGAGAAGTTGGGGAAAAAAATTCTACAGTTAATGAACTAGTGGCATATATGGATGGATACACCAAAGTATTATTAGAAAGTGGTTTCAAAGGCATAAGCAAAGTATCAGTTCAAACAGGTACGTCTCATGGAGGCGTTCCACTTCCAGATGGTTCAATTGCCAATGTTGCTGTAGACTTTGATACACTAGACAAGCTTGGCCAGACTGCTCGTGAAAAATACGGCTTATCTGGAGCCGTGCAGCATGGTGCCTCAACTTTGCCTGATGAGATGTTTGACCGGTTCCCAAAAGTCAACACCTCCGAAATTCACTTGGCAACAGGATTTCAAAACATATTGTATGACTCAAGTCACTTCCCGTCAGACCTTAAAGAAAAAATATACAAGGGATTAGTTGATAACTTTAGTTCTGAACATAAAGATGGCCAAACAGAAGAACAGTTTATATACAAAACCCGAAAGAAGGGTTTTGGTCTGGCCAAAGAAGAAATCTGGATGATGCCAGAGAAAACTAAGGTTGCTATTGGTAAGGAGCTGGAAAGAAAGTTTGACTTCCTTTTCTTGAAACTTGGGGCGATAAATACCGATGCAGACATTGAAAAATATATTGATAGTGCCAAGGTACAACCTGACCAAAAGATAGAGATAAGCTTCGCATAATAAACAACAAAGTTAAAAATGGTAAATAGTTACAAGGGTTGTATTTGACTGTTCTTGGCCATAGCCATAGCTCTTTTGGTTGATGTTTGTTTGAATCAGCAATTGCTGGTACGATAATGTGCAGAAAATGGAAAAGATTCAATTTTCGCCGGGGCTTACGCAATCGTTACCCGTAAATCCCGTCAGGCCCGGAAGGGAGCAGCGGCAGCGGAGCTTTCGATGTGCCGTGAGAACCCCGGCGTTTCAATTTTTTCCAAGAGGATTCGTGGTAACCGATGTTTCTTCATATCACCATTTCGTAAGCTTTGATAAAATAGAACGGGTATTATTTTTTATTCTGTCAGCGATGAAAGGTAGCAATTTCCCTTTCTCCCATAAGATGCTTTTAAACATGCTATTACGATCTACAGGTAGGGCTGCGGGTTTTCTTGGGTTCATTGTTAATGCGTTTCTATCACATTGGTCAATGCATACCCCACAGCCGAGGCATGCTTCACTATTTACATACGTATGCCTTTTCCCATTACTGATGCGCTTAGCAGAACCTAAAGCTTTTACGTTACATGCAGCTATGCATTTGCCACAATAATCACATAAGCAAGAGTCCACATGGGGATAATATGCTGTCTTTGCAAGTCCATTTGTATATCCGGCTTGCACTCCATGCATTAGTTCGCAGCAGCAGCTACAGCAATTACATATAAAGGCTGGCTGGTTACGCACATTCTCTGTCACATGTGTTAAGTTCTTCGATTTGGCGTAATCAAGTATAGCTAGGAGCTCATCAACAGTTTTTCGCTCATGGAATCCACGTCTGACCAAAAAGTCAGAGCTCTTACCAAGTGTTATGCAAATATCTTCCATTGACACGTCTTTTTTACATTTTTTACCTTGATGATGTTTCTTATGTCGGCAATAGCACAGACCGGCAGCCCCGTATCCAGCCTTTTTGACAATTTCCCTAGCACTTTCATGCTCGGTGATAGTGGATGTAACTGGGATATTATCATCGTAGACTAGGGCGCGGGTCAGTTGGGTTTTACTTCCAAAAAACTCGTCTGCTTGGCCATGTCCACTTGTATCGTTAAGATAGTCGGTCATAAGGGTCGCCAGTTCTTCCATTGGCAAATCGGCTCTGTTTTTCATAAAAGTAAATTCAAAAAAACCAATTAGTCCTGGCATCAAAAGATAATAAGTTACTCCTTCGTAAGGCATGTCCAGCACTAGACCCTTATCTGCCATACATTCCAAGATGGGAAGTAACTCATCAACACTGATATTGGATGACACTGATATTTCATCTAAAGTGGCTTCTTCAAGTGGAAACTTTGAAGCTACATAAGCTTCTTTTTCGTCAAAGATTATTGAGAGGATTTCTCGAAGTTTGTCGTTATCAACAAGTCCGATTGGGTATTTGTTAAGCCTGTCAATTAGTGGGACGAGTTCTGATTTGGACCCAGAGATATGACCCATCTCAAACCTACTCCACTATTACAGTATGAATAATTTTAACTATTTAAGCTAGCATGCCTCGAAAGTCATGCTAACAAATAATCAGTTATTTATAATTTTAGCCGCTTCTTTGGCGAAGTACGTGATGATAATATTGGCACCAGCCCTGTGAATGGAAAGGAGTGCCTCCATGTGTGCCCTCTCCCTGTCCAACCATCCAGCTTTTCCTGCTGCCTCGATCATTGAGTACTCACCAGAAACACTGTACGCTGCTATTGGTAGATTAGACTTAGACTTAACCATGCTAACAATATCAAGATATGGAAGTGCTGGTTTTACCATCAGGATATCGGCGTTTTCTGCAATGTCTAAATTCACTTCCCTTATCGCTTCTAATGAGTTGGCTGGATCCATTTGGTAGGAAGATCGATCACCAAACTGAGGAGAACTGCTACACGCTTCTCGAAATGGTCCATAAAAAGAAGAGGCATACTTAGCTGAGTATGACATTATGGATACATCTATGTGTCCGTTTTCGTCTAAAGCTCTTCTTATGGCATCAACACGTCCATCCATCATATCGGATGGAGCTACTATATCAGTTCCCACGTTGGCATGAGTCAAAGCCATGGACTCGAGCAACTCTAAAGTTGGGTCATTTAAAACTTTCCCATCAGATACTACGCCGCAATGACCATGTGTTGTATATTCGTCAATACAAACGTCGGTTATAACAACCATGTCAGGGCATTTACTTTTTATTTCACTCACAGCTTGTTGCACCACACCGTTTGGGTTATATGCTTCACTACCATTTTCATCCTTGGTTTTTGGAATGCCGAATAGAATTACGGCTGGTATGCCAAGCGATTCCACTTCCTTGACTACATCGCCTATCAAATCTACTGAAAAGCGGAAGTTGCCTGGCATCGAAGATATTTCTTCTTTCTTGTTTTTACCAAAAGTGACGAACATTGGATATACAAGCATGTCAGTGCTTAACCTGTTTTCACGCACCATCCTACGGATGTTAGTTGAGGCGCGCATGCGTCTTGCGCGATACTTAGGGAATAGCATTTAAATCTCCACTAGTTTTGCCAACTCGATAAACTACGGCATTGTAGCATTTGGTAACCCATGCATACCATAAAGGAGTTTAATAAGACAACTATTGGGCTCTAAACGCTTGGAATAGTAGCCTCTTTGGTACAGAAACAGTATTCTGCTGTTATAATCCTAGTTCAAAATTAATGCTGGTTGGTGAGTAACAAAGGTGAAATATTTAAAGACTAGACTCAGCTTTTGAGGAATAACTAAAAGACTATTTCTAGGCTCCTTAAAAATTGATGCGGCAATAAAATACTTACGAAGATGCAATAAGCATATTTGAACTAGCGTGGTAACTACTATTTAATAAACATCTAATAATTCGGGGAAAAAGCATGAACGAAGTATCAGAAAACACAATTACCGTTGTGTTGTGTCCACATTGCAAAACAAACCAAGAAGGAGTAGTGGGGCAAGAAAATAAATGTGTGAATAGCACGTGTGGCCAAAAGTTTACTCCTAACGAAGAAGTTCCTGTAATAGTTCATCCACAAAAATAAGCAATTACAGGGTTTCACAGTGCCATTATAGCTTTGGCAAACCCTCATCAGGATAATTGGAGGTCTAATGACAAAAATATTATGCCAATTATTTTTGGCGATTTTTCTAGTTGTTCCAGCGGTAGCCATGGACAGTGAGGAAATTGAAAAGATTATAAAGGAATATATCCAAAACCATCCAGAGGAGGTGGACCAAAGTCTTCGCAAATACTATCGAGAGAAACGCTTAAAGCAGGAAGGTGCTAAAGCAGGGGATATATTTAATCATCGATATGATGTTCCAATAGACGATGCAATGATTAAGGGCCACAAGACGGCCCCTATCCAAATAGTGGAGTTTTCAGATTTTCAGTGTCCATTCTGTTCTCGTTCCGTGGCGACTTTTAAGCAAATAGAGCAAAAGTATAAGGATAAGGTGTTGTTCGCCTTTAAACACTATCCTCTAGAAAAAATACACCCACTGGCAAGGGCCGCATCCCGCGCAGGACTAGCAGCAGGTGAGCAAGGGAAATTTTGGGAATACCACAATTTATTGATGGAGCGACAGGATAAGTGGAAGATAGGCGATCAAGAAATCCATTTTAGCAGTTATGCTTTGGAACTTGGCCTTAATGTAGATAAGTTTAAAATGGATTACACTTTGCGAAAAGACTACTACAACGGAGTAATAGATAAAGACATTTCCCTGGGACATAAACTTGGCGTAAAAGGGACCCCAACATTTTTCATTAACGGAGTTAAGGTGCGTGGAGCCCGTGAAGCTGAATATATCTCCAGTGTAATTGAAAGGTTATTAGTGGAGAAAGTTGAAAAATAATGGCTTTTAGGTGTCAAAGCAACAAGATGCTACTTTGTTTGTAGTCAGGTGGATGTGATGTGCCCTAATAGAGTACAATGCATGGATAGTTTTGGATATTGGAAAGGGGACAATGGACAAAATACTGGATGGATCAGGGTTCAAAAATCTATTCATAGCTGGCAGCAAACGACTGAACGATAGCCGGGAATATTTAAACAGCATAAATGTCTTTCCTGTACCAGATGCTGATACTGGAGACAATATGGCACGGACTCTAAATAATGCAGTCGATGCCCTACACGAAATTGAGGACCACTCCTTAAAAAATGTTCTTGAAACTATTTCAAAAAAACTGAGACTAGAAGCCAGAGGTAATTCTGGCATAATTCTGTCAGAGTTTTTCCATGGTATGTTCCATCCAATCAAGGGACATGAAGAAGTGCATCCCAAGGCTTTTATCAAGGCCGTGGACAATGGTAAAGAAGCCGCTTTTTCAGCTTTGGCTGAACCGGTAGAAGGTACAATTCTTACCCTTATCAGCAAAGCTGCCGAGGATCTAAAAAATGCTGAATCAGAAATCGGCGATATGCGAAAAACTATTGAACATATGGTTGATAGTCAAAGAAAATCACTTGAAGAGACAAAAGATCTATTACCAGTTTTAAAGGAGAACGACGTAGTTGACTCTGGAGCGCACGGCTTTTTACTGTTTTGGGAGGGTGCACTCGCATATCTCAATGATGAGATAGATCACGTGATATTAAAGCCAATTAAGAAAGTGTTTAAAGCCGGTGCTGCCGATGAAATAAAATATCGCTTTTGCACTGAAGGGCTTCTTCGGAATGCCACTTTAGAAAATGGTGTAATACAGGCTGCGCTAATGAATAGGGGCGACTCTTTAATAGTTATAGGTGATAGTGATCTTCTCAAAGTACATATACATACCAATGAACCTGATGACGTCCTAAATTATTTAGGTGGTTTGGGAACTATGGTTAAAACAAAAGTGGATGATATGGTTAGCCAGAACATGGCTCTCATAGATGAAGAGAAAAAACAAGCAGTCAAGATAGTAGTTGACTCCACCTCTGACCTAAACCTTGCAATTCGCGAGGAATTCGATATAGAGATGATTCCATTGCAAGTCATCTTTGGCGAGGAATCCTTTCGTGACAGGGTTGATATAACAGCAGATGACTTTTACGAGAGACTAAAGTCGTTAGACATAATTCCTAAAACTAGCCTCCCACATGGCTCTGATTATTTGAAGTCGTTTGAACATGTGGATTTATACTGTGACTCTATACTTGCTATCTACGTTTCTTCTTCTTTATCCGGCACTTATCAGGCTGGTGTAAAATGGGGTCGGGAGTTCAATAGTGAAAAAGTTGTGGCGTACGACTCTAGAACAGCATCTTTGGGGTCTGGCATGATGGCGATTGAGGCAGCCAAGATGGCGAAGGCATCCAAATCACTCGAGGATATTATAAAGCGGCTTGACGAGATTAAAAGTAAATCGGCAGTGTATTTTACTGTTGACACCTTGGAATTTCTTGAAAAAAATGGACGCATAGGTAAGGCAAGTAAATTCATAGGCTCAGCGATAGGATTAAAACCAATATTAACTTTTCTTGATGGCGAGGTTCGACCTCACGCTAAGGCATTTGGGAAAAAAGGTCTGATGGGAAAGCTCATTAAACAGCTAGAAGCTGATGCGAAAAAACCAGAGTTTGAAGGTTGTTATGCTGTTGTTTATTCTGATAACCTTGATGAATGTGACAGCCTGATTGAGGTGATGAGAGAAAGACTCAACATTAAAAGCCTGCATACTGGCCAAATATCACCAGTCATCGGTGCACATGTGGGGCCTGGCGCGTTAGGGGTAATATGTTACTAATCCCCGTTTGGTATCCATGAGGATTTAGGGTCCATCTCTAAAAAATCAAGCCACGCCTTATCTTTTGGATTGCTGAGATAGCGGTTAGCCCCGGCTGAAGCAATCATTGCAGCATTGTCTTGACATAATTCCAGTTTAGGAATGATAGCCGGTAGACCCAATTCTTCGCCCAACCTTAAAAAAGCCTCTCGTAGTGCACCATTGGCTGCCACTCCGCCTGAAAGGGAAATACTGGCTGGGTTAGTCTTTTCGATGGCAAACAAAGTTTTGTTTATTAGGGCCCTCACAACGGATGCCTGAAAAGAGGCACAAATGTCTTCAACGGGCAAACTAAGGCCTTTGTTTTTATAATCTTCTATTATATGTTTCACAGCAGTCTTCGGTCCTGAAAAGGAAAAATCTAGATCGCTAGAGTTCATCATAGCCGCAGGAACTTTAATTGTTGCAGAACCCGATCTAGACATTCTATCAACCTCTGGCCCGCCCGGATATCCCAGACCAAGCATCTTGGCCACCTTGTCATAAGCTTCCCCAGCAGCATCGTCTCTAGTACCGCCTATCCATTCAAGCTTTCCAAGTTCGTTCATTATAAAAAGTTCAGTATGACCACCAGATACCAGAAGGGATAGGTTCGGTAATGGAATTCTGGGCTGGGCTAGAAAAGCGGACATCACGTGTCCCTCGAGATGGTTTACACCAACAAGCGGTATTTTCATTCCCCATGCTAGAGCCTTAGCGTAAGATAATCCGACCAAAAGTGCACCTACCAATCCAGGCCCTCTTGTAACAGCGACTAGATCCAAATCATTCAACACAACATCAGCCTTGTCTAGTGATTCGTGGGCTATAGAACGAATTATCTCGCAGTGCTTTCTGCAGGCCAACTCTGGCACCACACCACCATAGATAGAGTGAATCTCGTTTTGTGATGCAACCACTGAGGATAGTATTTCAAATCTGCCTTTCAAAATGGAGGCAGCTGTTTCATCGCATGAAGTTTCAATGCCAAGTGTGATTATTTCGTTTTCCACTCTAGGATGATACATTAATAAACTTGTAATATTATCTAAAATGACGGAACTATGTTTTTACCAGATGGGTTAACATTAAACATACTAGACAAAATAGGCTTTATAAAAGTATTTAACATGTTTATACCTAGTGCCAAAGTGGGACACGAGTTTGCAGTTTAATACATACTTGGGAGCTGGTGTTGAGAGGAGCATGATAATGCAGAAATTATTTTTTGCCGTGATGGGTTCGCAGTGCAGTTGAAAATGTTTGCAGGATTATTTTTTTCCCTAGCAGTGGGGTTGGGAAGTGGATACGCATCCGTTGAAGACGCAGCACTGTTTGACCGGTTACAGCGTGACCTTATGTGTTTATGTGGATGCTCAACCACCCTAAAGAGCTGCCCGCACACACAGTGTGGATATGCCACCCCCACGCGGAAAATGATTAAAAAGTGGATTGCCAAAGGAAAAAGATACGATGAAATAATATCCTTAATAATCGAAGAATCTGGTGAAGTAGCTCTTGCCGCACCAATGAAGAAAGGGTTTAATATTGTTGGATATGCTATGCCTTTTATCGTGATGGTTGCAGCTAGTATAGTCGTTGTTTTTATAACTAGAAAGTGGGCTATTAAGAAAAAGAGGTGGAAAGAGCAAACTATAGCAATTGCGGGTGGCTCTGCTCATCAAGAGCCTAATGATCCCCTTAAACGCAAATTGATAGAAGAGCTAAACGATTTTGAGTCTTGACATGGAATTACTGCTAACAGAGCTATTAATTATTTTAGTGCTTCTTTTTGTGGTTGCATTGCCTTTGATTAGTAAAAGGGCGATTGAAAAACCTACTCAAGCTCAGCCCAATAAAGCACTTTCTACCCTATTGTATCGTAAAGACGCAGCTTATATTGCCATCAAAGACCTTGATTTTGATTTTTCTACTGGCAAGTTAGATGTGATGGACTATCATAAGATGAAACTATCCCTAGAGGAGGAAGCTTTAACTATTTTGAAAAAGATTGAAAGTATTAAAAAGGGAGAATAGACCTTGTCAAACGCCTTTAGCTTTCATTTGAAGAAGAGTAATATATTTGGAACCGTCTTTGTTGCTGAAAGCATAAACGCTTATTCTTAAACCGTCACTAATTGCTGTCCATTGGCTTGTATAGCCTTTTTCACCTCTTAACGCTGCTAGCTTTTCAAATCCAGCCCTTGTATTAAAAACGGTATTAAAAAACTTTTCGATTTCATCAATACTATTATTGTGAATGAAAGTAAATGATTCGGTTGCTATGCCGCTTACATGACTAATAAGTTTTGCACCGGGAACAATTGGGATGCTACTTTGGCTTTTATTTTTGCCGCCAATTGCCCCCTTCCCGATAATTATTTCGTAAACATGTTCGTTTTTCTTGATAAGAATTTTGTTATTAGAAATGGTAAATTGAGCATTTGAATGCAAAGCTTTTTTTGTTGTAACTTCGACAACATTTTTAGTAATCATTTCTGATTCTGAGCATGAAATGACAAACAAAAACAACGATATGGAAAGAAATAACTGTCTCTTTTGGATGGGAAACCGGTCGTATAAGGCTTTCAAGGCTGAATTGTGCCGATGCTTCCCAGCTAGGTTATTAGTAAAGCTTCCAACGTTAGATTTATAGCGATTTTGTACCGGATGCACCATTACCAAGCGCTTTGGTCACAGTTTTGATAATTTTTTCCTCTTCAACGCCTTTTGCTTCGGCCAGTTCACTAATAATTAGCTGGTATGCATTTTCAAATACTTGCTGTTCAACATATGACAATCCTTTGTTTATCTTAAACCGGTTTAGCGTTTTTAAGACAGAAGCCACCTCAAAAATTGAACCAGTCTTGATCCGGTCAAAGTAAGATTTTTGTCTTTTGTTCCAGTTTGGCTCATGGTCGTCATAGGAACTACTCTTAAGGATTTTCATTACCTTGGGGACATCATTTTTTGCTATTACGCATCGCACCCCAGCAGAGCTAGCATGCTTGATTGGAGCCATTATAGTCATTCCCTTCTTAGGAATACGTATAACGTAGAAAGATGTGTTCCCTCCGCTTATTTCACGTTTTTCAATTCTTTCGATTACACCCAACCCATGAGATGGATAAACTACTTTGGAACCAATTGGAAAACCGCCCCTTAATTTTCGCTGCATTTGTCCAATGATATCAAAATGATGTATCTCAGTCAACAAGAGCATTATTATAGGGACATCAAGAAAGAATTAATTATATTAAGTGGTCGAATTGCGTTTATGAAAAACATTGTTTTGCATATATTCACTTTTAAACTTAGCAGACTAATCATTAAAAACGAGGTATCAACTGGTGTTCGATTTCAGACTTAAGCGCGGGAATCCTTTGCCAATGGGAGTAACCGTTACTCCAAGTGGGGTGAACTTCTCCATTTTTTCACAAGGAGCAAAGAGTGTTACTTTAATACTGTTCAATAAATTAACAAAAGAAGAGATTATAAGGATTTCACTTAACTCTGATAATAACAAGACTGGGGATATTTGGCATGTTGCTATCGAAAACCTTGACCACAACAATATTGAATATGGATATCTGGTGGGAGGAGCTTATGAGGAGGAAAGTGGTAACAGGGTCGACTGCCCAGCCATCTTGCTTGACCCCTATGCACAAAAAATTACTGGAGCAGAATCATGGGGAGTTGATTACTTTTCAGCTGATTATGATGGGAAAAAACGCACTGCGATTGGTATACGTTGTGGCATAAACGATGGCAGGTTTGACTGGGGTAATGACACCCATCCAAATATACCAATGGAAGAACTTATAATTTACGAACTGCACGCTAGGGGGTTTACGAAAGACTTATCTTCTAAAGTGGATAAACCTGGAACCTTTCATGGCCTTGTGGAAATGCTGCCATATTTGCAGGACCTTGGTGTAAACGCTATTGAGTTAATGCCAATTCACGAGTTCGTCGAAACTGGCATCCACCGCCATAATCCGGAAAACCAGCAACGACTATATGACTACTGGGGGTACTCAACCATTGCATTTTTTGCGCCGAAAGCATCTTATGCTGCCACCGGAAAACAAGGGGGTCAAATCGAAGAGTTTAAAGAACTTGTATTGGCTTTTCATAAGTCGGGTTTGGAGGTTATTCTTGATGTTGTATTTAATCATACTGCTGAGGGTGATGAAAGCGGACCAATCCTTTCGTTTAAAGGACTTGGTAATTCAATTTATTACATGCTAGATGAAGAAGGGAAGTACAAGAACTTTTCCGGATGTGGCAATACATTAAACTGTAATCACCCCATAATAAGAGAGATGATCCGTAATTGCCTAAGATATTGGGTAACCGAGTTTCATATTGATGGATTTAGGTTTGATTTAGCTTCTATTCTCAGTAGATCTACCAGCGGAGAGCCACTATTATGGCCTCCTTTACTAGAGATTATTACTTTGGATCCCGTGTTGTCCAAGGTAAAGCTAATTGCCGAAGCTTGGGACGCAGCCGGGCTTTACCAAGTTGGATCATTCCCTTCGTGGGGTCGTTGGTATGAATGGAACGGAAAATACCGAGATTGCGCTAGACGATTCCTAAGAGGTGATAAAGGACAGGTAGGAGAACTTGCCACAAGGATATCGGGCAGTCCAGACCTTTACCAAGGCGGTGGTAGGAAGCCCTATCACTCAATAAACTTCATTACGTGCCATGACGGATTTACCTTGTACGACCTTTTCGCTTACAACGAAAAACATAATGTGAACAATGGCGAAAATAATATGGATGGAGCTAACGATAACTGGAGCAATAACCAGGGCCATGAAGGACCGACAGATGATCAACAAATAAAAACATTGCGGTACCGAAAAATGAAAAATGCGGTTTCTTTATTGATGTTGTCGCAAGGAGTGCCAATGCTATTTGAGGGTGATGAGATATGTCGTTCAAAGAATGGTAATAATAACTCGTATTGCCACGATAGTCCTATCAACTGGATTGACTGGACACAACTTGAAAAAGAGAAAAGTTTCTATCGATTTGTTAGGGCTATGATTCGTTTTAGGAAAAGCTATCGTTCTCTTCGACGTAAAGATTATTATACAGGTGAGCCAAATTCTTTCTTTGGTACGCCAGATATAGCTTGGCATGGAGTTAAACATGAAAAACCTGATTGGAGCGTAGAATCTAAGTGTTTGGCCTTTACCATTAGTGGACAAAGAAGTGGAGAAGGCAAAGTGGAGCCTGATATTTACGCAGCATTTAACTCCGATGGAAAGGATCAAAAGTTTGAACTGCCTAAAGTTGAGTCTGATTTAAGCTGGTGGCGAGTTGTTGATACTGCCCAAACAGCACCTGATGATTTTCTGGAAGAAAACGATCAAATAGAGGTGCGAGCAAAGTTTTTGTCTTTGGTCTCATACAGTTGCCAGATATTGGTTTTGCGGTAGAACATCAAAGCGGTCTAAAGGTTTTTTGCATTGTGGTATTATCAAAAATATTGAATACAAACGTATATTACAAAACAGCCTGGTTTATGGAAAAAAAAACAGTTTCGTTCTGCACACTTGGTTGTAGATATAACCGTGGTGAAAGTGCTGAGATTGCCCTTGAGAGGGAAAGGGCTGGATATAAGAGTGCAAAAAGTGGTGAGTCTGCCGATGTGGTGGTAGTAAATACGTGTGCAGTGACTGCTAAAAGTACTGCAAAGTCAAGGAATGCCATAAGAAATGCAAAAGAAGAAAATCCCCTCGCAAGGCTTGTTGCAACAGGTTGCTATTCCGAAATAAGCCCAATCGACGTTGCTAGCGTTGATGGGGTGGACTTGGTTGTTGGGAATGCCGATAAATTTCGGATCGGTGAAATTTTGAACGAAGGATGTGACGCTAATTCTATAATAAAGAAATCCCAGCATCCAGATGTGTTAGACATACACCCATTTACTAGGATGGAAAGAAGAACCAACGCCTACCTGAATGTACAGTCTGGGTGCGACGAGCACTGTTCTTTTTGTTTGGTGCGTATTGCTAGAGGCAGAAGTCGAAGTGCAAATGCTTTTAAAGTGGTTAATCAAGTTAAAAGATTGGTCGAATCTGGCATCAAAGAGGTTGTGTTATCTGGTATTAATTTGGGGGACTACCGATCTGATACAGGCGAGAATTTGGTAGAATTAATCTGGAAAATTTTGAACAAAACATCTGTTGAGAGAGTGAGGCTTTCAAGCATTAACCCTAATGATGTTACCGATGACCTTATCAAACTCTTGGGATGTGAAGAACGATTATGCAGACACCTCCATATACCGCTCCAAAGTGGATCTGACCAAATATTGGGTAAAATGAAAAGACCTTATAATTCCTCACGGTTTAAGAATATTGTTGAGCAGCTTGTTGAGAGAGTTCCAGGTATTGGAATAGGGGCCGACGTAATGGTAGGATTTCCATATGAGTCAGAAGTCGATTATGCACAAACCCTCGACCTGCTCAAATCGTTACCAATTATGATGCTACATGTGTTTGTTTATTCGCGTAGGAATGGAACAGAGGCGGCTACTCTCAATCAGCTTCCTCCAAAACATGTTGCCAAAAAAAGATCCGCGGAACTAAAGAAACTGTCAATTGAAAAAAGGTCAGACTTTTGCCAAAACTTGGTTGGCCAAAAAATGCAAGTGCTAGTAGAAAACATTCGAAATTCTGATGGTGGTCTGAAGGGGTTTACTGATAACTATGTATCAATAGTTTTTGATGGTGGCGATGATCTGCACAACAAAATTGTTCCCATTAGGTTGATTAGAGAGAGAAAAGGGAAACTTTTTGGAACTTTGGAACCATAAATGGCTGGAACTAAACTTGCAAATTTTGATTTTCAATTCAATACCGTTTCTGATATTACATCTCGCTGTCATAACCTAAGAAGCAGGCTAAAAAAAGTTGTAGCAGTCATGTTGCTTACAATGACACTTGGCTGTGCACAGCTTCCTTATTACGCTGATGTTGGTATGCGCCAGTCACTTTTTACCAGAATTAACTTAGATGACGATTTAGATATTAAATCCTTGGAGAAAGCAGCCAAACAGAACCTTGAGTACCTTTTGAAGCTTGACCAATCCACGGTTGTCAGTTTTGGGGGAAAAAAGGTGAGTATAGAACGTATGGTGGCATCTGTGAAACGATTGATTGAAATTTTTCGTAAACATGATGACACTTTCCAAAGAGCGCAAATCATTCGTAAAGAGTTCGATATTTTATTAGGCACAGGTTGGACTAATGGAGGCAATGTCATGGTTACTGGGTATTACCAACCTCTATTAAACGGTAGCATGCATAAAAACAGTAAGTACAGATGGCCACTGTACAAACTGCCTCCTGATATTGTTAAAGTTGACCTTGGACAGTTTTCAAATGCCTTAAAAGGGAAACGCATAGTTGGGCATGTAAAGGAGGGTAACTTAGTTCCTTATTACAGTAGAGAACAGATTGATAGAAATGGGAAGTTGTTAAATAAAGACTTGGAGGCATTTTGGATCGATAATCCTGTCGATGTTTTTTTTTGCACATTCAAGGGTCGGGAGTCGTGAAGCTTATTGACGGATCACATTTTTTTGTTAATTACGCCGGTACAAATGGTAGAGAGTACCAATCCATAGGAAAACTCCTGATAGAAGAAGAGAAAATTAGACGTGAGGACATGTCTATGCAGGTTATACGAAAATGGCTCGATGATAATCCAAGTCATCTAAAGAGAGTGCTTTTTTATAACCCCAGCTATGTTTTTTTTCGTGTAATGGACGAAGGGCCATTTGGCTCTACCGGAGCAAAGTTAACACCAGGGCGTAGCGCAGCTTTCGATCCAAGGTTTATTCCTAAAGGCGCCATTGCCCATATAACCTTTGATATGCCTTTGACTAAGGGAGGGACGGTTGATTTTTCAAAAACATCGAGGTTTGTCTTTAATCAAGATCAAGGTGGTGCTATTAAGGGTGCTGGTAGAATGGACCTGTTCCTCGGGTTTGGCGCGATTGCAGCAGCTAAGGCTGGCGTGATGAAGAATCCAGGAAAAGTAGCCTTTTTGGTGCTTAATGATGTGACCTATGCAGGTGAGGGAGTGGAAGGTAACTAAAAGGCTAATATTGTTACAAAGACGATTGCTAGATACATTTGTACTTTAATATACACAAAGCAAACCATACATACCAAAATAATGAAATAAAGCTATTTCATGAATTCCTTGCTTCCCATTACACACAACATAAAAGTGGTTTTTCTTAAACGGGTTTTAACTAAACCATGGCTTGAATTTTTTGTTTGGTGTAATGGGCTCTATGGCAAAGGGGTAAACCTGTTATGCTATAATTAACCCGATGGAACTAAAATATTACAAACTTCAATTTTTCCTAATCTTTGCTTTATTACTGCATACTGTATCGGCCAGTTCTTGTGGATATTCGTTGGTGGGTAGGGGTAGTTCCCTTCCTCCGGAAATCAAAACAGCGCGTATACCAATCTTTATTAACAAGACCAACCAGCCTGACCTAGTAAAAATAGTTACTGATGTGGTGCGACTTGAGTTTATCAAGGATGGACGCCTAAAGATAGTGGATGCCAATTATGCTGATTCCACAATTGGTGGCACTATCAAACATTATTCCCAAAAACCTATTTCTTTTGACGCTGACAACAATGTAACAGCGTACACGGTTCGCCTTGTGTTGGCCGTACAGTTTACCAATGATAATAACGGTAAAAAGTTGTTATCATCCAGTGTCGAGGCCAAAAAGCGCTACGATGTTGACCAATCATTATTGGCATCTGAAACAATCAGGAGGGCTGCCATAACTGATGCGGCAACAAAGGCATCTGAGAGTCTAATTTCTATTATTGTTGAAGCATTCTAAAAGTTATCAGCCGGAGTTCATCAAAAATAAGAAACTTAGAAGGATTTACAACTGGACTTAGGCCCTCTCAGAGGAAGATGTTGGAGCGCCTTTATAAGAAGAGAACACCAGTCGATTCCTTAATAAGCTTGGAACTGGCTGCATTACTCTGCCAAGTCTCGCGGGAGATAAGGCGACAAATAGGGATTTTACTGGATCGCCGAGGCAGGGTAGAGTACGTGATCGTTGGAACCCCCACAGAAATTATTATACCTGATTTACAACGTGTAAGAGTTGGGGCTGGTAGACTCCGTGGAGTGCGTTTGGTACACACGCATTTAAATAATGAGCCGCTCTCACGCGATGACTTGAACGATCTTGCACTGTTGCGACTAGATGTGATTGCTGCCTTAGGTGTTGATAACGCTGGTAAGCCCATCTCAATTTACACTGCCTACATAAACTGTGAGGCGAAACAAGATGCACCATGGACAATTGGTGCTCCAGAACAATTCTCCACATTTCAGTTTTCATTTTCCGAGTTTATAGAAAACCTGGAGCTAATGCTTCGGCGTAGCCAAGGAACACATGATGACATTAGGAACCCTAAAGTTGCTCTAATACACATTTCCAAATTACCACGGCAAGAAGCCTCATCGAGACTTGACGAGCTTGCTGAGCTTGCTCAAACTGAAATGATGTCAGTTGAGAAGAAATTTATTTTTAGAGGAAACCAGCATGCCCAAAGTTTCATTGGACCTGGTAGGCTCAAGGATATTATTATTAGCCTCATGTCAAGTGGGGTTACTACGCTAATCTTTGACCAAGAGCTCTCCCCGGCACAGCTAAAATGGATTTCGAAATTTACTGATATACAAGTTATCGATAGGACGCAGCTTATACTCAGCATATTCGCCCGTAGAGCACATTCAAGCGATGGAAAGCTAAAAGTTGAGCTTGCCGGTATGCGATATATTCTGCCGCGACTTGGCTTAAAAGATGATGCTCTTAGCAGAATAAGAGGTGGTATTGGGATGCGAGGTCCCGGTGAAACTGCAATTGAATTAAGCCGAAGACAACTTTTGAACAAAATAGTAAGAATAGAATCTGCGCTCAAACGTCACGGCCAAAGCAGGGAAGAGCGGAGAAAACTTAGAAAAAGACGAGGTACAAAGCAGGTGGCTGTAGTAGGTTATACTAATGCAGGTAAATCTAGCCTGCTAAACGCAATGACCAAATCAGATTTATTGGTTGAAAACAAGCTTTTTGCCACTTTGGATCCAACATCAAGGAGAATAAGGTTTCCAAAAAATGTTGAGGTTGTTCTAACAGACACTGTCGGTTTTATCCGCGATTTGCCACTTGACCTGCTTGATGCTTTCAGGTCAACTCTTGAAGAACTGCACGATGCAGACTTGCTTATTCACCTTGTTGATATTTCGGTTCCTGAATATCCAAAGATGCTTGACATAGTGGAGAAAACATTGGTCTCATTAGGACTAAACACAATTCCTAGAATACTTGTATTTAATAAGGTTGACCTTGTTAATGAAGATCAATTTTTAAATGAATGCTTTCGGAAGAATGCTATTGCTGTCAGCGCGCTTTCTGGCTATGGGCTAGGTAAGTTGACTGACGAGGTTGTTCTTTCAATTAATGGGGATAGGCGGTTAGGCTGAAAGCTGAAACATGAACGGTGATAAAAGTTTAATGCTTTATTAAGGTTACTCAGTTACGAGTTTAACTTTGGCAAAGGTTGTTTTGTTTGCAATTTATTGTCATTCAACACCAGTTATAAGCTTTACATTTAAACATTGAAGGGAAACTTAATTCATTGGAACATTTGATTGAACATTACATTGATTTTCTGGATGCAAATTTGCGTGGATTTGTGTTTGGTTTTGTACACGTCAGCATTGTAATCATTGGGTTTTACTCTGGATGGAGTATTAACCGTTTGTTTAAATTTGTTTCTAAAGGTCATATTGCAGGTATTTTTGGAGCAACGCTAGCCCACATTGTGGCTGATCTTGTCGCTAGTTTACTAGACCCACACATAAGATCTATGGTTGTTGGAATAGTTGTTGGCGGGCTAGTACCGTTGATGGTTATACCAATTTTGGATAAACTTACTGATGAAGGTGGTGACACTAGCTTTAAGAAAAAACATAAGGAGGGTGGGTAACGACCACCACAAGTATTGAATAAAAGAAATTTATTAGCGCACACTTGCCGGGGCGTTTGCTTGGCTTTGCAAAGACCTATTGCTTTATGTTATTACTTTTTTTCAAGTAATTTGTCTAAATCTGCCTCGAATTTCTCTTGTGCGAAGTGATTTCCATCAATAAACGAACCTCGGTACTCGATAGTTGGCAGAACTCTTTTGCCCATTGCTTCAATTATAATATCAATACATTCAGGGTGTTGATCAATATCTATCTCTTTGTACTCCAGTTTCCTTAAATCTAAAACTCTTTTTGCAGCGCGGCAATCTGGGCACCATTCAGCTGTGTAAAAATTTATTGTAGAAATAACCAGCACCTCTTTTTATTAAATTATGATTTCCTGACGAAATAAATCATATCTGGAGCTCAAGATTAAATCAACAATCATAAACTTTGAATCCTTAACGCACAGGTTGCATCTTAACAAGAAGCTAGTGGAGGATTACTATGATGAAAAAAACTACTAGAAAAGGGACTAAAAGGTCCATTGAGAATATCGAGACTGAAATGGCAATTCTAGATTTATCATCTTCAGAATCACTATGTAATCATTGCGGTGGTAGATTAAGAAATTTGCCTGGTGAGATATCATGTTTAAGTTGCGGGAGGGCTAATGATCATCACTGCCCAGACTGCCTTAATGACAGCACAACTGCAGTGGTTTGAATTCATAAATTTATTAGTAAAGGTATATATTTGGTTATAGAATGGCAAATTAAAGTTTATTTTGCCAGGCTGGTAACCTCAGGGGCTATCCTTATAAAGTGCTCGGTTGTAAAACCTTATAATAGACGTTAGAGCTGTGTTGACAGGTGTATCCAATCCAACTGTATGACCTAAGCTAACAACTTTAGCGTTTAAAAACTCTATCTCCATTTTTTTTCCTCTGCGCCTGTCATGGAGCATTGATGGGACTACTTCTCCACCTTTTTGTGTAACCACAATGTTTTTTCTAGTTAGGGATTTGGCCAAACTGACTCCACAGGCTCTTGCCACTTCAATCCATTCTCTCATTGCTGATTCAACAAGAAGTTTGGTGTCACGGAATTGCAATACTTCTTTAGCCGAGCAATCCAAAATAGTACAAATGGCGTTAAAACCAACATTCCATACCATTTTCCCCCATATATCATGCTTGATATTGTTTGACACTTTGCAATTGATTGTGCAGGTGTTAAACATTTTGCCAATGGCTGTGATACGGTTGGTAACCTCACCATCCAATTCGCCAATGGTTATATTGCCGTAAGCGGTGTGTAATATAACCCCAGGGGCTTCTACTAGTGATCCTATAAAAGATATTCCACCGACCACATGCGTTACACCTAACTCTTGACAAAGTATCGTTTCATTCTCAATACCATTTTGCAGAGAGAGAATTACAGTTTTCTCATTGATGCTTTGCCTGTAAAGATTAAATGTGGAGGCTGTATCGTAGGATTTGAAGCATATTATTATTAGGTCAGCAATTCCGAACCTGGAGGAGTCTGGACCGGCGTTAACCTTTAGGCAAATTTGCTTTCCGTGGCTTTTTATGGTTAATCCGGCCTCATTAATTATGGCCAGGTGTTTGTCTCGGGCGATAAAAAAAACGTCGTGACCACCTTGGGCTAACAAGGCGCCATAATATCCACCAATTCCGCCAGTTCCAGCAATTACTATTTTCATGGATTAAAAAATTGTCATATGAGATAGTTTGGCAAATTATGATGATTAGTTATCACGATTTCAGCAACACACAAAATCCTTGTATCAATGGGCTGTTAGTTGAATAGCTCAGCCTTGTTTTTATAGGCGGAATTAAAACGCCCATTGAGTTAATCGCCCTGAAATAATGATCTATGGCGACAATATAACAGATTTGCTTTTCAACAACCTTGGTTTAGATTAGAATCTTGGGAAATTCAAATTGGTGGTGGCCTCGACAAGTAGTTGTGTTCAAGTACACAGCTTATAACTTTTGCAGTAGAAAAGTAATAAAATTGTATTGACAGGCTTAATTGCCATCACTAAAATCAGCGATTATCCTTCTAACGACGTTTTGTTTGCAGTTTTAGAGCAACCAAACAATGTTATTGTCTTTGAAGTAATGATTTCAGGCTAATAGAGATTTAATTAGAAAATTGTAAATTATGGAAGCTATCGATGCCAGAGCGACGCTCCGGTTTTTTAGAATTTCACCTCAAAAAACCCGGATTGTTGCCAATATGATTCGTGGCATGCGAGCCGAAGAAGCGGTAAAAACTCTTGCTTTTTCAAAAAGACGGAGCGCTAGAGTACTTTTGAAGCTTCTTAAATCTGCTATAGCAAACGCTGAAGAAAGGAATGTTGAAGATACAGAAATCTTAGATATAAGTGAAATTTGGGTTGGCCAAGGACCTGTGCAGAGACGTTATTTGTCAAGGGCGCGTGGTAGAGTCGATGTACTTCGCAAACCAACCAGTCATGTAACTATAGTGCTTAAAGAGGATCTTGAGGCTAAGCGGGAAGCTGAAGCAAAAAGGGCTGCTGCCGAGGCCAAGAGAGCCAAAAGGCGCGCTTCCAAAAAGAAAGAAACCAGTAAACAGAAGAAGCCAACTGAAGACAAGCCTGTAGAGGCAGAGTCCAAGAGTAAAAAGGCAGTTAAAAAAGAAACTGAGCCTAAAAAACCGATAACTAAAGCCAAAGCTAAAGCCAAGGCCAAAGCTAAAGGAAAATCAAAAGGTGAAGAGAAAGGTAAAAAAGAATAGCTATGGGTCAAAAAGTACATCCAATAGGCTTCAGGTTGGGCACAATCAAGGATTGGGAGTCCAGCTGGTTTACTAAAACGAGCTACGCAGAAAACCTACACGAAGATTTCAAACTTAGAAAATTTATTAAAAAAGATCTTTACCACGCCGGTATTACCACCATACTGCTGGAACGAAAAGGCAATCAATTAAAAATTAACATATTTGCAGCTAAACCAGGCATTGTCATTGGTAAAAGAGGCCAGGAAGTGGATCGCCTGAAAAAAGAATTACATGCAATGCTTCCAGGCAGGGATATTTTTCTCAATATTAAGGAAGTTAGAAAACCGGAACTTTCAGCTCAACTCGTGGCAGAGAACATAGCCTTGCAACTTGAGCGGCGGGTTGCATTCCGTCGTGCCATGAAAAAGTCGGTAGGGCTAACGATTAAGTTTGGGGCTAAAGGAATCCGGATCAACTGCGCTGGGCGCCTTGGGGGTGCTGAGATAGCTAGAACAGAGTGGCATCGTGAAGGGCGAGTTCCTCTACATACTATCAGGGCTAACATTGATTACGGATTCGCTGAAGCGTCTACAACTTTTGGCCTTATAGGTATCAAGGTTTGGATCTACCTTGGAGATCAGTTTTTTGGTAAAGAGTTGCGCAGATTGGAAGAGCAGAAAAAGCTTCGCGACCAAATTAAGGTAGAAGAAGCGGTAGAGGCAGCCGTTGCCGAGGTAGAAACGAAAAACACACCTGCTTCACAAGATGATGATAATAAATAGCAAAGACAAATGTTAGCACCAAAGAGAGTTAAGTATAGAAAAAGGCAGAAGGGTCGTTGCCGGGGAATTGCTTGGCGTGGTTCTAAAATTAGTTTTGGAGAGTACGCCATTCAAGCCATGGAAGGTGGATGGATTACAGACCGACAGATAGAGTCAGCCAGAGTTGCCATTACCCGTCATGTTAAGCGTGGTGGGAAGGTTTGGATTAGAATTTTTCCTGACAAGCCAGTTACGCAGAAACCGCTTGAAGTTAGGATGGGTAAAGGTAAAGGTGCCCCAGAACGTTGGGTGGCAAGAATAAAACAAGGAAGGGTGCTTTTCGAGCTTGAGGGAGTAAGTCCTGAGGATGCCAGAGAAGCGATGCGGCTTGCTTCCCACAAACTTCCAGTCAAAACTCGTTTTCTTAGTAAAGCAGAAAGGAGCTTTGTACTTTGAAGTTTTCAGAAATTAAAGAGCTGACGGAAGAAGAGCTAGCCAGAAAATTGGAAGACTTGAAAGAAGGTTATATGAAACTTCGTTTTCAGCACGCTACTGGGCAGTTGGATAGTTCGGCAAAAATGAAGGTTGCTAGACGTGACGTCGCCAGGGTAAACACTGCGTTCAGGCAAAAAAAAGCCGAAGAGAAAAAAAGTAGCCAGGAGAACAATTAAATGGTAAAGAAGAGAAAATCAAACCCTAAAACCCGTGAAGGGGTAGTGGTTAGTAATAAGATGGATAAATCTGCTGTTGTAAGAGTTGATCGCAGGGTGCCTCATCCAGTGTTTAAAAAGATTATCACCCTGAGTGCAAAATATATGATCCTCGATGAGAAAAATCAACTTGGTATTGGTGATAAAGTTCGGATTATTGAAACTAGACCTCTGTCCAAGCGCAAGCGCTGGAGACTAGGAGATGTTTTAGAAAAGGCACTGAGTTAACAGAAATGATACAACTTCAATCAACTCTCTTAGTGGCGGACAATTCTGGTGCTAAAAGGGCTAGGTGCATAAAGGTAATGGGTGGCAGTCATGTAAAGAGTGCCACCATCGGGGACCTTGTAAAGGTGTCAGTGATAGAGGCTATTCCCAATTCCAATATAAAAAAAGGGGATGTAAAGACAGCCGTCGTGGTTAGGGCAAAAAAGGAAATCCGCCGTTCGAATGGGACGTATGTTAAGTTTGATGAAAACGCAGCAGTTCTTCTAAACGAAACAAATGAGGTTATAGGGACCAGAATATTTGGCCCTGTTGGACGAGAGTTGCGTGCCAAGAAATTCATGAAAATTCTTTCACTGGCACCTGAGGTACTCTAAATGGCTAAAGTGTTAAAAGGTAGAATGAAGGTAAAAAAGAATGACATTGTAATGGTGGTATCTGGAACCGAAAAAGGCAAGCGAGGTAAAGTGATAGAGGCTAGGCCAAACGAATTACGGGTAATAGTTGAGAAGGTTAATGTAGTGAAACGCCATCAACGACCGACACAGCAGCAACGTCAAGGCGGTATCATCGAGCGTGAAGCACCAGTACACGTTAGTAATGTTCAGTTATTCTGTTCATCATGTAATAAGGCTGTCCGCATTGGCACCAAGCGACTAGAGGATGGTAAAAAGGTTAGAATCTGCAGATCCTGCGGTGAGATGCTGGATACTGCTTAAGGTGTGGGGTAATAATGCCAACTTTAGAAGATAAATATACAAAAGACCTTATACCGGCACTAACCAAAGAGTTCGGTTATAAGAATAAAATGGAGGCTCCACGTCTTGAAAAGATTTCTCTAAATGTTGGGTTAGGAGAGGCGATCCAAAATTCAAAACTAATAGAAGACGCAATCTATACTCTCAAACAAATTTCAGGTCAGAAGCCGATAGTTACAAAGTCCAAAAGAGCTATTAGTAACTTCAAGTTACGTCAAGGAGTAAGCATCGGTACTATGGTTACTATGCGGGGGAACAGAATGTACGAATTTTTGGAGAGACTGATTACTGCAGCTATTCCACGTATTAGAGACTTTAAGGGCGTTAGTGGAAAAGCTTTTGATGGTAACGGGAACTATACTCTAGGCATCAGAGAACAGCTGATTTTTCCAGAGGTAGATTACGACAAGATAAGTAGTATCAAAGGCTTGAATATTACTATGGTAACTACAGCCAAGACTGACGCTGAGGCCAAAAGCCTTCTACGCGGTCTCGGGCTACCATTCAGAAATTAAGCGAGGTGGGTTGAATTGGCAAAGAAATCGTTAGTGGCAAAACAGAGGAGGAAACCAAAGTTTTCCTCAAGAGCCTATCATAGGTGTAGACAATGTGGCAGATCTAGAGCCTATCTAAGGAAGTTTGCACTTTGTAGGCACTGTTTTCGTAAATATGCTTTAGAAGGGAAACTCCCTGGAGTAACCAAAAGCAGTTGGTGACGGAGAAAAAAGAATGTGTATGACTGATCCTATTGCAGATATGCTGGCTAGAGTTAAAAACTCACTAATGGCCAGACAAGGTAAAGTTTCTATCCCAGGCTCAAAGATTAAAGCCGAAATTGCAGCCCTGTTGACCCAAGAGGGTTACATAAAATCTTTCAAGCTTATCAGGGATGAAAAACAGGGGACTATAAGGTTATATTTGAAATATCACAATGGTGTGCCAGTTATCCAAGGGGTTAAGAGGATTTCTAAGCCAGGTTTACGTGTTTATGTAAAGGCCGGTAATATAAATTCTGTGCTAAATGGATCTGGAACTGCCATTATCTCAACCAGCCGTGGAATTCTAACCGACAGCGAGGCCAGAGAGGCTAACGTAGGTGGGGAGATTCTGTGCAATATATGGTAGGACAAATTGAACTTTGAGCATTGCAAACAAGCTATTGTACCCAGTGTCGTTAGGCAATCAGCGAAATCGGTAAGGGAAAAAAAATGTCACGAATAGGGGGGAAACCAATAGAAATACCGGACGGTGTGGTTATAACAATAAACGGATCGACAGTTGTTGTTAAAGGAAAACTGGGTCAATTAGAAAGTACTTTTAATGATTCCATTACTGTTACCGAAGAGGAAGGTAAACTATTAGTAAAAAGGCCAGATGACACCAGACCATCGAAAGCACTACACGGACTGACACGGGCGCTATTGAACAATATGGTGCTAGGTGTAACCAATGGGTTTGCCAAAACGTTAGTCATCAATGGTGTTGGTTATCGTGTGAATTCAAAAGGAAAGTCATTGGAGTTTACACTTGGGTATTCCCATGTCATTAACATTGACCCTCCTAAGGGAATTACTTTTAAAACCGAGAAGCCTACTGAACTTGTGATTAGCGGTGTAGATAAACAATTGGTTGGACAAGTAGCTGCTGATATAAGGAAACTGAGAAAACCCGAGCCCTACAAGGGTAAAGGTATCCGTTACCAAGGAGAACATGTTAGGCGTAAGGCTGGCAAGACCGCTGTGAAATAAGGATAAAAATTGTAGTGAAAAGAATTATAGAAAAAAGAAGGTGTAGGCTTGCAAGAAAGGCGCGAGTGCGTAGCAAATTACGTGGCATAGCTGAACGACCAAGAGCCACCATCTATTTTAGCAACAAGAATATAATTGCTCAATTAATAGACGACGAAACTGGTAAAACATTGGTTTCCGTTTCCACTCTAGAAAAAGGGTCTACTATTAAAGGAAATAATCGTGAAGCTGCAAAAAAGATTGGTACCGAACTAGCCAAACGGGCGAAAAGCTCTGGAATATCAAGTGTTGTGTTTGATAGAAACGGTTATCTGTACCATGGCAGAGTAAAGGAAGTAGCAGACGCTATGAGAGAAAAGGGGCTTTCGCTGTGAGTAAATTTAATGCTGTCGCTAAAACCAATGCAAGGGATTCCGCTGAACGGGAACTGGTGGATAAGGTAATTCATATAAGCCGTGTGGCAAAAGTGGTTAAGGGTGGACGTAGGTTTTCTTTTTCGGCCTTGGTGGTTGTTGGCGACCGTGAAGGCAAAGTGGGACTTGGAACTGGTAAAGCAAATCAAGTACCAGAGGCAATCCGTAAGGCTTTTGCAAATGCTAAAAAGAAGATGAAAAAGATGTACGTGTCAGAAGGTACAATCCCTTTTCAAGTAACAGGGCATTTCGGTGCTGGCAGAGTCCTTCTTAAACCAGCCTCTCGTGGTACAGGAGTTATAGCTGGTGGTGCTGTCAGGGCAATTCTTGAAGCCGCAGGCATAAGAGATATTCTCACTAAATCCCTTGGTACTTCAAATCAAGTGAATATGGCCAGGGCTACAATGGAAGGACTATTACAACTTAAAGACCCAAAATTTATCCTTCAAAGGCGAGGTGTTGAAGCTAAAACATCGAGCTACGGTTCGAACGGAAATTAAATATGAAGCTACACGAGCTAAAACCAGTTAAAGGCTCTAAAAAAAATAAAAAACTACTCGGAAGGGGAATTGGCTCTGGCCTTGGAAAGACCTCCGGCCGTGGGCATAAAGGCCAGAAAAGCCGTTCCGGAGCAAGTATTCCAGCATATTTCGAGGGTGGCCAGATGCCGATTAGTAGAAGGTTGCCTAAAGTTGGGTTTACAAATATTTTCAAGAAAAAGTTTGCTGTTATAAACCTTGATACTTTAGCTGGTCATAGCCTCGAAGGGGAGGTCAGCGCTAAGATCCTTGTTGAGAAAGGTGTTATCAGGAAAAACCTTCCACTTAAAGTTTTGGGTAGGGGTGAGGTAGAAAAACCTTTTACTGTCAACGCGGTTAAATTTTCTAAAACTGCCAAAGAGAAGATTGAGAAAGCAGGTGGCAAGGTGGTTGTAGTCGAGACGTGGTAACCGAAGGCCTGCGCGGGATCTTTCAGATTCCCGAGTTAAAAAACCGCATACTGTTTACGCTAGCAATGCTTGCAGTATTTAGGGTAGGCTCACATATTCCTGTTCCTGGAGTAAATTCCGATATTCTGGCCGATTTTTTCCAAAATATGGCTGGAACAATGTTTCAGTTCTTCGACATGTTCACAGGGTCAAACTTCTCGCAGGCGACTATTTTTGCCTTAGGTATCATGCCCTACATCAGCTCTTCTATTATCTTACAACTTCTAACAGTGGTTGTCCCACATCTCGAAAAGCTGAAAAAAGAGGGAGAGCAGGGACAGAAAAAGATTACGCAATACACGAGATACGGCACAATAGTTCTAGCTAGTGTCCAGGGGCTTGGAATTAGCTTTTGGCTTGAGGCGCTTCAGTCTCCAAGTGGAGAAATGGTTGTTACTGACCCAGGCTGGGATTTTAGGTTAATAACCGTTATAACACTTGCAGCTGGAACAGCCTTTTTAATGTGGCTTGGAGAACAGATCACCGAACGCGGCATTGGAAATGGCATTTCTCTAATAATTTTTGCTGGTATTGTGGCCGAAATACCAACTGCTATTATCCAAACTGTCCAATTAATAAGCATTGGTCAACTAAACGCCGTATTAATGGTAGTGCTAATTGCTATGATGGTTGTGGTTATCGGTGCGATAGTCTTTATGGAGTCAAGCCAGAGAAAACTAACTATAAATTATGCTAAACGAATGGTAGGCAGAAAGCAGTACGCTGGAAGCCAAACTCATCTTCCACTAAAAGTAAACACATCTGGTGTTATACCTCCAATTTTTGCCTCATCGATAATAATGTTTCCTGCAACGTTGGCTGCGTTTGTTCCAGCCGAACAGTTTCCTTGGATCCAATATGTAACAAACTTGTTAAGCCCAGGCGCGTTTGTTTATGAACTTCTTTATGTTAGCGCTATTTTCTTCTTCTGTTTCTTTTACACAGCAATTATATTCAATCCATCCGATGTGGCTGATAACCTGAAAAAACATGGAGGTTTCATTCCAGGAATTCGACCGGGACGACCAACTTCTGAATACATAGACAGGGTTTTATCCAGATTAACATTTACAGGAGCTTGTTACTTATCTGTTGTGTGCATCATACCCGATGTCTTGATATCCCAACTATCAGTTCCGTTTTATTTTGGTGGTACTGGTCTTCTGATAATAGTGGGAGTAGGAATGGACACAATGTCCCAAGTGGAATCACACCTTGTAATGCGTCACTACGAAGGATTTGTTAAAAAGGGTTCTCTGCGAGGTCGAAGATAGGTAAACATTAACAATCTATAAAATTAAATCATGAAAATCATTCTTTTGGGTCCGCCGGGTGCTGGTAAAGGCACACAGGCTAAATGGCTTGCTGACAAATTTACAATTCCCCAAATATCTACCGGTGATATTTTACGAACAGCTGTTAGTAATAATACCCAGTTGGGCAGGGAAGCAAAAAAGTTTATGGATGTTGGTGATCTTGTTCCGGACATTGTTGTTATTGGAATCATAAAGGATCGATTACAACTAAACGATTGTAAAAAAGGATATATACTGGACGGATTTCCCAGGACTCTGGCACAGGCGGAAGCACTTACAGAAGCACTTGCATCTATTGGAGACGACATTAACTTTGTTATTAATTTAAAGGTTGAAGCATCCAAACTCGTTAGGCGGCTTACGATGCGCCGTGTATGTAAATCTTGTGGACAGATGTTTCACTTGGAATATAGTCCAGCAAAAGTTGATGGCATATGTGATCAATGTGGTGGAGAACTTTATCAGCGTGATGATGATAGCGAAAACGTTATATTGAAACGACTAGATGTCCATAATCAGCAGTCGAAAGTTTTGGAGGAATACTACTACAAAAATGGGTGCTACAAGGTAGTTGATGCATCTTTACCAATCGACCAAGTGCAATCTTTCATGATTGCCATATTAAGTGACTAATGCCGATAAACTATCGTTCAAATGAAGAAATTGAAAAAATACGCCAAGCTAATCATATTGTTGTTGCGGCCCACAAGAGACTTGAAGAAATATTAAGACCAGGAATTTCCACAAAGGAGTTGGACCGTGAAGCTGAAATCGTTATCCGTGACCTCGGTGGGCGTCCATCGTTTAAAGGGTACAGGGGGTTTCCAAACACACTTTGTGTAGCCGTTAACGATCAAGTTGTACATGGAATTCCAAATAAAACCGTACTGAAGGATGGCGACATTGTAGGTCTTGACCTTGGTGTTGAAATAAAAGGCTATTTTGGTGATGCAGCCCAGACGCTTCCAGTTGGTGAAATAACAGAAGAAGCTAGAACTCTTTTGAGAATAACGCAAGAGGCCTTATATAAAGGGATTGAACAAGCGGTGCTTGGTGGAAGGCTTTCTGACATATCCCACGCGGTACAAAAACACGCAGAATCAAACGGGTTTTCTGTTGTCACTGCTTTTGTAGGTCATGGTATAGGTACCAAGCCACATGAGGATCCACAAATTCCAAACTTTGGATCGCCAGGAAGAGGACCTGTCATACAGAGGGGAATGGTTTTGGCCATTGAGCCAATGGTAAACGTGGGGGGGGCTGAGGTTCAAGTGATGGGCGATAACTGGACCGTTAGAACCTCCGATGGTGAACTTTCGGCACATTTTGAGCACTCTATTGCCATAATGGAAGATGGCTACTCTATACTAAGTGAGTTTTGAGTAAGATTTTATTTTAATTATCATGAAATTTGGTATTGGCACTGCGGTTTATTTTGATATAATGCTGACTTCCAAATTTTTCATTCCGTTGTGGAAGGCTTCAAAAGATGAAAGTTCGTGCTTCTGTTAAGCCCATGTGTGATAAATGCAAAGTGATAAGAAGAGCAGGTGTGGCAAGGGTTATATGCGAAAATCCAAAACACAAACAACGTCAGGGATAAATGTAACGGGTAAATAAATGGCACGAATAGCTGGTATTGATATACCAAACAATAAGAGAATAGAAACTGCTCTAACATATATTTATGGTATAGGTTTTACTACTTCCAAGAAAATACTTTCTAAATCTAATGTAAACCCTGACATTAGAGTTCGTGACCTTACCGATGCAGATATTACACGGCTAAGGAATGTTATTGAAAAAGAGCATCAAATTGAAGGTGATCTGCGAAGAGAAATACAGTTTGCCATTAAACGTCTAATGGATATTGGATGTTACCGTGGATTACGACATCGTAAGGGGCTTCCAGTACGTGGACAGAGAACTATTACAAATGCTAGAACTCGAAAAGGACCACGTAAAACGGCGGGTTCGGGTCGACGTAAGGAACTGAAAAAATAGGGAGAAATTAGGAAAGATGGTTGATAGAAAACCGGTAAAGAAAAAAGATAAAAAAGTTGGCGCTAATGGTGTTGCACACATCAGGTCCACCTTCAATAATACAATAATTACCCTTACAGATCCTTCGGGAAATACCGTAGCTTGGTCATCGGCCGGAAACCAAGGGTTTAAGGGATCACGTAAAAGCACTCCATTTGCCGCTCAAACGGCAGCCGAGGTAGCTGCAAAAAAAGCGGTAGATATGGGCATGAGAAAAGTTGAAGTTTACATCAATGGCCCAGGTGCTGGCAGGGAGGCCGCTGTTAGAGCACTTCATGCTGCTGGTTTGGAAGTAGACCTTATCAAGGATGTTACACCTATCCCGCACAATGGGTGCCGTCCTCCGAAAAGACGTAGGGTGTAGGTGAATTTTTTTACGAGTTGGGAGGTTTTTAGTATTGGCTAGATATTGTGGCTCCGTGTGTAGACTGTGCCGTCGCGAGGGCGAAAAGCTCTTCCTTAAAGGGGAGAGATGTTTGTCAACAAAATGCGCTTTGGAAAGGAGAAATTATCCTCCAGGGGTTCATGGACAGCGGCGTGTTAAGATGAAAGAGTATGGAATGCAACTCCGTGAAAAGCAGAAGGTAAAGCGAATGTACGGTGTGTTGGAGAAGCCATTTCGAACCTATTTTCGTAAAGCCGGTAGAAAACAAGGTGTAACTGGGGAAAACCTTCTCATGTTTCTTGAAACTAGGTTTGATAGTGTTGTTTTGAAGTTGGGGCTTGCATCTAGTCGATGGCAATCACGTCAGCTTATAAGACATAATCATTTTGAAGTTAATGGTAGTAGGGTGAATATACCTTCTTTTCAAGTCTCACAAGGTGACATCATCAGAGTACGAGAAAATAGTAGGAATAAGGATGTTATAACTGAGTCAGTAGAAATGAGGTCTGATGGTCAAATACCAGATTGGTTAGATCTAGACAGAAAGAATTTGCAAGGCACGGTGGTAAATATGCCTACTAGGGATAGTATTTCCACCCCTATCAATGAACAACTAATCATAGAACTATACTCCAAGTAAATAACATATGGAAAACATGAATATGGAACTGCTAAGCGGTGGAATGACAAAAGTGTCCTGGAAGGGACTTACAAAGCCAAAGAAGCTTGAAGTTGACTCAAAGTCGCAAACTGAAGAATTTGCGATGTTTACAGCTGAGCCTTTTGATAGGGGATTTGGGGTGACCATTGGAAACGCACTTCGCCGTCTACTTTTATCGTCTATCGTGGGCAGTGCTGTTGTAGCAGTAAAGTTTGAGGGCATCGACCACGAGTTTTCAACAATTGACGGGGTGGTTGAGGATGTGTCTGATATTATACTTAATATAAAACGCCTTGTTCTAAGGAAAAATGGCGATGAAGATAAGGTTATTAAACTAAATATTTCTGGTAAAGGCGCTTTTACAGCAGCAAGTATCGAAACTCCACCTGACGTGGAGATCTTAAATCCTGGCCTGCCTATAGCAACACTTACGGATGACAGGGTATCTTTGCAAGCAGAAATGATTGTGTGTTCGGGCCGTGGCTACAGACCAGCGGAGATGAATGAAGACCCGGACAGGGATATTTCTATGATACCTATTGATGCAGCTTTTTCTCCAGTTACGAAAGTAAGCTTTAATATTGAAAAAACAAGGGTTGAGCAATCCTCTGAATTCGATAGTTTAATTTTAGAAATACATACTGATGGCTCAGTTAAGCCGGAAGACGCATTAGCTCAAGCAGCAAAGAACCTGAAAGATCACCTGCAGCTGTTTATAAGCTCTGAAGAGGAAGAGGAACCACAGACACAGAAAGTAAACGAAGAAAAACTAAAAATAGCCGTAAATCTCAAAAAGAGCGTAGAGGAGTTGGAGCTTTCAGTCCGGTCTTACAACTGCCTAAAAAATGCCAATATAAAAACCATTATTGACCTTGTCCAGAAAACAGACAACGAAATGCTCAAGACTCGTAATTTTGGCCGTAAGTCCTTGAATGAAATTAAGGAAATACTAGAGGAGATGGGACTATCATTGGGTATGAACGTTGAACTATACAAAGAAGAACTGGAGCTAATCGAAAATGGATCGGTTAGCAGTAATATATAAAGGTCAAAGGATCAAAAGAGAGTCTGCCTAATGCGGCATTTAAAGAACAATAGAAAGTTTGGACGTAATAGTTCGCACCGCAAAGCGTTATTCCGTAATATGGCTTCATCCTTGCTTCAATACGAGAAAATTACAACGACCTTGACTAAGGCTAAGGAACTTCGCGGAATAATTGACAGAACTATTACATTGGGAAAGAAGGGGGATCTGCCCAGTCGAAGGCGAGCTTTAGGTTATATTAGGACAAAAGGTGTTGTACATAAGCTTTTCAGTGATCTAGCAGAACGCTACAAAGATAGAGCAGGCGGTTACACTAGAATCTATAAACTTGGAAACAGGGCAGGTGATAACGCCCCGATGGCGCAGATCGAGTTGGTAGACAGAGACCTATCAGCTGCTCCTAAAAGACGGGTTCGGCGTTTGGTGGCAGAAGAAGATCAGTCTTAAGCAGTTTTCATTGATACAGATTGTTTAGCTAGCAAATTGCGCTTTGTATTCATTTCATGTTGTTGGGCAGTTCTAGATAGCACTCCTTGCCTGGTACAACTAGGTTTTCTCCTTTACTGTTAGCTTTAAGCCATCTGCAGATAACACCTCAACCTCAACACCCTCTTTAATTGTGCCTTCTTCAGTTTTTGCATCCCAGAGTTCGCCCATAACAAAGGCTTTTCCATAGTTGCTTGAACTAAGAGTGGTTTCAGCAACGCCTTTTGCCCCAAGCAGCCCTTCTCGACCCGTTTTTGTTTTTTTTGTCTGTATTTTTAGTGCTGCCACGATGATGAAGAAAAAGAATGCTCCTGTTACAAAAGCAGTGCTGGCAATTAAAGAAAAACTAATTTTTAGATAGTCGGCCGGAGAGTCGACAAGCATCATCGAACCAATAATAAGTGACCCAACTCCCCCGATCGTTAGTATTCCATAACTAGGCACTTTGATTTCTAAAAGGAAAAGAACCAAAGCCAGAACAATCAAAAGAAAGCCCGAATAGTTTATGGGTAAGGCTTGTAGGGAATAAAGACCTAAAATCAAACTGATTGCACCAACTACACCAGGAAACACAGAGCCAGGGTTAGATAGTTCGAAGAAAAGGCCGTAAAATCCTAGCATCATTAACATATAAGCCACATTTGGATCGGCCAAGACACCGAAAATTTTCTGTCGCCAATGCATATTGTGTTGTCGTAGAGCTATACCATCAGTGCTTAATACTTTTTCACCTGTAGCAGTTTTTATTTTTTTCCCATTAATTTGTTTTAGAAGATCTGGGATGTTTTTTGCCACTAGGTCGATCACATTTCTTTCTAAGGCTTCCTTTGCTGGTAAGTTGTAAGCCTCTCGTACAAACTTTTCCGCGATATCTGGATTTCTAGTGCGTAATGTAGCGAGAGATCGCATATAGGCTGCGGCATCATTAGTCACCTTGTTTTCCATTGTTTTTCCCATTTCTTTGCCCATATTTACTGGCGAGGCCGAGCCTATGTTCGTTCCTGGGGCCATTGCAGCCACGTGTGCGGCGATGGTTATAAAGGCTCCAGCTGAAGCCGCCCTTGATCCACTAGGAGAAACAAATACTACTATTGCTTTTTTTGATGCCTGTATTCCTTTCACTATCTGGCGCATGGATGTGTCCAAGCCTCCAGGCGTATCTATTTCTATTACAATTAGCTTTACAGAAGTGTCAGTATCAGCCATCTTTATAGTATCGGTTACATACTCGGCCACTACAGGGGTTATTGCCCCATCGATGGCAATTGTAAGTGCTGACTTTTCAGTAGCTGAGGCGCTAAGTACACTTAAGGAAAAAATAAGAGCAATTAGGAAGTAAACTTGTTTTATGATTGTATTATTAACTTTCATGATTTTATTTTACAATATTCTTGCCTCATGAGCTTTAAAAAGCTCCTAAGTTGATTGATCAGATAAACAGGTGATAAAAGAAGCTTTAATAATAATTCATGAAATGAATTACCTTTTGACGGAGATAATATCCAATGAAAATATTCATTGATACAGCAGACATTAACGAGGTTATAGAAGCAAACTTACTAGGGGTAATAGATGGTGTCACCACAAACCCGTCTTTGGTAGCAAAAACTGGGAAGGATTTCATAACTGTCATCAAGGAAATTGTAGCTGAGGTTAATGGGCCAATAAGCGCTGAGGCAGTATCTCTTGAGCTGGACGACCTATTGCTAGAGGCGAGGGAATTAGCAAAAATCCACGAGAACATTGTTGTAAAAATTCCTATGACAATTAATGGACTTAAGGCTGTTAAAACGTTAACAGCAGAAAGCATATCTACCAATGTGACTTTGATTTTTTCAGCAGCTCAGGCTTTGTTAGCTGCTAAGGCAGGGGCTACCTATGTTTCCCCGTTTGTTGGAAGGCTTGACGATATTTCACATGATGGAATGGAGCTCGTGGAGCAGATTATAGATATATACGATGAATATGGTTACGAAACAGAAGTAATAGTTGCTTCAATCCGGCATCCCTTGCATGTAGTGGAAGCAGCTCGTATGGGTGCTGATGTGGCCACTATACCACCAGCTGTAGTTAAACAGCTCACAGAACACCCTCTTACTGATATAGGCATAAAGCGATTTTTGGATGATTGGGAAAAGGTGCCAAAATAAACAGTTCTATAATTAAAATAACTGTATGTGTCAGTCACCATACATAGTTGAGGCCCAATCTCTGTGTAAATTGTACAACGGTGTAGCTGCTGTAAGTGGTATTAACTTTCGGATAAAGCGCGGTGAGCTGTATGGATTTCTAGGACCAAATGGTGCAGGGAAGACAACAACCATGCGAATGATTCAATGTGTCTCGCCGATAACTTCAGGAAGCCTAACGGTAAATGGTATGTTTGTTGGTCGAGATGACCGGGATATAAAAGCTATTATCGGCGTGGCACCTCAGGATGATAGCCTTGATCAAGACCTATCTGTTATTGATAATTTAGTGGTTTATGCTGGGTACTTTGATATACCAAGGAATAAGGCCATTAGCATTGGAGAAGGCCTACTGAAGTTTTTCCATATGGAAGAACGTAAAAAAGCCAGAATAGACTCATTATCTGGTGGTATGCGACGTAGGCTAGTAATAGCGAGAGCGCTTATTAACAGTCCAACAATTCTTATTCTTGATGAACCGGCTTCCGGTTTGGATCCTCAGGCTCGACATCTGATATGGGAAAAACTTCGTGATCTGAAATCCCAAGGAGCGTCCATGATACTAACCACGCATTACATGGAAGAAGCTAGCCAGCTCTGTGACAGAATCTCAATAATGGATCAAGGCTCAATTGTGCTAACTGGGAATCCAACAGGGTTAGTGAAGGAGAATGTTGGGAATGAGGTTATTGAGTTTAGTATATCCGATAACGCGGATAAGATTTTAGGTAGTATAAATGAGCGGTATGAGATAGATGGTGATTTGTGCATTATATATGCAAAAAATCCTAGTAGTGTATTGGGGAAATTAGCGAAGTATGAGATAAGCTCTCTTAGTCGTCGGCCGGCCACCCTGGAAGACCTGTTTTTAAAGACCACTGGTCGGCAACTTAAGAGTGGACCTTAATGATGATTACCTATCGTATGTTTGCTGTATGGCGAAGAAATTTTACAGTTTATAAAACTTTTTACAAGGCAAGCTTGGTGGGAAACATTGGTGAACCAGTACTCTATTTATTCGCAATGGGATTTGGCATTGGAAGTTATATAACTGAAATGGAAGGGTTGTCGTACATAGAGTATATAGCCCCAGGTCTTATAATAACTAGTTCCATGTACTCAGCCACTTTCGAGTGCACTTTCGGATCGTTTACTCGTCTCACTGTCCAACGCACTTTTGACTCCATTCTGAATACCCCGGTTTCTTTGTCAGAACTAGTGATGGGAGAAATCACGTGGGGTATGACAAAGTCCATGATTTCCGGAACAACCATGATGATAATAATGACGCTGTTTGGCCTATATACTCCTGATTATAGCCTACCATTAATATTACTAACCATTATGTTGACGGGGTATATCTTTGCCGCAGCTGCCCTGTGTTGTTCTTCCATCGCTCCTAGTTATGACTTTTTTAATTACTACTTTACCTTGTTTATTACGCCAATGTTTTTCCTTTCTGGCGTGTTCTTCCCGATGGATAACTTCCCAGAGGCATTCCAATGGTTTTCACAAATATTGCCTGCCACGGGATCCGTTTCGCTACTACGGTACTTTTTCCATGGCATTGTTTCGTCACCATTATACTTTTCATTCTGCCTATTGGTTGTTCTATCACTTGGTTTAACTATTGCCGCAATAAAAATTACAAGAAATAGGCTAATTAAGTAGTCTAGCGGATTACTCCGTCGATTGACTCTCCCTTTTCTACCACAGATTCAGGCATTACAACGCTGTTTTTTACGACTGCTCCATTCTTAATAGTTGCTCCTTCATATATCGCTGCGCTTGGTCCTACGCAGCAACCATTTTCTAAGGTAGCGTTAGAATGTATGAAAACTGGATCAATTATATTTGAGGACTTACTATGCGATGTTATGCATCTGTTGTTTCCCAATTCATCCATAATCATGCGGTGATAATTTCTTAGAGTACCCGCATCCTTCCATATTCCATTATGCTCATATCCGAATAAAGGGCCACTTGATTCCACCATGGGGGAGTATATTTCTCCTACAATGTCTGAATATCTTCCATTTGGTATAAGATCAAAAATTTTTGGTGAGAGTATTGACACCCCGGTAAAAATCAATGGCGAAGACTCAGAGTTGTGGTCTGGATTTTTAGTTTTTGCTAGCCGTGTCACACGACCTTGGTTATTAATTGCAAGAGGGCTGTAATTTAGGTCACCAGTAAATTTACGAAGCATTAATGTGGAAGTGGAATTATACTGCTTGTGGAATTCAACCAGTTGTGTCCACGGCACGTCGATAATCATATCTGAATTTATAACAGCAAAATCGTTTCCGTCTAACCATTTGCGCGCAAAGTTAATGCCACCAGCCGTACCCATAATCTCATTCTCATGAGAGATAATTATTTTTACTCCAAAATCCATTGATGCTACATACCTTTCAATCATTTCTGCTAAATGATAGGTGTTGATGACGATTAACTCTGGTTTTGCCAAGACAGCAGTTTCTATAGTGGTCTGCAACAAAGTTTTATCTAGGACGGGGAACAAGGGTTTGGGCAGTTGATGAGAGTGAGGCAGTAGCCTTTTGCCGAGACCTGCTGCTAAAACCATTATTTTCATATTTAATAAAAAAACTTATTTAACTTTGCTGTTTGTTGTAACATTTTCCACTTAATTGACCAAAAATAAAGTATTGGATAAAAGATGGGTTTTAATTGTGGCATCGTAGGACTACCAAACGTTGGTAAATCAACTATATTTAATGCACTTACATCGGCTAGAGCTGAGGCACAAAACTTTCCCTTTTGCACCATAGATCCCAACGTTGGTATTGTGCCTATACCAGACCCTAGACTAAACAAGCTAGCTAAGATGTCTAAGTCAAAAAAGGTGATTCCAACTTCATTAGAGGTAGTGGATATTGCCGGGCTCGTTTCAGGTGCCAGTAAGGGTGAAGGGTTAGGCAATAAGTTTCTTGGACATATCCGTGAAGTTGATGCAATTGCTCATGTTGTTCGATGTTTTGATGACGGTGATATTTCCCATGTTGCTGGTAACATAGACCCTGTTTCAGATATAGAAGTGGTTCGTACAGAGTTACTGTTATCAGACTTGGCTACTTTGGACAAAAGGATAAAGCAGTTTACTAAGCTAATAAAAACTGGCGATAAAAAACAATTAGAGGTTTTAAATAGATGTGAATCGCTTAAAGAAGCAATGGAAATGGGCAAAATGGCCAGTATGGCTATAGCCGATACTGAATTCAAGTTGTTCAGTGATTTGCATTTGCTAACTGCTAAGCCGTTTATTTATGTGTGTAACGTCAGCGAAGAAATGCTAAGTGATGAATCAGAACATATTAAAGCAGTAGAACAGTTAGCCAACTCCGACGGCACTAGCGCAGTTAAGATCTGTGGTAAAATCGAATCTGAGCTATCAGAACTAGATGTCAACGACAAACATGAGTTTCTGTCCCATCTAGGTCTCAAAGAACCAGGGCTGAATAACTTTATTAGGGAAGGTTACAGGTTGTTAGGTCTGATAACCTACCTCACTACGGGTCCACAAGAGACAAGGGCGTGGACCATTTCAAAGGGATCAAAGGCTCCGCAGGCTGCTGGCTTAATACATACCGATTTTGAAAAAGGCTTTATCAAGGCTGAGATCATGTCTTTTGATGATTTGGTCACATTAGGATCTGAACAGGCAGTAAAAGAAAAGGGACTGATGCGTATAGAGGGACGTGATTACATTATGAAAGATGGTGACGTGGCGCACTTTAGGTTTAACGTATGAAAAATTCTCCCTTGCTAAGCTTTGCAAAAGCTTAATAGAGGAAGACAATAGCTAGTGGGAAATAAATTGGATAACAAACCCAAGCTGAGCCAGGTTGAATTTGCCACTCGATTTCCTCGTTTGTAGAAACTTGGTGGATGCCGAATTATCGACTCTACCTGTTGAGCTGACCATTTATTCTGACTGGCTGATTATCCCACCTGCTTGTAAAAACATATTCGCAAAGTTTGGAAAGGTAATGTTAACCGCTTCAGCTGAATCGATTGTAGTAATACCTTTTGCAGCGGATGCTACCAAAGCAAGACTCATGACAATACGGTGATCACCATGGCCAGAGACTTTGGCACCCTTAGGTTTTCCGCCATGGATAATTAGAGAGTCTATAGTTTCTTCTGTTTTTATGCACATTTTACTTAGTTCTTCTGCCATCACGGAAATTCTATCTGTTTCTTTTATGCGAGCTTGGGGAACGTTACATAGAGTAGTTTTGCCTTTAGCTAATGAAGCTAAAGCCGATATAGCTGGTAGAGCATCGGGAGTGTCATTCAAGTCAAGATCAACCGCTTCCAAGTTTTGACCTGTTACAAAAACCCTATCTTTTTGATGCTCTACTTTTGCTCCCATTGCCTCAAGGTAGTCGAAAATAACTTTGTCACCCTGGGAATCCTCGAAGTCTAGTCCTAGTATGGCCACACTGTTTCCGGGGATGGCACCTAGACACGCAAAAAAGGTGGCAGAGGAGAAGTCGCCGGGGATAACCTTATTAAACGAACTGTATTCTTGTCTTCCACGTACCTTAAATAATGAATAGCCTTCCCTCTCATATTCAATATCAAGCTGGTCTAGCCAACGGAGAGTCATGTCCACATAAGGTTTTTCGTTTAATTCTAATAGTTTTAACACCGTATCATATGGTGCAAGAGGTGTATGAATTAAGAGGCTGGATAGATATTGCGATGTCGTTCCATCTACTTCCGTCTCACCACCACTTATTGGCCCTTCAATAGTTGCCGGTAGTTTTCCATTGGATGCTGTTACTCTGGCCCCTAAGCGAATTAAAGCGTTGAGCAGTGGCCCCATCGGGCGTGAGCTGGTTTGGGAATCTCCTTTAATCAAAATAGGCGTAAGCCCTAAAGATGCCATTGAGATCACAAACCTAGCTGTTGTTCCAGAGTTGCCAACATCTATTGAAGTTCTGGGTGCCCCTACTCTCCCTGCAGCACCAGTTATCCTCCAATCCCCGTTTGACAAATCCACGTCTGCACCTAGCATTTTAATTGCGTTTACTGCTGATCGGGTGTCGGCTGATTCCAGTGGATTGGTAATGATTGATTCGCCTTCAGCTAGCGCTGCAAAAAAGGCAGCCCTGATTGTATGGGACTTAGATGGTGGTGCAAGGACTTCACCAACTATTGGAGACGATTCTACAGTATATTTCATTTATGCAAATAGCTATTGCCGCAGTAAGGATCAGGTTTGTTTCAATGAGTTAACTGGTGAATTCCCAACTTTTGAGCTCATCCAGAAAGCTGTAATGGGTGAGATCAAAATGTATTGGAGTTACTGTGACCCAATTGTTTGCAAGCCAGGTTATGTCTGCATCACCATCATCTTGATCAACTTCCATTTGCCCCCCTTGCCAGTAATAGTCGTTTAGCCTAGGATCTACCCGCTTTTCAAAAACTTCCACAAACTTACTTACCCCAAGCTTGCAAACCTTAATTCCTTTAACTTCGTCTTTTTTTGCATCAGGAATATTGACACTAAGTAGTGTGTTTTTGGGTAACCCACGCTGGGCCACTACCTTTATTACCTTCATAGCATATTCGGAGGCCAGCGAGAAGTCCACTGGATCAAACGAGGCCAATGATATTGCAACAGATGGTATGCCAAGTATCATACCCTCTGTTGCAGCCGAAACCGTACCAGAATATATTACGTTAGTTGCCACGTTTCGGCCATGGTTGATGCCCGATACTACCATGTCAGGCTTTTCATCCATTATTGCCCGTACGGCTATCTTAACACAGTCAGCCGGCGTTCCATTGACTGCAATACCAAACACATCACCATTTTTTCTTACAGTTCTGACACGTAGGGGATCTGCTATTGTTATTGAATGTCCTACGGCAGACATTTCTGTTTCAGGGGCAGAAACTGTGACATTAGCAAAGTTATCTAAAACTTTTTTCATTGCTCGTAACCCACCAGCGTTGATCCCGTCATCGTTTGTTAATAGTATCTTCATTTCTATTTTAACTAAATGGTTCCTAGTACAGTCTCGAATAAAGCTCGTTATTATTGGAAGAGTTTAACCCTAATTTAAAATGGCTGGGTTTTAAAACCATTGGTTTGTAGTAGTCTGAGTATTGTAGAAAATTACCTACAGCTACGTGTTTAGAGCATTGCTGGAGATTCGGTTCCACCTATTCCTTCACGTCGATCGTCATTTCTATCATCGCGTGCAGGAGTGTCACTTCTATTAACATTGTCTAAAGTCACAAAATCATCTGATTTTGTGGTATTTTTTTCGTTTGATGAGTCTAATTTTTCCCCAATACTGCCTTTGGTGAATTTCATTACCATGTCTGTTAGTTCTTCACCTTCCATTACTTCGACATCAAGCAGTACTTCTGTCACCTTGTCCAATGCTTTTCTGTTTTCAGTTAAAATGTCGTTGGCTGTTTTGTATCCTTGCTGAACAAGCGAGTTCACTTCATTGTCTATTTCGATTGCAGTACTTTCACTGTAATCTCTATGCTGGGCTATCTCCCTTCCAAGGAATATTTGTTCCTCTTTCTGTCCGTATGCTATTGGACCAAGTTTCTTATTCATCCCCCATTCGCACACCATTTTCCTTGCGAGAGTTGTAGCTCTCTCTATGTCATTACTTGCCCCAGTAGTTAGCTGGTCAAGCACAATTTCTTCTGCAGCTCTACCACCCATGAGAATAGCCAGTTGATTTGATAGGTATCCTTTTGGGTGGGTGTGCTTTTCATCTATTGGTAGCTGTTGGGTGATGCCAAGAGCCCTGCCACGTGGAATAATTGTTACCTTATGGATCGGGTCAGTATCAGGAAGCATTATTGCCACAAGGGCATGCCCGGATTCATGCACAGCGATGGTTCGCTTCTCTTTATCACTGATAATCATAGATCTACGCTCTGTCCCCATTAGCACTTTATCTTTGCTTTCTTCAAAATGCCGCATAGTTACTTGATTACCATCCTCCCTAGCCGCAAGTAGTGCTGATTCATTACAGAGGTTGGCTAAGTCAGCACCAGTGAATCCTGGCGTTCCACGTGCTATCACTTTGAGGTCTACGTCTGCTGCTAGCGGTATTTTTCCAGTGTGTACTTTAAGTATAGCCTCCCTACCACCAACATCTGGGCGAGGCACAACAACTTGCCTGTCAAATCTACCTGGCCTTAATAGTGCGGGATCTAAAACATCAGGACGGTTTGTGGCTGCTATTAATATGGTTCCGCTGTTTTCTTCAAATCCATCCATTTCAACTAGAAGCTGGTTTAATGTCTGTTCCCTTTCGTCATGGCCTCCGCCAAGGCCTGCTCCTCTATGTCTACCGACAGCGTCAATCTCATCAACGAAAATAATACAAGGTGAGCTTTTTTTTGCTTGGTCAAACAGGTCACGAACACGTGAGGCACCGACACCGACAAACATCTCAACAAAATCAGAGCCAGATATGCTAAAGAAAGGAACATCAGCCTCACCAGCTATTGCGCGTGCAAGCAGGGTCTTGCCCGTACCTGGAGGGCCGACTAGTAGGACTCCTTTGGGTATTTTTCCTCCTAGTTTTTGGAATTTCTCCGGGTCCCTTAAAAATTCTATTATTTCTTGCAATTCCTCCTTTGCCTCGTCCACACCAGCTACATTTTTGAAGGTAACCTTGTTTTGACCATTATTAATCATCTTTGCCTTACTTTTTCCAAATGAGAGAGCTCGTGATCCTCCGTTTTGCATTTGGCGCATAAAAAATATCCAAATTCCTATTAGTAGAATCATAGGAAACCATGAAATGAACATGTTTAGATACCAAGGTGTTTGCTCAGATGGGCTGGCAGTAATTTTTACACCACTTTTCCTAAGTTCTTTTACCAGGTCAGGGTACTCCACGATATGTGTGCTAAAAGTCTTGCCATCCTTAAATATGCCATGGACTTGGTCGTTGTGAACAGTTACTTCAGAAACATTGTTTTGCTCAACAGCATCAATAAACTCTGTAAACGAAATATTTCTTGTATTAACCTGTGTCTGGCTAAACATGTTGAAAAGAGCAATGACAACAAGCACCACAACTAACCATAGGGCGAAGTTTTTGTACATTTGATTCACTATGGAAATTCCTAGTCTAAGTTATTCATAACTGATATTATATTGTACTCCTATATCCTGTTGGTCTCAACAGGCTTGGCAAGCTTATTCTGGATATTTTTCTGACCCGTTTGAAACCTGATATTCCTTAAGCTCGCTTATTTCATTTTCAAGTTTGCTCACCCTACGCTTAAGGTTCCAATTTTTTTTCTTCAATTTAATTATGGTAAAAGCATTTCCAAGGCCAATTAACAGAGCCCCAAATCCAAGCGAAACAAGCAAGGAAACCCAAAGGTTTAGAGTAACCGAGTATTCGCCATAATAAGAAATTACAATCTCCTGTTGATTATGCATGGCGAAAGTTATGGCAAAAAAAACAAATAGCAGACCTACAATAAACTTTATGGCTATCATAAGCGAAAGAGTGTTGAGATACACCGATTTTTTGAGTGTCTTAATTTTAAAAAGGTGTGTTGGGTTTGCAACAATAATATGTGAACAATGGTATATGACATTTTTTTAGAAAGTTCTGGTTAAGGTATATTTTGCTAGATCACGCAGATGGTCTGCTGATGTTCCAAAAATTGAGAGCGCCTCGATTGAGCCATCCACAAGACTACAAGCTTGTTCTTTGGACTGCTTTACACCAGCTATGGCAGGATAAGTTAGTTTTGCCTTGTTCACATCGGATTTAAGCTTTTTACCCAAAGTTATCTCATCTCCTTCAAGATCGAGAATATCATCGATTATCTGGAAAGCAAGTCCAATTTGTTTGCCATAACTGGTCATAGATTCGAGTTGGTTTTTCGTTGCCCCTCCGAGCCTTGCTGCGCCGCGAACACAAGCCACAATTAGCTCGCCAGTTTTGTGGGTATGGATATACTCCACCGCGGCTATATTGGGTCCACTCCCCTCCATTTCTATATCAACCATTTGACCCCCTATTGTGCCAGTTGAACCAATGGCTATTGCTGTCTCAGCAGTTATTATGAGTATATCTTTAATGTCAGTACCAGTTTTTGGTAGTCTGTCTGCTAATACTTCAAAGGCAAGGGTCAACAATGCATCCCCGGTTAATATTGCTGTAGATTCATTGAATTGGATGTGATTTGTTGGAAGCCCCCTTCGCAGGTCATCGTTGTCAAGCGCTGGAAGATCGTCATGTATTAAGGTGTATGTGTGAATCAGCTCTAGGGCTGCTGCAAGGGTCATGGCCTGATGCCTATCACCTTTTAAGGCATCACATACCGCTACAGTCAACATTGGTCTCAAACGCTTGCCACCAGCAAAAACTGAGTACCGCATGGATTTATGAATGTCAGGAGGATAGGTGTTTTCTTCTGGAATGATCGAGTCCAGCAAACTGTCAACTTCTTTACAAATCTGGGTAAAATAATTAGATATGGTCATTCTATCTAGAAGAGGGTGACCCCTTAAAAGGGGGCTTCGGAATCTTCGGTCTCAATGCTCTCCGTTGCAAAAGATCCACCCTTCCCTTTAGCCAATTTAGAAACTTTCTTCTCGGCATCATCAAGCATCTTTTGGCATCTGGAGGTTAGTTTCATGCCCTCCTCGTAGAGCTTAATGGATTTTTCTAATTCTAAATCGCCATTATCAAGCTCTTTTATTATCTCTTCTAAGCGCTCAACGGAGATTTCGAAATTAGGTTCCTTGTTTTTATTACCCTTGTCTGCCATTTTTTTTATTGCTAATTTGTCTGTGGTTGGTCAATCGTATCACATTAAAGTGAGCCTAGACTATACTAAGCATCAACGCTGTGAATTTATAAACTTTCGACAGGCGGCACGCAGGAAACAAGTGTTATTAGTAAAAATGGATTTGAGCTTTTGGGATCAATTAAATTATTTGTTATCAATCAGCAACTGTTATAACATCAATCAAATCTTCATAGTTGAATACGGAGTCACCAGTAATTAATGATTTCAAGACAAAGTGCTATCCAAATAATCCAAGATACCGTCAAACCGACAACTGAGATAGACACCGTGGGGCTCTTTGAGTCCTACGGAAGAACATTGGCTGAAAATATCATTTCAGATATAGATATTCCGCCTTTTAACAGAGTGACGATGGATGGCTATGCTGTTGTGTCATCGGATGGCCCAGGATTATATTCTGTGATCGAGGATATTCCTGCAGGTAAGTTCCCGACGTCGGTGGTAGAACCAGGTAGCGTATCTAAGGTTATGACTGGGGCACCGTTACCAGATGGAGCTGATGCTGTTATACAGGTTGAGAAGACCGGTGGATTCGTTAATGTAGGTCAATCAGCCCAAATTAACGAAAAGATAAGAAAAGGGCAGAACATATCATCCACTGGAGAAGACGTTAACAAGGGGGACTTGGTTATTAAATCTGGAGCCTATATTCGGTCAGCTGAGATTTCCGTTCTTGCTTCCATGGGTTACGACCCTGTGAAATGTTATAGAAATCCCAGTGTGGCTATTCTAGCAACTGGTGACGAATTGGTAGCTCCTAGCCAGAAACCGGGACCAGGGCAGATAAGAAACTCCAATGGGTATTCTATGTTTGCCCAAACATACTCTTTGATGCTGGACCCCATATCGCTAGGCGTTGGGCAGGATAATGAAAATGACTTACGTGACAAGATAGAAAGAGGAGCAACCCACGACTTCCTCCTCGTTTCAGGTGGAGTTTCAGCAGGAGACAGAGATTTTGTTCCTGGTATTTTAAGAGACGTAGGTTACGATCTCTTATTCCACAAGGTTAATATCAAACCTGGCAAACCAATTACTTTTGGGGTATCAAATAATGGCAGGTATGTGTTTGGTGTGCCTGGTAATCCAGTCTCATCTATGGTGGCTTTTGAGTTGTTTATAAAGCCGGCTATCCGATGGTTCTCAAGGGCTCCTGTTGCAGATAGTCTAGAGCTAGAGGCTACTCTTCTAAATGAGTTTAAGAGAAAGAATGCATCTAGGGAAGAGTTTAGGCCGGCTCTGATAAAATGGGAAAATGGTAGGTTCACAGCAGAACTCATCCAGTACCATGGGTCAGGTCATTTTGCTGCAATGACAAAGGCAAACGGTATAGTCAGAGTTGACCCTGAAGTAGATTACTTGGCAAAAGATCAAAAGGTTACTGGGAAACTGTTTTCTGAGTTTTACCTGCCTATCGATAAAGCATGACTTCCTGATTTCCCAATATATAGATATATAATTCAAATAAAGGTGAACGAAGTAATGGCAGGTCATTCTAAGTGGTCCAGCATTAAGCATAAAAAGGCCAACAACGACGCCAAACGCGGAAAAATGTTTACAAAAATTATTCGTGAGATAACAGTAGCGGCAAGGAGCGGTGGTGGTGACTTAAATGCTAACCCTAGGTTACGAACGGCTATACAGTCAGCAAAATCAGTCAATATGCCAGCGGATAATATCGATAGAGCCATAAAAAAGGGAACTGGAGAGCTTCCTGGTGCAACATATGAGGAGATTTCTTACGAAGGTTACGGGGTGGCAGGTGTGGCTGTAATGATAGAAGTTATGACCGACAATAAAAATAGAACAGTGGCTGAGGATCGATCCATTTTTACTAAATCTGGTGGTAGCCTTGGAGAAAATGGATGTGTAGCTTGGATGTTTAATAAAAAAGGGCTGATAACAGTGGAAAAAGAAATCATTGGTGAAGATGACCTTATTGGTGTGGCGCTTGAGGGAGGAGCCGATGATTTTGATATCAGCAACAATCAATACGAGATTAAGACTGATCCAGCTTTTTTTGACAATGTATATTCTGCATTGGAAACAAATGGTGTTACGGTAAAATCAGCTGAGATCACAATGATACCTGAGAATACTGTAATTCTGACAGAGCCTGATGCAAAAAAAATGCTCAAGTTGATGAGTGCCCTTGATGATCAGGAAGATGTACAGAAAGTTTATTCAAACTTCGATATTCCAGATGAAATGATGGAAAGTCTTTTTACTTAATAAAGTATAGAATAGTATTCTATAGTCCCTGCTAACATTCCCCTGCTCTGGTCCCATTTTGGAACGCTTAATGCCGTTTAATATATTTATTCTCAATACAATGTGACTGAGTGTAGAATGTGATTAAACGTATGCTAGGTGAATACATAAATGTTGACTAATTTTATTTCTTGCAAAATATATAATTGGTTTTAGAGAACCAGTGAAAATAATCGGAGTTGACCCTGGAACTAACGTTACTGGCTACGGTATTGTGAAAGAGGTGGCTGGAGTCACGAAGTGTATAACGTATAATACTATTAAGGCAGGTCGAGGTGAGGGCATGGCTAAGAGATTGCACTCGATAGCCAGAAAACTTCGAGCAGTAATCTCAGAGCACAGACCAGATGTATTAGCCTTGGAGGACAGTTTTTATTCCAAAAATCACAAAAGTGCCATAAAACTTGGAATGGCTCGTGGCGTGGTTATGCAGGTGGCAGAGGAGGCGGGACTTGAAGTATTTGAATACACTCCACTATTAGTTAAGAAATCAATTTCGGGCTATGGTCATGCAGATAAAGAACAGGTGAAGTTCATGGTTAGTTCCATTCTAGGGTTGGGCGACGAGTTGAAATCTTTGGATGCCTCAGATGCATTGGCAATAGCCATCACCCATCTCAATCACAGCCAGTTCTTGCGTAGGACAAAGAAATGATTGCTTGGCTCAACGGGATAATCCGTGAAAAACATCCTGGTTATATAGTTCTTAGAATTGGTGATGTTGGTTACTTAATTAATATATCACTATCAACTTTTTATTCCCTACCGGAAAAAGGTGATACAACAGAGTTGCATATACATACTTATGTAAAAGAAGATGCCATATCCCTTTTTGGCTTTGCCACCAATCTAGAACTGAAACTTTTTAACCTTTTGATAGGTGTGAATAAAATAGGGCCCAAATTAGCTATTACCATTCTAAGCGGTTTGAAGAGTGAGGAATTAATTGATGCAGTGAACAAACGTAATGTCTTGAAACTTTCGTCAGCACCTGGAGTGGGGAAAAAGACTGCAGAACGAATTATCATGGAGCTATCCGACAAATTGTCTGGACTGTCGGCTACAACTTCGGAAGTTGGTGGGGAAATATCAGTTGTACCTGTCTCCATGCCTGATTCTGATGCAGTTGATGCCTTAATGGCCTTAGGTTATAAAAAACAGGAGGCCCAGCGTGCTGTTAATTCCTATAGTTTGCAAAATGCAAACTCAAGCTTGGAAGACATTATAAAGGGTGCTCTTTTGGTCATTTCGGGCTGAGAAATGATGTAAAACTATAGCCATTGTTTGCTATCCAACTAAGTTATAATTGCGCACCCTAAACCTAACGCCCAATTCGACTTCAGCCAGTTTTCGACACTTTTCTACATCAACTTTATCCGGTATAGCAACCACCGATGCGGTAACTTTAATCCCACATTTTTTGGCATCTTTAATAAATTTCAGCATAGAGTCGAAGGCGTTTGGCATCAACGGTTGGCAAATATTGTCGTAGGTATCTTTGTCGGCTGCATTCATTGATACCGAGATATGATCTACTACTTTTGACAACGCGGGGGTAATATCTTGATTAGCTATTATTGACCCATGTCCGTTGGTGTTAAGCCTCACTTTTCCACCCTGTTTCTTAACCGATTTCGCTACTTCCAATATGCGATCCAAATGTAGTGTAGGCTCTCCAAAACCACAAAATACTATCTCATCGTAAATGGAAGGGTCACCAATAGCTTTAATCATTTGGATTGCAGTTGGATCATGCGTTATTCGAAGATTGTGCCCTTGGACGCTATCAGAGTAAAACCTAGTACAAAAAGAACACTCGTTGGTGCATTCTTTTGTCACATTTACATAGAGTGAGTTTCTAATTTTATACGTTATCCTTCCGTTTCCCGTATCTTCAATATTGAATAGTGTTTTAAAGTTTGAAACACTAATCCTTTCTATATCCTCTCTGCTAATCCCACGGATCCGGGCAGCATTGTCTGCCAATATTGCTAAATTTGAAGGCTCGTTCCGTGTGCCTCTTTTCTTTTGTGGAGCTAGGTATGGAGAGTCTGTTTCCAATAGTAGACGATGGCCAGGGGTAGCCATCATTGCATCACGAAGCAGATGGGCTTTTGGATAGGTGATGTTAGCAGAAAATGAAATATACATTCCAAGATCTAATATTGTTGACACATCTGAATCTGTTCCGCTATAGCAATGCATGACCCCACATACTTTTTTTATTCGTTCTTTACTTAAAATCTTCAGCGTATCTTCCATGGCATCTCGGCAGTGCACAATCACAGGTTTACTCGTTTCTTTTGCCAGATTTATATGGGTGCGAAATGATTTGACTTGGTCATTCTTAGGGGATTGATTGCGGTAATAATCGAGTCCAGTTTCACCAATAGCGATAACCATCGGGTGCTCAGCCATTTCCTTTAATTCCCTGATGGACTTTTTAGTAACAGTTGAAGCGTGATGCGGATGGATTCCAACTGATGCATACATGCCTTGATATTTTTCTGCCAGCACAATGGCCTTGTGGCTGTTTTCAATGCTGTAGCCAACATTGAGGATAATTTCCACTCCAGATTTACGGGATCTTTCAATTACTTCATCTCGATCTTCATCAAAGGCCTGGTCATTTAAGTGGCAATGTGAATCGGCTAGGGCCATATTTTACTCCTGGAAGGAATCTAGAAAGCTGTTGACATTTTCTCAGAGTTAGAAATTTTGTTTTGGCTAACTTGTTTACCTTACTATTACAGAGTCCCGCGCTTGCCCAGTAGATATTATGCTCACAGAAGTTCCAACAACTTCTTCAACTCTGTCTACATACCTTTTTGCCTCATCTGGCAGTTGATCATACTTATCCATGCCTGCCGTCTTGCTCATCCAACCACGGTGATTTTCGTAAACTGGTTCCGCTCTTGCTACTAGGTCAGTGTCATCTGGCATTTCATTGTGAACCACACCATCTATTCTATACCCAATGCAGATTTTTAACTCCGCAAAGTGATCCAACACATCAAGTTTTGTTAGGGCAATAGTATCCATTCCATTGATTGCTACTGAAAATCTTCCCACTACTCCATCAAGCCAACCACAGCGTCTTGGCCTACCAGTGGTTGCTCCAAATTCGCCCCCATGTTCTCGTAATTGCTTACCAACTTTGTCATTTAGTTCTGTCGGCAATGGTCCTTCCCCAACCCTTGTTGTATAAGCTTTCATAATACCTAAGATGTTCGAGATATCCTTTGGTGGTATCCCGAGCCCAGAGCAGACACCAGAGATGCTTGCGTTTGAAGACGTTACAAAAGGGTAGGTTCCGTGGTCTATATCGAGCATGGTTCCTTGGGCTCCTTCAGCCAAAACTTTTTTTCCATCTTGAATAGCTTTTCTTACTAAAGGTCCGCAATCGGCAATGAACCCTTTTAGCTTTTCAGCATACCCAAGGTACTGCTCAACGATCTGAGCAGTATCTAACGGTTTTTGTCCATAATATTGCTTCAGTACAGTGTTTTTTATTTCAGCGGCATGCTCTACACGGGTTTTTAGATAATCCGGTTTCAACAGGTCTGCCACTCGGATACCTAGACGTGAGGCCTTGTCTGAGTATGCTGGACCTATTCCTCTGCCAGTAGTTCCAATTTTTACCCCTATGGTTTCGCCACTTTCCGAAGCTTTGTCGAGTTGCTTGTGATAAGGCATTATTAGATGTGCTTTTTGGCTAATAAATAATGACCCATCAACCTCGATGCCTTTCTCGCCAAGAATCTCTATTTCGGTAAGGAAAGCATCAGGGTCTAAAACAACTCCGTTGCCTATTACGCAGATCTTACCTTTACGTAGGATTCCGGATGGGATAAGGTGAAGAACGTACTCTTGGTCAGCTACTACAACAGTATGGCCCGCATTTGCGCCACCGGCATATCTAGCAATAACATCTTTATCCTCTGATAAAATGTCGACGATTTTTCCTTTACCCTCATCGCCCCACTGGACACCAATGATGGCTTGAACGGACATTACCTCCCCCTTAAGTGAGAACAATCATTTTGTCATAGAATTTAATTAGCTTAACTTAAGCTAACTAAAGGCTGGCTAACTTAACATCAATAATATTTTCAATTTTACCTAGCTCACTTAGTTGACTTTGAGTTGGCTGCTGATCCACATTTACTATCGATATGGCTCTGCCTCCAACGCTCTCCCTACCAAGGTGAAAAGCGGCAATGTTTACTCCAGCATCCCCTAAGTATGCTCCAACATTACCTATTACTCCCGGTTTATCATCATTAGTGAAAATAATCATGTTCCCTTCGAGTTGGGCTTCTATTATTACTTCCTGCAGTTTAACCAGACGAGGCTTTCCACTAATAAATACGGTGCCTTCCACGTAAACATCATCAGTTTCAGTGATTAATCGCAATCCAAGAAGGGATGCAAAGTTTCGTTTAACTGAGCTGGTGGCTGCTGAAACAGTAACACCTCTTGAGTCAGCTAGGTATGGTGCGTTAACTAAATTAACAGATGGTCCAACATAACAAGTCAGTATGCCTTTTAAGATTGCCTGGGTAATTGGCCTCTGATCCACATTGGACAATTCACCCATATATTCAATCTGTACTCTTTTTAGCCCACCTTCGGCAATTTGGGCAGTAAACGCTCCCATCTGTTCTGCAAGTGAAAGATAAGGTCTCACCTTTGCTAACTGTTCTGGGTCAATTTGTGGCATGTTTATGGCGTTTATTATCATCCCATTATTGAAAAATTCCACAAACTGTTCGGCAACAGCTAAAGCAACTTTTTCCTGAGCCTCGCTTGTCGAAGCGCCGAGGTGTGGAGTAAATATTACCTCTTCCATTTCTAAAAGTTCAAGCTCAGGGTCCGGTGGTTCCGTTTCAAAAACATCTATCGCTGCTCCAGCCACCTTTCCGGACTTGATTGCCTTTGCTAGTGCAGTTTCATCAACAATCCCACCACGGGCACAGTTTATTATTCGCACACCATCTTTCATTTTTGCGAAAGCCTCGTCACCTATAATGTGTCTGGTTTCATCAGTAAGAGGGGTATGGCAGGAAATTATATCTGCTCTAGCGAAAAGATCATCTAGTGTCACTTTTTCAACAGCCATTTTTTCAGCGGCTTCATCAGAAATAAATGGATCAAAGGCTATAACCTTCATCGCTAATCCTCTGGCCCTAGCAACAACAATTGATCCTATACGACCTATACCAACAACTCCAAGGGTCTTGTTGAAAAGTTCCATGCCCATGAACCTCTTCTTTTCCCACTTTCCACCTTTTACTGAGGCCGTTGCCTGAGGAATTTGGCGGCATAGAGCCATCATCATGCTTATGGCATGCTCAGCGGTTGTATTGGTATTTCCACCTGGTGTGTTCATTACGACTACTCCCTTAGCAGAAGCAGCTTTTATGTCAACGTTATCAACTCCAATACCTGCGCGTCCGACTACCTTAAGGTTGGTAGCCGCATCCAGAACTTCGGTCGTAACTTTAGTGGCCGATCGAATGATTAGTCCGTTATATTGCGGTATTACTTGTAATAGTTCATCTGGGCTCATCCCAGTCTTAACGTCTACTTCTATTCCTGGAGTGTCCCGAAGAATTTTGATTCCATTTTCAGATAGCTTGTCGCTAACAAGTACTTTAGCTATACTCATTTTTTACCTTTTTAAAGTTTGTTTTATCTAGGCACAAGGCCTAACTTATTTAGTACCTTTCGTTCAGGATAGCCTGAGCAGCTGCCACACCAGCGCCATAGTTGATATCGGCACCATGATTGGAAAATGCCATTTCCAATGCTGAAATTGCTATAATAATATCAAACGAGTCAAAATATCCAAGATGGGCTATACGAACAATCTTTCCTTTTAGCTGGTCTTGCCCGCCAGCAAAAGTGACGCCATAGTTTTCTCTTAATTCTTTAACAACCTTGCCTCCGTCTACTCCTGATGGAACGAATAGCCCTGTGGCAGCGTTGGACGGGGAGTTAGGAGCAAGTAACCTTAATCCTAACGCTTCTGCGCCTGCCCTTGCTGCACGTGCCAGAGCATCGTGGCGTTTATAAACGTTTTCGTAACCTTCATTTTCTAGCATCTGCAAGACCTTGCGAAGCCCGACGATCAGTGACACTGCTGGTGTAAAGGCAGATGTATCTTTGCTGATAGCCTCTCTCTCTTTATTAAGGTCTATATAAAAATGTGGTAGATTGCAGTTTTCCGATTTTTCCCAAGCCTTATCCGACAGAGCTATGAAAGCAAGGCCAGGTGGCAACATTAATGCCTTTTGCGACCCTGTCAATAAAACATCTATGCCCCAATTATCCATGGGAAGATCATACACTCCAACAGCTGTTATGCCATCGACTATAAGTAATGTGTCGGTGTCCTTTGTTAGTGCAGCTATCTCCTTAATCGGATGGGCAGCCGTTGTTGAAGTTTCTGATCCTTGGGTAAAAACACCGGCAATGCTTGGATTGGCGGCAAGTTTCTTTCTTATGATATCGACATCAACTGCCTCGCCCCACTCAACATTAACCACCTCCACATTCAGCCCGTAGGCCCTACAAATTTTTTCCCATCGTTCCCCAAACTTCCCTCCATTTATCACTAGGGCTGTATCACCTTTTGTAAAAATGTTTGAGACGGAGGCGTCCATAGCTCCCGTGCCAGATGAAGCAAGCATCATGACGGTGTTTTTTGTTTTAAAAAGATTTTTTAACCCTTCGGCGCATTCCTTGAAAATGGCTGAAAATTGTGTAGTCCTATGGTGTATCATTGGTTTTGCCATTTCTAGCAACACATCCTCAGGAACGGGAGTAGGGCCCGGAGAGATGAGATATCGCTTTTTCATTTTTCAGCTAAACTCCATTTTTTCCTATATACCTTTAGACAAGGTTCAATAGGTTGTTTATTTTTCGGCAAACAAGCACTAGATTATAGCGATGGGGCTACTCTATTTCCACAACAACCGTACTGGCAAATTTGTCGTGGAGAGTCTGGTGATTTCTATCAACTAAAGCCCACAAGAAACCAAGGTAGAAAATTATACTGCTCACTAGGTATCCAAATGCTCTTATAAAAGCTATTAAATATGAAATCTCTGATATTTTTTCTTTTCTGATTACCTTTATCCCCATGATCAATTTTCCTACTGTAAGGCCCCATCCTCCTATTGTAAGGGTAAAATATCCTAGACAGACAATGTTATGTAAAAGCCATGTGTAAATGGCTATATAAAGTAGGTCTAATATTCTAACTTGTTGCAAATCAAGACTACTATAATTAACTGCAAAGCCAGATAACATGAAAGTAATGGAAAAGGCTAATATGTTATCAAAAATGTATGCAAAGAGTCTTCTCGAAAAGGAAGCGCAATCAATTTTCATAGACAATGATGTTTTATTCCAATAAACCGGTAATTTAACGTTAATATAATTTTTGATTAAATGCAAATCAACGATAGTGCCCCAACTGTAAATAGTCTGACGGGATAGCTAAAAGTGCCACAATTGCTAAGTGGCGGGGCAACACATAGGGCAAAGTTTTTTTAATTGATATATTAATATTTATTAATTATCATATAAATATATCAAATAGTCGACTAATGTGTAGCGAATCTAGAAAAACAACTGTTCTAATATGTGCATTGGCTATTGAAGCTGAGCCAGTTCTAAATAATTTTACTAGTATAGACAGAAAATCACATAAAGGGATACATATCTACCGATGTGAACACAAGTCGACCCCAATTATAGTAGTTGTTGGTGGTGTTGGAATGGAGGCGGCAAACAAGGCCGCACTTCTGACTGTGGGTGAGTTTAATCCGAGTAAAATTGTGAACTTTGGATTTGCCGGGGCCGTTGAACCAACTTTAAAAATTGGGCAGGTAGTGGTTGTTGACAGCGTGGGGCTCTATGGAAAAGATTCAACACCACTAAAATTAGCTACAATTAATTCCAACCTTCTTAATAGCCCCAACATATCAGTAGGTGGTAAATGTTTACAAGTAGATAGACCGTTTAATAGTGCGGATAAAAAGCTTGCTGCGAAAGATGGAGCAGTAATAGTTGATATGGAGTCGTGGTCAATCGCTAATGTAGCGCTAGAAAATGGAATTAGTAGTCTTGTTGTAAGGGCTATAACCGATGAAATTGATTGCCAGTTAGGTCAATTCATGGATAAAAAAAATGGTTTTGATTGGAAAGATAGGGTGGCGAAGGATCAGTTCTTAAAACACGCTTTACCAGCAGCACGAAATAATGCAGGCGTAATAAGAATGATGATTGACCATTGGGCAACAACGGAGGCAATGCCTGATGTAGGGAGGGAAGTTTGATGGAATCTGATATCAAATATATTATGTGGCTTCGCCGCTGGGCAACTCCTTTGAACAGTGCTAGCACACCAGAGCATCTTGAAACAGCTCTTAAACATGTTGTTGCTGGACTTAGTGAGTTGCCGGAGTTTAGCAACTGTGCTATAGCCATAAGTATTAACACAGGGGAAAATGGGATTAGAGCAGATGTTTCTAGTGGGGGCGCTAAACTTTGCTTTGAATGGCCAAATGCTACTCAATGTGCGTGCCTTTCAACTGTTAAAGAAAGAACTATTACCTTTTTTGACTCTTTACCAAACGGGCTTTGCCGTGATTCAGGTTTTGTTTCGGGGCTATGCGCTCCCATAATCTCCGGAGAAGATAAGCTAGGACTATTTCTGGTTTTGTCACGACAGCCGTTGGAGAAAAATCACAAATCAATCGCACTTTTAGAAACGATGCTAGAACATGTCGGTTTGGCAACAGACAGGGTAAAAGCAATTGTATTTGACCGACAGCGTGCTAAAGACATGCATACTGTCAACACCATAGGGGGTTTGATAACATCCAAGCTTAATCTGAAAGACATGGTTAAAGAGATTGTTTCTACGCTAGGGACAGTTTTAGAAACTGATGAGGTAAACGTTATTACATATGATAACAATCGGCGAGAACTATCATTTTTGGCAAGTTACTTTTCTGATGGGTCAGACTTAGATCGACCGGAAGTTTATCAACTTTCGAACGGCATAAACAGCTGGATAATTAAAAACAAAAAACCGTTGTTAATGACCGACGACACAGAAAAGGAATGTGTAAGGCTCGGCATACGTCATGGCGGCCGTCCAGCGAAATCATGGCTAGGAGCGCCTATGATTTTCAAAGATCAAGTTGTAGGAGTTGTTTCGGTGCAAAGTTACAGCAAGAAACAACTGTATGGTGAAGATTCTGTGTTTCTTTTAAAAGCGGTTGCAAACCAGTGTGCAGTGGCTGTAGAGAACGCACGGCTTTTTGAACAGATAACAGAAAGGGAGGCTGAGAAGGAACAGTTGTATTTTTCGTTAACCCACGACCTTCTGTCACTTATAAGTCCGGTAGATGGTTTTGCTAAAATTCTTAGTGCGATGGCAGACGACACTGCGAAAAAAGATATAAACTATATTGCAGGAAACATAATAAAAGCTACAGAGAAAATTACACGTTTTACCGAAGATATTTTGGTTTACGCCAAAATAAAATCAGGAAAGCTGTCACTAGATATTTCGAGGTGTGATATCTATACTCCTCTAGTATCAGCTTTATCTGTATATTTACCAGAGTTTGCGATGCGAAAAACTAAAGTGGAGATAAATGGAAAAACTGTAAACAAGGAAAAATGTCAGTATGGGGATCCAATACCTGTTGATTTAGATGTAACACAGATTGAGAGGGTTTTTATTAATCTAATAGGTAATGCTATAAAACATGCACATTCTACGATAAAGATAACTGTACTTAGCTCAGACACTGAAATAGGAGTCATATTTAAAGATGATGGCGATGGTGTTGAAGCGAAGCTTTGCCCCAAACTTTTTGATGAATACTACCAAGTTAAATCTCGTATAAAAGGTGTGGGACTGGGCCTCCCCTCAGTGAAAAAGATAATTGAGCTTCATAATGGTCATGTCAACATTCAGTCGGATATAGGACATGGGTTTGAGGTGAAACTTAGATGGCCTAAGACATTGGCTGATAAGGCTAAGGTCAATGGTATGTTTGCTTCAGCTTTGTAAGGGGCTGTATGGATAGGATACTAGTTGTAGACGATGACCTTCAGACTCTTAAGATGGTGGAACAACTATTGCTATTGAAGAAGTTTGACGTTACATGTTGCCTAACATTCAAAGATGCTGAAAGAGAAATGGAGCCCGGGAGGTTTTCCGCAGCTATTTTAGACTACTTCATGCCGGATATCACTGGACTAGAGGTAATGAAGCAATTTCAGTCAGTGGACTTGAATTTGCCAGTGATAATCCTTACTGCATCACGTGATATTAAGGTTGCTGTAGAGGCAATTAGAAAAGGTGCGTTTAACTATTTGGTCAAGCCGGTGGACCCAGATGAGCTTTATATAAACCTCGCAAATGCACTAAAAAATCATAGCCTGCATGTTGAAAATAAGGACTTGAAAAACAGTTTAATCAATAAGTATAAAGTCAGAGATATAATTGGCTCATCCAAGAAAATGCAAGAAGTATTTGACCTTATCTTGCGATCATCAAAGGTCCGTTCGAATGTTCTCATTACAGGTGAGACAGGGGTTGGAAAAGAGTTAGTTGCAAAGGCAATTCACAACAATTCTGATAGAGCTGAAGGACCTTTTATAAAGGTTAACTGTTCGGCATTGACAGAGTCGCTGTTGGAGGCAGAGCTTTTTGGGATAGAAAAAAATGTTGCTACTGGCGTTGATGCTAGGGCTGGGAAGTTCGAAAGGGCAGATGGAGGGACTCTTTTCTTGGATGAAGTTGGGGATATGGCGATTGACACTCAGGCTAAAGTTTTACGTGCCATGCAGGAGAGAGAGATAGAAAGAGTTGGCAGCGTAATAACTCGTAAAATAGATATTCGAATTCTTGCAGCAACGAACATTGATCTAGGCGTAGCTATTAAAGAAAAGAAGTTTCGCCAAGACCTATTTTTTCGTATTAATGTGATTGTAATTCCGATAACATCCTTGCGAGAACGACAAGCCGATATTCCAGACTTGGTTGAACATTTTCTAAAAAAGATTAGCGACGAAAATAGAATTAAGCCCAAAACACTTTCAAAGGAAACGATGGAGTGCTTTATGTCTTATGTATGGCCAGGAAATGCACGTGAACTTCAAAATGCGATTGAACGATCCATTGTTATGTGTGATGAAGATGTCATCCAACCTTCACACTTGCCATCCTACATGAACGGACAACTCAATGAAGAGCACGGAGATATTACCTCCCATAGTACAATTTCTAGCAATGGTGAATCACTGGAAGATCAGGTTGCGGAGTTTGAAAAGGGGTTGATAACCTCTGCATTGGAAAAGCATGGCTGGCGACAGAACCGGGCAGCTGATTCTCTTAGTATCTCAGAGAGAAGTATTTGGTATAAAATAAAGAAACTTGGTATTGACTTGCCAAATAGAAAGGGAGGCTGAGCTATCCCTTGATTGTACCTTCCCATATGGTGACGGCTGAACTTGTTAGATAAACTTGTGTATTTGTGACTTCGACTTCCATAGAACCACCACGCTCTGAAATCTGTCGAGCTAGCAAATTATTTTTTCCAAGCCTATTTGCCCAGTAAGGGCCAAGAATGCAATGGGCGGAGCCAGTGACAGGATCTTCGTTAATGCCCAAGCTTGGGTAGAAACATCGTGACACGAAGTCTGTATTTATATCATTAGCCGGAGCTGTTATTGCCACTCCACGGCATCTTATTTTTGAAATGGAAGCAAAATCTGGGCTAAGTTTCTCTAAGGCCTTCTCTTCATCAATAACGAACACATAGTCATCTGCTCCTTTAAATGCCTCAGTAAAATGAGCTAGTCCCAAAGCTCCTAGCATTCCATCAGGGGGGATTGCCACAATTGGTTTTGACAGCGGGAGATCAACACGAATCCTCGTATCCCTTTTAAAAGCTTTCAACTCACCAGATCTCGTCTCAAAAATTATTGATTCTGTTAGTACATTGCCTGTTTCCCATAAGATATGGGCTGTTGCCAGAGTTGCATGCCCGCAAAGATCAACTTCTTTACGCGGCGCGAATATACGAAGCCGGTACCGGTCTACACCCAGCTTTTCTGCAAAAGATATTTCCGAGAAGCTCATTTCCTTGGCCAAGTTCTGCATGGCCTCACTGTCCATTGGTTCGGTTAAAATACATACACCCGCAGGGTTTCCAGATTGGGGAGTGTTTGAAAATGCGGCAACGCAAAAAAGACGACGCATAATTTTTTTGGTAGTACTCAGGCGTAATAGATTATTCTAACAATGGCTAAATCAATATTACCTATAGTTACTAAATGACATATGAATTCCCAAATCATGTTCTTTCAACATTTTCATAACATTTTGCAGATCATCACGTTTTTTGCCCGCTACTCGTACCTGGTTGTCTTGAATACTAGTCTGGACCTTTATTTTCATTTTTTTAGTAAGTTGCACAATTTCTTTTGCTTTTTCCGATGGTATACCTTGCTGTAGTGTAATGGATTGCCTGACCATGCCTCCTGATGCAACCTCAGGTTTGCCATACTGAAGTACCTTAATGGGCACTTTACGTTTGATCAGCTTTGATTGCAAGATATCGATGATTGTTTTTAACTGTGGTTCACTCTGGCCTAGAATATTGATTAAACTGGATTTTATATCAAGTGATACTTCAGTTTTAGTATCTTTAAAATCATAGCGTTGCTTGATCTCAGCAGTCGTCTGATTAACAGCATTTAAAACTTCTGGCATGTCTACTTTACAAACAATGTCGAAAGACTGATCTTTTGCCATTTGTAGATTTTTCCTCAATCTAGAGTTTTATTCCAGAGTTCTTTACTTTTCGATTCGATAATGTTGGTTGCATTACTGATGAACTCTTTAACCTTCATCGATCCGAGATCTTCACCAGTTCGAAGTCGTACAGCAATCTCATTGTTATTTGCTTCACGTTCTCCGCACACTAACATATATGGAATTTTCTGTAATTGGGCGTTTCTGATCTTTTTTTGTAATCGTTCCGAAGTGGTGTCAGTTTCAACTCGCAATCCTGAGAGTTTCAGTTGTTTCAATACACTTTGAGCGTAATCATTCTGATCATCCGTGATAGGTAATATGATTGCTTGGACCGGTGAGATCCATACTGGAAATGCACCCTTAGTATGCTCAATTAAAATACCAATGAATCGCTCCAGTGAGCCGAATATGGCTCGGTGCACCATTGCTGGCGTGTGTGTTTGGTTATCAGATCCAATGTATTCCATTCCAAATCGACTAGGCAAAAAGAAGTCCAATTGCACGGTGCCAAGTTGCCATAGCCGCCCTAGGCAGTCTTTAATGTTGAATTCTATTTTTGGACCATAAAAGGCCCCTTCGCCCTCCTTAATCTTGTAGTCTAGGCCCCTGACTTCTAGGGCATCTCTGAGTGTTTGCGTTGCTTTTTCCCATACTGCTGGATCTCCTATAGCTTTCTTTGGTCGATTAGCAATATATATTATGTAATCGTTGAACCCAAAGTCTCGATAAACTTCTAATGTGTAGTCAACTATATTTACTAGCTCATTTTCCAGATCTTCCATAGCGCAGTAGATGTGCGCATCATCCTGAGTGAAGGCTCGCACTCTAAACAGCCCATGTAGTACTCCTGAAAGCTCGTGGCGATGAACTAGTCCAAATTCCGCGACGCGCATGGGGAGTTCACGATAGCTTCGCCGCTCCTCCTTATAAACTAAAATTCCGCCTGGACAGTTCATTGGCTTAATTACAAACTGATGGTCGTCCACTTCACTAAAATACATGTTTTCGCGGTAATAGTCTGTGTGGCCAGACACGCGCCAAAGCTCTTCCACCAACATACTGGGTGTGTGTATCTCAGCATAGCCTCGGTCATCATTTTTCTTTCGGTTATATTCAACCAGTAGGTTAAATATAGTTCGACCCCTAGGTAGCATGAATGGAAAACCTGGTCCCTCATCGTGCCAAGAGAAGAGTTTCAACTGTTTACCAATCAACCGATGGTCACGGGTTCTCGCTTCTTCCATACGTTTGATGTAATTTTTCAGTTCATCTTTTGAGTCGAAGCAAAGACCATATATCCTTTGTAGTGGTTCATTTGAAGAATCACCAAGCCAATATGAGCCTGCAATACGATTCACTTTAAACGCTTTGATTTGCCCAGTATGTTCAATGTGCGGGCCACGACAAAGATCGACAAAATTCCCTTGCCTATATACTGACACTGTTGATTCTTTGTCCAGTTGGTTTGTTAAAGTTAGCACTTTGTATTTCTGGCCTGCAAAAAGTTTTAATGCTTCGTCGCGAGTAATGTTTTCGTGGTGAAACTTATGTTTACCTTTTACTATTTCTTTCATGATTTTTTCTATTTTGGGTAAATCCTCTTTCGCCAGAGAGTGGTTGGGTATTTTCACATCATAGAAAAAACCTTCCTCAGTTTCAGGTCCGTAGGCAAACTGAGCTTTTGGATATAGCCTTTGTATGGCTTCGGCCATTATGTGCGCGGCCGAATGGCGGACGGCACTTAGATCGAGCATATGTATTAGTCTCCTTAGTTTTTTTCCACCTTCTAGTGGGTAATTATAGTGGATGCAGAGGACTATTTACCATTCCACATCCTACCTTTTATTTAAATGGGAACAAACAGCGTATTGATTATTGCTTTTATGTTAATAACAGAAATAGAGGTTTAAATTTGGAGCTAAATTTTGTCACCAGGGAATTTCCCCTTTACCAGCCCTTATTAAAATCGGCTTAGAGCCACTTATATCTATCACAGTGGAGGGCTTATTTTCAAGTAGTCCTGCAGATATGATGACGTCAACTTTACTTAAAAATTCTTTTGGGAATTGACTAGGGTCGTGAATTGGTTCTTGCCCAGAAAGGTTTACAGATGTAGAGAGTATGGGTTGCTCTATTAGCTCAAGTATTGTTTGGCAGACGTTGTTTCCAGGTATTCTCACTCCAACTGTATTTCGTTCACCCAACATATTCGTTGGAATATTAGTTTTTCTAGCTTCAAGAATGAAAGTATATGGTCCTGGTAAACAATTATTAATCATTCCATAAGCCCAGTCAGCAATAACAGCGAATTCACTAACTTGAGTTATATCCTTACAAATAAATGAAAATGGCGTGTTTTGGGATCGTTTTTTGATATTGGAAATTCGGTTTATGGCTTCTTTTGAGAAAATGTTGCATCCTAGACCATATATGGTGTCTGTTGGGTAGATAAAAACGGTATCCAGCCTGGTCTTAGTTATCACGCTTTTTAACTGTTTATTAAGAGATCTGTGTTGGTCAATATTGATAACCTTCATTTATGGGGCAGTCCAAATAGGCGGATATTAGATTATATTATTTGTGTTGTCAAAATTTTGCTTTTAATAGATATTGTATTGTGGCAATATCCTACGTTTTTAATTAGCTGTTGCCTAGTATAGCGTGTTTTCTTGCTAGGATGGATAAGGGTTGAATGAGCGACGAGTTAAAAATTGTTGTATTAATAAAACAGGTTCCAGATACTTCAAGTGTCGCAGGAGTAAACCCCGACGGAACGGTTGACAGAGCGAGAGCCAAAAGGATGATAAATCCTTTTGATAAGTTTGCGCTTCAAAAGGCTTTGGAGTTGCGAGCCGAACATGGGGGTGTGATTATTGCGATTTCAATGGGACCGCCTCCTGCCATAGAAGTTTTATTTGACGCAATTGAACATGGTGCCGACAAAGGCTTTCTATTAAGCGATAAACGCCTTGCTGCTTCCGACACTTTGGCTACTGCTTATGCATTGTTTAAATGCATAGAATACATAAAAGATGTTGACATAGTCTTTACCGGGCTCCAAACCACAGATGGCGATACAGCTCAAACTGGACCGCAGATTGCGGAACGTCTTAACTACCCTCAGATTACCTACTGCGAAGACTTAATAGTAGAAAATGGAAAAGTAAAAGCCAGTAGGATCATTGATGGCGGAGTGCAGAAACTCGAGGCACCGATGCCTATACTTGTGACTGTAGCCAACTCAGCTACCAGGCTAGAGCACAAACAGTTTGCCAATGTGTATAGATCAAAAGAGCTGCTTCGCGACGAGCAAGCTAAAAAAGAGAGAATACAACTTTTGGATCTTGACAAGATCAATGCCGACCCAAAAAAGGTCGGGCTTGTTGGTTCCCCGACAGTTGTTGGAAAGACATGGAAAATTGGGGAAAAGGGGGGATCTTGCAGGTTGTTTAAAGGGGCAGCCGTATCAAAAGAAGTTGAAACACTAGTTGACTGTCTTAGTACAGAGGGACGTGGAATTGAGGAATATGTCCGGTGAATAACTTTGAAAATGTGTTTGTTATAGCAGACCAAATTCAAAACGACTTGAGGCCTGTTTCGATGGAATTATTAGGAGCGGCCAAAGAGTTAGCTGAAAAACTCGGTGTTAAAGTTCAGGCGCTTGTAATGGGCCACAACCTAAAAGATATTCCACAGATTTTGATTGAGAGAGGGGCTGATGAGGTTTACATAGTGGACCAGCCTGAATTGAAAGAATATACGACCTTAACTTACAGGCGGGCCGCTATAGCTGTACTTAATTCCTTCGAAAAGCCTCCACACATTGTGCTTTGTGGAGCCACAACTCTTGGGCGTGATCTTGCGCCAAGAATTGCTGCTTACTTTGAAACTGGTCTTACAGCCGACTGTACAGAACTCGATATAGGTGAGTATACCCATAAGGGGAAAGCTGACCCATCTAAAATTGGGACATTTAAAAACTGTCTGTATGCTATTCGCCCAAGTTTTGGAGAAAGCCTTAAGGCCAGAATCTTGGGTCCATGGAAGAATCCACAGATGGCTACCGCTAGGGCGGGTGCAATGATTCCGTCCCGGGTAAATACAAAGCGGTCTGGGGAAATTATTCCCATGAAAGTAGAGTTTGACAAATCCGATTTCCGTGTGAAAGTTATCGAAACAATAAGGGAGGTTTCAAAAGACCTTGATCTTGTGAAAGCCAAGGTTATTGTTTCTGGTGGATTTGGGCTTGGTGGTGAGGAAGGCTTTAACCTGTTAAAGGACTTCTCCACTATTTTCAACGATTCCGCTATTGGCGCTTCTAGAAAGGCAGTGGACTCGGGGTGGATACCATATGCTCATCAGGTAGGACAGACAGGAAAGACAGTTCGTCCTGTTGTATACATAGCCTTAGGAATATCTGGTGCAATCCAACATAGGGTCGGTATTAGTAATTCTGAAACCATTATTGCTGTAAATAAAGATGAAAATGCGCCTATATTTCAGTTTGCCCATTACGGAATTGTGGGTGATTTGTACGAAGTTGTACCATTACTCAAGGAACAGTTTAAGAAAGTGATGGGAAATTGAACATTATATTGGACAATATTTATTGTAACTTGAAATAGTGAAATGTAATGGCAGAGGAGAAATAAGTGTCCGAGTGTATTAAATACGATGTCGTATTAGTGGGAGCTGGCCCAGCCAACCTTACTCTGGCATACAGACTGTTGCAGTTGGCAAAAAAACCGATAAAAATTGCTATATTTGAAAAAGGGAAAGCGGTTGGTTCTCACTTGTTATCGGGCGCAGTTTCAAACCCTAGAGTAATTTCAAAACTATTTCCCAACTGGATGAATTCAGATTTTCCCCTGCAAGGCATCGTCCAAGAGAGCAACCTTTCGTTGGTAAGTGCGAGGCGTTGGGAAAACTTACCTAGCTTTGCCACTCCACCTTATTTTAAAAAAGAAGGTTACGCGATTTTAAATCTCTCAGATTTGGCTACCTATATGGTGAGACAGATCAAAGAGCTTGAGCAAGGGAAAGATGGGGCCATCGTCGATGTTTTCCCCGGCTTTGCTGCCACAAGTATAATCTACGACGGAAACCGTGTGATCGGCGTTCGCGTAGATGACACAGGTGATGATGAAAGCGATATTTGCTATGGCAATGTTATTTCTTTCGGTGACAAGGGCTTTTTAAGTCGTGAAATCGTTACAAAATTCAATTTGAGTAATAACCCACAAATTTATTCCGTTGGTGTTAAAGAGGTATGGGAGACAAATGAAAGCTACGAAGGGAAGGTATGGCATACCATCGGATATCCTATGGAACCGGGTCACTTTGGGGGGGGATTCATTTATGGATGCAAAAATAATAAACTAGCCATTGGTATGGTTCTTAGTTGTGCTTTTCAGAACCCAAATATTGAGCCTCCACAAATCTTGCAAGAGTTAAAAAAACACCACTATGTGCAGGATATGATTCGTGGAGGCAAACTTATTAAGTATGGTGCTGCTATTTTGCCTGAAGGCGGCTACTATTCTATGCCTGAAAAGTTTGCTGTTGATGGAGCTATTCTATTAGGTGATGCTTGTGGAACGCTGGATGTTAAGCGGTTTTCAGGAGTGGATAAAGCTATGGAAAGTGGATACCAAGCAGCTGAATCTGTACTAAAAGCCTTGGAAGATGGTGATTTTTCAGGTACTGCGCTAGGCTTATTCCAAGAAAATCTTATGAACGGATGGGTCGGCCAAGAGATCAGGAATTCTCGCTACTTTAGGCAGGCCTTTGTGGACTATCCAGAACTAAACAAAAAAGTAATCCCTGGAATAATAGATTCTATAAACGCTGGTAAAGCTCCCTGGTATGCTGTTATGAAGATGGGAATAAAGGACCCTTTTGGATCATTGGAACTATTAAATGCAAAAAAAATGATAGAAAATCCTTCCGATAAAGGCCCTGTCGTTTACGAGGAAGACCGTTTAAGTGTCAGTAAAGGGTTCAAAAAAGCTGAAAAGGAATCGCCGGTAGGGTTTGACCATTCACTTTTGTATTCGACTGCCGACGTTGTGTTTTACGCTAATACTCACTACGAAGAAGATAACAACCATATAGACGAACTTGATGCCAATGTTTGTGCAAACTGTATTAAGGAATACGATGCAGCTGGTTATAAAACACCATGTGTTGGGGATTGCACAGCAGACGTTCACCAGACCCTTGATAATGGTGACTATAGGTACCACAGCATGGCTTTAGAGAATTGTGTGCAATGTAGAACCTGCGAAATTGTTTGCCCCAACTCCAACCTAAGAGTAAATGCGGCTATGCATGGTTATGGGCCAGATTTTTCAGGTATGTAAATAAAATGATGTTGAAATCGTCTTAATAGCAGGGTTGCATATAGAAAGTACGCAGTGCTTTCTCCATTAAGAGAAAATACTATTCTTATTTTCTACTTTAACGTCTAACGCTTCCAGTATTTTTCTTTGTGTATCAACACGGCATGCCTCACCACTTTCGATTCTGTTAAGTGTCTGAACAGAAATACCGGCTTTTCTGGCAAGCTCTGCTTTTGATAACATAAGGTTATCCCGAAATTCTTTAACCTTGTTTGGATGCTTCACTGTACCCTCCACCATCCTAGCAGTAGCTCTAATATCATGAATGCTTTTAACTATGAGCGACTGTTCGAATCACCATTCGTAGATAAACGATAAATGTGCCTGAAACTTTGTTACAAGCTAATTAGCCTTACTTTCACCTTTTGAGTCTACAATTATCTGGTAATTAGATGCAACCAATATTATGATTAAATTTAACGCCACAAAGCAATTTGTATAGATAAAATACGAGAATTTGTATTACCCACTCCATGTTAAATATTTGTTTGATAACGATTTGTAATAAAAAAGTAACAAAATATTGCCAGGTTTTATTCGGCTCTGTTAAAATTGCTCCTTTTCAATCTGAAGGATATCTCTACGATGACTGAGAAAATTGCTGTTTTCCCTGGGGATGGGATTGGTGAGGAAATTGCTGAGGAAGCCATTAAAATTTTGGATGTGGTAAACCATAAGTACGGGTTTAGTATTGAAATTGAAAAAGCTTTAGTTGGTGGTGTAGCTTATGAAAAATGTGGAAATCCGTTACCTGACGACACTCTTCAGCTTGCCATAGATAGTGACGCTATCCTGCTTGCCGCAGTTGGTGGACCTCAATGGGAATCACTTGACTATTCAGTTCGTCCGGAAAGAGCACTTCTTGGTCTGCGGGCGAAGCTAGATCTTTTTGCAAACCTGAGACCAGCAAAAATAGACCCTGCACTAATTGATTCTTCTACACTCAAACGTGAGGTGGTAGAAGGCATAGATATTATGGTAGTTCGTGAACTTGTTGGGGGAATATATTTTGGTGAGCCAAAAGGTGTCACCAAGAATAAAGATGGTGTTGAGAAAGGCATTAATACCTTGGTTTACACAACGCCTGAAATTGAACGCATTGCAAGGGTAGCGTTTGAAATGGCCCAAATAAGAAATAAGAGGGTTTGTAGTGTCGACAAAGCCAATGTTCTAGAAAGCACCGAGCTTTGGCGTAGGGTAGTAACAGAAGTTCACAATGATTATAAGGATGTAGATCTTTCACATATGTATGTTGATAATTGTGCTATGCAACTTGTCAGATATCCAAGGCAATTTGATGTAATAGTTACAACTAACTTGTTCGGTGATATTCTTTCCGATGAGGCGGCGATGCTAACTGGTAGCATTGGTATGCTTCCTTCAGCTTCTTTGGGGTCGGAAAAGCACATTCGAGATAATCTTGATTATGGTTATAAAGGAATGTATGAACCAGTACATGGCTCTGCACCGGATATTGCAGACCAAAACAAAGCAAACCCCATAGCCATAATCCTATCTGTGGCAATGATGATGAAATATACTTTTGGGTATCCAGATGCTGCCAAAGACATAGAAGACGCAATACAAAATGTGTTAAATGGTGGCTATAGGACTCAAGACATTTATACTAAGGGGATGAAACAAGTGGGAACGAAAGAAATGGGTCAGCTAATTGCCTCGTCCATCAAATAAGAACTTTTGTATAGTAAAACAAGACGTTGAAAGGTATTTCATGTGAGCGCTAAATTGTATAACGTTGCTGTGGTTGGAGCCACTGGGGCTGTTGGTGAGGAGATGATAAAAATACTCGCACAAAGAAACTTCCCAATTAATGAGATCAAACTTCTTGCTTCCAGCCGGTCAGCTGGCATTAACATTGACTTTATGGGAGAGCAATGTGTGGTGGAGGAACTCACAACCGATTCTTTCTCAGGGGTGGATATTGCGTTGTTCTCAGCAGGTGCGATAAGGAGCAGAGAGTTTGCACGAGTAGCTGTGGATGCTGGTGCGGTGGTAGTAGACAATTCTTCAGCTTTTAGGAATGATCCTGAAGTTCCTTTAATTGTACCAGAAGTAAATGGCCATTCGGTTGGTAGGCACAATGGGATAATAGCTAACCCAAACTGCGCCACAATTCAAATGGTATTGGTTTTAAAGCCGCTGCACGATATTGCGAGGGTTAAAAGAGTCGTGGTATCAACGTATCAGTCTGTTTCAGGGGCTGGAAAACAGGCGATTAATGAACTATCAGAACAAACTAGACAGGTTTTTTCAATGCAAGACATTAATCCTGTAAAGTTTCCATATCAAATCGCATTCAACTGTATCCCGCATATAGATGTATTTGACGACACTGGCTATACTAATGAAGAATTAAAAATGGTCAATGAAACAAAAAAAATCATGGAAGATTACTCCATAGAATTAACCGCTACAACAGTGCGAGTACCAATATTTTACTGTCACTGTGAATCGGTGAATTTGGAGTTCGAGAAGCCTCTTTCTGCCGATCAAGCTAAGACCATTCTTTCCTCATCGCAAGGTATTGAAGTGGTGGATAATACAGAACATTTCAAATACCCGATGGCTATAGATGCTGCTGGGAAGGACCTGGTTTATGTGGGTAGAATTCGAGATGACAATACAGTCGAAAACGGGCTCAATCTGTGGGTAGTAGCCGATAACATTCGAAAAGGTGCAGCACTCAATGCGGTGCAAATTGCTGAGAAATTAACTGAAGAATAGTTGTTTAAACACTACAGTAAACTTAGCTATCATTCTCATCAAAGTATGAAGACGGCAGCAGCCACAACAGTTGTGTAATTCTTTTTAACAATAGCTGATTGGGTGACGTTTTTTGTTTTTACAATTTTGTTGGACATCCTGAAAACTTCTTTTTTTTCGTCCCAAGCTTTGTCCTCGTCAAATTCAATACCTAGAGTGGAAGCCAACATGGCAGCAGCTAAGTCTTCTGCATAATCCCCCGCCGCTTGTTCTGTTTGACCAAATCCATGATGTTCACTCAAATAGCCATAACTGTTTTTGTCAGATGGAACAGCACAACCGATTGAGGAAAAGATAAGCCTGTGTGGTTCATTGCTAGCCACTCTAGCCATTACGCAAAATGTCATCTGACCAGGTTTTAGCAATTTAAGACCTTCACGCTTGGAAATTATTTTGCATTTTGGAGGTAAAATAGATGAAACATAAACTAGGTTACATTTCTCTACTCCAGCCTCGCGAAGCGCCAATTCAAAGGACCGTAATTCAGCACGGTGAGTTCCTACCCCACGCGTAAAAAACATTTGTTTTGGTACGAAATTCAATATAGCCTCTCTTAAAAACTACTTATCTGTATACCCACACGTTATCGGTAATCTTCTATCACGGCCAAAAGCTTTAGAGGTAATCTTTACACCGATAGGACCCTGCCTGCGTTTGTACTCTGACTTGTCTACCATAGTGATAATTTTAGTAACTAAGCTTCTCTCGTAACCTAGGTGTACAATGTCATCAATTCCCTTCTCTTTTTCAATATACTCCAAAAGTATGGGGTCTAAAACATTGTATGGGGGAAGTGAATCAGTATCAAATTGGCCAGGTCTCAACTCAGCGGAAGGAGCTTTTTCTATGATGCTTTTTGGAATAATATCCCAACCTTCTTGCTCATTCCTCCACTGACATAGCTTGTATACTCGGCTTTTAAAAAGATCCTTTATTATAGCAAAGCCGCCTACCATGTCACCATAAAGAGTGCAATAACCTACGGCCATTTCACTTTTATTTCCCGTAGCTAACGCTAGCCATCCAAACTTGTTTGACAGCGCCATGACTAGGTTACCCCTAATACGCGCCTGAATATTTTCTTCCGTCACGTCCTGTTGTTTCCCTTTGAAAACATTGCTTAATGTTTGTTCAAAGCAGTTCATCAGACTGGATATGGGTAGATTTAAGAGTTCTACTTTTAAGTTTTTAGCCATTTTGACTGAATCTGATATTGACTCCTCAGAGGAGTAGTGGGACGGCATTATTATCACATGTACACGTTCTGGGCCTAAAGCGTCAGTAGCAATCATTGTAGTGAGAGCTGAGTCGATACCGCCCGAGAGAGCTATTACAACACCCTTAAATCTATTTTTCTCAACATAGTCGGATAAACCTAAAGCGAGAGCATTATATACTTCCTCATCCTCATCTAGGGATGCACAATTGGGGGGGGGATCAATGCGTGGCAAGTTTGAGTTAGAAATTACAATTTCTCTGGCATTATTAACAGATGTGCTACGGAGAGCAAATGGGATGTCCATTGTTAAAAAATCTTCCTTAAAGGAGGCTGCTTTTGCTACGACATTACCCTTATCGTTAGTGATAAATGAGCCACCATCAAATACCAATTCATCTTGACCTCCTATGAGGTTGCAATAGAGTAAAGGTGCTGCATAGCTAGACGACCATTGAGCCGCTATCTTAGTTCTTTCGTTATCTGCCCCTAACCGATAAGGAGACGAAGAAATGTTTATGAAAAGATTTACTCCTGTTTGGCCTTGGTCCTTTAGTATGGAGTTTTCAACCCACATATCCTCACATACAGAAATTCCAACAATTGCGTCGTTTACCTTTACTAATGGACCGCCTTTGCCCGGTGCAAAGTACCTTCGTTCATCAAAAACCCCATAGTTTGGTAAGGCTATTTTTGTGTTTTTGCAAACAACTTCTCTGTTGCATATAGTAATGGCTGCGTTTACTACCCCGTTCATGTTAACAGGCGATCCCAAAATTACTACAATGTCAGTAACTTTTTCTGCAATGCAATACAATGCATCGTCACAACGCTTGACAAATGAGTTTTTTGTAAGCAGGTCTTCTGGCGGATACCCAGATATAGATAGCTCCGGAAAGACAACTATTTGAGAACCTAATTTCCTAGCAGTGTTAATTCCAGATATTATCTTGAGACTGTTATACGACAGATCACCGACAACAAGGTTTAACTGAGCTAACGTTACCCTAATCGATTGGACCATTACTTATCTTTCCCCTTTGCAGGGTTAGCATATGGTATGAATGACAACTCAATCCCATCATACTCCTTTAGATTCGCAACAAACGAGCCAATCAGGATTTTTGTCTTTATTCTAATAGGTAGCAGACTGTAATTGTCAACAAGCCAAATTGTCAATTTCCCTTTGCGTCGAAAAACTCCTTCAGTCTTTAGCATGGGTTGGATTACTATAGTGTCTATCATCCCTTGTGGAAGGTGTAACCTTTCTTTGCGGAGGACCCTAACTTCCAAATCGTATTTTTTCTTGTCTTCAAACAGTGGCAGTGAAATCGATTTACCAACCTTGAGTTTATGATGCATTGTTCTTAATGCGTAGAGAGCAGAAAAAGAGTCTTGGCTGCCGTATTCAATCTCAAAAGTTTCTGGAGGGGAGTCGTTTTGTCTGTATGTAGCAGTTAGATTTTTGTGGTCAAACTCAATAACTTTTACTTTTTTATAAGACCCTTCTGATATTTGAATTTCTGCTCGGTGACTATATTTATTTTTTATATCAAAATATGAAAAAGCGTGATCATCAACCTTGTACAAGTCTCTAACCCATCCGACAGATACACCGTTTATATCAATTTCATATATTTCGTTATTCATATAACTAAAATTTTTCTTAATATGTAAGGTGCCTTCTCCTCCAATTATTCCGAACCATGAAATGTCATAGATAGCTTTTTCACCTAACACGAACGGAAGATTTGTAGCGGCATGTGTTTGAAATGAGAAGTTTAAGCAAAGTATCGTTGATGCTGCCAAGGTTATAAAACGAGCCAAACGGAGCCTCTTTGGCACCAATTGGTAGAATCGAGTTGCTACAAAACGTGTCGAACTCAGCAATGGCCCTTGTTGTTACTAGCGTGAATAATTTTCCACAGATCAATTTTGTTTAGTTTATCTATATGCATGACTGAGAGGTTGGTCAAGTGGATAAAATCTTCATAAGTATGGTTTACACGCCATCCTACTTTTTGGAACACTGGTTCAAGCAAATTTTCCACTTTGGCCATAATGGGATTGGATGAAACAAAGTGATTTACTATTACCAGACTACCACTTGGTTTGGCCACTCGTCTCATTTCGTCAATCACTCTGGCTGGTTCATGTACTACGTTTACTATATGTGTTGCTACGACATAATCGAATGAATTTTCATCAAACTTGAGGTTGCATGCATCCATCTCATAAAGTGTAACGTTTGTGAGTCCAAGTTTTTCAACTTTTCTTTCCGCTAGACGTAACATGCTTTTGGAGAGGTCAATTCCAATAACTTCGCAGAAACTGGGATAAAGATCTAAAGATAACCCTGTACCCACGCCGACATCAAGAATCCTTTCACCTGGCATAAAATCGTGATATCCAATCGCCTTTTTTTGCCGTGGCTGAAAGAACGGTTTGAAGAGCAGGTCGTATAGATTGGAGTGGTTATGATAGAACTCCATAAGTTCGTCTTTTTTAAGTAAACTACCATTGTCAGGGTTTTTAATCTCAATTACCATTTTGCTTTATCCTATCTATTGCTTTGTCAATTATAGTGACAGGCAATTCCAAAATTCTCTGAATTATACTAAAAATGCCAATGCCAATCGACTCCACCGGTATAGCCGTCACCTCTGGGTTTTTTGCTGCCCCTTTAACCAAGTAATAACTGGTAATAAGGCTTTTATTTTCCCCAGTTAGCACTTCTCCAACAACGGGCACAGAACTTATGACCCTGTCTATAGTGATAAATGGCATTATGCCAATTTTCATGTCTACCAGACTGCTAGCAACATGGTAATCCCCAACACCTGAAATGCGCATTGCCTCGGAACGAACATCAAGATTCTCGGTGCTGGCAAGACCTTTAAGAATCGATATCGTGGCAGTCACACTATCAAATGGCATCCCGTCAGCACTTAGATCTGGAGTTCTAAGTTTAAAATATTGTGATATGTTTAGTAAAGCAAAAATCTTTGATAGAACTGGAAACCTGTGGAAAACTCCTTTTCCAGTTCGGGCCTCGATATGTCCGTCTAGAGTTTTTTTTATCTCATTCCATCTGAGCCCATTGCCAGATACATTTCCGATTAAATCCAATGTTCCAGTAACAACAGGTTTTGATAGTGTTATTTCCTCGAAATATTTGCTCAAGTTCATCTCGGAAATTTCAATAGATGATTCAATTCTACTTGATTTCGGTATTTTTTCTATATTAGCAATCCATGACCATCTTCCGCCCAAAGCATTGAAAGTGAATGGCTCGATATGGTATCTATTTTTTTTATATAAAATTCTGCTGTCAAGATCTTGGTATTTTAGCCGACCAAAGCTACCTTGTTTCGAACTGATTTCGATGTTCCAGTCCCCACCCATAATGCTGTTGCCATTATGGGAGATCAAATCACCATTTTCATTACCATTTTCTACGGATGTAGCGAGGGCACTTTTCTTTTCCTTTGCTTGAAGTATTTGACCAGTTAAATTTTTTCTCACGTCAACAACTAATTTGTCAATAGCTGGTGGTGGGCCGAAAATATCCTTTAAAGCCAGGTTTTCGGACATAACATTTAGTGTGTATTTATTTTGTTTGCCCAATAACACTTCTCCAGTAAGGTTGAATGGTGATCCACCAAATTTACCTTTACCATTCTTAATAGATATTCTATTGTCTTCAAATTCAAAACTGCCATTACACTTTTCAAAGATCCCATGGAATATCGGCAGTTTGAAAGTAGTATCATGAAACAGGATCGATCCGTTTACTCTAAATTCCTTACTTTTACTGTTTTGCTTTGCCCAAACAGTGCTTGTTAAAAACCCTTCTTCTTCAACATCATCAAAGAAAGTAGTATAAGAAACAAGGTCACTCATGTTGACATTGGATGAAAGCTTGGCATCAACCTCGGGCTTTCCAGTTAAATAATTCTTTAACTTTCCGCTCAGTTGAAAATAAGATTGACCAAACTGTAATGTAAGGCTAGGAACTGTTATTTCTTCAAGGGCTATTATCATATTACCTTTAAAGTCAGCACGATTTGCTCCAACATCAATCACGCCAGAGATTGTTGTTGTTAAGTTCTCCGAGTCCTTATCCCTGTTGAATTTCAGCGTACCGTTACTTAGTTTTAATGAGATAGGCTCTTCTTGTACACTGCGATCTATCCAGTTGATTGACCCACCTCTCATTGAAACAAAATCTAGAGAGGCAATAGCTGCTGTAGCCAGAGCAGTTATGTCAGTAGCATTTTGATTTTCTTGTCCTAAAAGAGGTAATCTGATTAATCCATCTTCCCCTTTTATCAAGCTAATCTGTGGGTAATCAAGCAAGAGTTTTTTAATTTTTATTGAGCCGAACAATAAATCAACAAAACTAGCTTTTGCATACATTTTTTTTGCTGTGAATACGGTGCTTTTTTTTCTACTAACAACAACATTTGTAAGAGCAACTTGAGGACCCGTAATAATAGAAAAACTAATTACTTCAGCCTTAACTGCAAGGCCCAAACTGGCAGAAACGCTTTTTTCAACTAGCTCTTTAAAATTTTTTGTTTCTATTAGCTTTGGACTGATATACAGGATTACAGCGATAAGAAGTAAGAATGATAGGATAACAGAGTAGATGCTATATTTTCGTAATTTCCCCAAAAGTTTGGTTTTGTTTTTGGCGACAGTAGTGGTCATGGGTCCGAGATTTCATAAAGTTTTGGGCAGCTAGACATGAAATACAATAGTCCTGCCTGATTTTTTGATCAGTGTATACTCATCAACCCAATAGTGTAAACATGTATGGGTAATTAGCGGCGCTCAACTAGTCTAGCTGCTTTACCCTTTCTCTTTCTTAGAAAATATAGCTTTGCACGCCGAACTTTACCGCTGCGCATAACTTCCACCTTTTCTACCCTAGGTGAATGTAAAGGGAAAGTCCGTTCTACTCCTATACCGGATGATGTTTTCCGTACAGTAAATGTCTCTCTTAAGTCGTTGTGTTTCCTGGAGATTACCACACCCTCAACTATTTGGATACGCTCCTTCTCTCCTTCAACAACACGCATATGGACCTTAACTGTATCTCCGATGCGAAACTGTGGGACAGACTTTTTCAAATACTTGCTTTCAACATATTCAATAGCAGTCTCAGACATTTTTCATTCAAACCTTAATTATGATAATACAAAATTATTTTTGTTTCTAGGTTGCTGGCAAATTCAAACCGACCTAGATAATAACCACATGGTGGTATTCAGCTCAGCAAACGATCCAAAATTATTGCTACTGCTGCTCTTACTGGTAGGTGATTATAATCACTTACCCCACGTATAGGTTCCAGCAACATATTTGCTCTGCCTATCACTGAACCTGCAAGTCCATGAGCTGTGCCAAATAAAAGTACCGCTCTACCAGTTTCCCAAATAGCATTTCTCACTTCGGGGAATGAAAACACCTTGTCTCCACCCCTTCCGCTTGTAGCTATTAGCAGGTAAGCACGACCTTCGGAAGAGAAATTATTAAGCATATCATCAATACTGTCAACAACTTTTACCAGACCGAGTGCTTTTTTTCTACTAGGATTGTACTCTGCACCAAAGCCGCTGGTCCAGTGTTTAGCTACTCTTTCTACAAGCCGCTGGTGAGACTTTAGTGGTGTTACAACATAAAGGGCCGAAATATCAAATGTTTTGCACATTCTAGCCATGTCGTGGACATCAATGGTAGTAATAGAGCTGGTAACAGTTTCTCCGTATTTGTTAACAACCGGGTTATGAACAAGGCCTATAGCTAGTTCTGGCCGACCAGTTGTTGCTGGGTAGGAATCTTCTTTTTTGGACATCTCTTTGTATTTTTTAATTAGGCAAATATTTTTAGATCTAATTATTATCTAGATAACCAAAAGATAATAACAGTTCAATTTATTTAAAAAAGAGTAATCAGTCTAAACTGGTTGGAATAAACTAACAGCGGTTCTACCATTGATCACTGTCATTACTAAGGTTTATCGTATTTATTAATGATTCTATCTAATTCCTCATTGCTGAGGTTTGATTTTTTTAATAAATCGGGGCGTCGTATTGCTGTTCTTTCGATTGATTGACTTCTGCGCCATGCCGTGATTTCAGCATGGTTGCCAGATAGCAGAACATCTGGTACGGTTAGCCCATCATAATCTGCGGGTCTAGTGTATTGTGGATATTCTAGAAGCCCACAACTATGTGACTCCTCACTTGTCGATTTATCTGACCCTAATACCCCTGGTTTTAGTCGTGTAAGAGCATCAATAATCGCCATAGCCGGTATTTCTCCGCCAGTCAAAACAAAATCACCAATTGAGATTTCCATATCACAATAGTTTTGCCGAATACGCTCATCCACACCTTCATACCGACCACAAATAATAATCATTCCCGAAAGGTTCATAAGTTCCAAAGCCACAGTATGGTTAAATGGATTTCCTTGTGGCGTCATAAGAGCAACCTTGGAACCTGTGGTTTCCCTCTTCAATTGCTCGACAGCTTTGGCTACTGGTTCAACCTTCATCACCATTCCAGGTCCGCCTCCGTAAGGGTAATCATCGGTAATTCTATGCTTGTCGTTAGTCCAATCACGTAGATCGTGGATGTATATTTGTATCTTTCCAGTATTTTTGGCCCTTTTTAAAATAGACTCATCCATCGGGCCCTTAAACATCTGAGGGAATGTAGTTATAACATCAAACCTCATTCATCCATCTCCATTGGTTCAACTATAATTAGTCTTTTTTCTAGATCAACACTTTTTAGAACTTCAGGGATGCAAGGAAATAATAGCTCGTCCCCTTCATCAGTAACAATTTCCCACACATCTTTTTCTCCAGCGGAGAAAAACCCCTTTAACGACCCAATTCTTTTCCCGTTGGTTCTAATTACATCAAGTCCTATAATTTCCTCAAGGTAATACTGACCTTCGGGAAGGTTTGGCAATTGATTCCGGGGAGCGATGATAACCATATCAATCAGTTTGTGAGCTTCTTCCGGCGAGTCGATTCCAACAAATTTAGCTAGGAGTGTCCTACCTCCTTGACGGATAGAATCGAGCAGTAGATAGAATGATTCACCAGTTCTATCAGATGATAACTCAACTTCGCTACCAACTAAATTTTTCATTAAAGCCTCGCCAAAGAATGGCTTAACCCTAATTTCGCCAGAAACTCCATGATTTCGGTGTATCCTGGCTATGGCGATTTTTATAATTTTCATGACGCATCCTTGGATAAAATTTAAGTCTATTAAAACACGGCGGGATTATCAGAATTATTATAAAATATGCATGAAAACCAGTGTTTGTGGCTGGTGGAAGCTACGACTGAAGAGACCGTCATAAACTTTAGTCCATTATTTCTAGCACAGCCCTTTTCCTTTGTTTGGCGGCAGCTGCGGAAAGTATTATTCGCATTGCCATGGCCGTTCTGCCCCGCCTTCCAATCACTTTCCCTAAATCGTCTTGAGCTACCTTTAACTCAAGCGTTGTTACCTTATCTCCCGACATTTCTTCTATACTAATTTGTTCTGGAAAATCAACCAACTCTATCACCATATGATTTAAGAGTGATTTCATGAATAGTCTCCTTTAACAAAAAATACCATGATCACAGGCCTTTTTTAAGGATACTTTTTACGGTGTCAGATACCGTTGCCCCCTCGCTAAGCCAATAATCAACTCGTTCTTTCTTGTAACTCACTTGGTTTTCTGATAAATGGGGATTATAGCGTCCTAATGTTTCCAAAAACTTACCGTCTCGAGCTTTGCGAGAATCAGTAGCAACAATCCTATAAAATGGTTTCTTTTTTGCCCCACGACGCGTTAGTCGTAATATAACTGACACTTAGAGTTCTCCTAATAAATTAATTAACTGCACTAGCAATATAAATACTAATTTTCCATCCCAGCAAATGGAAAATCCATTTTACCCTTATTTTTTTTCATTTTGGTCAGGTTTTTCATCATTTTTTTTGATTTTTGGAAGTTCTTTAGGAGTTTGTTTACATCTTGCACTTCAACTCCACTACCTCTGGAAATTCTGCGCTTACGTGAGCTGTTAATTATTCCTGGCTGGCCACGCTCTTTCATTGTCATTGAATTAATAATTGCCTCAGTACGTATAAGTTCATACTCGTCTAGTTCTGCATCCTTTAGAGCCCCTCCTAGCCCAGGAATCATCTTCATCAGCTGATCCAAAGGTCCCATATCTCTAACCATTTTAAGCTGCTGAAGGAAATCACTTAGATTGAAGGTTGCTGTCAGCACTTTATTGGCCTGTTTCTCAGCGTCCTTTTGGCTTAAATTTTCTTGGGCTTTTTCTACAAGGGAGAGAACATCGCCCATACCAAGAATACGCCCTGCGATTCTATCCGGGTGAAACTGCTCAAACTGACTGGTTTTTTCGCCAACACCGATGAATTTAATTGGCGTACCGGTAACTTTCTTGATTGATAGGGCCGCACCACCTCTAATATCACCATCCATCTTTGTTAGTATTACACCGGTCATGCCAATCTGTTCGTTAAATGCTCTAGCTGTATTTACTGCATCTTGGCCTGTCATAGAGTCAGCTACAAAAAGTATTTCTTTTGGTTGGAGGATGTCCTTCAATTTGCTTAACTCATTCATCATTTGTTCATCAATTGCCAAACGACCTGCCGTATCCACCAACAGTACGTTAGCGTTTAACTGGGTCATTTCTTCAAGCGCGGCTCTTCCTATTTCCTCTGGGTTCATATCTGTTGTGGTTTTAATTGTAGGCACATCAATTTGTTCGCCTAATACTCCGAGTTGCTCTATGGCTGCGGGACGGTAGACGTCAGCTGATACCATCAGTGGTCTGTACCCTTGTTTTTTTAGCATCGCAGCAAGCTTAGCAGTAGTTGTAGTTTTTCCAGAGCCCTGTAGGCCGGTCATGAGAATTACTGTTGATCCGCGGCCCGTCAGATTTAAATTTGCAGTGTCGCCGCCTAAAACTTGGATAAGATTTTCATGTACTATTTTGACAATTTGTTGTCCAGGTTGCACACCAGGAATTGTTTCCATACCTAGAGCCAGAGATTTTACATTAGCGATAAAATCCTTTACCACGGATATGTTTACATCTGCTTCCAGCAATGCGATGCGTACCTCTCGCATCGCATCGGACACGTTTTCTTCTGTTAGCTTATGGAGTCCTTGCAGGCGCTTTACAACGCCTTCAAACCTTTGGCTTAATCCTTCAAGCATTTAATTTAGATCCCAGATGAAATTATTTGACTGCAAAGAGTTCAAAAGTATAGCAATATCAATGAACCGTGTCTAACCGAGATTTACCAGTGTTTTATCCAAACCTATCTTGTTGGGATCTTGCTGGTATATAATTATCGGATATTTTACCCTTGATCGACACATTTGATATTATTTTGACGCAATAAGAAGAGATAACAAAACACAGTTAAACTAGAGATAAACCCAACACTATACTTCTATCATCATGAATAAGAATAACTTTCCGGTTATACAGCTTGATGCTGTTTCCAAAAAGTTTGGTTCCTTTTCAGCTGTAGATACAGTTGATTTATCATTGTATCGTGGGGAGTTTCTTACCATCTTCGGCCCAAACGGAGCTGGTAAAACTACACTACTCAAAATTATGGCAGGTCTTATCAAAGCTACTTCCGGAAAGGTTCTGATAAACGGCCTTGAATTTGAAAATGACTATGACGAACTTCGTAGGAACATTGGTTTTATATCTCATCAAAGCTTTGTGTATGGCCAGCTATCAGCATTACAAAACCTAGTGTTTTTTGCTGAACTGTACGGCATCACACCACCTAAAGAGAGGGCCATGGAACTTCTACGTGATGTTGGACTGGAGAGCAGGAAAGATGAACCCGTACGTATTTTTAGCCGTGGTATGTTGCAGCGGCTTTCGATTGCAAGAGCACTAGTACAAAATCCAGACATAATCTACCTTGACGAGCCTTATACAGGTTTAGACCAACATGCAGCAGAAATGCTGAAAAACCAACTTTTAAAGATGCAAAATGAAAATCGAACTATAGTTATGATAACTCATAATTTGAAGATTGGCATAGGTATGGGATCTCGTGTTGCTCTACAGGTTTCAGGTAGAATACACTTGGATATGTCCACTAAAGATTTTAACTATGACACTTTTAACGAGCTTTATCAGCAAATTGTGGACAGGGAGCATTACTAGTCATGGGCTTTTGGTCAAGTGTATTCACTATAGTAAAAAAGGATCTTGTCTTGGAACTCCAAGGTAAGGAGATAGTGACAACTAATTGTTTTTTTGCACTTTTAGTATTGGTTGTCTTTAATTTTGCTTTCGACATGTCGGCTTTGGAGATAAAGAAATCTGCTGCTGGATTGCTGTGGATTGCATTCTTTTTTGCGGGTTCCTTAACAATGAACCAATCATTTCTTCATGAAAAAGAGAACGATTGTCTTTCTGCACTTATGTTAGCACCATTGGATCGCTCGAGTATTTATGTGGGCAAAATGATTGTAAATTTGATATTGATGATGCTCGCTGAGCTAATGATAATTACCATCTTTATATTTTTGTTCAATGTAAATGTGATGGAACGTTTTTTCTGGCAATTGGCCTCGTTACTTTTTGGGACTACTGGGTTTATTATTGTTGGAACACTAATAGCGGCTATTTCGGTAAACCTTCGTGCTAAGGAAATACTGGGGCCTTTGCTAATGTTTCCTGTTGTGGTGCCAGTTGTGATCGCTGCCGTATCATTTTCCGATGGATTGATTAACGGGGAAAGTATGGAAGGACTTTATGCTTGGCTTAAGATTCTAATTGCCTTTGATATTATATATTTAGTAGTATCTTTGCTTGTTTTTGAAAAGTTGGTTGAAGAGTAAAGTACGGTTGATCACTTTGACAAATCGATCATGGTAAACCCGAAGAGGGGTGTGTAATGAACTATGCTATTGCAGCTTACGTTATTATCTGGGCCGTATTCTTTGGTTATATTGTTCTTATTAATCACAAAATATCTAAACTCGAACAGAAGATTTTTCAATCAAAGAGTAACGGTCATCAATGCGAGTGACTATTGGCAACGTATCTCAGTCGCAGGGCGAATAAAGGAACTACCTGTTTTTCTTTAAGCCCTGGCCCGCTATACTTGTTGTAGCTGACATGACGTCAAGGAATGCTAATGCGATTTATTGAAAAATATCTATCAACCATAACACTAGTCATGACGGCCATTGCCATCATCTTAGTAACAGCATCAATTTATCTTATATTTATGGTGGCACCACTTGAAAAAGTAATGGGTTTTCCACAGAAAATCTTTTATTACCATGTGCCGATAGCTATTACCTGTTACCTTAGCTTGTTTATTTGCTTTGTCGCTTCATGTATGTTTCTCTGGAAAGGTAACCTAAAATGGGACGGGGTAGCAGCTTCTGGAGCGGAGATAGGTGTTATTTTGGCCACGCTAATGCTTATATCAGGCATGCTTTGGGGTAAACCGGTATGGGGTACATACTGGACTTGGGACCCTAGGCTTACAACATCATTCATATTGTGGCTTATCTTTCTTAGCTACTTTATCCTCCGTTCACAGCCAAACAACGAGGTCCTAAGAGCAAAGTACTCAGCGGTAATTGGCATTATAGGGTTCGTTGATGTTCCATTAGTTCATTGGTCGGTTAAACTGTGGTCAAGGGGAATTCATCCCGTCATCGACATAGATCGCGATTCCACAGGGATACATCCAGAGATGCTGACTGCTTTAAAAGTCAGTTTTGCCGCAATCCTCGTTATTTTTATACTGATTTTTTCCATAAGAGTACGATACTCATTCCTGAAAAGTGAATTACAAAATGGTATAGAACACAGTCAAGTTGAATAAGCTAATTCTATATATATTCATACCTTCGGGTAATTATCAGTTCGGCTTACATGCAATGGGTAACTAATAAAATGGCTAAATCTGGTTTTGTAACATTGGCTGGCTGTCCAAATGTGGGGAAGTCTACTTTAATCAACCGGCTAGTTGGATCAAAAATAGCGATAACATCTCATCACCCTCAAACCACTAGGAACAGGATTGTTGGAATTCATACTACACCTGAACGACAGATAGTATTGATTGACACACCAGGGGTAACCAATTACAAAGCTGGTATAGAAAAAGTTATGACAGAGGTGTCTGTAAGGGCATGCTTGGACACTGATCTCACTTTATTTATAACAGATGCAAGCAATCAGGACTTTGACTTTTATGGCTATGCATTAAGAAAACTTAGGTTGGCCGATTGTAATAAGATCCTAGTAATTAACAAGATAGATCTCGTAAAGAGGCCAGTTCTGCTCAAAGCCATAGATCACTTTTCACGTTTGGGCGGGTTTAAACAGATAATCCCAATCAGTGCTAAGACTGGAGAAAACGTACATACGATGCTAGATGAAGTTACAACACTATTACCCGAAGGACCTAAATTCTACCCAGATCAAATGGTAACTGACCAGCCGGAGCAGTTTGTTATTGGAGAGATAATTCGTGAAAAAGCTTTTTTGTTGTTACAGCAAGAGCTGCCGTATTCCACAGCAGTTATGGTGGACCACCTAGAAGAAGGCAAAAATGGAATGCTAATAATTTATGCTGATATCATCGTAGAACGCCAGTCACAAAAAGGAATAGTTGTTGGTAAAGGAGGGTCAATGGTGAAAAAAATTGGTCAAGCAGCCAGGAAGGACCTAGAGCTTAGGCTCAATAACAAGATATATTTAGAGCTTCGCGTAAAGGTGCAGCAGAAATGGAGCCAAGATCATCGAATGATTGAAAAATTTGGTTACGGCTCCAAATAATTAAGTTTGCCCCCTATGCCAATATACGAGTCACATGCCATAATTCTTAAGAGCTTTAAATTAAATGAAGCTGACCGAATCGTGACCTTTTTTACTAGTCGCTATGGAAAAATCAAAGCTATTGCTAAAGGAGCAATAAAACCAAAGGGCCGATACCTAGGTCGATTGGAACTTTTTGTACACTGCAACATGATAGCATTTGGCAAAGAAAGGATGAACCTGCTCAGACTTAATTCCTGCGATATAGTAAACTCGTTTCTACCGATTAGAGAAAGCTTTGATGCCTTGTCCCATGCGTTCGTGGCAGTTGAGTTGGTTAATACTGTGCAGAAAGAATGCGATGAGAACAGAGAAGCCTATCAGCTGTTACTTGACGCTTTAATTGCTATTTCTGCTGAAACTGATAGAAATAAGCTTGAAACACTTCTTAGAATATTTGAACTTAAATATATTTCATGCATGGGGTATAAGCCAAACCTTCATAGCTGTGTGAGTTGCACGGGCGGGTTGGAAACTGGTAGGCTCGGTTTCAATGCAGAGCGAGGAGGAGTGGTTTGCAACTCATGCAATAAATCAGACCCAGTATCTTTTTTGGTTTCCCCTGGTACGGTTAGGCTAATGGAGCGAGCCTTGTCAACACCTATGGACAAGGCAAGCAAACTTGTCGCAGGAGGAAAAGTTTTGTCCGATTTGAGGAAATGTGTTAACAAGCTAATTGAAATGCATGTACAATACAGCATGCGTTCTGAGTTTATGTTGGACCTTGCTAAGGCCTAAAAAGGCAATGAATTATAGGTATATTTTAACGGTCTAAAAGGTGTCGTCTATGCAAAAGGATAAATTCAATTCTTATATTGGTCATGGAACTATCCTTAAGGGCAAACTGAGCCACGGAGGGGTAATTCGGTTAGATGGTGAATTTGAAGGTGAACTTGAAACTGATAGCACCTTAATTGTAGGTATGTCCGGCAAAGTCAAGGCAAACGTAAAAACTGGATATTTATTCAATTACGGAATGGTAATGGGAGACGTCGAGGCTTCTGAAAAAATATTGCTACATAAAAACAGCTCCCTAGATGGTAATATTCGAACGCCAGCACTGGTAACTGAAGATAAATCCTCTTTCCATGGTTTTTGTGATATGACCGATAGAGAAAGAAGTTTATCCAGTGAGCATGAGGCTAAAACTCAAAATAAAACAGATGATCCAATTTCTAAACCTGCACCTAGTGGTGGTAAGATTGCAGTAAGGTTAGTCTTGTTTTGTCTAGTGACTTTTGGATTATGGCTTACCTATTCCGTTCTTTAACCAACCAGATAGAGCAACTTGCCTAGTGTAAAATAAGAAGTGAACACTTGCAGAAATCAGTTCCTTGCTAAACTCTCAAACCCCATTTCGCTGATTGCTTTTTCTACGCCAATTGCTGATAGTTCGTTAGCAGTTGTCCAAACCATTCCACCTTTTAAAAATGTGGAGTAGTCCAATAAGTTATCAAATAAAGCAATTTGTTTTTTTTCATACTTTCCAGCCCAGATAACTATTCGGGTTTTTACATCGACAACAGCGATAGAAAATCCGACTGAAGCTGGTCTATCAACTGCAATCTTAGATCCAATTCGTTCCTCGTAGCGTGCAACAGTACCAATGACTAAAATATCTGCTACCAAATTTTCATCGTCTGCAAATCCTGTTTTAGAAAAGTAGCTATTCTTGTCGATAATATTTTTTACGCTAAGACCTTCTGTCGAGTAGTTGTTGTGATCAACAACAATGCCATGTTTCTCAAGCGCGGCTTTAAACAGGTTAGCAATAGCTAATCCTGACCCTGTGGCTACGTTTCCAGCTTTAATTCGAATTTTCGTTAATGGGTCGGTAATGGTCTGTACTTGTTCATTTTTTGGACGATATTCAACGAACTCTAGGACGGAGGCCATTCTAACCATTGATGGATCAAAACCATTATTTTTTGATACAGTCAGATCAACTGGAGCGGCAAGTTGAGAGTTAAAGGCTACACATGATTGGAGCGGAATAACATTAATAATTAATAATAGTTGTAATAGAATTGGGCTAACAAATGATCTGGTCTTGTAAGTGGAGAAGGTACACCACCTATTTATTAATGTTCTATGCTTATTAGCTTCGGGGTTATTCCTTACGAATATAGTGTCCGCTTTGACCTCCGATTTTCTCGATTACGTTTATTTTAGTTATTGTCATTTCTTTATCTACAGCTTTTACCATATCAAAAATTGTTAGCGCGGCAATGGTAACAGCGGTCAATGCATCCATTTCAACACCTGTTCTACCGTTGGTTGTTACTTTTGCCGTGATGTCTATGAGTGAATTTTCTACGTCAGGTTTGAAATTAATTGTTACGCTGTCAATGGTAATTGCATGGCAAAGGGGTATTAGCTCATGAGTTCTCTTGGCAGCCATGATTCCAGCCAGTCTAGCTGTTTCCAAAACTTCGCCCTTTGTTGCACCCTTTTCTAGAATAAGCTCAAGAGTCTTAGCCGCCATAGTGATTCTTCCACCAGCAGTTGCCTCTCGTCTAGTTATCTTTTTATTGCCCACATCTACCATTCGAGTGGCGCCTTTTTCGTCAAAATGAGTTAATTTCACTTATTTAGAATCTTTCTTGGGTTTTTCTTGTTTTGACTCGTCTTTTAATCCATCAATGAGGTTGCGAATTGCTTTTCCAACCCCTGTTCCAATGGCTGGTATCCTGCTAGCCCCTAGTATGAGAACTAGGACTAAAGCAACTAAAACCCACTCAGTTATCCCAAACATTTACAGGGGACCTCTGTCATTTAATTACAATTTTTAGTTTTATGGGGGAAAAATCGATCCAAAATCCAGCTTGAAATGCCCTGAATATCGTCTCGTTGGTAGACAGGTTTATCACAGGCCATATCAGTGATAGTTGCCACGATCAAACCATCGGCTTCATCAACTAATTCTCTTTTGGCAGCAGTCTGATCTGTAACGATAAACCGGAACATCCCGTCTACATGCTCATTTTTAAACCCCTCTATTATTATGATATCAGCTTTTTTATCTATTGTCCTAACAAGTTCGTCTAACTTCGGAGTGTTAACACAAGGTTGCACATACCCATACATGTTTGATCCAGTGACCATGGAGGGGTTTGCCCCAGCTTCAAAAAACCTATGCGAATCTTTTCCCTTATGATCCAACTTTATTTTATGATGTGAGTGCTTTATGGTGGCTACCTTCAACTGGTAATTGCTCAATGTGGAAATAAGCTTTACTATTAGTGTTGTTTTGCCGCTTCCAGATTTCCCAGTAAAAGCAATGATGGGTAAGTGATATGACATATGAAACAATACTCCCAGCTTTAGGTATAATATTATTAATTCTTTTTACATTCTAATACTTAGGTATATGGTTAGAGTAAGGTTTTTTGCCTCAATAAAAGAAAAGGTCGGCAAGTCTGAAATTGAAGCATATATAAGCGGCAGTGAAACTGTAGGTGTTCTTATGGGGAGAATAGCCGATGAATATGAGGTGAAGAGAGAAGTTCTAATAAACGATACTTTGCTTTACGCTGTTAACCACAATCATGTCAAGAGTGACTATTTACTAAAAGATGGGGACGAGGTGGCAGTCCTCCCACCTCTTTCCGGAGGATAGAAGATGCCAAGGTTACAAAGAGAAAATTTCGATGTGGGTAAGGAAATATGTGCCCTGACTTCAAAAAATCAACGCACCGGTGCAGCGGTATCTTTTCTTGGTGTTGTGCGGGACTTTTCGCGTGGCGAGGATATAGAGAAATTGGATTTTGAACATTATCCAGGTATGGCTGAAAAACAACTAGAGATGCTCGAAACAAAAGCTATGGAAAAGTTTGATATTCTCGACTGTTTAATAATCCACCGTACTGGAGTAATCACAGTAAACGAAAACATTGTCCTTATAATAGCAATAAGTATGCACAGGAGAGTGGCTTTCAGGGCATGTGAATGGATGATCAATACACTAAAAAAAAATATACCTATTTGGAAGAAGGAATTCTCTACCACTGGCAAGTACTGGGTAGAGGATCATCCTTGAAATGTTAAAAATAGTACAATGATAATAGCTGTCATGGCTGGTGGTGAGAGCAAAAGAATGGGTACGGACAAGTCATTTGTAAAGTACCGGGGTTTGCATATGGTTGAGAGGGTCCTATCGGTTGTGGTTCCTATATCTGAACGTACTGTTATTGTAGCCAATCATCCTGATCGCTACAAAAGCCTAGGGGTTGAAGTTTATCCAGACCTTATACAAGGCATGGGTCCATTATCTGGTCTTTATACTGCGTTTATGAAAACAGGCGCTGATCAATTAATGCTTGCCGCATGTGATATGCCGTTAATTAACGAAGAAGTTGTTGCATTTATTATTAGCAAGGCCCATCTTCCAGGTGACGCAATCGTGCCTATATGCAATGGACTTGAGCAGGGGATGCTTGCAATCTATCGTAGGTCAGCAATAAACAGGTTTAAAGATAGAATTGACCGAGTTGATATCCAGTTCAACGAATTCCGTGAAAAACTAGATAAGTCACATATCAGTGAAGTGGAGCTAAGAAATGTAGACCCATCCCTTGATTCATTTAAAAATGTCAACGTCCGTGAAGATGTAGATTAGCGTAGGAACAAGGCGTTATATCCAAAAAAGATAGACAACGTTAGATTGTTATATTTTCTTAATTCATTGTTACGTAGCAACACATTCGAATATCAAAGAGAAAACCAGGTTGCTGCAAGTTAATAAACACGTCAACTAAACGACAAATTATGAGCCCAATAAATTTTCTTTTTGCTATACACAACCATCAACCTGTAGGAAATTTTGATAGTGTGTTCGAAAAGGCCTTTAATGAGTGTTATTTACCTCAGATTGAGGTTTTAAAAAGACATCCAGCGGTTCGAATGGCTATTCACCATAGCGGCCCGTTGTTTGAATGGATAGAGGTTAACAAGCCAGAATATTTTAACCTAATATCACCTATGGTAGACAGTGGACAAATCGAAGTTCTCTCTGGAGGGTTTTACGAGCCTATTCTTTCAGTTATTCCAGAAGAAGATGCAATTGGCCAAGTGGTGATGATGAACGATTACATCAAGAAAAGATTTGGGTATAAACCGCAAGGTGTCTGGCTAGCCGAACGTGTCTGGGATCTAGGCTTGCCAAAAATAATAGCACAAGCAGGTTTGCGCTATACCCTGCTTGATGATACACATTTCTATTACGCAGGTCTAAGTGGTGATGCTATTGATGGCTATTATATGACGGAAACACATGGCCATAAATTGGCTGTGTTTCCTATCAACAAAGAGTTGCGATATTCCATTCCTTTTCACATGCCAGATGAAGTTATTAATTACTTGCTGTCCAGCACAAACCTTGAATCATGTCTTGGGGTTACATACGGAGACGACGGGGAGAAGTTTGGCATGTGGCCTGAAACTGGCGAATGGGTATTTAAAAAAGGATGGCTGGAAAATTTTTACACCGCCTTAGAAGAAAACTCCGATCGCATTAAAATGCCACACTTTTGTGAATTTTTAGACCAATTCCCCTCCAAAGGCAGACTATATTTTCCAGTTGCATCGTATAAGGAAATGTCGAAATGGAGCCTAAACCCCGAGGCTTCTATAACTTTTCAAAGTGCTTTGAGTGAATTGGAGGATATCAACAAACGTGATTTGTTGGAGCCTTTCTTACATGGTGGAATTTGGCATAATTTTTTAGCCAAATATGAAGAATCTAACCGGATGCACAAGAAAATGATTTTTGTTTCAGGCAAGCTAAAAAGAACTAAGACAAAGTTGAAAGACAGTTTGCTTAGTGAAGCTATAGACGGACTATATAAGGGGCAATGTAACTGCGCGTATTGGCACGGAATGTTTGGGGGTCTGTACCTGAATTATCTAAGACACGCATTATATAGCAATATCATTAAAACAGAGAATCTAATTAACGATGTTATTTACGATGGCGATGATTGGGTTAACATTTCTCAACTTGACTTCAATGCTGATGGGTCAGAGGATGTTTTACTGGAAAATAAAAAAACCTTTGCCCTGATTGCTCCATCAAAAGGTGGAGCAATGAATATTTTCGACTACAGGCCAAACTTGTTTTCATTAACGAACACACTTTCGCGCCGTAAAGAGGCTTACCATTTTGAACTTGGAAAAGATAATAATAGCAATAGTGCAGACCAACCAGTGTCAATTCATGATGCCGTTAAGTTAATAGATGGTAATTGCGATGACCTCATCATATATGATCAGAAGGAGAGACACTGCTTTCAAGACAGATTCATTTCACATAATACGAACATAAAAGACTACAATGAACAGACCTTCAGAGACTATGGAGACTTTATCTCAAATCAATTCATATTAACAAAGACAAAGAAAAACAGAGATGAAAAATCTGGAGTTGCTACTGTTGAAGCAGAAATGACTAGAGACGGGCATATTTACATGGGTAATGTGCCACTGCCATTAACGATGAAAAAAACTTTTTCTTTGATTGGTGGTGATAGCTCCATAATGGCAAACTATGAAATTACGAACAGAAGCAATACAGTCATATCTTATCGATTGGCTGTCGAGTTCAACCTTACCATGCTAGCAGTAGACGCTGTTGACAGGTACTGGATTGGAGGAAATGTAAAAGGTAGGCCGAGGCTCAAAGAAGTAATTGAAGATAAAGAAGTTGATATGGTCGGGATGAGGGACGATTGGAGCGGAATGATTGTAAAGGTTAGAGCAGACAAGGCTTTTGCATCTTGGCGGTTTCCGGTAGAGACGGTTTCCCAATCAGAATTTGGCATAGAGCGTACCTATCAAGGATCTTGCATAGCGCTACTATTTGATATTAACTTTAATCCAAGTAAACCCATAGGATTGACAATCAGGCTTGAAGTGGAGAAAGCGCGATGAAGATAGTAAGGGCAAAAGGAGCTGAGCTTGAAAAGATTATGAAACGACTCGATGGGAGGATGAAATGCGGTCCTGTGGACGTATCAGAAATAGTCGCCAAGATAATATTAAATGTTAGAAAAAGAGGAGACAAGGCCATCTCAGCTTATAACAAAAAGTATGATGGAATAGACGATAGTTTTCAATCCATTAGAGTTGCGAAGCTTGAGCTAAATAAAAGTTTCAAAGACTCGGATCGCAAAGTTATATTGGCTTTAGAAAAGTCTGCTGAAAGAATCCGTGCTTTCCATAGGAAACAGAAAGAATCATCATGGTCTTATTACGACAAAGGTACAACTTTAGGCCAGATTATTAGGCCACTTTTGTCTGCAGGCCTATATGTACCTGGTGGCAAGGCCTCCTACCCTAGCTCTGTACTGATGAATGCAATCCCAGCAAAAATCGCTGGTGTGAAGCGGATTGTAATGGTAACTCCAGCACCGAAAGGCCTATGTAATCCGCACACCTTAGCTGCCGCAAAAATTGCTGGTGTAGACGAGATATATAGGATGGGGGGGGCACAAGCTATCGCGGCCTTGGCTTTTGGAACCAAGTCGATTAACCCTGTGGACAAAATCGTAGGTCCTGGAAATGTGTTTGTAGCTGAGGCTAAGCGCCAAGTATTTGGTTTTGTAGATATAGATATGATAGCTGGTCCTAGTGAAATACTCATACTTGCCGATAGAACTGCTAACCCAGCCTTTATAGCTGCAGATCTTCTTTCTCAGGCCGAGCATGATGAAAACGCTTATCCAATACTGGTAACAACGAATGAAGCACTGGCTATGGAGGTTGCTAAAGAGCTTAAGGCCCAAATTAAGGTGCTGCCCAGAAAAGAAATTATCAGGAAATGCCTGAAAAAAAATTGCTTCTGCTTTGTAGTAAATAATCTTAAAGAAGCATTCGATGTCTCGAATAGGTTTGCACCAGAGCATTTTGAACTATCAATACTAAACGCTGATAGACATGTAAAGCGAATTAGAAATGCTGGAGCGGTGTTCGTTGGGCAATGGACACCAGAGGCCATAGGTGACTACTGTGCTGGGCCAAACCATGTACTCCCGACAGGTGGCTCGGCGAGATTTTCTTCACCATTAGGAGTTTACGATTTTATGAAACGCACTAGCCTTATTAAATGCAACCGCGAAGGATTAGAAAGACTGTCCAAACCGGCAATTACCGTTGCGGCTGAAGAAGGGCTGACTGCTCATGCTAAGGCGGTGAGCATTAGACTCAACAAGTCCAAGTTGTAGGCTATACTACGAATACAATGAACAAGAAAAATGATTACAAAGATGTGCAATCCATTGTTAGACCTAACATCAGAGAGACTGTAGCTTATCATGTAGAACAGGTGCCATGTCCAGTTGTATTAGATGCAAATGAGTCTCCTTATTCCTTGTCAGAAAAGTTCGGGGAGCGACTTTACGAGATAATAGCCAGCACCGAGCTTAACCGCTACCCAGATATAAATGGAACCGCCTTGCGAGAAGTTGTGGCAAATAAAGAAGCAGCAGAACCAAACGAAATTTTGTTTGGAAATGGCTCTGATGAAATTATACAAACCATAATTTCAACTTTCTGCAACCCTGGCGACAGCGTGCTTATGCCTACACCAACTTTCGTTATGTATAGTTCCATAGCAAAGATTCTTTCAGCTGATTGTGTAGAGGTCCCTCTCCAGGAGGATTGGACTTTGAATATGGATTCTTTTCTGGACAACATTTCTAAATCAAACCCGAAAGTAGTGTTCATAGCTTCACCAAACAACCCCACAGGGAAGCAATACTCTATTGAACAGATTGAACACATTGCAAATAATTGTAATGGTATTGTTGTGATTGATGAAGCGTATGTTGATTACGCTCCCTTTAGCGTTGATAAGATTTATAGATCTTTGCCAAATATTATTGTACTTAAAACACTTTCCAAAGTTGGTCTAGCTGCTATACGCCTTGGTTATATGCTTGGCGATATCAATTTAGTGGAACATATTAACAAGGTGCGGTTACCATATAACATAAACTCAGTTACCCAGTCTGTGGCAATTGAAGCCATTAAAAGCTGGGATGAGATAATGAGTCAGGTAACTTTGGTCATAAATGAACGCGATAGGGCATACAAAATTTTGAAGACTGTGGAAAAAGTGGACCCAGTACCATCATCGGCCAATTTTATATTAATGAAAATTAAATCTGATATTAGTGGCACCTATAAAGGGTTGTTGGATAATGGTATCAGAGTACGGTGGTTTAAGAACATGCCTAAATTAGGTGACTTTTTTCGAGTGACAATTGGAAAACCTGCTGACAATGATCGCTTCCTATGGGCACTGAGAGAATCCGTGTGAAAAAAAAACGGTTTGCCCTAAATGTGGCACAAGTGTCGTCAAATATATGAATCCTAGTGTCACTGTAGACATTATCATAGAAATTAAAAAGAAGATTGTGTTAATTGAAAGGATTAATGAACCGTATGGATGGGCCATACCTGGTGGCTATGTCGACTATGGTGAGTCAGTTGAAGATGCTGCTATTCGTGAGGCCAAAGAAGAAACCGGTCTAAATGTGAAATTAATTAGACAATTTCACATGTACTCAAACCCGAATCGCGATCCTAGGCAACACAACGTGTCTCTTGTATTTATTGCAAGTGCTGCGGGAACTCCTAAGGCTGGCTCGGATGCTAAAACTGCTAGACTCTTCGGCAAAGATCAGTTGCCATTACTAGTTTTTGATCATTTAACTATAGTCCAAGACTACTTGGATAAGAGGTACTGAGAGTACTTAATAAAGGTTGTACTTGGAAACTTGGAATTCCGCAAGGTATGCTCGCTTGAAACTTTACAAGCAAGATAGATAAGAAGTAGATCTACCAATTTGTTATCAGTGACCCACATGTAAGGATCCAATCGCAGCTTCTTCCACAGTGAGAACTTTGCCATTGTCAGAGTCCCAAAGTGGAGAAATTTGGCGAACCATATCTATGATCCTTGGCAGATGGGTCATAACATAGTCTATATCCTCTATTGTATTTGTCGGACCAAACGAAAACCTCAGGCTTCCATGAACGATTTCGTGTGGGATACCCATTGCTAACAACACATGGCTAGGGTCTAGTGAACCTGAACTACATGCTGAGCCAGTTGATATGGCTATTCCTGCCATATCTAGATTAATTAACAGCGCCTCACCTTCTACGCATTCAAAGGACATATTTAAAGTATTTGGAATTCTCTTTTCTCTATGACCGTTCAGTCGTACAAATGGAATAGTTTTAGTAATTCGTTTTTCGAGCTCGTCTCGCATCTTTTGAGCATGATTTGCATCTTCAACCAAATTCTCTATGCCTATTCTTACAGCCTCTGCTAAACCGATTATACCCGCAACATTTTCTGTTCCAGCCCTAAGGCCGAACTCATGGTGCCCTCCATGAATTATTGGCTTTATTTTTGACCCTTTTCGGATATATAGAGCACCTATTCCTTTGGGTCCGTTTATCTTGTGACCGGATAAGCTAAGAAGATCAACTCCAACATCATCCACGTTAATTGGTATTTTTGTAAACGTTTGAACTGCGTCTGTATGCATTAACGCCCCATAACTTTTAGCTATTTCCGATATTTCACGAATTGGCTGAATTGTGCCCACTTCATTGTTAGCATGCATTACTGATACTATAGCCGTCTCATTGTTGATCATATCGTTAAGTGAGTCGGGGTTTACTAAAGCCTCATTATCCACAGGCATATACCTTGCTTCATACCCATTTTTGGCTAAATGTTTGACTGTCTCTAAAACCGCAGGATGCTCAATAGTGGTGGTAACAAGCCGAGTTCTGTCAGTTTTCTTAGTATGTCCAGCCGCCGAACCACAAATTGCTATGTTATCAGCTTCTGTACCTCCTGAAGTAAAAATGATCTCTGATGGTTCGGCTCCTATAGCATTGGCCACAATCTCTCTGGATTCACTTATTTTGTTTTTTACAAAACGGCCATAAGCATGCCCCGATGATGGATTTCCAAACCCATCTTTGAAAAAGGGGAGCATCGCCTCAATTACTTTTGGGTGTACCGGGGTTGTTGCATTATTGTCAAGATAGACTCGGCGAGGTTCATTCATGTCAGTCCCTCCAGTTGTATTTTACCATATCAGCTAAATGCGCCATTTTTCAATCATTTCCTTTGTAGCTGGTTTAGCCATTACAAACCACTTGTTGGCACCAGATTTTGTTCTATAAACCATTCTAACTGGTTTTCCTTCTGTTCCAGAGCAATAACTTGAGGAAATTCCTCCAATCTGCTTGATAGTATCTTTATCAAAGAAACCCTGTATAACAGTCAATGGCCCCTTTATACCGATATGATCAGGGTAGAACAAAAAATCTGTACTGGATGCCATTTTTTCCAGTTTATTGTTCTCTTCATGATTTCTGCCAACTACTACTTTTAGCTTGTTAGTTAGTCGGAAGTGACGACCAACTTTGAGAAAGTGGGTATCTTTCACAGTAGCACCAACGCTGTTTTCCATTAGATCCCTGATACGAACCGCAAAATTTGGGTCTGTTAGCAAACACCCTCCAGAAGAACATAGGCTTTCTTCCGGTAAACTGTATTCATCACGGCCCAACTGGATCTGATCTTTTCTGCTTCTTCCTCGTATGCTGAGCATCTTTTCACGGTCAATAATGCCTTCTTTTTCCGGTATTGTAGGTGGTAGAAGTTTTGCGGAGAGCGGTCTTACCACATAGCCTTCTAAACCTGACTCCCTTTCAATCATAGTCATCTTCGTTAGGTTTTGTGACATTGGGCGTTGATCGAGCACTTCTCCAGTAAAGATGAATGCAGACCCAAGCTTTTTCATCTTCGATTTAGCTCTCTTGAAAATCATAACCCTGCAATCAATACATGGGTTCATGTTTTTGCCGTAGCCAAATTTTGGATTTCTGATAATGTCCAGATACTCTTGTCCTAAAAACTCAACCTGACAAGGCATTCCAAGTTCATCGGCAATTTTTTTGGCCTCATTATTACAACTTGCTTTCTTTTTGGTGCAATTACAAAAAGGGCTAGAAAAGTTTAGAAGAGTAATATCGAAACCCATGTCTTGCATAATATGGGTGGCCAAGTGACTGTCCAGCCCTCCTGACAAAAGTCCTAATGCCTTTATGGTCATTTTACACTTTCCTTATTTGCTGCAAAGTGGGAATAGCTAGTTTGATCATTGCATTAACTCAATGTAAGCTTCTTCGCGCAGGCGGTCTATCCATTCTTGGCGGTTATCGTTAAACTTGACAGCGGATAGCTCTTTTTCTATTTTTGCCGATACATCTTTCAACGGTACCAACTCTGGTTTCTCGCGGTTTGTAACTAAAATTAAGTGGTATCCAAACTTAGTTTTAACTGGTCCACCTAATTCGCCCTCTTTCAACGAAAATGCTATCTGTTCGAACTCGGGAACCATATCACCAGGCTTAAACCACCCCAAGTCGCCACCAAGGCTGGCTGAGCCATCTTGAGAATATTTACTGGCAATTTCGGAAAAATTACCACCATTTTGTATTTTTGCAAGCAGTTCATATATGGTTTTTTTAACTTCGGCATGCTTAGTTTTTCCAGATTCCTTAGGTAGCAGGATGACTATATGTTTAGCTCTGATACGGCCGACTTTAGTAAACTTATCTTTGTTTTTAATGTAATATTGTCTTATCTCATTTTCGGAGATATTAGTCTGAGTTATTTCATAACTCATAACTTTTTTTACTAGCCTTCGGCGTTTCAGGTTTTTACGCAATTGTTGTATTGAAGAGCTTTGTGATTTAAGGGCATGTATCAACTCTTCATCCGAAAAACCATTTTCCTCTTTGATTTCCTCAATCATTTGATCAACTTCAATTGCACTGACCTTAATTTCTCGTTCTTTCGCGTGAAAAGCAATAATGCTTTCATCAATGATTGACTGCAATACAGCACTTTCAGTTACCATTGAACTGTCTATTTTTGCACCATTGCGTTGCATATCACGAAGACTGGCTATTTCCTTGCGCAGATCAGAGAGTAGAATAATTTCACCATTAACATTTGCAACAATTCGATCCAGTATTTGTTCAGTACTTGCCAATGCCGCTGGTTCATTCGAGAAAATACTTAAGACTATCCACGCCAAAACAATTTTCACTGTGGGCCAAGACTTAACAATTCCCAGTTTATGGTTACCTTTGTATTTAATCGAACCTTTTCTAGCCAACTATTAAACTCCTTTTCACGTTTTTGCTTGAATAAAAAGTTTTTTATCCTTGGCTGTGCCTCGGTAAAATTCATTAGCCGGGCCTTTTCTAATTTCACAAGCTTAATTATGTGAAATCCATATTGTGACTTTACTATCTTAGATATTTCCCCAACTTTAAGGCGAAACACTACATCTTCAAGCTCAATTGGTATCTGACCTCTCACCAGATAACTATAGCTGTCAACATAATCACTTATGTTTTGTGAGTTTTCTTTTGCTATTGTAGCAAAGTCACCACCTGTTAATAGCTTTTTTCTTATACTGTAAGCTTTAACCTTGTTGTCAACTAAGATGTGTTTGGCCTTTATACGCTCTGGAAGTCGGAAAGTGTTCAGGTTGTTTCTGAAAAAGTTTTTTTCCGCGGTATTGTCGATTATTATTTTGGAGTCTACTTGTTGACTAACTAGTTTCTCAATCTTTATGTTCTGTTCAAGCATCTTTTTCCATTCGTCAATATTAGATCCAAGCTTGCCAAGAGTTACATTAAGTTTAGATTTATCGTGTTTGTCTAGAAGCAATTTGATTTCGCGGTCAAGCTCTTTCTTTGAGACAGTGATCCCGTGATTCTCTGCCTCTTCCAAAAGAATTCTTTCATTCACAAGCCTATTCAAGGTTGTTCGCCTGATGTTTTCAGTGCTTCGATTTAACCCAAAACCACTAACCTCAAGAAGAAGTTTGTATTTGTCGACAGCATGTTCAAACTCCGAAACTGTAATTGTTCTGTTGCCTATTATTGCAAGGGCTGCATTTTTTGGTTCAACAATCGATTTGCTTCTATCTTGGTCTTTAAAGCATCCTGTCGCTTGCAAGGTTACTATTAAGAGAAAGTAAAAAATGAAACGCTTTTTTTGCATAATTGATTATCCTGAGCAAAAATAATGTCTGCACTTGAGCTTATTGCCTGGGCTATAGTTATTCACTGGAATTATTAATAATTTGGTAGTAAGTCAAATCGCTTAGAACTCTAGTCTAATATGCTTTTATTATTCTATTGCTTTTCTAGTAAAAACTCCAAGAATTTGGTTAATGAATAAAGTCGACTTTTCCAGTTGTCGTCAATGAGCCTCAACTCCACCATGTTTTCTGAAACGAAACTAAATTTGCTGTCTGAAATTTGCGATGCATTGATAAGCTGTTCTGGTGTGACAGTGGTAGATGGACTAAAGGTTAGAAAAGTCTTCGATCCAACCACATCAACTTTTTCCACCCCAATTGAAGACACAAGGATCTTAACATTAAGAGCAGCTAACAACTTTTCAGCTTCTTCTGGAATTGGTCCGAAACGATCCTTCATCTCTATCGACAAGTCGGAAAGCTCATTTATTGTGTTGGTAGTGTGAAGTCGGTTGTACAATTCTATTCTTTGTGCCAACTCTGATATGTATGTTGGTGGAATTCGACCTACAAGATTTAGATTGAAATCCATTTCAATCTGCTGTTTTGTGGGGTCGCCTTTGAGTTCACTTATGCATTCTTCTAGCATGTCGCAATAAGTGTCAAACCCAACGGCATTTATTTGGCCGGATTGCTCTGGTCCGAGCAGATTACCACTACCACGTATTTCCATATCTTTGGCTGCAAGCTTAAATCCGCTGCCTAGCTCGCTAAGCTCTTCGATTGCTTTTAACCTTTTTTGTGCTTGAACAGTCATGGATGCTAACCCTGGTATAAGAAGATAGCAATAAGCTCTGTGCTTATCTCTGCCAATCCTTCCGCGGAGCTGGTAAAGTTGCGCTAACCCAAAGCGGTCAGCCCTGTTTATCAGAATAGTGTTTGTAGAAGCAATATCCAAACCAGAGTCTATTATGGTTGTACAGACAAGCACATCATATTTTTGGTCTATGAAATCTACCATAACTGACTCCAATTCCCTTTCTTGCATCTGGCCATGGGCCACAGCAATTCTGGACTGAGGAACAAGCTTCTTTAATAAACTCGCGATGGAATAAATAGATTTGATATTATTGTGCAGAAAAAAAACTTGCCCGCCACGGTCTAGCTCTCGCAGCATGGCTTCTTTTATTATGTCTTCCGAAAACTTGCATATAAATGTTTGAATAGAGAGGCGGCCTGGCGGCGGCGTTTCAATAACAGAAAGGTCACGGATGCCAAGCAGAGCTGTTTGAAGGGTTCTTGGAATAGGAGTGGCTGTCATTGTTAGTACGTCAACACTTTGCCTAATATTTCTCAATTTTTCTTTGTGTTTTACGCCAAACCGTTGTTCTTCGTCTATTACGATTAGCCCGAGATTATTGAAGTTGATATCCCTTTGTAAGAGGCGGTGTGTGCCAATAAGCACATCAACTTCACCAGTTGTTGTTTGCTCTATAATTTCTTTTTGCTCCTGACGTGATTTAAATCGACTTAGAGATTGAATTTTTACAGGAAACGATTTAAACCGCTCAGAGAAAGTATGGTAGTGTTGCTGAGCTAGTAAAGTGGTTGGAACTAGAACAGCAGCCTGCTTTCCATCAAAGACTGATTTAAACACTGCTCTCATGGCAACTTCGGTCTTCCCGTAACCAACATCACCGCACACTAATCGATCCATAGGTCTGGAGCTTTCCATGTCAGATGCCACGGCCATTATAGCGGACAATTGATCTTCCGTTTCTTCAAACTCAAAAGTTTCTCTAAACTCGTTGTGGAATGTACTATCAAGGCTGAAAGAATGTCCCCCTGCAAGTTCCCGAGTTGCGTAGATCGTTAAAAGTTCTTTGGCCATATGTAACAAACTATTCTTGACCTTAGTCTTGGTTTTTTTCCAAGTGGTGCCACCCATTTTATCTAATGGCGGCTTTCCATCTCTGCTACCAATAAACTTTGTGAGCAAATAAAGGTCTCTTAGAGGAACATAAAGCTTTTGCGTTTCTGCGTATTCAATCTCCATATACTCTTCGTTGGAGCCAGCTATTACCATTTCATTGGCTCCAACATACCTGCCCACACCATGAGTTTTATGTACCACTAAATTTCCTGGTTCTAGGTTTGTTGTTCCAGAGTTAAATGGCTTGTTTTCTGGTTTTTTGCGGTGACGAATGTATCGTGCACGGCCGAATATTTCATATTCTGTTATAAAGGACAACTTGTCACTCGGTATGACCATGCCTTCTGGCAAAGAGCCGATGACAATTAGCAGGTTGCCTTTCAATGGAGCTGGTTGTGATTTGAGCATGCTCGGCATAAGAAGGGACAATTCATTTTTACTAATTATTCTGGCACTTAAGTTGTTCTCTGTGAGTAACCGAGAAAGTCGTTTGGCCCCTGTTTCTGTGCTAGTGATCAAAATGACCCAGTTGCTGGCGGTTAGCATAGTCTTTAGGTCACCTAAGAACTTTTTTAAGTTACCTTTATACTGATCTGGAGTATGGCTTGACACAGTTAAAGATCCATTATCCTTAGAACTTACTGGAAGTTCCCGCATGCGAATTATTGTTTTTTTATCGAGTTGACTTTTTAAGCTGTACAAAGGCATGAAAAGTTTTTCGAATTCAAGGTTACCATTGCCACTCTTTGTAAATGAAATATACCTTTCTTTGGCTAGCCCCATAAATTCCTCTAGATGTTTTGTGACGGCCTCTGGTTCGTCAATGATGAAGGCACAACTATTGGGCAGATAATCAAACAGTGTTCCCGGCTCATGGAAAAATAAAGGCATCAAAGACTCCATGCCCTTGAAAAAAGCAGCAGACTCAATTAAATTGAATATTCTTTCTCTATTGTGATTTTCTTTATTAATATTACTCGTATTACTTGTAATTTTTAAATAAGCTTCCGCAAGGTTCTTCTGGTTACAACCTCTGTAAAAGACTTCCCTGTGTGGGATAATTTTTATATTGTTTATGGCATCGGTAGACCGTTGCGTATTGGGATCGAAGAGTCGCAGCGATTCCACTTCGTCTGCCAATAATTCTATTCTGTACGGTATTTCAGTTGCCCCACCAAATATATCTACTATGTTGCCACGGATAGAAAATTCACCCCTCTCGCAAACAGTCTCAGACCTTCTATATCCGGTAGAAATTAGATGGTCTGCTAAAACTTCTGTATCTAGGCTATCGCCCACACTGATGCCTAATAGCGAATCTATGATCACATCATTTGGCACTATTTTTCTTGCAACGGCTTCAATTGAAGTAACAAGAGTAAAATGACTGTCACAATTCAACAATGTTGACAGTGTGCTAACTCTTTGTTTTGTTATTTCAGGGTGTGGTGAAATTTCTTCAAAAGGCAGTATTTCCCACGGCGGGAAATAAATGATCTGCCTCATCGGGTTGGGGTTTTTACTCGAATTAAAGAAGTTAAGAATATCGACAAATTCTTCGGCTTTTGAGGCCTTGTCGCAGAAAACAACAATTGGCTTGTTAATAAACCTCGGTATTGACTCGGTAAGTAAACCTTTAGCTGTTAAAGTTAACCCGTTACACTCTACGTGATGATAGGAGCCAGACGTAGAAATATTATTTAAAAGATCCAAGAGGGATAACATCTAAGAAAATCCAATAAAATTTAGTTTTGTGGCTAACAATACTATCAGGTTGTGAGTCTTTTATGACCTTTAGACTTTGAATTAGTGATTAAGACAAAGCAACATCTAACCGATAATAAAATAAAAATCCGCCCGGGTAATATTGCTGGAGTAAAATAAATTGCTTTTATAATTGATAAAATACACCAAGGTAGATAATAGGAGAGTATTTAAATGTTGCTTAAGGGTTTGATTGACTTAGACGGAAAGTACCTTGGTAATGGCTATAACGAGCCTTATTTGAACAGGAGGAATTTTCTCCAGTATACTACGTCTGTTGTTGCTGGTGTTGGTTTGACTAGCTGTGCCACAAACCCAGTCACTGGCGAGTCTCAAGTAATGCTTATGTCTGAGCAGGAAGAAGTTAACCTGGATCAAAAAAACTCTCCTCATCAGTTTTCTGCCGATTACGGCGAAGCCGATGACCCGGAGTTGAACTGGTATATTGGCCAAGTCGGTAAAAAGATTGCATCTGTTAGTCATCGACCAAAAATGCCTTACTCATTTCGCTGTGTGAACGCCACTTATGTTAATGCGTATGCTTTCCCTGGTGGTAGTATTGCTACTACCAGAGGGATCATGCTCAATTTGGATAATGAGGCAGAGCTAGCAGGGTTACTTGGACATGAGGTGGGTCATGTCAACGCACGTCATACAGCTTCACGTATGTCAAAAAGCGTTTTGGCCCAGCTCGCTATTGTTAGTATTTCTACCTACGTTGGCACACAAGATAGCAATGTAGCTTCAATTGCCACCGGATTAGGTGGCTTAGGTGCTGGATTATTACTAGCCAAATACAGCCGCGACGACGAGCGACAGGCAGATAAGTTAGGAATGGATTATATGGTGAAAGCTGGACATACTCCTCAAGGCATGGTCGGGCTTATGGAAGAGCTGCAAAAACTGCTTAAGCATCAACCCAGTTCCATAAAAACTATGTTTGCCACCCATCCTATGAGCCTAGAGAGGTATAACACTGCAAATAAGCGAGTTATAGACAAATATGCAAAATTTAAAGCGTTCCCCAATAATCGTGAAAGATACAAAGACTATACGGCCAACTTGCGTAAAATCAAAATTGCTATTGAAAATATGCAAGCAGGTGAAAAACAAATGATGCTAAAAAAATTTAAGGTCGCCGAAGGCCATTTTTTGACTGCTCTTAATAAGGCTCCAAGAGACTATGCTGGGCTTGTAATGATGGCAAAGTGTCATTTTGCCCAAAAGAACTACATTCATGCAAAGCGATATGCTGAAGAGGCAAAAAAAGTAAAACCCGGCGAGGCTCAGGCGGTACATCTGGCTGGCATGGCAAAGATTAACCTCAGGCAATTCGTTTCTGCTTTTTACGATTTCGACAAATATGAAGAGATGCTCCCTGGAAATCCGAATACTGTTTTTCTAAAAGGAATTTCACTGGAGGGTCAAGGTAAAAAGCAGAGGTCTGCCCAAGAGTATTACAGATATCTTCAGATTGACAGAAACAGCAAACAATCACAATATGCCTACAATCGACTTGTAAGTTGGGGTTATATAAAATAGGTAAATAAGCGGAGTATTTGTGTCTTTCTACATTGGGAATGTATGTATCCCTTCAAGGGCAGTTTTGGCACCTATGGCTGGAATGTCTGATTCAGTATTCCGTACTATTGCGATGAAGCAGGGAGCCGGAATGGTTACTTCTGAACTGCTCAGTGCAAATGCCATTATCCGCAACTCTGAAAAAACATACAATATGCTTCCTACCAATAATGAGCCTAGGCCTTCGGCTGCCCAGATTTTTGGAGGTGAAATTAATGTTATGCGAGATGCTGCTGTACTTTTAGATTGTAGAGAATGTGACATTATTGATCTCAACTATGGCTGTCCTGTCAGTAAGGTTACCAAAACCGGTGGAGGTGCGGCTGTTCTAAAAGACTTTGACAAGGCAGTTGCTATGGCAAAAGCAGTTGTAAGTTCTGTATCAAAACCAGTTACAGTAAAGATTAGAATTGGTTGGGACAGAAAAAGTATAAATGCTATTGAAATGGTTCACGCTCTTGAAGATGTGGGTGTGGCTTGTGTAACAATACATGGACGAACTGTGTCGCAAGGTTATTCTGGCCTCGCAGATTGGGCGATAATTAAGCAGGCGGCCAAATCCGTACAAATTCCTATAATAGGTAACGGTGATATAAGAACTGCTAGTGAGGCAGTAGATCGATTAAACTGGTCTGGTTGTGCAGCGGTTATGCTTGGCCGTGGAGCCCTAAGCGCACCGTGGCTGTTTAGAAGCTTTAATGATCTCCAAAAAGGTGTTGAGCCCTACAAACCCTCACCATTTGATATAGTGGACTTGGTTACAGTTCACTTTAAAGGGCTTGTAGCAAACTACTCGGAAAAGGCCGCAGTAAAAAAAATGCGGACATGGCTTGGGTATTACTCCAAAGGATTTGCTGGTTCCTCCAAATTTCGTGAGATGGCCAACAAAATAGAGGATGCCGAAGCGCTTAAAAAGCACATCGCACAATTTTTTGGGTCAGTTCAAAGTAATTAGCCAACAAGTGCTAAACCAAAAAGTGCTTATTGATGTAGTATAGTACCCCCAATATCATAGCATCTGATGAAAAATTAAAAGCTGTGAGACAACTGTACTTAATAATAACTATTGATTGATTGAGTTAAATGAAATGGACAGAGTAATTTTCAGAGAATACGACATTCGCGGTGTAGTTGAGACGGACTTGACCTTGGAAGTGGTTAATAACATAGGCAAAGCTTTTGGGACAGTAGTTAAAAGGGTAGGGGGCAAGGCGGTAACTGTTGGTCAGGACGCCAGAGAGTCGTCACCGATATTGCGTGATTCTATTGTATCTGGAATACTCTCGACTGGCGTGAATGTTGTTCAAATAGGCCTTGTGCCAACCCCACTGCTTTACTATTCGCTGCATCATTTGAAAGTTGATGGAGGTGTGATGATAACTGGGTCGCATAACCCACCGGAATTTAACGGCTTCAAGCTCAACCTTGGTAAGGACTCCATCCATGGCTTAGCCATTCAAGAAATGGCGGACATGATCGAAAAAGGTGACTTTGAGAAAGGGCAAGGATCTGTTGCAGAAACTGACGTTATTGAAGACTACATAGTAATGGTAAAGGAGAAGATTAACCTTACCAAATCATTGAGCATCGTATTGGATTGCGGTAATGGTTGTGGTGGTATTCTAGGCCCAAGACTTATGCGCGAACTAGGGTGTGAGGTTGATGAGCTTTATTGCGAAGTAGATGGAAGTTTTCCTAACCATCATCCTGATCCAACAGTTCCATCTAACCTTAAGGATATACAGGAGCGGGTAATTGAGATTGGTGCTGATGTGGGATTTGCATACGATGGTGATGCCGACAGAATAGGTGTAGTTGATGAGAAGGGCGGAATTATTTTTGGTGATCAATTATTAATGATTTTTGCCCGTGAAATTTTAAAAAGAAAACCAGGAGCAGCCATAGTTTTTGACGTAAAATGCTCACAAAACTTAGTTGATGATATATTAAAACAAGGAGGTCGTCCTGTATTAAACGCTACTGGTCATTCACTCATTAAATCTAGGCTTTCCAAAGAGGGGGCAGAACTGGCTGGTGAGATGAGTGCCCATATATTTTTCAAGGATGGGTTTTTTGGGTTTGATGATGCGATATTTGCTACTGCACGATTCTTGCGTATTATGTCACAAACCAATATGAAGGTTTCAGAGTTTCTTGCAGACACTCCATTGTTATACAACACTCCTGAAATAAGGGTCGACTGCCCTGACGAAAATAAGTTTGATGTTGTTAATGATATATGCGCTTATTTTAAGAAAGATTACGATGTTATTGTTATTGATGGTGCGAGGGTTAACTTCGATGGTGGTTGGGGGTTGATACGAGCATCAAATACTCAACCAGTTTTGGTTATGCGGTTTGAAGCCAAAAGTGAAAACCGATTAAAAGAACTTAAAGAAATCGTATATCAAAAGTTAATAACCTATCCTTCATTAGAAGGGCTCAATCCTTTTTAGGTATCTGCCCTATGCCTAGTCCAAAAACCGAGTGGGAACAGTTTATTGCCAAACGGACAGCCAATATTGCCTACTTTTCTGCCTTGTTAGGCATCATCATGATGGTTTTGTTATTGCGAATTTGGTATTTGCAAATAATCGAACACAGCTATTTGTTAAGTAGAGCCGAAAACAACAGGCTGCGTGAAGTTTATTTGGATGGACATCGTGGGTTAATCCTTGACAGAAACGGCCTTGTTCTTGTTACCAATAGACCTGCATTTGAGCTTTCGATGATTCCAGAAGATATGAACGAGCCTAAAAATACTCTTGAATTTCTGCAAAAGTCGGTTGAATTTAATATGAACGATGTCCTGAAGAGTATTAAAAACGTGGCTACATTTAAAAAAGTTGTAATTAAAAGTGACATAAGTAGAGACGAAGTGGCATTTGTTGAAGAGAATCGCCTAGAACTTCCTGGTGTTTCCTTACAGATAGTATCAACAAGAAATTACAATTATGGAAACTTTGCCTCACATTTATTGGGTTATTTAGGCCCTATAACGGCTAAACAACTTGCTAGAGTCATTAAAAAACAACATTCAAGGAATGACTTTGTAGGCCAAACAGGTGTTGAAAGAGCTTTTGAAAAATCGCTCAAAGGGAGAAAGGGACTTAGAGTACTAGAAGTTGATGCGGCTGGTAGGGTCATTAAAGTATTAAAGCGTATTAGCCCTATCGGAGGCACAAATATTCAACTTACCATTGATTACGAAACACAAAAGATGGCTGAAGAGTCATTAAAAGGTAAAGCAGGTGCAATAGTTGCTATGGATCCAAATAATGGAGATGTATTAGCTTTTGCGAGTAGTCCATCGTTTGATCCAAATATTTTTTCGAATGGCATATCTGCAAAAAATTGGTCAAGGCTTTTAAAGAGTGGTTTTCACCCTTTGCAAAATAGGGTTACACAGGGCCAGTACCCACCTGGATCCACGCATAAAATTGTGACTGCTATTGCAGGGCTTGAAGAGGGTGTTTTTGATAAGAATACTTTGGTTAACTGTCCTGGATATTTTAAATTAGGTAGAAAGACCTTTAGATGCTGGAAGGGAGTTGGGCACGGTTCAATGGATATGAAAAGTGCACTTATACAATCGTGCGATGTTTATTTTTATACACTTGGGCTAAAACTTGGGGTAGATAGGATAGCTAAGTATGCTCGAATGGTTGGCTTCGGAAGTTCATCTAACTTTAAGGTTGGGACAGAGCGCAAAGGATTGGTTCCCACAATCGAATGGAAGGAGAAGGTTCGCAAAAAACCGTGGGTGCTTGGTGAGACTGTGGTGAATTCAATAGGGCAAGGTTACAATCTTGTTACCCCAATTCAGCAGGTGAGAATGGTTGCCGCTGTGGCGAACGGTGGAAAGATGGTCGAACCAAAAATAATAATAAAGGACGTTGATCTGAATAACGAAAAAGGGGAAAGAGAACATAATTCATTACTTCCATTCTCAAAAGAAAGCATGCAATTTATTTCCGAGTCACTTCGTGGGGTTGTTGAAGCCCCCCGTGGAACGGCTTGGAGAATCAATAAAGGGTCTTTTGGTTACGCTGGAAAAACAGGAACAGCTCAAGTAGTAAGAAGAAAAGATATTGAGCCAGAAAACATTGAAGACATAAAGTATAAATATCGTGATCATGCGTGGTTTGTGGGTTATGGTCCAATTGAGAATTCTGAGATTTCTGTAGCCGTTGTTGTGGAGCATGCAGGCCATGGAGGCACAGTTGCAGCACCTATAGCTAAAAAAGTTATGGATGCTTATCTTAACTCACCCTACACAGTAATCCAGCGTTCCGCGGGTTCGAAAAACCGTAGCAATACAATTAGACTGGTCGACGATACGGCAAATAACTAGCAACCAAACACCTTATTCAATAACTAAATTAAGCTCTTATAAAATGCTGAAATGTTGACAAACAGGCATTGGAAAAGGTTCGACCGCACGCTACTAGGATTGACATTAACCCTTAGTATGATTGGTGTGGTTGCAATCTATAGCGCTAACATGCAAAGCGATTTGATTTTTGTTAGAGAGCTTTACATAAAACAGGTTTACTGGATCTTAATATCCATAGTTGCTATGAGTTTCGCAGCAACAATCGATTACGCTTTTATAGAGCGTATGGCTTTCCCTCTATACATACTTGGTGTTGGACTTTTGATTTTGGTAACTTTCATTGGCAAAGTGGGTGGTGGATCACAGAGATGGCTTTCCCTAGGTTGGATTGATTTTCAGCCATCTGAAATTATGAAGGTGATACTAGTTATCATACTAGCCCGTGTATTTAATGATATTAAGAAACGAGATCCGATTAATGCCTTTGATCTAATAAGACCGATTGGTTTTTTGGTTGTACCATTTTTTTTAGTTGCTCAACAACCTGACCTTGGGACTGCGATAATCTACGTTGTGATTTTTATAGGGTTAGTCGGTTTTGTAAGAGTACAGACCAAGCTGATGTCATTTTTGTCTATTTTTTTATTAGCAGTCACACCACTAACATGGTTTTTACTCAAGCCTTACCAAAAAGACAGAATAATAGGTTTACTTAACCCTGAGGAAGATCCTATGGGCCGTGGCTATCATATAATTCAATCGAAGATAGCCATTGGTTCAGGGGGAATGTGGGGGAAGGGAATTTTTGAAGGGACGCAAAGTAAACTTAACTTTTTACCAGCCAAACACACAGATTTTATTTTTTCGGTTTATGCCGAAGAAGTTGGCTTTATAGGGGCTATTGTACTTATATCTCTCTTTTGCTCAATGGCTTTGCGTTTCCAGAACATAATCAAGTATTCGGAGGATAAGTTTGCTTGCTTAGTTGTTGTTGGTCTTGGGGCCATGATTATATTTAATTTTGTCTATAACATAGGGATGGCATTGGGTCTCCTTCCAATTGTAGGTATTCCTCTGCCATTTATGTCATACGGAGGGTCGGCATTAATTACCAACTTCATATGCATTGGGCTTGCCATTAATGTGAGTATAGGAAGAAAAAGACTTGTCTGAATTTCTAGTTGACGAGGTCGGGGAGCTTCTCAAGAGAGTCAGGAAACCTTCGTCATATCTTGGCCTAGAGCCGAACTCAGTTCACAAAGATCTTTCCACAGTGAAAGGGACTATTGCTCTAGTGTACCCAGATCTTTATGACATAGGTATGAGCCATTTAGGGCTTAAGTTGCTATACAGTTTTGTAAACTCGTGTGAGGAACTATGGGCTGAGCGATGTTTTGCACCTGGTCAAGACATGGCCAACGAGCTAAAGCGAAACAAGTTGCCACTAACTTCCCTTGAATCTAAAAAACCATTGTCAAAATTTGATGTCATAGGGTTCACAATTCCGTATGAACTATCGTATACAACTATATTATGGATGTTAAGCCTTGCTGGGATCCCATTGAGGTCATCCGACAGGGATGAGTCGCACCCATTGATAGTTGGCGGTGGAGCCGGGGTTTACAACCCGGAACCATTGGCTCCTTTTTTTGATGCTTTCTTTTTAGGTGATGGTGAAAATGCGGTAACGGAAATAGTACACTTGGCAGCTGATCGTGGAAAAGAGGATAAGAACGATACTTTGGAAAAGCTACAGCAAGTTCCAGGGATGTACATACCCTCGTTTTGGGATGTGCACTATTGCGATGATGGAAAAATATCCGAAGTGAGGCCAATGCCAATGGCAAAAACACCAAAGCGTGTTTTTATAGAAAATCTTTCTTTGTCACCTTTTCCAGAAAATATTATTGTTCCATTTGGATCACCTGCTCACGATAGGCTTAATGTGGAGATCGATAGGGGATGTACCCAAGGATGCCGATTTTGCCAGGCAGGAACGTCATATAGACCAAACCGAGAACGCTCACCTCAAGAAGTTTTGAAAATATTTGACAAGACTCTAAAGAATACTGGGTATGGTGATGTTTCACTACTTTCTCTTTCCGCTGGTGATTACTCGGGCATAGAACAGTTATTAAAAGGCTTAATGGATTGTTATGCTGATAGCCAAATTTCAGTTTCATTGCCCTCGATGCGTCCAGCTACCGTTACCGAACCGGTGATAGCTCAAATTAAGCGTGTTAAAAAAACTGGTTTTACCATAACTGCTGAAGCCGGCACTCAGAGGCTACGCAATGTGCTTAACAAGAAAGTTACAGAGGAGGATGTTGTTTTAGCAGCTCGTAGATTATTAAGAGCAGGATGGAGAAAACTGAAACTCTACTTTATGATTGGTTTACCAACGGAGACCTCAGAGGACATTCAAGGCATATACGACCTAGCGAAGAAACTTGATAGGCTCAACGAAGATGGTGCAAAATTTAATAATATTAATGTCAGTATTTCAAACTTTGTTCCAAAAGCCCATACTGCATTTCAATGGACCGGTCAAGAAACCATGAAAAACCTGTGGAATAAGAAAGAAATGTTGTTTGAGCTTGTTAAAAGGTCTAAAAGAATTCGATTAAAATGGCACGATGCAGGGATGAGTCACATAGAGGCAGTGTTTAGTAGAGGTGATAGGCGGTTGGCAGATGTTATTGAGAAAGCAATGGAAAATGGACAGAAACTAGATTCTTGGACGGAAAATTTTAACTTTGAGACATGGGGGAAATCGTTTGATGAAACTGGACTTAATACAGAATGGTATGCAAACAGAGAGTTTAAAGAAAAGGACACACTTCCTTGGGATCACTTGGATACAGGCCTGACTCAAAAATATTTTCTTAAAGAATGGAAAATGGCAAAAAAAGGGTTCATATCTGTCGATTGTAAAACTGACGATTGCGAAGGTTGTGGATTGGATCCAAAACTCTGTTTTTCCGTATACGACACTTCTGTAGCCAAAGTAGGTAAGCCAAAGCCGGCAAATGTTGAAGGTCGATATAAGTATAGACTCACTTACCACATAAAAGAATCTGCCAAGTTTTTAAGCCATCTTGAAAAAATGAACCTGATATTCAGGGCATGCCGAATAGCTAATCTTCCTGTGGCTCACTCGGAGGGATTTTCACCCTCACCTAAGGTTTCATTTGGACCAGGGCTTTCAGTAGGCATGGAAAGTTATGATGAAATGCTTGATATTGAGCTTTTTAAATATTATGAGCCATGGGATGTGAGCAACAGGCTAAACTCATGTTTACCATTGGATATTAGGTTTGTTGACGCGAGACAGATAAGGATTTCCGATAAATCCATTTCTTCACTGATCGTGGGTTATAGCATTAGAGTCCAATTGAAAGAAGCTATAAGCCCTCAAGAGGTAGAAAGAGCCGTAACAAACTTTGTGTCCAAGGGAAGCTGCCCAATAACCAATCATAAGGGTATAATAATCGATATAAGGCAAATGGTTAGTCAACTTGAAAAAGTATCTAATACAAATGATATTCTTTACACAACATCAGCTGGCAATGGAGGTTATGTTAAACCCGATGTTTTATTAAAGGCTTTATTCGCAGAAGGTGCAGACCTCTATAGACGAATTGTAAAAACAAAATCTATTCTTTCAATTTCCGACACTGGCAGCAAGGTGTAATGCAGCGAGCTCCTTTTTTGCTAGAACAATGATGTGTCATTCAACTGCATAATATGTGAGCATCTTGCGCTTTTGCATAGTAACACTATCATGCTGATTACGGTCATTGAATAAACCCCAGTTGTTTATATACCCTTGTCAGCATTCAACAGTTTATAATATCAAGAATGTAAGCTAATAGGTATTAACCAAGTGGACAACAAAAAACTATTAAGAAACCTACCTGCTGTTGACACTCTTCTAAGACTTGACCACATGGCGGAACTAATAGAAGTGTTTGGCCGCACACTTGTGACCCATGTAACTAGAAGTGTTTTAGCTGAAGCCAGAGGGTTGATTCAAAATGGAATCAACCCTAACAATGTTGAAAGACGCAAGCTAGATGAATGGACGAACTTAGTTGAAACCACTGTTGTTAAAATTGCCAATGGAAGCCTGAGAAAAGTTATAAACCTATCTGGTGTAGTTTCCCATACCAACCTAGGCAGGGCGTTGATTCCAAAAGCTGCTGCTAATGCAGCAGCAATGGCGGCTCAATCAAATATTAACCTAGAATATAACTTACAAACAGGGATTCGTGGTGACCGAGATGACTTGGTGGAGGAGCTGCTAAAACTATTGACAGGTGCTGAAGCTGCAACAATTGTAAATAATAATGCGGCTGCTGTATTACTTTGTCTTAACTCCCTTTCTGAAGGATGCGAAACAATTGTCTCACGTGGGGAGCTAATAGAAATTGGTGGGTCATTCCGTTTGCCTGAGATCATGGCCAAGAGTGGATGTATTTTAAGGGAGGTGGGGACTACTAACAGAACACACTACAAAGATTTCCAGTCGGCCATTAGTGAAAAAACTGCCTTGATATTGCAAGCCCATACATCAAATTACAGAATAATTGGTTACACAACTGGGCTGGAAGTGAGTGAATTAGCTAAATTGAGTAAGGAAAGCAAGATTCCCGTAATGGTTGATCTAGGTTCAGGTGCGCTTTTAGACTTGGAAAAATGTGGGTTGCCTCATGAAAAGACAGTTACAAAAATTTTGAAAGAAGGGGCAGACTTAGTTACTTTTTCCTGCGACAAATTGCTTGGCGGGCCACAGGCAGGAATAATCGCGGGCCGTTACGACCTTGTGCAACAGGTAAAAGAAAATCATATGAGGAGAGCATTGCGGTGTGACAAGATGACTTTAGCTGCCTTACAAGCAGTGCTTCGTGTCTATCTTGACCCAGATAAAGCTTGGTCTGAGATACCAACGCTTACGCAACTTGCTAGGAGTGTTGAGGAGCTAACCGAAATTGCAGAACGTGTAAGCAATATGATCTCTTTAAATATAAAGAATGTTAAAGTGTCTATTATTGATGATACTTCAATGGCAGGAAGTGGTGCTTTGCCAGAGATAGATATTCCGTCCGTGAGTGTGGCTATATCACACGGGGAAAAATCACCTAACGAACTCGCTAAATGGTTTAGAGGTGGTAACCCTGCAATTATAGGCAGGGTGGAGAATGACCTGTTCCGCCTTAATATTAGAAGCCTTGTTATTCCAGACGGCGAAGAAGCCTTGGCTGATGCAATTCATAAACTTGTTAACAACTAATAAAGCCAGAAAATAGCCACACCGTATAATGTTGCTAGTGCGCAAAATTGAATGTAATTTCCTTGCTTACTTTTGATTTATTGGCGTGTTTTAATTGGGCCAGCCTTGCTATACACCACCAAAAAACTTCCTTGCTTTTAATACCAATAATGCCATTCCCATGGTGAAATATTGTTTAAAGCGTCTAAAACTGTTAATCCTACCATGGATGAACACTTTTTTTAGTTTACTCCACAAGCTTACTTTCAGCGCACTTTGTGCAAACCTAAATATGATTGTTGAAATCTGAAACCAAGAAAGCTTGTCTAAGTAAAGAGGTACTCTTCCTTGAGCTTCTGGTAGTTCAAGAATACGTTGGTCGTCCTCCGATGTCCATGTGAAGTCGCTCGGAATATTGCCGTCTTCAATCGCTTTATTCCAAAGCTCTGTGGCAGGGTATAGATGCATTATAGCCATGCCACACAGAGCTCTTTCTTTTAGCGATTCTGCATACTCTAACGTTTCTAGTGCCTCCGACCATGTTTCTGTAGGATGACTAAAAATGAAAAATGGGTTGGCTATTATGTTTGCATCTTGACACCAGTCGATAACATTCTCAGCGTGTTGTAAAGAAGCCTTCTTATGAATGATATCACGGCATATTCTTTCATTTGCCGACTCGATTCCAAACCCAATATGGAACAGTCCAGCATCTACCATTTTGTCAAATAGCCGACGTTCCATAATATCCACTCTAATTTCGCAGAACCAATTGACATCTAATTTTCTCTCTATCATTAAATCGAGAATTTTATCAAGCCGCTTTGGGTTATAGTTTAGTGTGTCATCAAAAAACCAGATAACTTTTGTACCATACTGATCTATCAAGACTTCGATTTCATTAATAACTCTTTCGGGTGAAAAGCCTCTTACGTTCCTTCCCCAGTTCCCTGGGGTTGCGCAAAAGTTACAATCAAATGGGCAGCCCCGGCTGGTCATTACATTACCTGCTGGCAGTAAACCTTTGCCAGGTACTTCGATGTTAAAATTATATAGACTCATATCTTCAAGGTGGCGGGCAGGATCAGGCAAGGAATTGAGATCGGGTATCTTGGCTCTAGGTGGATTAGAGATGATCCGTCCGTTTTTGCGATAAATTAGTCCCTTAACTTTGGCTAGATCTTTGTCTAAACCGCCTGCTTCTAGAGCCTTGGCAAGTTCAACAATGGTTTCTTCACCCTCACCAGATACCACTGCATCAATCTCTGGAATATGACTTAGAGTGTCCTGAGCTGTGGTGAAACAATGTGGCCCCCCTAAAACTACCATCGTCTGAGGTCTAGCTCGTTTTACTTGTCGGGCTGCTTCAAAAGACTCTAGCCTGTTTTCTGTGGTAACCGTAAAACCAAAGATATCAGGGCTATGGTCTTCTACATGCAGCACGATATCTGATATTTCGAGACGCATAACATGAGATGGTAATATGCTGACTTCGATCCCTTCACGTTCTAGGCATCCAGCCATATAAAGTATGCCAAGGGCTGGCATTGAATTTTCCTTCCAACGTTCAGCAAAATACCCCTGAGGTGGAACGCATAAGATTACCTTAATGGACATATAATTTATAGCCTCATATGATTTACAGTCCCATTTGAATATTGGATAATGCAGTCAATTAAATTGGATGACGTATAGTAATAAGAATAGGCTGACATTCAATCTACCACATTAGTATGGATGTGCGCCACATAGACTAATAACTGGGAAAGATACATGCAAAGCAAAATTAATAGTGCGAAAGATAATAAATCGTCAGCAGCAGGTTATTTTAATGTTGATATAAAAGCAATAAAGCGGGCAATAACCGAAGATGCCCCTGGTGGTGATGTGACATCTATGTCCTTAATACCAAGGGACAAAATTTGTGTGGGTAGGCTTATTAGTAAGCAGGATTTAGTTATTTCTGGCCAAGATGTGTTTAATGCTGTGTTTAAAACACTGGATCCAGAGATAGAAGTAGTTTGGAAATTTGAAGATGGCTTTAATGTTTGCAAGGGATCGGAACTAGCAGTAATTAGAGGTCATGCCCGAAGTGTTCTGCTAGGAGAGAGAGTGGCATTAAACTATATTCAGCACATGTGTGCTGTTGCAACGTTGACTTCAGAATATGTAAAAGCGGTTTCAGGCACCAGCACCAAAATCCTTGATACTAGAAAAACAATACCTGGGTTCAGAGCTTTGGATAAATATGCGGTTCGCTGTGGAGGGGGTGTTAATCACAGGGATAACTTGAGTGAAATGGTTTTAATTAAGGAAAACCACATATCTTTAGCAGGGGGAGTGTCCAAGGCTATAAATAAAGTGCGGAATAGCCTGAAGCGTACAATTCCCTTAATCGTTGAAGTGAGTACAATCTATGATATTAAAGAGGCTTGCTCTGAGTATCCAGATAGACTGTTGTTAGATAATATGACCCCAAGCCAGATCAAGCGAGCGATGACGATAATTCCAGAAGAGGTTAAAACGGAGGCTTCAGGAGGGATTACTTTGAAAAACGTTTTATCTTATGCAAAAACAGGAGTGAACTTTATTTCTGTGGGGGCACTTACCCATTCTGCAAAAGCAGCAGATTTGTCTTTCCTTATTGAAAAATATATTAAAGCGCCGGTTAAACGAGAGAAAAAAAGTCTAAAGAAAGCCAAGTCTAAAGATTCTGGTCCTCGAAAGTTTATTACATCCGACGGTTACCTTGTTTTAGTCGGTAGAAATGATAGGGAAAACGATGAGATAACTTTTCGGAAGGCAAACGGTAGAGATTTATGGTTGCATGCCAGTGGCTTCCCAGGCTCGCATGTTGTAGTGAAGTTACCAAGGAATACGGGTCCATCTCGCGAAACAGTAAAAGAGAGCGCCATGCTTGCCCTAAAGTACTCAAAGGCAGCTAAAGATGGCAAAGGTAAAGTGACGTATTGTCACGTAAAAAATGTTAAAAAAACTAAAGGAATGGAAGTTGGGGAAGTGCTAGTCCGTGGTGCAAAGTCGATCTTTGTAACAATAGATAATGATAAGATCAGTACTATGAAGCAGTCTGGATAAAACTAAACTATCTCTGTTGAAATTATAAGATAGGCCATGGTAATAATGGATTGTAATGTATTAAATAAGGTCGTGTGGTTTTTCTAAGCGTGCTGTGGGTTATATAGGTTATGTAAGCATGGGTAAGGCTAATGTTGTTTTTTGACTTAGTTGTTCTTGGCGGGGGTCCTGGTGGATATTCTGCTGCTATTCGAGCTTCCCAAAATGGGTTGGCAGTGGCTCTTATAGATCAAGCAAAGCTTGGCGGAACATGTCTAAACAGTGGATGTGTTCCATCTAAAGCGTGGATTGCAACTGCTGAGACTGTGGACCATGCAAAACTGCTCAATACAGTTGCTGCGGAACCTTTCGAATTTGTCATAGATTTTGAAAAAATGAAACTTCGCCAACGCAGAATTACCACCCAATTTCAGAAATCTTTAGATGTTCTTATGAAAAAAAACAACGTCACCGTTATCATGGGTCGAGGGAAGTTTATATCAGAACGAACGATAACAATTGATGGCGATGAGCCAACTACTATTAGTTTTGGCAGTGCCATAATTGCTACTGGATCACGACCCATGAAACTTTTTGATCTCGGTCCTGAAAAGACCCTTTATAGTTCGTCGATTTTTGATATGGAAAGACTACCAAAATCAATGCTGATATTAGGCGCTGGGCCTATTGGATGTGAGCTTTCAGGTGTAATGGCCCGCCTTGGGGTGGAGATTACCATGATCGAGCTAATGCCGAGAATCTTACCTTTAGAGGATCATGAAATCTCTAGTCAGATGGAGCGGGAGTTTAAAAAACTAAAAGTAAAAATTGTAAAAGATGTGAAGGTAGACTCAGTTATAGAAACATCCATAGGAATAACCGCAATAACCAATGGTGGCCAGAGACTTTCCGCTGAGAAAATTCTGATTTCTGCAGGGCGTGAACCAAACACTGATAATATTGGTTTATCAGAGCTTGGAATAAAATTAGGTTCTAATGGTGAGCTTATGGTAGATGGAGATCTGAGAATAAAAGGGGTAAATAACATTTTTGCAGTTGGTGATGTAGCTGGTCAAAATATGTTGGCATATACCGCATCCCATGAAGGCGTCAGGGTCGCTGACGCAATATGTGGAAAAGTCATTCCAATAGATATGCCTCCTATTCCATCAGTTGTATTTACAATTCCCGAGATAGGGTCCGTAGGAAAGAACGAGGAACAGGCGCCAGATAATGCTAAAGTCGGAAGGTTCTTATTTCGTGGTCTTTCGAGGGCTCATTGTACTGATGAAATTACAGGGTTTGTCAAAGTCATTGCTGATGGCAACACTGACCGTATTATTGGTATGCATATAATTGGTCCACGGGCCACAGAAATGATACACATTGGAACCGTGGCTCTGGCAGCTAAAATAACGGCAACAAACTTTGGTTCCATGTTATTTGCGCATCCAACTTTGGGCGAATGCATTTGGGAGGCAGCCAATGATGTAAATGGACGATCGTTACATAAATAAAATGAGTTATCTTGAAGTTTGCAAAAGTGGAAATGTTGCGAAAGTTCTTCACGCTAGGACTATGACTAACCGATAGTCTAACGTTTGCCCTTGGCAAATCTGCCAGACCACTCGATTCCAGGCGTATTTGGATCTGTGGGAACTTCAAGTTCATAATTAAAAGAACCGGTTACATAATCGTGTATGTATTTAGCTGCATTCTTTGCTTGACCCATGGCGAGAATGACTGTTGAACCACCAGTTATGGCATCACCACCAGCAAACACACCTTTTTTGCTGGTGTGAAAAGTTTTATTATCTACCATGACAATGCCCCATTTGTTGACATGTAACTCAGGAGTTGCATCTACTATTATTGGGTTTACGTTACAACCTAATGAGAACACAATAGTGTCACATTCATCAATAAACTCTTCGCCTGTTGGGATAGGTTTTCTCCTGCCGGATTCATCAGGCTCAGACAGTTCCATAACAGCGCATCTTATGCCCTTCACGAAATTGTTTGTATCACCAATAAACTCAACAGGGTTTGATAGAAATTTAAAATTAATAAATTCCTGCTCGGCATGCTCTAACTCCTCCGTTCTTGCTGGAGCTTCTTCTCGGGATCGGCGGTAATAGCAAGTGACTTCTGCCCCAAGCCTCTTGCCGGTCCTTAACACATCCATTGCAGTGTTTCCAGCTCCAATAACAGCCATTTTTTTTCCTTGAAATAATGGTGTTGTATACTCAGGAAAATGGTTTGCATGCATCAAGTAGATTCTAGTTAGATATTCATTAGCAGAATACACACCATTGAGGTTTTCACCAGAGATGCCAAGCATTTTTGGTAATCCAGCACCAGTCGCAATATAAACCGCATTAAAACCTTCGTTTTCTAAAAGGTCATCTATGGTTAGAATTTTACCAATGATCATATTGTAATAAAACTTAACCCCCATTTCCTCAAGGAGCTTAAGATCCTCATCTATTATGTCCAATGGTAGACGGAACCGAGGAATGCCATAAACCATCACTCCTCCCCCACGGTGGAAGGCCTCGAAAACAATAACCTCATGACCCTTCATGCAAAGTTCGTATGCGGCTGTTAGGCCAGCTGGGCCGGAACCTATAACACCGATTTTTTTGCCAGTTTTCTTAGGTATCTTAGGCATGCGGTTAAGGTTTTCACTGCGTTCGAAATCTGCCACAAATCGTTCTAAATTACCAATGGCAACCGGGTTGCCTTTTTTTCCCACCACGCATACAGCTTCACACTGCTTGTCTTGAGGACAAACGCGACCACAAGCTGCCGGTAAAAAGTTGGCTTCGCGAATTTTCCCAGCGGCACCATTTACATTTCCTTCCTCGACTAATTTTATAAAAGCTGGGATATCTATGGTTACAGGACAACCTTCTATACATAAAGGTTTTTTGCATTGGATACAGCGGATGGCTTCGTCACGAGCCGCTTCCCATGTATATCCTAGTGGTACTTCTTCAAAATGCTTAATCCGCTCTTTGGCATCATGTAAGAGCATCTCGTTTCGCGGTTTTTTTATCCTTTCTTTTGCGGATAAATCTTTTTTATTTGTCAACTTAGCTCACTTTCCTTTTTCTTTAAACGCTTTCATGGCGAGCTGTTCCTTTTCCATAAACATTTTTTGCCGCTTGGTAAGTTCATCAAAGTCTACATGGTGCCCATTGAAATCAGGTCCATGGAAACATGCAAATTTTGTTTCTCCAGCAACACTCACTCTACAGGCTCCGCACATGCCAGTACCGTCAACCATTATGGCGTTTAGAGATACCCAGCATTCTATATCTTTACCTCTAGTCATATTCGAAACAGCCATCATCATTGGCACAGGGCCAATCGCCAACACCATTGCTACAGTTTTATGATCCATGATATTCTGTAACGCATGGGTTACAAACCCTTCTGTACCTGCTGATCCATCATTAGTCGTAACCATTATCTCATCGCAAACTTCCCGCAACTCATCTTCCATTATCAGCAATTCTTTATTTCTGGCACCTAGAACGCCAATAACCTTGTTTCCCGTAGATTTTAAATCACGAGCTGTTGGTATAATAGCCCCGGTTCCATAACCTCCACCTATAAGGACACAGGAACCATTATATTTCTGCACATGAGAGCGTTTACCCAAAGGACCAACAACGTCTTCAAACTTTTCTCCCACATTCTTTTCACAAGCCTCACGCGAAGTTCGACCACAGGCCATTATTATTATTTCAATATAACCTTCGTCGCGATTCCAGCCACAAATGGAAAGTGGAATTCTTTCACTGTGCTTGTTCGGGCGAATTATTATGAATTGACCAGCAAGAATTTTTTTTGCTATCAAAGGTGCAGAGACCTTTAAATGATATGTCCAAGGGCAGAGCTCTTTTTTTGCAAGGATTTTGTAATCCTGCATGTAATCGCCGTAAATACTTTTCGACGAAGTTTTGCAAATGTGTTTGGAGGCTTCAGACTCACCTGCCATATTAACTGATCTCCTCAATCACCGATTTTCTATCTTTCTCGTCTTATATTAACTAAAAAGAGAGTTGCTGATACAACAATACTCCACTATTATTTGACGCAACCAAGGCTTGCAGTTAGTACATAAACTACAACAAATATGAGGAACAATTTTCAGGGACTTGTAAGTAGGAACCGTACTAACTAGTCATAGCTCTATGGCAATCTAAAAGCTAAGCATGTGTTAGTTATACCTCAGTTGACAATTGTGGCACATGAACTAGATAAGTGCAATTGGATATCCTATACCGTGGACTAATTGAATGCCATTTTCTAAGGACTGAGAATGGCTATTAACAGCCGAGTTGACAAGCTTATAAATACTATTATTAGGTTCCGACTACTCTAGGAATCTCCTATTAAATTTACTCTTTTAGCAAAACCTTGGTAGATGCGGATTGGACTTGGCCTTCTCTGACTAAAACGTCAATCCAATGGATGTTTGGATAAGATTTAATCAAGACCTCGCCAATACGGTTAGCTAAATACTTAGACAACGACTCGACTGTTGTTTGCTTTATCGGTAACATCACGCAATTATTCTTAGGAAAGATATACCGGTTGTCTTTGAACTGTATTTCTACTTCACTTTCTGATTCTATTATAGTGAGTCGTGTATCTTTGCTCGCGATTATAATGTAATGGTCTAATGGCCTTACAACACGTGTAACTATTGGCACTAAATCGTTAAAATCAATTATGGCACCATTTTTTGCTGGTATTCCCCCTAGTTCCACTTCCACCTGATAGTTATGACCGTGTAAGCGCTCACATTTACCCATATCGGGGAGAAAATGAGTGGAAGAGAACATATGCTCTCCACGGCATATCTTAGCTTTCTGCAAATTTGTCATGAGTATTACAATAAACCATATCAGGTAGAAATGGGATTACAATTTTAACCCGTTAAATATGATAAATATATACAACTCTATTGCTTGACACAGGGAATTGGTGCCAGCGAGAATGGTTGAGAATAAATTCTTGAATTTCTTTTTGTTTAGAACTATTACGTATGTTTTGGCGAAGTACCATTTATTGAAGCAATAATGTTTAGGAAAAACGTGAATAAAAGTTTTTCAGAAGAGCTCGCCGAATGGAGCGATTATAGCCTGCTCAATTGCATAGGTGTGGATGAATGCATGAAGGTTTGCCCTGTTGCGGACCCATCCCGTTCGATCAATGAGCTAAACGATGCTACATTTGCCGCTACCCTTTTCACCGATGGAGTGTTGAAATTTGCCATAGAATGTGTGCAATGCGGCCGTTGCGACGCCGTGTGTCCCACCCAGGCTGGAAGGTCGGTGATGATGCTAAAGCTGAAGGAAAAAGTGGTCAGCCAAGGTAATTCACCTTTTTCTCACAGAAAATATTTTGTGCTTAAGGGACATGATAAGAACTCTATCCGGCGAGTTGCCTTCAACTTCACGATGAAGGCGAAGTGGAAGATCATGAAGTCGGAAAAACTGAAACACGAAAAGCTGGCTCGTCACATTGATAAGTCCAATTTCAAAAAATCCGAATTTCTGTTCTATTTTGGCTGTTATATTTTCACTAAAGAGATGGCAGCGGCAAGATGTGTGGACCTTGCAGATAGGTTGGGGATGGATTACGAAGTGCTAGGAGGCCTTAAAAGCTGTTGCGGATGGCCGCAACTCCTTGCCGGCAGGACCGGCGAAGCAGAAGATTATCACGGATACCTATCGGAGCTGATCTTAAAATCTTCCCCAAACTATGTTATTACCGGATGCGCCGAGTGCTACATGTCCTTAAACAAAGTGGCGACAAAGTACGATCACTCCTTCCAAGCACTGACAACTCCCCAATGGCTAAACATGTTTTCCGCCAGACTTGGTTTGTCCATAGAGGACGATCCGGTAACGTTTCACGACTCGTGTCACATAAGCCGAAAATCCGGAATGCCCGAACCTGCCAGGAAACTTCTTGGAAAACTCAACCCACTGACTGAAATGAAACGGTCAGGGGCCAGGGACACCTTTTGCTGCGGGTACTGGGGGCTAAAAGCAAACCAGACCAACCTCAAAGAGATACATAACGATCGCCTTAATGAAGCAAAGGGAACCGGAGCAGGCCGAATGGTAGTCGAATGCATCACCTGCGCCGAATCCTTCGCTGAAAGCGCTGAAGGGGCTGGTGTTGAAGTCGTGGACATCGTTGACCTTGTATATGAACGGTCGAGTCTAACATGAGCAGATATGTAATTATAGGCTCTGGAATAGCTGGCGTAACCGCAGCTGAGACAATAAGACGTCTAGACCCAGACGGTACGATCACCATATATAACGGTGAGCCTTTTCCTTTTTATTTTCGTGCCGCAATGGCATTTTACATCAAGGGAATGATCAGCGAGGATGACCTTTATGGCAAACCATCTTACTGGGCGAAGGACCATCGGATTCGTATATTGGGAGAGAAGGCTGTGCAGGTTCATCCCTTCGAACGTGAGGTCGTGGGGCAGAATGGTATTGTGGAGTTATACGATAAGCTGCTAATCGCCACAGGATCGTGGCCATTCGTCTCGCCATGGCCGGGCAAAGATCTTGACGGAGTAATGACATATCGCTCGCTGATGTGTGCGAGAAAGACCGTTGACTATATAAAGAAATATAAAGTTAAAAGTGCAGCCATAATAGGCGGCGGAATACTGGGTGTCGAGTTTGCCGAGAACTTTCAAAACCTGGGTATCAAAACAACCATCATAGCTATTGAGGAAAGGTTGATGGAGCTTCTTTTCGACAAGGAAGCCTCATCGCTAATTGAAGAGCAAATGAGAGCCGATGGAGTTGAATTGAAGCTTGGAGCCGTGACCGAGGGCTTGTCGGGCAAGGATGGACGTGTGGACGGTGTGATTCTGAAGGATGATGTAAAAGTGGATGCCGATCTGGTGGGTGTGGCTATTGGAGTTCTGCCACATGTTGAATTTTTGGAGAACTCCGGTCTTGAGATCGATAGTAGGGGTCTGGTTGTTGATGAAAGGCTTAGGACCAGCGATGAAGCCATATGGGGTGCCGGCGACGTGAGCGTGAGGAAAATTGGAGAAAACTATTTTCCTTGCCGAACTTGGCTGACAGCTGCAGAGCAGGGCAGACAGGCTGGTGTTAACATGACAGGCACCGGTGAGCCATTCGTTGAAAAGGTATTTTTTAATGCAAGCCACGTATATAAATCGCTTTATGCAGTGATCGGGAGTTTCAAGGCGCCCGAAGAGCCACCATTTGAACACGTAAAACTTAACACCCCAGAGGGTGAATATGCAAAACTGATTTTGGAAAATGGAAAACTGGTTGGGGCAATGTTTGTCGGCGGTGTCGCTCCGGTATGGGATGTTTTTAATGCCATAGCGGAGGGTAGGGACGTTGATATTGACAAAGTGTCAGGGTGGAGAGGCCACAGATTGTCACGAGCCCTGAATGGAGCACCTCCCACCCTGTTCTGATCTAGGAATTTAAAACAGGAGCCTTCATGAAAACGCACAAACTTATCATTGGAGACAAAAGAGTTTCTACCAAGGAATTTACAACGGTCATTTATCCTTATAATGGAAAACCTGTGGCCAACGTCTGCATGGCAGGGCCTAAGGAACTGGATCTGGCTATTAAATCTTCCCAAGAGGCATTTAAGATTACCAGAAACTTTGCTGGGCACGATGTATCTTCTCTGCTAAGGCGAGCAATACACGGAATTATACAAAAACGAAAACTCTTGGTGGATACCATCGTCGCAGAGGCAGGTAAACCAGTGGCTTTCGCCGAACAGGAAGTCGATAGGACCATATCTACGTTTAGGGTGGCTGCCGAGGAGGCCACCAGGCGAATGGGAGGGGAGTATCTCCCTTTAGATATAGATGCCAGAGCGGCTGATCGGTTTGCTGTAACCAAAAGGTTTCCTGTAGGAGTAGTTGGCGGGATATCACCGTTCAACTTCCCCCTAAACCTCGTGGCTCATAAGGTGGCCCCTGTCATAGCCTCTAGAAATACCATGGTGCTTAAACCAGCCACGAAAACGCCTATAACCGCTCTTTTGCTCGGAGAAATATTACTGGAGGCGGGTATGACCCCAGGCCAAATTAACGTTGTGCCATGCCACTCATCGGTAGGAGAGGCTCTTGCCACCGACGACAGGATAAAGAAACTTACTTTTACTGGAAGTCCAAAGGTTGGCTGGAGACTGAAAGCTATAGCTGGAATGAAACGGTTGACCCTGGAGCTTGGCGGAAACGCAGCAGCTGTTGTTATGGCGGACGCAAACCTTAAATGGGCGGTACCACGGATTGTTGCAGGCTCGTTTGCCTATTCAGGGCAAACATGTATTAGTGTGCAAAGGATACTTATACAAAAACGTATTTATGACAAAACTGTTCGCGCTCTTGTAGCTGAGATAAAAAAAAATGTCAAAGTGGGAGATCCGCGAAGATCTGATGTTATGGTTGGCCCCATGATTAATATAAGCTCGTTAGAGCAGACGCAAGATTGGGTGCAACAGGCAGTAGAAGGCGGAGCCAAGGTTTTAATTGGAGGTAACAGGAAAAGGCGATGTTTTAGTCCTACACTTTTATCCAATGTAAAGAATAGCATGAATGTTGTATGCAAAGAAGTTTTTGCCCCTGTATCTACTGTGCAGAGTTTTTCAACATTTGATCAAGCCATGAACATGGTAAACAACTCAGATTTTGGATTGCAGATGGGAATCTTTACTAATAGCCATGAATATGCTTGGCGGGCTTTCGATATGGCAGATGTGGGTGGTGTGGTTATAAATGATTTCCCAACGTTCAGAGTTGATAACATGCCTTATGGTGGAGTAAAGATGTCTGGTTTGGGGAGGGAAGGTGTGAAATATGCGATGGATGAGATGACAGAAATTAAAGTTATGGTAATGAAGAAATAAGCGTATTAACATTCCATGCTATCTGAAAGCGTAGAGTAAAGTTGTATTCTGGCAATCTTCACCCCTTTGTTAATGACAGCTAATCTTTTTTACCTTCAACCATAAGTTAAGCCAACCTTGCCTTGAATTGATCATTGAGATATCATCTTTTACCTTATCTTGATACATCAATTAATCATCTGGATAAAACTTACATGGTGGACCACAACAATAGCTCAAGAATTGAAAGCTCACGAATTACTAAAGGAGTTTCAGTTGATACCCTTATCGAGAAGTATTTTTCTGCATTTAATGCAGCGAGACTGGCTGAGGCGTGCCGTTTGCTAGAGAAGAAAGTGCTAAAAAAAGACGTAGTACTTGGCCTATCCCTATCAGGAGCACTTACCCCGGCCGGACTTGGTTCATCATCTCTTGTTAGTTGGATCGAAAATGGGTGGGTAGATTATATTGTTTCGACAGGGGCTAACCTTTACCACGATATCCATTTTGGCTTGGGCCTTCCTTTATATAAAACCACCCCTTTTGTTGATGACGTTTACCTAAGAAAAGAAAATATCATTAGAATCTACGATATTATTTTTGATTTTGATGTTCTTGTACGTTCCGACAAATACATCTACAAAGTTTTTGGCGAACCAGAGTTTGATGGTAAAATGGGAACCGCTGAATTGCATCATAAACTGGGCAAATATGTTGATGCTACAGAACGTGAACTAGGTTGTGAAGGTAAAACCATTCTGGGTGCCGCCTTCCGACAAGGAGTACCATGTTTTTGTCCTTCGCCGGGAGATTCTACTATTGGACTGAACATCGCAGCGCTCTCATTCACAAAAAGCTACCCAGAAATTGACACAGTGCTAGATGTGAACCAATCTACAGCAATTGCTTATGAGGCAAAAACAAATGGCAAAAGCGCAGTTTTGATTTTTGGAGGTGGAAGTCCTAAAAACTTTTTGCTACAAACTATACCGCAACTAGCGGAGATTCTAGAAATCCCAGTTAATGGTCACGACTATTTTATCCAAATAACAGATGCACGTCCTGATACTGGTGGGCTTTCTGGCGCAACCCCACACGAGGCCGTTACTTGGGGCAAGGTTGACCCCGAAATGATCCCCGATTCGGTGGTGTGTTATAGCGATACTTCCATTGCCATTCCACTGATTACTGCATATTTACTAAATAGAGTAATGCCTAAAGAGCCTACTAAGCTTTATGACAGGCTTACTGATCTTAACAAGAAATTGAAAAACAAATACATTGCAGAAAAATAGGTTTGTAAGAAAATATGTAATTCTTAGTATAGCCATCATCTTTCTAACAGGTGCTGGGTGTCAGGATCACCACTTTGTGCCTTTTGCTGAAATGGGATCATTCAGCATTATCGAAGGGACCATTTATATTGAGAGTGGCACAGCGAATGATTATGAGACTTGGTCGCTTTATGTCTTTGTGCGTTCAGAAGGCGCAAAAACATTTCTGGCTGCTATTAAGCGCAAAGGGGTTTCATTTCCGTATCATTACACGATTAGAGAAAGCGATGTGATAATGGGGGAAGTGGCAAAAAATAAACAATATGTTGTTGATTCTGTATTGGATGTAGATGGAGATATAAATACTAGGGGGCCAAAAGATCTTATGGGCAGAGCAAAAGGATTATTTAGTATCGGTGCAACAAATGTAAACCTCACTTTGAGGAAGCATTTTGGATAACCTTTTCCTTATGGCCCAACTGGGGCCAAGCAGATGTCATTAAAAGCTTAGTTTTCAATAGGTTATAATGGTTTATTGATTATTGTTAATGATGTTCAATATTGGTTAAGTTAGCCAATTTATTGCAACTATAGAGTGTTGCTAATTCCTCTTATAATAAAACATACCCACAACTCTTTATTAGACTCTTTTCTCTGCTATACTCACAAAGTGAAATTAATGAACCTTGCTATGCTAAAATCGAAAATGTAAATGACGCTATAATAGATCGCTACTAGCTTGAGGTGCATCGGTTATTTATATTATGAGTGCGACTGTTCTTTTATTGCTATAATTTTTTAGGTATTTAATTCTGCTTAATGTTAAAGAAGCATAACCAACTGTTTCTGACAGTGATGTTGATAGTTGATGTTGGAGTTGTCTCTTTAAGCTGGATAATGGCGTATCATATACGCTTTACCTTTGAAATAATTCCTGTTTATTCCGGGACACCAACGATTGACCACTACATTAACTTTTTGCCTATAGTTGTGCTCATTTGGCTGTTTAGCCTTAGGTTTAGTGACTTATATTCACCAATGAGATCTAATTCACGATTCAACGAGTATTTCAAGATACTCAAAGCTGCCACGATTGCCGCAGTGCTTACTATGGCAGCAGCGTTCTTTTATAGAGAGTTTTCAATGTCCCGCATGGTAATGGGAATATTTTGGGGGGCTTCTGCTATATTTATCATGGTCTCCCACTCGATCGTACGTTTCATTCTTCGAGAGATTAGAAAAATGGGATATAACCTTCGTTTTGTGCTCATCGTTGGCTCAGGCAAATTAGCGCAGACTTTAGCAGAGACCTTTTCGCGACATCCCGAATCTGGTATGAAGGTTGTTGGAATGCTTGCCGACCATAAAGCAGATGTGGGCAAGAATTTTTCAGGGTATGAGGTGATTGGTACTGTGGAAGAGATTAAAAGAATTATTGATCGAATTAACATAGATCAGATTTTTATTGCTTTGCCACACCAAGCCTATGAACGACTAGAAAAAACACTAATGGCATTGGAAAATGAAACAGTTGATATTAGACTAGCCCCAGATATAATGAATTTTATACAACTAAATGCCAGCGTCGAAGACTTTGATGGGGTACCCATAGTTTCACTGTCCGAAAGTCCTATATATGGCTGGAACGTAGTTATAAAACGCGTTTTTGATGTAACTTTCTCTCTCTTGTTCATTGCTGTCTCTTCTCCATTGATGGCACTAATAGCCTTGATAATTAAGCTAGAATCGCCGGGGTCAGTGTTTTACCATCAGGAGAGAATGAGCCTTGGAGGGGAACCGTTCTTTATTTACAAGTTTCGCTCTATGGTGTTGGAAGCTGAGAAAGATACAGGTGCCATCTGGGCGAGAGAAAATGACAACCGCCGAACAAAATTTGGCGAATTATTGCGTGCCACCAGTTTGGATGAGCTGCCTCAACTGTTTAATGTACTTAAGGGTGATATGAGCCTTGTTGGGCCGAGACCAGAGCGCCCTGTTTTCGTGGATAGCTTCAGGAAAAGTATTCCCATGTATATGTTGCGGCATAAGGTCAAGGCTGGAATAACTGGATGGGCACAGGTAAATGGGTGGAGAGGAAACACATCTCTTGAAAAAAGAGTAGAGTTTGATCTTTATTATATAGAGAACTGGTCAATCCTGTTTGATCTTAAAATATTATGGCTTACAATATGGAGGGGTTTTGTCAACAAACACGCCTATTAACAGCTGCCGAGACTTGAAACAGACTCGATTCTATCCCACTAAAATCAAGTTGATCGCAATAAGGGGTCTAAATGATTAATGGACACGGTGTTCTTGTAGTGATACCAGCCAGGTATGCTTCTAGTAGACTTGAAGGTAAGCCACTAAAGTCTATTGGTCCCAAAACTATGATAGAACATGTGTACCGGCAAGCGGAGAAGATGAGCACAGCTGATAGGGTTCTTGTTGCCACTGACGATAAAAGGATTGAAGAAGAGGTCAGGAGATTCGGCGGTGAAGCTTTGATGACATCAATGAATCATAAATCTGGAACTGACCGCGTCGCAGAAGTTGCTGCTCGTTCATCTGAAGGGATAATTGTAAATATCCAAGGAGATGAACCATTTATTGACTCGGGAGCAGTAGACAGCGCTGTGACCGCATTATCTGACGCCAGCAGTGTGCAGGTAGCAACACTATGCGTGCCCATTTCCGCGGATCAAGCTCTCAACCCAGATGTTACTTGCGTGGTTCGTGATCTCGATGGTGTTGCTTTATATTTTTCCAAACTACCAATTCCTAACGATCGTGATGGTGATAGACCAGGTAGGCCACTATATAAACATTTGGGAATTTATGTTTTTTGGCGAGATTTTTTGTTGAAATACGCTACTTTGGTTCCTACACCGCTTGAAGAGGCAGAAAAACTTGAGCAATTAAGAATACTTGAGCATGGAGAAAAGATTATTGTGGTCGAGACAGAAAATGATTCCATCGGTGTTGATTCTCCTGAAGATCTTGAGCGAGCTAATGAACTATACAAAGAGATAATGAATGTCTAAGTACATGTTTATAACAGGTGGTGTTTTGTCTTCTCTAGGCAAGGGAATTACTGCTGCATCGATGGGAACGCTGCTCGAAGCAAGAGGGTACAAAGTAACCATGATGAAGTTGGATCCATACATAAATGTCGACCCAGGTACAATGAGCCCATTCCAACATGGAGAAGTGTTTGTCACAGATGATGGAGCTGAAACAGACCTTGACCTAGGACATTATGAGCGTTTTATTTCTACAAAAATGGGGAAATTAAACAATGTCACAACTGGCTGGATTTATAACAGTGTTATTACCAAAGAGCGTAAAGGTGAATACTTAGGAGCAACAGTCCAGGTGATTCCTCACATTACAGATGAGATTAAAGCTAGAATCCAGGCTGTTGGTGTTGGCTATGACATCGCTATCTGCGAAATAGGCGGAACTGTTGGTGACATCGAGTCACTTCCATTCCTTGAGGCGATAAGACAATTTCGTAGTGATGTGGGAAAAGAAAATTCCGTTTTTATACATGTAACGCTAATCCCATACGTTGAAGCAACTAATGAGCTTAAAACCAAACCCACGCAACATTCTGTCAGGAAATTACTAGAAGTGGGAATACAGGCAGACGCACTTGTCTGTCGTTCAAAATCGACGATTGGTGAAAATGTAAAAAAGAAAATCGCTCTATTTACAAATATCCCAACAAAAAACGTTGTATCGGCAATTGATGTGAAGTCGATTTACGAGGTGCCACTTCACTTGAGTGACGAAGGACTAGATAATGTCGTTCTAGACCTACTAAAACTTGACAAGAAAAAAAGCAACCTTACTCGGTGGAAAAAAATAGTTGATAAGCTAAAGCAGCCAAACCCAAAAGTGAACATAGCCATCATTGGTAAGTACGTACAGCTGACAGAGTCTTACAAAAGCTTGGCTGAGGCAATGGTGCATGGTGGTATGGTAAACAACGTGGGAATACAATTTGACTGGTTAAGCTCAGAGGCTCTTACGGAAGAAAATGCTGAACAAAAGTTACAATGTGCTGACGGAATTCTAGCGCCGGGCGGATTTGGCGAACGGGGGATAGAAGGAAAAATATTGGCTGTTAAATTAGCGAGGGAAAAAAAGATTCCCTATTTTGGTATTTGTCTTGGAATGCAATGCGCAGTCATAGAATATGCCCGCAATATGTGTGCGATAAAAGGTGCAAACAGCACTGAATTTGCGCCCGGTTGTTCAGATCCTGTTATTGACTTAATGCCAGAACAGCTGGAGAAAAAAGAAATGGGAGCAACCATGCGTCTTGGGTCTTACCCATGTCAAATACGATCAGGAACTAAGGCACTAGAGGCTTACGGTGAACAAGTCATACACGAACGCCACCGCCACAGGTATGAGTTTAATAATAACTATCGCATGAGACTAGAGGAAGCTGGATTGATTTTCTCCGGCTTATCACCAGACGGACGACTTGTAGAGATTGTGGAAATAGCAGATCATCCATGGTTTTTAGCAGGACAGTTCCACCCTGAGTTTAAATCGTCCCCTAGAGCCCCACACAAGTTGTTTACTGCTTTTATAAAGGCAGCAAAACAATACAACAGTAACCATGCATGACAAGGCTGAGAATTGGTTGATTATGGTTGTAGCATGCATGTTTAAAATGAAAAAGGCCGGACAATGGAAATAAATCTTGTCAACCGTTCAATTAAATTAGCCCAAGATGCACCTTTAGTTTTTATTGGTGGTCCATGCATGATAGAAAGTCGCATTCAAGCCATTGAAGCGGCAAAAAAAATAATGGAAATAACCAATAAGCTAGGGATGGAGTTTATATATAAATCATCATACGACAAAGCCAACAGGTCTTCTGTCAATTCTTCGCGTGGTGTTGGGATAGATGCTGGACTCGATATACTTGCAGAGGTGAGAGACACATTTAATATACCTGTTCTAACAGATGTTCATTCGCCAGAAAGCGCGATTAAAGCAGGTGCAATTGTTGATGTTTTGCAAATCCCAGCTTTATTATGCCGACAAACGGATTTGTTAATAGCGGCTGGGGAGAGCGGTAAAGCGGTTAATGTAAAAAAAGGACAATTCATGGCACCATGGGACATGGCCAATGTGGTTGAAAAGATTCTGAGCACTGGTAACAATAAAGTGAGCCTTACAGAGAGAGGAACTAGCTTCGGATATAACAACCTAATAGTGGATATGACTTCTCTCGTAGAAATGGCACAATTTGATGTTCCAGTAATCTTTGATGCCGGGCATTCAGTCCAACGTCCTGGTAGCCTTGGGAATCAAAGTGGTGGCGATAGAGATTTAATACCATCACTATCTCGTGCAGCGGTTGCGGTTGGGATATCTGCCTTATTTCTTGAAACCCACCTAGAACCTGATAAAGCACCTTGTGATGGTCCAAACATGTGGCCTATAAAGGAACTTCTTCCATTGCTGGGATCGGTGAAGGAAATTGATAAATACGCCAAAAGGAGCTTTGGTTCACAGTAGGGCCTCAAGAAAAATATGAAGATAGTTAACAAAGAGATAAGGAAGCATGTTAGACAGTTCCAAGCAAGCTATTCTGCTAGTAGATGATGACGAGGTGCAGTTGGCTTGGTCAAAAAAGATACTAGTTCATCACGGATATAAAGTCGATATTGCAAGGTCTGCTGAAAAAGGTTTGGAATTAATCTCAAAGCAGCCTTATGATTTAATTGTATCCGACCTTATGATGCCTGGAATGTCCGGCATTGACTTTGTTCGTGAAATAGGCAGTTTTGAAAAAGATTATAAGGTAGTATTAATGACGGGTCATGCTGACGTAGACACGTTTATTGAATCGGTGTATGGATTGGGTGCTCTTGAGTATATTGTTAAACCAATTGATGGAAAAGATTTTATAGAAATTGTGTGTAAATTAACCTCCAATGATTTTGGAAATGGATAAGAAAGTAATTAATTATTAAATTGACCTTCGTTTACAATATTAGCTAACTGTTTATTTCTAAGTCTGCTTTTTCGATGGTTTTTGCCATAGCAGTGCGGTGTTTTTTCAACTTCTTTCTGTAATCCTTGTTGGTTATAGCCAATATACGTACAGCCAGCAAAGATGCATTTTTGCCGCCAGCTTTTCCTAGCGATACAGTAGCCACTGGAACACCAGCGGGCATATTTACAGTAGAATAAAGTGCATCTATACCATTTAGTGGACCACTCACAAGAGGTATGCCTATAACTGGTAATAGCGTTTCCGCTGCAGCTACCCCGGCTAAGTGGGCCGACATGCCAGCTCCAGCAATGACAACTGATGCATGTTTTTTCTCTGCCATCTTAATAAGAGACTTAACCTTTTCAGGGGTCCTATGCGCTGAAGCAATATGAATCTCATAGGAGACGTCAAATGATGTAAGAGTTTTTATTATTTCATCTCCAGTTTCCATATCTGATTTACTGCCAAGTATAACTAAAACTTCCATTTATTCTATTAACCTCCTAAAGGTGTGATTTTTCCAGGGTTGAGTATGTTGTTTGGATCAAATAATCTTTTAATTTTTTTTGTAATTAAAACCCCTAATTCACCAATTTCAGATTCTATATAATTAGACTTACTAATGCCAATGCCATGTTCGCCTGACAATGTTCCGCCCAGTGAAAGACAAATAGAAAATACATCATTGATAGCTTCTTTTGCAGTTTCATACCTAGCTGGAATTGACTTGTCTGTCATAATATTTACATGGATGTTTCCATCGCCTGCATGACCAAAGTTTACAATAGGTTGGCCTATTCGATCTGACAGAGCTGAAAGCCTGTCGATCAGTTCAGGTATTTTAGAGCGGGGTACCGTGATGTCTTCATTTATCTTAGTCGGACTAATACTTTTTATTGCCTGTGAAAGTGAGCGTCTTATTTCCCACAACATGGCCCGTTCTTTTTCGTCTTTTGCTACACGGACTTGAGATAGCTCATATCCTTCACATAGTCTTTTAATTTCATTGATTTCATTGTTTGCAGCTTCTGTGGATCCGTCGGTCTCAATCAAAAGTAGTGCACCAGCGTCAATAGGCAGTCCAGTACGTAAAAGTTTTTCCACAGCCATTATGCAATTGTGATCCATGAATTCTAGGGTACTTGGAATAATTCGGTTTTTAATAATTTGGGACGCTATGTAGACTGCTTCTCTAGCAGTTTTAAATACAATAAGAATAGTTCTAGTAGACTCAGGTAACGGTAACAACCTCAAGCGTATTTTTGTCACAATCCCCAATGTGCCCTCTGAACCAACTAAAAGCCGAGTTAAGTCATACCCGACAACACTTTTTACCGTTTCGGCACCAACATTCATAATCTCACCAGTAGGTAAAACTATTTCTAGGCCCAGCACATAATCGCGAGTAACACCGTACTTAACTGCTCGAGGACCTCCAGATCCCATCGCAACATTACCACCCAGAGTGCATGAGTTTAGTGAGGCCGGGTCAGGTGGGTAGAAAAACCCAAGTCGCTCCACTTCTTCTTGAAACCGGCCAAGTACTAGTCCTGGTTCTACAAGAGCAGTCAAGTTGTCATGGTCTATGTGTAAAAGTTTGTTCATTCTGGTCATTACTAGCTGCACCCCACCAAACAGTGGTATTGATGCCCCCACAAAACCTGTGCCTGCCCCACGGGCAGTCACAGGAAAATCATGTATGTTAGCGATTTCTAAAGTTTGGCTTACCTGCTCAGGGGTTGTCGGAAATACAACGAGATCTATCGTGCCGTCTTCCCCGGTAGCATCAAATCCATATGCCATCAAATCTTCGGGCTGGTCGGAAATATCACCGGGAGAGTAAATTTCTTTTAGTCTACGAATTGCTTCTTTATTTAACATGCTATTAATTCTATCACGTGACAGGCAATAGATTGCCATAAGCTTCTTTAGTTTGCTGGCGTGACATTGCGACAGTATAATACGACTCTTTTACCGTGATAGAGAAAGGACTTCTTTTATAAATATTCAACTGAGTAATTTGAAAATCTACTTGGCTGTCACAGCTGCACTAGTATCGGCTTTTGGGCTACGCCTAATGTTTCTAAACCGCTACAACGCAGTGGCTAACCTTGACGAAGCCAACATTGGTGTAATGGCCATTGATATTCTCCGTGGCAAGATTCCAATCTTTATGTATGGCCACAACTACTTTGGCCCTTTAGAGGCTTTTTTTGAGGCGGCCGGGCTACTATTTTTAGACCCTAGTCCAGCGTTATTGCGTTTGATAATAATAGTTATATCTTTGTTGACTATTGTAGCTTTGTGGTTAGGATCGAGACTGCTATTAAATAACGTTGGCGTATTAACAGCTATAACCTGGTATTCACTTCCTCCAGTTATTCTTACCATATGGACCATTTTGCCAAATGGCGCCCATATTTCTGGAATGCTTACCGGGGCCGTTTTATTTTATCTCTTAGCTCGACTGATAGTTGACGAAGTTCACACAAAAAGATTTTATTTATTCACCGGTTTGGTTATCGGTTTTTCACTATGGAATCACCCAGGCAACTTGTTGCACGTTGTTGCGGCATTATTTGTTGTGTTGATGGCCCGCCCAAAAGCTCTGTTAGGATTGCTCATACCTATCTCTGTTGTAGGGATTATTATAGGAGGGTTTCCCTTCTGGTGGTATACGGTAAAATCAAACTTGTCCACTTTAGAGTTTGGTCAGAACATCGGAATGGGTCGCTCTGCAGTAGAACTTGCTTGGGACATGTGGACAACAATAAAAACAGCTCCACTCTTTCTAGGCTTTGACCTTGCAGCAGAGCCGATATCTACAATACTTACACTCATAATGGTAGTGCTGTTGCTTTATTCAATATGGCTTACCATTCTTGGTGTGATTAAACATGAACGCGGTTCATATGCGTCACTCTTTGGATGGTTGTTAATTGTTGAATCAATAGTGGCCTATACGTTGATTGATGGGAGTAGACATGGTTGGGTGCAATTTCGCTATTTCTTACCTACTATTTTTTCTTTGGCATTAGTACTGGGGTATACCTTTCAGCATATCTATGCGATACGTAAAGAACTGGCAATAGGAATTTTTGGTGTGATAGTGATAGCCAATACTATAATTACCATCCATTCGTACAATAGCCACTCTTATGATGTTTACAAAATGGACACAAGGCTGGATGACAGGTTCTTCTTGCACCATGAGCTGCTTCCTGTGTTCAATAAATTGGGAATTACCCACTCGTTTGTTAGGTTTCACGACGATGCTCCAATTATTTACTTAACTGGTGGGAAGGTTATTGCTAGTGCATACTCAGATTCTAGGTTATGGGAATACTCACTTAAAACATTAGCGGCAGATCATCCTTCTTTCACAGTGGAAAAGCATTTAACACGGTTTTTTAACAATGCCTTAAAAAGTATTGGGGCTAGGTTTAAAATTACGACACTCAACCATTACGATATATATCATGATATAACCTCAGGAATAGGTGGTTTTACACCTTTAGATAAAAGCCGTATTTCAGCAACAGCATCCCCTAGCGAAGTGAATATAGGTTCAGCGTTTGATGGGGATTTTGACACTCTTTGGAACTCGCAAAGGCCACAGGATGGCAATGAATGGATATTAATTGATTTAGGAGATAGCCGTAACATTTCGCGCATTGATATTGTACCCACTAGCGTAACTGACATGCCTGCGCAAACAGTTATTGAAACATCGACAACCGGAAAACGGTGGGAAAAAGTGGTAGACAGTTCAAGCCTAGGTTCTTTTTATTGGAGTGGTCCCCATCCTGTATTTCAAGGGTGGGATGGATTCCATCAATACATTTTTGCACCAAGGAAGGCAAGATATATAAAGATACTCCAGAAAGCTAAAACTCGCTGGCATTGGCATGTTCGAGAGATAGAAATTTATACTTCCCGAGGTAACATACAATATCCTAAGGTTGACTGGGATAGAGTAATGGAGATATTAAGAGAACATGGAATAAAAAGAGTGTTGTCAGATTATTACTTCAGCTCAAATGTTATTCTTAGAAGCAATAACCAGATTTGGGCCAACACTAGAAAAAACACCCTGAACCCCGATGAACGATCTGTAACTGAGTTTGATAAAACCTTGGTGAGCTCAATTGCTGTTCATAAAGACAATGATGCTAATATGGTTAGGTTTCTAAAGGATCAGGGCCTGGCTTTCAAGAAAGAAGATTTGGATGCATACGTCCTTTATTTTAACATTAAAGATAATACAGACAATGTAGTGACAATTTTTGGTTCGGAATGTAGGGAAATCGGCAATTCAACTATCGAATGTGACCTAGGGAAAAGGCTATTATTTGATCGGTTCCGTATTCTTGAAACAAAAAGCACTAATAATGTTAATGGAGTTGTTGGTGTTTTGTATAAGGAAGATGGGGAGTGGAAAGAGACGCGTAAACTCAACAAAATATTTGATAGATTTAAATGGACAGGCTCCTATATTATCGGTATGGAGTTTACGGGTGAATATAAAGTAAGCCCAGTAAAGACTGAAACTATTAGGCTGAAATTATCAAAGCAGTGAAAAGCAATAACGAAATACTTTTGGCATTTGGTGTTTTCCTAGGGTTTATAACCGTAGGACTTATTTATAGTTGGCCTCTAGCCATCTATCTTTTTGAAGGCATACCATTCTCATATTTTCCAGATCCTGCCAACTGGAGTCCAAAAATGTTCCAAGGGGATCACTTGCAAGCTTATTATCACATAAGCATGTTGAAGCCAGCCTTAACTGGTCAAATAGAATGGTTTTCCAATCCTTTTGAATTTGCCACTGATACTTTTGTAAATAAAAGTTCTGACTATTTTCTTCCATTATCACTGGTTTACATTCCATTTTCATATTTTTCAGAACCGCTCGGATATAACATTATGATCCTAGCCTCATTAGGCTTGGGCGGCTTAGCAATGTATTTATGGGCAAAGCTCCGGACGGGATCAACCATAGCTGCTATCATCGCCGGTGCTATATTTAGCTTTGCCCCAATAAGGCTTGTGGAATTATTCGGGGGACATCCAGCTGGTCATGCAGTGTTTCTATTCCCACTAGTTTTATATTTCTTTGATCGGGCAGTTTTAGAGAAAAGTGCCTTTCAAAGTGCCCTTGCAGGGGTTGCCGCTTTTGTTCTTTCCATCCAATACAATTATTTTTCATACTTTCTGTTAATGTTCCTAATGATATACATCCCATGGCGCTTAGTACCTTTATTACATGGTTGTTATACTTCGGCAGCAAGCACCAGACAGGAAATTACTGCTTTAGCTAAAACAGGAGCTCCTTTTGCCCTTGGGCTACTAGGTGTTGTCGGATATATGTTCTGGTTTAAAAGTCAACTTGTAGGCGCAGCTGCCATTTCTGGTGGTAGAACGATGAGTGAAGTGGCATTGTACTCTCCCCAGTTAGAACATTTCTGGAGTCTTGAACATGGGTGGAGTACTTACTTTGGATTTGCACTTTTAGCGGTTCCAATGTCTTTGTTAATGGTAATTAACAAAGACATTGTTGTAGCAAAACGCCGGGACATTATGTTGTTCTTATTAGTTTTTATTACCACTTACACTTTGGCATTTGGCACAACTCTAGATGAAAGTATTCCATTGTACTCTGCATTTTTTAACTACTTCCCTTATTTCAACTATACCAGAGTCCCTTCCAAGATAATGATAATATCAATATCATGTTTGTCTATGCTATGTGCTTATACAGCTGCATGGTCTAAAAGAAAGTGGGTTGCTGCCTTGGTAATTGTGATTGCCATTGTTGCTATTTCTGACTACCACCCAAAACGATATATTGGGATATGTCGTTTAGAGGTTAACAATAGTGTTTACGAAAAAGCTGCCAACGAAGCACAAGGCGGATATCTATTAAACTTGCCCATTTGGCCAGGTGAAAGCAGCTGGTCTTCACTATATAGCTATTACTCTTTAATAAGCAGGACTCCTACCATTAATGGTTACACTCCACTAGTTCCAAAAGAGTACATTGATAAAGTTTTCTGGCCGTTGTTTCCTCTAAACTCGGGTGATCTGGTGCGCTCACATGTTGATAAGTTGCGCGAACTTAATGTTGAGTTGATTGTATTCCATGAGGAAGCCTACCCGCCCAAGGTGTCTGCATATCCTTCATCTTTTGCCCTCGCATCATTGCTGAACTCTCCTTGGTTGGAACTTGTATACAAAGAGGAACCAATGTGGCTTTTTAGACTACTCGAAAAACCGAGCGCGAAAGTAGCCGCTGGTGTCACCTCTCCAATTGGTAACCTATTTGAAACTGAGCATCTTAACCGGATGAATGGTTCAGCAATAGAAGATCCTGATGCACTAAACGGAATTTCTCTTAAAGGAGGTCCATTTCAGAATAAATCTGAGCACATTCTTAATGCTGGTCCATACAGGACATTTCCATCAGGTAAATACAAGGTTTTCTACCGACTTAAGTTCGTTGGCCCTACTGGGATTTCCGGACCCGTAGCAAAAATAGATGTTTCCGCTGATTTTGGGAAGATGATTTTGGCTGAAAGAATAATTTTTAATGATGACTTTAACACCCGTGGTAAATATATGGATTTCAACTTGGAGTTTAACCTGACCCCAGAAAGAGCTTGGCAAGTAGAGTTTAGAACATACTCTTTGGGTGGGGCGGAGATAGCTGTAGATTATATGTACGTTCTTAGAGCAGATCAGTCTGATCCACGAATTGCATATGAGGCGGAAGACCTTTACTACACTGGCAAGATAACCAATGACCATGGTGCTTCAGGAGGCAAGGCCGTTTTATACCATCCAAAGCATGATCCAGCCTCACGAATAATGCCAGAACAAGGAGGGTTCCCGTCATCAATGATGATTCAAGGACCACGCAGGCGGTTTGAAGCCGGAAACTATATGGCAACTATAAGGATGAAAACTTCCAAAGTGGAGATGACAGATATAATAGGGTCTATCGAGGTGATTTCGCTTTCTGAATCGGAGCCTATTGCTCAAAACAGAATTACCATGGCACAGTTGAAAGCGGCAGAAGAGTATTCAAATGTTTCCCTGGCTTTTAAACTTGCGAAGAGAGGGTTTGTCGAAGTCCGGGTTCTGTTCAGCGATAAATCAACTTTGCATGTAGATAGTATAACAATTAATTCAATTTCCAATTATGGGAAGTAACTACTATTTCAGACGATGTACATAGTTATTGGTTGGATATGCTTGGGTTAATCAGGAAGGTAATTGACGATACAATAAAAATCCATATGCCTGCTTGACCTGCATATCCGATCTTTGTGTAATTTTTTTGATGTAAGTTTTCTACGCTCTTTATCAAAACCACGACTAGAGATATCAATATTGGCAGTATATATCGAAAGTCATTAGAGCATGCGGCTGGTATTTTTATGCGAAAGACTATTGCCGCAGCCAAAAGCAGTAGTGCGTTTAGGAAGATTATTCCAAGCTCAGCAAATTTATCCTTGTTCATTGTCAAAATATAATACAGTGAAAACGCAAGAAAAATTAGCAGTAGAGAGCTCATGGTTAAAGCAGTTGCCCTGTTGAGTTTAAGGTTTATCTGGTTTTCGGTAAAAAGTCCGGTCTTCAATAAAAAGTTGAAAAAAAACTGTCTTCCGTAGTCATCATCCCAAGGATCGGTGAAAGGCTTATTAACAAAAGTAGCTATGTCAAAATAAAGAAAATTTCCTATATCATTTCCAACATATATTTCCGGTGGAAGTTGGTGTACGTTTCCAACCAGCCAATTTTCCTTTTTGCCAGCGTACTTTTCAGAAACAGTTCGATACAACCCTATCGATGCACCAATAGATACAATAACGGCCATCACTGCTATTTTTTTAAAGGTGTCTTTTCTGTTAGAACCTACAATCAAGCGAAACAAAATAACAATTCCGATCACACCAAGTAATACTAAGCCATTAGTTTTGATGGCTAGCGTGGCAGATCCTAGTATAGTAGAAATGTAAAGATCTCGTGTTCGCCCCTCTTTGTGCCACTCTACGAGATAGTATAGACCCGCAGCATAAACAGGGTATAACATTGCATCATTGCCAATTCTCACTGAATGCATAACGCCTGCTGGCCAGAAAACAAGCAAGGCAGCGCCCATCATATAAAAATAGCGTGGTCTAATGTAATGCTTCATTAGAAGTGCTGAGTAATAAAGAAATATCATGAATAGGATGATAGATAAGAGTTGAAGTTTTACCCACATGTTGTCTCGCTCTACACCTATAAAACTCATGATGTGGTATACACCAGCTGCCATACTGTAATATAGGGGAGGGTGAAAACACTGCCAACATTCTCCCCTATAAGGCAAATTGTTGTTTATTACAATATGTTCGATGTAGTTGATATGCCCTATTACGTCATGAGTACGTGTATTAAAGTCTGTGTAGCTTAAGTAGACCAAGCGAATAGCCAGACCTAAGGCTAAAATAATTACTACCGGAGCAGTTAGTTTTCGCGCAGAACCATAAATTCCTTTGAAGAAGCGCCAGTGAGGGATTGTTATGATGTAGAGAAAAGCCAGACTGGTAAATATCACAGCCGGTTTTTCAAGGGATGTAATCTTTATCCTAATGCCGATAATATGAAAATCAAATCCACCAAAAGTTAGGAAGCATAAAATCACCGTTGAATAAATAAACAGTACTGCTCCGAAAAACCAGTTTAATGGACGAATATAGTTAGTTGTTAAAAACTCGTTGTGCATATGGGCGTTTTATAATAACTGTAGGTTTGTACGTTAATTAATGAACTTACCAAAGCTGTTTTAAACATTTTTCTCTTCATGGTAATCATTTTCTGCATTTACCGACCAAATATTTTCTTTGCTGGTTATTCCATCACGGATATTTTCAACAGTTTGTATTGCTGCTAACATTGAGTGGTCCATGTTATTGTATCGGTGCATTCCATTTCGACCTATCAGAAACAGGTTGTGAATTGTATTTACGAATTTCCTTATTGTGTCAAATTGATCAAATGTTCCAAAGTAAGCCGGATAAGTTTTTGGTACTCTTATTACTGTGCCGTCTATCACAGCATTCCTTTCAATTACGTCAATTTTCACTAGCTCCTCTACAGCAAACTTAATGTAATTATCATCATCCATACTCCACAGCTCATCGCCCTCATTACAGAAGTATTCCAAACCCAACCACACATTTGTTTTGTCTTTTACTAGGTATGGACTCCAGTTATTAAATATTTGTAGTCGGCCAACTTTGACATCGTCTTCCTGTATATAAATCCAGCTATCAGGCACAATTCCGTTAAGAGTTTTAATTTTTGTGTTATTTTTAATTTTGAGTTCTTTCAATAGTAAACCGACAGTAATAAAGTCACGATACATTAGACCATCCGCTATCTTGCATATGTTTTCTGGTACGGTATCACTCATGGCTTTAATAAGGTCGCGTACGGGCATTGTAGATATCACATAATCACCTTCAAAATATTCTCTTTGCTGGCCGTTTTGTACTTCAATGCCTTTGGCCAGACTGTTTTCCATAGTTATACCGACAACCTTTCTGTCCATGTTTATTTCCCCACCTCTTGATATGATTCGTTCGGCTAATTCCTCCCATAGTTGTCCAGGACCATGCTTAGGATAAAGGAACTGATCAATAAGACTTGTCTCAACATTTTTTTGGGCGATAGACGAATCATGAGTAAATGCACTTTTTATTGCGTGAACAATGGCACTGGCAATAGACAGACCCTTGATTCTCTGGGCACCCCATTCTGGCTTTATCTGGTCACAAGGTACACCCCAAACCTTTTGTGTGTAATTTTTAAAAAAAGTGCTATATAGCTCGCGCCCAAATCTATTAATGAAAAAATCTTCTAAACTCTTTTCTTCTTTTATAGGAAGAATTGATGCCCAAATGTAACTAAAACCAATTTTTACAACTTTTGTTAATCCGAGGTTTCTTAGTGTTGTAGTATTAAGCGATATGGGGTAGTTGAAGAACTTTCGCAAGTAGAGAATACGTGAAAGTCGCTTCCTTATAAGTAAAACTTTATCTTCTATTTCTGGATCAGGTGCATTTTTGCTGGAAGATATGGGAATTTCTCTGCCTAGTTTTTTATCATCACTTGATGGTGAGCCTTGGACAGCTAACAAAGACTGCCAGTAGTCCATTATCCTTTCTGATTTTGAAAAGAACCGGTGCCCACCAATGTCAATTCTATTGCCCTTAAAGTTGACTGTTCTTGATATACCTCCAACCGCTGACGTTGCCTCGAAAACTATGGGCTTTATATTTGTATTATTTAATAATTCATTGGCAGCAGTGAGGCCAGCTGGGCCGGCACCGATAATTAGTGCAGTTTGTTGTGGCACGACTCTTTATCTCAAATAAAATATAACATTGATAGTAGGTTTAAACTTTAAAAACTTGTTCAGATATTGAAAGTAATTAACTGATGTAGGTAGATGACTGTTGTCAGGTCATGAAACATCCAGGGATTTTTCCCACCTCCATGCTGTTTCCAATATGAACTTAAGGCTATCATGTTTTGGAATCCAGTCTAGTTCTTTACGTATTTTTTCCGCACCAGCAATTAGTTTAGGTGGATCGCCTTCTCGGCGCGGAGCTTTTTCCACTGAAAAGTCAACACCAGTCACTTCCCTTGCGATGTTAATGACTTCCCAGACCGAACTACCTCTACCATATCCAACATTGTAAATAGCATTCTTTTTTGATTTTAATAGGTTGTTCATGGCAAGTACATGAGCCTCAGCTAGGTCTGTTACATGAATGTAATCACGTATGCACGTACCATCTGGTGTCTCGTAGTCAGTTCCAAATATTTTTAGAGTGCTAAACTCTCCTTTTGCGGTTTTAAGTGCCCTTGTAATCAAGTGAGTTGCAGCCTTATATTTTTGTCCTATTCTGTTTTCTGGGTCTGCCCCGGCAACATTAAAGTAACGAAGGGCAATATAATCCAGTTTGTTCAGCGCTGCTAATTCAGCCATGATGGTTTCCGAGATAAGCTTTGATGTTCCATAAGGATTAATGGGAGCTAGCGTTGTATCCTCGTGTGCTGGGATTTTATCTGGATTGCCGTATACTGCAGCGGTTGAAGAAAATATCAAGGCACCAGGTCCCTCTTCGGAAATTACCTTTAATAACCCTAAAGTGTTGATGACGTTGTTATAGTAGTAGTTGAATGGCTTTTGCATCGATTCTCCGACTTGTATGCTTGCTGCAAAGTGAATTACAATATCGGGGCGGAAATTTATGACAGTTTTTCTTAGCAAATCAGTGTCTGCCAGCTCACCTACCACAAGTTCCCCATGGGTTATCATATCTCGATGTCCAGTCGATAGATTGTCGTAGACCAAAACATCAGCGCCTCTTTCCCCAAGAGACTTTACTACGTGGGATCCTATGTACCCAGCCCCACCACAAACTAATACTTTGGGATAAGAAGAAGACATGATTTAATATTTGAGCCAGTTCTAGCCAAGGGTTCTTAAGTATCTCGTGATACTAACATATTTTAGTATTATTCGGTGGAACGAACTCTAATTATAAGATTGACTTTACTAATGACTTTTTTAAGTAAAAATGATATTAAACTCAACTTTTTAGCACTATCCAAACGAACCAATAATACCAAATGGCCATTTCAAGATTAACCTGGGTACTTGGCTCTGTTGCCATCTTTTATCTGATCCTTGCCTGTTTTGTATTGATCGCTGGGCAAACTCATGTTGACATGTCATACCATATCTATTTCGCAACACCGTTTTATCCTATGGTGCTAACGATCTCAGCGGTATTGATTTTGGCAGCTCTCCATCTTATGCCGCTTAAAAGGTTATCGCCAAAAGGCTACGTAAAGCTCTACTTTACTATACTCACAATATTGCTCTTGTTTTTGATGACTTCAGTAGGTTTGCTAATTTTCTCACTTGTCGGAGTAGTTGACATCACCCTGCCGATAAGTTTTAACACCGGCAATGTATCAAAGCTGGTCTTTATTATAATTTTAGTGTTAATGGCTATTATAGCGGTTGAAACCTACAAGCATTTTCCAACAATTCAATTTGAAAAAAGCAGCAAATTTTTGTTTAAAGTTCCTATCGCTGTATTGCTGGTTGTTATATTTGGAACAGTGCTTCGAATATGGGGGTTAGGGCACGGTGTCGATCAGCACATGTTTCACCCAGATGCACCAAAGCAAATTATGGCAGTCAAAGAGTATAAAAAAGGCCATTACACTTTTGACATGGATAACTATCTGTTTGGCAAGGGGGCAGACAGATACGTTGCTGGCTATCCATTTTTTTCGATGCACTTGACCAGACTTGGATCTAACATTTATGAAGGGGTAAAAAAGTTTACTGGCTTTGGTGCACTTAAAAAATATAGTTATGATGAGAGCCAGCGTATAGTTATGACTTCGCGATGGCTGAACGTACTGTACTCAATAATTATAATTTTGGTCATATATAGGACAGGGTCAATTTGGGGAGGTGAGCTAGCAGGTTTGTTTGCATCGTTGCTGGCGGCGGTGTCATTTTCACACCTTCAGATGAGCAAATACTTATGCGCTGATATCCCAATGTCAATGTTTGCATCTATAGCAATATACTGTGCCACTCTAAACCTTGAGGTTGAAACTAAAAGAAATTATTTACTATTTGGTTTGTTTGCAGGTCTTGCTGCTGCCAGTAAGTATAATGGTGTGCTAATTTATCTCTACCTTGGGCTTGTGTATTTGATAAACCATAGAACTCCAAATGCCATCAAAAAAAACATTGGAAAGGTAGTTCTTGCTGCTTGTGTTGGCGGTCTTGTTTTTTTTCTGACTAGTGCTAATTTTCTCACTGACCCAGAACGTGCACTTGTTGCTATCCAGAAGTCAATGACTCTATCTGCTAACATGTGGGCTGAAGATGGACTTATCTCTACACGTATAAATGCACTCATTGAAAAATTCTCGTATCATAAATGGGTATTTTTTGGGCTATTTCAACCCTTGCCATTCTGGCTTGTGATCTTGTCGATGATAATGGCTTTGTATTATAAAGGACTCCGTATTCTGGTTCCCATATCCGCACTATTATTAATTTTTGCATTTGGTAAGTGGTCAATGCCTGTTAGTGCAACACATCATTATTTTAATATCTGGCCATTGGCTGTTGTTGTTAGTGCCGTTGGGTTGTCATGTATCATTAAGAAGTTTAGTCGGCCAATTTCCATTGTTCTAACAATTGCCTTAACTTCATATTTGGCATACCAAGGTATTCAGGATTCGTCTGTCTGGTCATTACCGGATCGAAATGTGGAGTCCGTTAACTGGATTCGTAACAATCTCAGTTCTGCAGAAACAGTTATTGATGATATTGGCGTAATGCAAGCTATCCCCACAAGTAGTTATGATGGATCTCCAAATAGCTTATTGGCAGATTTTCACTACGGGTCAGCGGAGCAAGCTATTTCTCTTCATCGAGACGGACACATTTACATGTTCCTTAATAAAGCAAAGAATCTACTGTATCCACCTGTGAATTTTCTTTCACGTGAAAAATCTGGAATAGTGTATGCGGGGTTCGGTGATATGGTAGTGACACGGCGAGCAGTCACAACTGCATGGGAAGGTGTCCCAAAACGGGTCTCGCGGATGATATACTCTAAAGGTGGGCTTGAACAAATCGTGATCTGGGTTTCTAATATCTCAAATGAACAAAATTTAGTTACGCTTAAAGTTGGGCATGACAATTATAGCTTTTCCCTTGGTCCTAAAGACGAGGCACCCCTTGTGGTAGTAAATGATCCAACTCCATCAATCTTTTATCGTGGGAACTTTGTTCCCGTTTTTATGGAGTCAGAAAAGCCGGCAAACTGGGTTTTGGCCATTGAAAAAAGTCACATTGCCGATCTTTATAGATATAAAAAGAAAAATAAAACGGCGTTAAAACTTTATAGGGATTCGAGTGATCTATACGGTTTGTTGAGGGCTTTGCCGCTTGTGGAAGAAAAAGGCATTAGGGAAAAAATAATCGAAACAATCAACGCGATTAACCCTGAAGTGATTTCCCTCGATTTGGATAAACCTGACGCAGATTTGTGGGAAAAAGTTTCTGGTTACAAGGGAAGGATATTTGATAGTCAGCTCTACCGTAATGTCATGCACGAGAAAAGATGGTCTGCTAATGCCAAGCGTACAGGAACATTAAGTGATAGTTCCCCGTACTTTCTTCAAATACCTGCCAATGATGAAATGAGTTTAATCTGGAATTTATCGGTTGGAGGAAAACTTTTTGGGCCTTATGTTTCTCTGCTTATGGGTGATTATGTTTTGGAGGCTGAAATTATTGCTAAACCTAAATTTATTTCGATGCATGTAGATGTTACCTCGCAGTCTGGACGCATTGTAATGGGTGAAAAAACCGTCCAAGCTTCAGATATGCGGAATAGCAACTTCCATAAACTGGCAATACCATTTACGGTTAATAAACCAATGATAGGCATGGTTGAGTTTCGCTTTACAACTGTTACTGGTGGCGACGTTACTTTGAAAAATATAAAGATCAAAGGCGATTATCTAGCCTCAACTCTTCGCTTATTGTCAGAAGCTAGGGGGCAGAAAGAAAGTATAGATTTGGCAGTAAGTGACATGAATTAAATATAATTATTTGTAAGGATGTTAGACGATATTGTGCAAGTCTTACTTTTTGGTTATCATTTACACCCTTTCTCTAGATTATTTTAATTGGTATACGTAGCATGAATAGATGGCTAGGAAGTTTATTTATATTGTTGCTGACGCTTTCTATTATTATGTCATGTGCAGCAAACGAAGTACCGCCAATACCGGATCCTGACACAAACGCACTAGCAGCTGTTTGGCCGGAGGATGGGGGTTACATGGACGAGAATAGAGTAGAAAATCCCTTTTTTGCAATAAGCATTTCTTCCAGCGATACAGACGGTAGTGGGGAATATAGATTCGAGCTTTATAGCGATTCAGATGGTGTCGAATTAATTGGATATCAGAGTGGAATAATTAGCCAGAGCAACGAGCCTTACGTTTTATGGTATCCAACTGTAGTAAACAGCTCACAAAGCAGTAATGGGATAGAAGAAACCTTGGAAAGCAGAGAACCTATCAATAATGATATTTTTGCATTGGCTGATGGGGAGGTGCCCCTCATGGACATTGGTTCAACTTATTATTGGCGGGTCAAAGCCTTTGTAAAAGGAGTAGCATATATTTCAGCGATATATAGTTTCAGTTTTCAGAATATGTGTGAAATAGGCGGTTCCACATATGCTGAACGTGTTATTAGATGGGACGTAAGAGATGAGTGTAAGGCTTTGGTAACACATACAAATACAGACGATGCTTTGGGGGCGCCAAATGCAGGAGGTCATTCAGACGACAGCACAGGCCATGGATACCTTTCCCTTGGTTATGGTGGCTCGATAGTTGTCGAAATGGGGAAGACAGTATATGATTGGCCGGGCAATGACCTGCTGGCATGGGAATACATCTCTATCGAGTGGGTAGAAATGTACGCGGGGGAATCACCTGCAGGTCCTTGGTACTATTTGGGTCGTAGGTTCTGTGAAGACTGGTGTGGATGGGACCTTGGATACGCAGGGCTAAAATATGCCAGGTTTTTTAAGGTTGTGGACGGTTGGGATGCTAACTGGGAATGTCATGAAACAGCTGGTGCAGATATTGACTCAATCCAAGCAACAGGCTGGGCTGACGATAGCGCTCTGTGTGAGTAGTAGTCATAAAAAGATGACTTTCGATATGGCTGTACCGTTAACTCAGCACTTCATAAAGTATCGGTGTTTTATCAAAGACGCACCTAATACCTACTAACTACTTTTCCATTGAACAAAAAATATATCCATCTGTTCTTTCTGGGCCTCATCATATTATTGGCCATTATTTATAGAATTATCTCATCCATTGGTTTGTTGCATAAAGCTGATGCAATTGTAATTGGGATGATGGCCGAAGATATATTCAATGGTGTTGAATATCCGCTTCTTTACTATGGCCAGTTTTACATGGGCGCCCTAGAAGCATGGCTGTTAGCGCCCATTTATTTCTTTTTTGAGCCTGACTGGTGGACTATCTCATTTATTCCTATATTTATATCCACTATCGCGGTTATCCCTTTCTATTTGCTTGGTAAGTCAATTTCGGATAAAGCAGGTGGAATTATTGCGGCTGGGCTTTGGGCCATATCACCTTTTGCAATTAACTTTTATAACATCACACCTAGGGGTTGCTACCCGGAAGTGGTGCTTGCAGGGGCACTACTGTTGTGGTACTCAACTGAAAAAATTAAAGGGAAGGAAATATCACTAAATACTTCGTTTATTGTATGGTTTTTTGGTGGTCTATCACTATGGGCTAGTATGTTAGCCGCCCCTTTTCTCGCTACATCAGGTTTATTAACGATGATATATTCCCGCCGTAGGTTTATAACATCATCAAACCTAGCGGCCATTTGTGGTCTTATAATAGGGGGCTCACCATTCTTAATTGTCCTTTATAAAAATGGTTTTGTGTCTTTAGGCCAACAGAGTGTCGAGAACTTATCTGAAAAGGTGCAAGCTCTATTTTTAACAGCAAAGTGGTTATTTGTTCCGTATCCAGATATGGCACCAGGTTTAGTACTTACTTATGGCGGTTGGTTTTATTTTTTGTTCACAGTCTGCTCACTTTCAATCTTGATAGTGGTAGCAATTATTATGCTATTCCGTGGTAGAACAGGAGAGTTTCTCCCGTTGGCAATTTTTAGCATTTTGTTTGTTGTGTTATTTGTTATAAACAGCGAAGCGACTAAGCTACAAACCAGATATCTGTTGCCGTTGACAGTTCCACTGTTTGTGTCTGCCGGGTGGTTGATCTCTTTGTTGATAAAAAAATCTAAGATTGTTGGACTTTCGCTAGCTTTCATCTGCCTTTTTTCCTCGATGGCAGGAAATTCACTAATTTTCAATAAAATTAAGGAAGGGAATACGGCTCAAAAAGATTATCTGATTAAAACAATTGAGCAGGCCAAACTTGCCTCTGTAAAGTCACTGGTGTGGGGGAGTGAATATGAAAACTCGTATAAATTGCTTTACGAAGCAAGGCGTCAGGGGATTTTGTTGAACCTTATGCCTTGGGATGGGACGAGAGTTTATAGTGTAAATAATTCAATTGAAGCTGATCCACATACGGCGGTTTGGGTGCCGGTATCATTACCCGAAGTTGTAGCTGGATTTCAGTCTTGTTGCAACGGAGGATACGAAACAACGAAAATTGGGGGCAGGGTAGCTGTTAGAAACATTAAGGTGATTCGCTGGCCATCTACTTCCATTGGGCCAGAAAAGTGGGTAGTGCATGATGCGAAACCGGGAATCAATGATCGAAAGTTTACTACCACACACCACTCTAATAAATCATTCATTGTTCAATTAAACTCTCCACAACCAGTAACAATGATTCGTGCAATATATGGTCGACGACAACCCCAGTCCATTTCTATACTAGTGTCTACTGATGGCAAAAACTGGAGTACCGTCAGTCCGAAAGCTCCTGCCTCCTTAATGGTTCCATACGGTCCAAAGGTTTTTTTTAGAACCCTGCCGGTTTGGGAACGTGAGTATCAAGAATGGAATTTTAAACCGCGTATGGCTAAATACATAAAGTTCGAAATTCAACATCCGTCCAAATATGAATATGATATTCATGAACTCTTTATTTATGCTTATAATGGCGCTCCTCCATTTGGCGAAGGCGCGGACATAAGGAACGAAGATCACCCATCTTGCTCAATGGTTAAGAAAGTAGTGGACCGCATGGATGTATCGCTGCTTGCAGCCAACAGATGGCATACAGCAAAACTTTACAATGACCCTAAGCGCAGTTTCAAACTAGCATTACCATCGCTTCGAGGGTTTCGAGAAGGGTCTATAACTTCATCAAAACTTAGAACAGGTACTGGTTTTGCTGCATTAGTGGATAGCTCCGATGTACATGAGCTTAAAGGCTGGTTGGGAAAACATGGTTCTCAGTTTAATACCATAGCTCTTGGAGCAGTTACACTGGTTTCAATTGAAACAAAGATGGATATATGGTTTACCGGGTTTACCGTGATCGACTACTAATTTCTTGCATAATTTGTTATCGAGTGGAGCCTTTTCCAAAGAGATGAAAGTCTATTCTGCGCTTCGTCTTTTTTGCTAAAATGCTCGCTAGTGATTTTCGCCCTTTTCCAGGTAGCCTAAAAATATAGTCACTTTTTATTCTGCCAACACTTGCCGTTTCGCTATATTCTTTTGTAAATTCTGGAGGTGCAACTCCCCAGTGAACTGTGCTGTAGCCAGTTTCTCTTGCTTTTTCCATTGCGGTTCTACTTCCAATACCAAAGGGCAGACAAAAATGCGACACTGATTTTTGAAGTTTTTCTTCAAGGAGTAATTTAGATTCGAAAAAACAACGATGAATGCTTTCAATGCGTTCCTCGTCACTCTCAATGACCCATGGCTCTGATTCCTCAAATCTATTATGTACCTTTAATAATCTATTAAACCATTGCTGATCGTTGAAGAACAAATTTCCTCCATGTTCCTTTGCATAAAGCTCGCATTCGTTACGAACAACTTGTGGTTCAAAATATCTATTCTGATCAGAGAGCCTAGAACTCATTTCATACATGGGGGCACCTATACTAAAGTTTCGAGAAAGGTCATCAGTGCCGTCCCTCACTGGTATGGGCAGATCAGTTTTTGGCCATTGTGCCAAAACTTTGGGTGTGACAAAATTCACTAGTTTTTTTGATGTAAAAATAACCCAATGAAAGAGTGAATGAGACTGCACATCTATGTAGTCGGCCATGGCCAAAAGTTCTGGCCAAGCACATAGCTCATCACCATTTTCAATTTCACCCATCTCGTTTTCCTCGGTATAGCGTGGTTTTGTTGCATTTTTTGTTTCACCTGGCATGATAAACGCTACAGCTTTCATCTTATATTTCTTGAGCAGAGGGTATCCAATAGTCCAAAGCTCACTAGGGCCATCATCAAAAGTCAGCATAACTATCCGCTCATTGTAAGTTTTGCCGTCTCTCTGAGTGTATTCGTCGGTGGTTATAGTTCGATAATCATTTTCTTTCAGGTATTCTAATTTAGATTTCAGAACATCAGTGCTGATTGAGTGAAAAGAGAAAACGGGAATACTGTCAAGCAAGCGAGTTACGCTGTTATTTGTTATGAACATTGGATATCGGCCAGATCTGAAATTTGTCAGCTCAGTTGACAATTCGCCCTTGAAGTTTGAGGCGCCACAATAATTTACTTTGTTGAATTTCATGTCAACTATGCCTGCTACCACTTCCAATAAGGTTTTTGTAATACAATACAACAATTTGTCACTGTAATTTATCCAAGAATGATACCACCAAAAGAATACTATTCAAGGTCATTAGCTTCTATAGTTTTCTGTTATATTTCGGATCTTGTTTTCATACTTTCAAGTTTTTCAGGGGCTGGAAAACCTGAAGCCCAGTAAATCAAACCGCCTGGGATTATAGTGATCAAACTCACTGCGAATCCAATGATGGATAAGGAAAATGCCTCAGCGGCAGGTACACCTAAATACCCAAATAATAATACATAACCTCCTTCCCTAACCCCAATCCCTGAAATCGATACTGGAAGCAAAGTGATAGCAGTGACTATTGGTACAAATACAAAGTAAGGTGCTAATCCAACATCTATTTGAAGTGCACAACCAATAATATATATAAATATTATCCGTTCAAACTGAATAACCGTACCAGCTACAAAAGCTTTGGCTAGTTCTCTGCGATTAGTTTTAAAATAGCTGAAGCCTTCATAAAAGCGGTGAACCTTTCGGTAAACCTCTTGGGCATTTATTTGTGTGAAGACCCATTTGATTAGGTCAATACCATTTTTTGCAAAAGTTATTACGGCAAGTAGTAACAAAAATCCTACTATCAGGAAGTTTCGAAGTGCGGCAATAGCAGAACTATCGGGGAAGTAATCAGGGAAAATTAAGAGGGTGAACAAAGCCAATAAGAACATAACACAATAATTTAATAATCGAAAGACTAGCAGTGATGAAAGTGCCTCTGAAATACTTGAGATGTATTTTGAAAGTCCAGCGACTTTGACAAAATCGGACCCAAGTGAAGTTGGCATTACCAGGCCCAAAAAATCAGAAACCAACGATATACGTAAAACTGAAATAGTGCTGGTTTTATATCCTTTTTGTGAAAGCATGGAACTCCACCAGTATGATAGCATCAACGGCTCAGAGAGCATGAGTAGTGCGCCAGCTAAAAGCCACCATAAATTAGCTGATGTGATTTTTGTCCAAGTATTAGTGAGATCAATTTGTAAGAACAAAAAGATAAGTATTAGAACAGAAAATAATAAACGAGCAAATGCTGGTATTGAAAAACCTTTATTACTATTTTTCATATTTCGTTACATAAAGAGGAAACCACATCGTCGATAAGCGATACAAAGATATCATTACCTTCGACAATTTCAACTTTCCATTTTGCCACTACAACTTCAAATTTAAACATATCTTTCCACTCAGCTAGTCTGGCTGCATCTTTTTCGGTAGTTACGAAACATTTAGCCCCTACCCGCGAAGCGCTGTCATTGATTTGAGCAATGTCTTTTGTTGTAAATGCATGATGATCCCTAAAAAAATGATGGCCAGATATTTTAACGTTCTTAATTTCTAAAGTTCTTTTGAAGTAATCAGGGTTAGCGATTCCACAAAAGGCAAATGTTGGTTTATCATCCAAGTTAACTGGACTACCGCTCATGGTATAAAAACCAGTTACTACTCCTTTTGCTACAAGTGTTGGCGCAGAACAACATTTACTTATGTGCAACTTTAGTGATGCAATGCTAGTTTGGTCAACCTGATCTGAATTGGTGATTAAGACTAGATCTGCTCTGGACAGCGAGTTAGTTGGCTCTCGAAGAATTCCCAAAGGGATGAGAGAACCTGACCCAAACGGGTTTTGTGCGTTTATAAGGACAATGTCCAGATCTCTAGCAATGTAACGTGTTTGAAATCCATCATCTAATAAAATAATGTTAACATCAAACTTATCCAACATAAATTTTGCGCCTAATAACTTTTCACTTGTGCATACTACTGGAACATTCCTCAACTTTTTCCCAAGCATATAGGGTTCGTCGCCAGCATCTGGAGGAGATGACAGAAGCGAGATACCGTCCGAGACTATTTGTATTTTCTCTCTGGTTTGTGCTTTATACCCACGTGATAATATGCCAATCTTGCTATTAGTTAGTTTTCTTGCTAAAAACTCAACAAATGGGGTTTTACCGGATCCACCAACTGTGAGATTGCCAATACTGATAACCAAGCAGTCCGGTTTAGCTGTTTTTAAAAAACCAATATCATAAAGCCAGTTTCTTGTCCAAACAACGAACTTGTAAGTTTGTTCCATTGCTTTAAGTAAAGGATAAAAAATGGAAGGGGAACGGTGGCCACGCATAATTTCCTCAGTGAATCTTCTGAGGCTTTGATTATTATTCCTCACCATCTAGCAAGTCTCTTGAAACTGGGAGCAGGTAAATATTGTCCAAATCAAACCTTTTTAGGTGATTAACAAGCACCTTGATTTTATCTGCAACACATAGCTTTTGATCAATTATCAGGTAACGTCTTCCGTGTAGATAACAAAGTCCAGAAGTGATATTTACATCTTCATCTGCGAGAACTTCATATCTTATATCCACGTCAACATTGTTTGCCACTTTCTCAAGCATGGCAAGCACAGTGCTCGGGTCTGCTGCATACTTATCAGTTGGAGTTTTCGTTTGCAAAACCTTATTTTGTGTGGGGATTTTCCCAAGTTATCATCTAGCGATTGGAATTACTAAATGTATTTTATGTATAAGCATTGTCTAATACCATTTCTTACTCTTTGATACTACGCCATGCAAAAGCTAATCGCATGACTATTAACTTGATTCCAAACATTTTTTTCGTTACTGGCACACGCCATTGTTGCGCTAACTAACAAAAGTAAGATCATTATTTTTCACGGCTAGCAAATTACTCACGAAAGGGTGTTATCGCCTGTTAATCCACATCTGACATCCAACTGAACTAAAAGTTCATTGCTTTTCGTAACACGATCACTCACCAATAAAGTCAGTTGTGAATGAGTGTAAGTGTCATGTTTGCGCTCGTAATCGCCAAGGCTGCATGAGAAATGGATTATTAGCTTTCTCATAGCCGATTGTGGTTGGCTCTCCATGTCCTGGGTAAACAACCGTGTTTTCTGGAAGAACAAGTAACTTGCTTTCTAATGAGCTTATCAACTTTTCAGTGTCACCACCCATTAGGTCTGTTCTTCCAACAGACATTTTAAACAAGGTGTCACCTGTAATGACAGAGTCTCCAAATTGAAAACATGACCCGCCTTCAGTGTGTCCTGGTGTTGCTAGTAATGTAAAACTTAGGCATGGACAAAGTTCCACCAAGTCAGAGTCGGTTAAAAGCTCATCCGGTTCCGGTGATGCTGAAAGACCCAAATAGCCTGCCATATCTTTCATCTCCGGATGTGTGAGCAAAGTTGCGTCAGCTAAATGGATTGAGATTGGTGCGTTGGTGGATTTTTTAATCTCGGAGTTAGCACCAGTATGGTCTGCATGACCGTGCGTATTGATTATTTGCCTTATTTCCCAGCCATGTTTTTTTGCTGTATCCAATATTTGTTTTGGTGAATCCCCGGGATCAAAAATGGCACACACTTTATGTTCGGTACAACCGACAACATAACAGTTAACTTCCAAAGGGCCTACAGCAAGCGTTTCTATCTTAATAGTCATGAATAATAAATTTGGATTAAAATAAAACAATAAACAGCATTAACCATATTACAAGTGATACATTGTACAAAAAATAGTTATTTTTTAAATCATAAATTGACCGTAGACGAAATGTCAATCGTGCTTGACTATGTCTGTTTTATGTGTTGACGTAAAGGAATAGATGTTGGAATTACCCGGTGAAACTGCACCAAGTGCTCAAAGTCATAAACTTCGCAAAAGAAAAATATATTTAAAGCTAGCGACATTTGCATTAATTATTACACTTGCTGTGGCTATCTTCTATACCACTGGAGTGAATGTATATTTTCAACAAAATTACCTCGACAAACTTGTAACGGATATGGGCATATGGGCTCCACTAGGCTATTTGTTCATTTATATAGTTGCTACTTTGCTTGGCGTTCCCGGTACAATTCTTTCGATAATTGGTGGTATAGCATTTGGACCTTACTTAGGAACACTGCTAATAGTAATTGGAGCTACTTTGGGGGCATGTGGAGCGTTTATTCTTGCTAAGTTTTTAATAAGGGATTTTATTGAAAACAAATTTGGTAATGCTTTATGGTTTAAAAAGTTAGATGACGGCATGAAAAATAATGGACTCAACTTTGTTTTATTCATTCGACTAGTTCCGGTGTTTCCATTCAATGCGATAAATTATGCCTTTGGACTCACAAATGTCAGGTTAAGAGACTACTTAATAGGCACGTTTATAGGAATTATACCAGCAAGCTTTGTTTATGCAAACGCTGCCTCCAAGGCATCCGACGCGGTAATTGGCGGTGAAATTGGGGCAGGGTTTTATATATCACTAATTCTTTTGGCGATAATCGTTGCAATGCCTTTATGCTATAAACTATACAAAACATATCTGTCTCGAAGGTAGTAATGGCTCTTATTTACAAAGAATATAGCGTTAGAGTTATAGCGATTTATATTTTGGTGGAGAGATACTCTGGCAAATTGGTTGAGTAGAACCCGTAGAATGATGAAGGGAATAACAGGATGTACGATTGTGTGATAATCGGAGCTGGGCCTGGAGGTATTTGCGCTGCAATATACGCTATTAGGGCTGGGCTCAAAACGATTATATTAGAAAAAAGAGGAGTTGGAGGCCAGATAGCTGTATCAGATATAATCGAAAACTACCCAGGTTTCCCATCTGTATCTGGTAGTGAGCTGATGCATAATTTTGAGGAACATGCAAAGTCGATTGCAGCAGAAATACAATTTGCAGAGGTTAAAAGTATAGAAGTTCTTGGTGATAAGCGGATAATCCATACCTCTACCGATAGAATAGATGCTAAAACGGTTTTGGTGTGTACAGGTGCTGAGGCAAAGAAACTTGGATTCCAAGGCGAGACTGAATTTTTTGGAAGGGGGGTTTCAACTTGTGGTACATGCGATGGTCCTTTTTACAAGAACAAACCAATTGCTGTAATCGGTGGCGGCGATACCGCAGTAAAAGAATCAATTTATCTCTCCAAGATTGCCAGCAAGGTATACCACATTCATCGTCGTGATAGGTTTCGAGCCGAGAAAGTGCTTCGGGACCGAATAAAAAAACGAGATAACATAGAGTTTATGTGGCTTCATACGGCTCACAAAGTGGTTGGAGATGATATGGGTGTTACTGGTCTTCAAGTGAAAGCCTATGAAACTAACGAGATAAAAGATTTGCTGGTAGATGGGATATTTATTTTTGTGGGAATAACACCAAATACTTCTTTTGTAGACTGTGAAAAAGATGATCAGGGGTTCATTATTACGAACCAGAAAATGGAGACTTCCATCCCTGGTATTTACGCTGCTGGTGATTGTCGATCCACTCCATTGAGGCAAGTAGTTACAGCAGTCGGTGACGCAGCCATTGCGGGCTTTATGGCTGAAGAATATATCTCTTCCATAGAGGGTAGGTCGTACGATGGGACAACTAAAGTTTGAAAACGGGGAAATGAGTGGGGTGATAGGTTAGGTCTTAAGCAATCATTGGTGCTGTTGATTAAACTTTTTTTGCTGCCTATAACTACAAAGTTCTAAAAAATAGTTGGTAACCGATAAATGAAACTTGAACCGGTACTGATTTCTATAGTTATCCCAGCTTGGAAAGAACTAGAAATACAGGGACTTGTTAACAGATATACCTCTCTTCAAAACGTTGAGGTCATAGTAGTTCTTGGCGAGGATGATAATGTAACTCCGTTACCCAGTGGGTGTGTTGTAATAAGGGGAGAGAGAGGAAGGGCTTTCCAGATGAACTGTGGGGCAAAAAAATCTAGAGGCCAGATAATACTATTTTTACACGCTGATACATATGTTTTACCTGAATCTTTTGATTCTGTTAGGAAATCAATGGAGGACCGTCAACACTCTATTGGGTGTTATAGTTTGGAATTAAAACCTGCAAATTTTTGGATATGGCTGGTTTCAAAAGTAGCCAACATGCGGACCAAGGTATTTAAGTTGCCTTATGGCGATCAAGCCATCTTTTTACGCAAGTGCGATTTTGTAAAGATCGGGGGGTATAACAACGAGCCGATATTAGAAGATGTATTGCTGGTTAAAGCGGCTAAACAAATAGGCAGGCTTGTGATTCTTCAACACTTAGCTACCAGCTCATCTAGAAGATGGTATAAGGAAGGGATGTATTTTACGACATTACGGAATTGGGGCACAATGATAGCATTTGTGCTCGGAGTTAGCCCCCACACACTCGCTAAACTGTTCAAACGTTAACTTTGGTTGATTTAGATCCTTTTCCGATAAATAAAGATGTGGCCATTCAGCAAATTTAAAGTCATTTAGGCGCCTGTTGGATTTTCTTTGATGCCCCTACTGCCTTGCGTAATGCTTTTATTATCGTTTGGTTATCCCAATTTTCTGGTCCAATGATATGGTGTAATATTGTCCCATTTCTGCTAATCAGAAAAGTTTCCGGGACACCAGTTATTCCATATTGCGACGCAACTTTCTGGCTATGGTCTAATGCGATTGGGAATGTGAGTCCAAAATCTTTTGAAAATTTTCTAACCTCTGCAATGTTCTTGTCGATACTTATTGCGACCATAGCAAAATCGTAGTCTTTAAGCTTGTTATACAGCCTTTCCATTGACGGCATCTCTTCCCTACATGGGAGACACCACGTGGCCCATATGTTAAGCAAAACCAATTTTCCGGAATAGTAATCAAGTGATATCTCGCCACCCCTCAGAGCCGGCAAAGTAAATTTCGGGGCACTCATGCCCTCAATCATAGATTTTGGTTTTGTCTTAACGACCTCTGATGCTGGTTTTATTTGCAACTCACGACTTTTATCCAATTTCCAAAAAAAGAACGATGTGGCTATTACTAATGTTAGTAGCGTAAAAGGAATCCACCTTGCAATATCAGTCATTTTTGAAGTTTCATTTGAAGGTTTAAAGCTTAGGTTAGATAAATGTAAAACACCGCTTAAATTTTATCGAGCAAACAACGAGATCGATACTAAAGCCCTCAAAGGAGGGTCGAATCTTCACTTAGCCTTAAAATATATGCGAGATTTATACTGGTAAAAGCCAACTATATGATATGAAATTACATTGATCCGACATATGTTTATGTTATGACCATGCCTTCCCATTTATCTTTTGCGCTAAGCTTCTGTTTTTTAAGCTGTCTCAGCTCAAAGTCCTCTTCAGGTGTAAGAAATTTTTTTTGTTCTAGCATGTCCACTTTTTCTTTAAGAGAAGTATGTTCGTCAAAAGCCTGCTTGAACTCCACATTTTCATCTAGAAGCTTTACAATAATGGGATCTAATGAATCATCGGTCATCGTCATCTCCTTTATTTGGTATCGATGCGTTTTCAAAATTAATTTCAGCTTGAGGGCGGCCAACATATTTTGGATTTGGATTATGGTCAACTAAGTTGGCTGTACCGATAATTTCATTTGCCAGCATGGCTGCTCCAACAGCTGGCCCACTTCTTATCGAGCGTAGAAACAGTACATTGTGAGGGGTCGATTTTCTTATCTCACCTTCCATGCCTTTGAATCCATCACCAACAAAAATTACTGGTTCATTAATAAATTCACATAAACCACTAGGTCTCACTTCCACGTCTTTGGTGCGTCGTTTGGGCCCATCACAATAATTAAAAGTAGCTAGGTAAAAAAATCCTTTCCTGGCTTTACTGGTTGGAGCTAGTAAGCACCTCCCCCAGTTGCCCATAGCTTTGGCTATGCAATCAAAGGAATCGAATCCATATATCGGTTTATCCAAAGCATCAGACAAACCTAAGAGAGTGCCTAATCCTGTTCTTAGGCCAGTGAATGAACCAGGCCCACGTGATCCTGCTAGCCTATCAATCTTTGCTACAGGAACCTCTGCTTTGTTAAGAAGCTCACTGATCATCGGAAGAAGGTGTAGCGAAGGTTTATTACTATTATTAGCCTGATTTTCTGCGATGACCTCTCCCCTGCAAAGCAGGGCTACGCTTGACTGCTCTGATGATGTATCAATCCCTAGTACGAACATCTAGAAAACCGAAACCACATTTAATATAAGCACACTCCCGCGTACATGTTAAAATTACCAAGTAATTATTGAATACCAGATATTGAATCCAGATGCAATAGGCTTAATCAGGTTTTATACAAAATGTTAAAAGTTATTTTGCCCAAAATGCAGATAGGAGTTAACGTCTTGTATTCTAAGGCTTAAACATCTTAAGGAGATGGCTCATTGTGGGAAACATATCCAGGCTTATTCATTAGGTCTAAATACGCATTTTTTGCCATTTCTCTTCGGGTGTGTATCTTTTGCTCGGCCAACTTAATTTCGTGCTCTGACTCTTTGATTTCGTTCGCAATTTTTATGACAAAATCGTCCGTCAACTTAAATTCTCCATTATTGTGTGACTTATAAAGTGTTTCGCCGAACTTTGTCATTAAAACACTTCTTTTATCAGCAAACCCAAACATCCGAAGTTTTAATAGAACAATTTCTAAAAAACAGGAAATCTGGCTATAACCAAAGCGTAAATATTTTTTTATATTATGCATTATCATTAGGAAATGTTTGTCCTTGTTCATGGAAGGGCTTTAGTGATGAGCTCGGAGAATTTTCAACAGGTGGGGTAGCCTGTTGCGTTGATTTGTCCGATTCCCTAGCGTTACCCAACAGTGAAAGCACTTCGATAATCTCTATTTTAAGGGCATTAGCTCGTCGCTTCAATTCAGGGTCGCCCGTTGCGACAATTTCTTCAAGAATGGCTAAACTCCGAGACAGTTCTGCTCGCGTCACCGCTTTTGTTGTTTGCTGGCTTATCTGAGTCTCTTGAGCCAATCCCTTTGCTATCTGTTCTACGTTGGTGTTCATTGACTTTACTTGGCTGGTGATGTCTTTAACAAGCGACCAAACAGTGAACCCTGCTACTAATGAAAACCCAATGATGAAGACAAGCAATACGTTGATCATGGAAAATCCACCGGCTTTGGATATATAATCGCTTTGCTCACCAAAATCGTCTTTATTTAGGTCGTTTTCTACTTTGGATGTGTAGTCGTAAGGAGTACCACCACTTTCAATTTTTTCAGCCATTACTTTTTGTGCATGCTCCGATGTTGTGTTATCAATAAAAGGCTTTATTGGTTTGGCGTGTGTATTTTTATGTGAACTTACATCGATCCTGGGTTCATCAGCCGGTTGATCCTCTATGGATCCTGCGTAGGCTTCTTTTTTTAATTCACTCATTTGGATAAGAAAAAGTTGGTAATACTAAATTAGCATAGATTCAATTAAACTGCTTTTCTTTATATTTAATCGAATGTTACTTGGGCTTGCGCAAGGTGGTCAAGATGAAAAGGAATATAATAGGAAAACTTGATTGGCTAGTTGTGTCGCGTATAATTCACATTTTATAAATGAAGAGATTAAATAAGAAATATTTATAATGGCAAAAATAATAGATGGCAAAAAAGAGGCAGCCGCAATTCGGGCTCAAATTAAAAGTCAAATTGATAAAATAACCATACAACAGACCGAAAAGGTCAACCTCGATGTTATTCTCGTTGGTCATAACCCTGCCTCAGAGGTTTATGTGAGGTTGAAAGAAAAAGCTTGTGCTGAAGTGGGGATTGTTTCTTGTAAACACACTCCACCAACTGATATAGCGCTAAAAGATCTGCTTTTGTTGGTTGATCAGTTAAACGAAGATTCGAATGTAAATGGTATTCTTTTACAATTGCCTTTACCAAGCCATCTGAATATAAGCAAGGTGCTAGATCGCATTGACCCGATAAAAGATGTGGATGGATTCCATCCAATAAATGTGGGATTGCTTTCGCAGAATCAAGCTAAGCTTTTGCCATGTACACCTGCTGGATGTGTAGAATTGTTAGACCGTTACAACATCCCTATACAAGGCAAACACGCTGTGATAGTCGGTCGGTCTAATATTGTAGGTAAGCCTTTGGCCACCATGCTATTGCACAGAAATGCCACTGTTTCCATTTGTCATTCAAAAACGGTGGACCTCGCTGCAATAACTTTACAGGCTGATATTCTTGTTACCGCTTTAGGTATACCGGAGATGATCAAAGCTGGTATGGTAAAGGAAGGGGCTGTTGTCATTGACGTTGGAATTAACCGTGTAGAGAATCAACTAGTTGGTGATGTGGCATTTGCTGAGGTGGCTGAGAAAGCCTCTTGGATAACGCCAGTTCCTGGCGGTGTAGGACCAATGACAATTGCTATGCTACTTTCAAACACTTTAACAGCTTATCGATTGCAGCAAACCAAATCATAGCCTGAAGCTGGCGTAGTGCCTATTAATACCACTCTTAATCCTGTTCCCCGTTAGCTGTATATACAAATATTGTATATACAGCTGTTAAAGCATATAGTCATGTTATCAAGCAAACTTGTTCTTTTTTATTCGACCGGATAACATTTAACTATGAAAGCAGTAGAAGTCCTTTTTAACCCACCAGAACCACTAACTGTTTCTGAGCTTACATCGAGGATAAAGGTAGAGCTTGAATCTGGTTTTAAAAGTGTGTTAGTTGCAGGAGAGATATCTAACTTACGTGTTGTGCAAAACTCTGGGCATACCTATTTTACTTTAAAAGATGAAAAGGCACAGATAAAAGTAGTTTTGTGGAAAAGGAGACGTGACTATCTAAATCTAAAGTTCAAGCCGTCAGATGGGGACCAAGTAATAGTTCGTGGCAGCATCAATGTTTATCAAGTGCAAGGTGTATATCAAGTCAATGTCGAATATATAGAGCAAGCTGGATTAGGTGCGTTGTTAGCGGCTTACAAAGAACTAGAAAAAAAGTTGGCAACCGAAGGGCTATTTGAACTAGAACGAAAACGTAGTCTTCCTCTTATACCATGGACTGTTGGTGTGGTGACTTCTCAGGATGGAGCTGCATTTCGTGACATCAGAAGCACAATAGAGAGAAGATTCCCCGGTATCCATATAATCTTGCGGTCGGTTAAAGTACAAGGGGAAGGGGCGGGGCTACAAATAGCGGAAGCGATTTCCGACCTAAACAAACATGGCAACTCTGAGGTAATCATTGCAGGTCGTGGCGGTGGATCGATAGAGGAATTGTGGGCGTTTAATGAAGAGATTGTTGTCAGGGCTATAGCAAACTCTAAAATACCAATAGTTTCTGCTGTAGGACATGAGACAGATTTTACTTTATCTGATCAAGCGGCAGACAAAAGAGCAGCTACCCCTACCGCTGCTGCAGAAATTATCGTGCCCAAAAAAGACGATATACATAAACAACTCGATTCACACAGCGACCAAATATGGAAAAGAATGCTCTATTTCATCGAAACAAAATCTCAGACTGTTGATGATATCTCCGAAAAATTACAAAGTTTGATTAAAGAAAAGATCAAGTTTCGAAAAGAAAAGTTGTTTAGTACTAAACGCACCATTGACATGCAAAGCCCAGAAAAAAGATTGTCATATAAACGTGGTAAATTAGATAGAGCTTATGAAGACATGTCTCTCCGCTTAAAAATAATACTCAACTCAAAAAAAACTCAACATATGACAGTTTCTGCGAGTTTGCTCACCAAGTCACTAGAGACGTATTTGAATAAACAAAAAAATTGCTTAAACAATCAACTTAGTAGGCTAAAAGTAATAAATCCAACAAAGATACTAGAACGCGGTTACGCGATTGTAACTTCGACAGATGAGCGAAAAGTTTACAAATTCGTTGGTGAGCTAATACCTGGTAATGATCTTAAAATCCGTTTACAAGACGGTTCTCGCGCGGTAACCGTCAAAGGCGATAAAATAATGAAACAAGACAACTTGTTTAATTGATATCCTTGCCACAGGTGATCAAAACATGTAAAACTTCCAAATAGAAATAGCTTCAATTAAAGCATATAACTAATTGTAAAAATTGCGTTTAATGTCCTTGTTTTGTCATTAGTTGGTCGACTGCTTTTTTTACGTCATCTATCCCAATGTGGGTCATACAATGATTTCCTGTTCTTTCGCAGCGCTTCTGATCACATGGCATACATTCCATGGGTGGAGGCGTGACCAAGGATTTTCTGCTTCCAATCGGAGACCATAAGGCAGGATCTGACGGGCCAAACATTGCCACTGTTGGAATGTTCAGTGCACCAGCAATATGCATAGGTCCGGAATCGTTGCAAACTAAAAGGTCCACCGAATTAATTATGCCAACTAGTTCCCCCAGCGAAATATCGGTAAAATATGGAAGTGCATAACCCGAAGCTTTTCGTATGGCTTCAATTTCGTCTTTGTCATTATGATTTCCGGCCAATATTACAGCAAAACCACGATTGTCAACTAGCCAACGGGCTAACAAGCCCAATTTAGATCCAGGCCAACGCTTTTCATATATGCGTGCGCCAGGATGTAACACTGCCAAAGGCCGGTCTAGCATTAGTCCTATTTGTTTAAAACGTAATTTCACTGAGTTTTTATTTTTATCCGTGGTGTCCAAAAAAAATTCTGGTTTTTTGGGCCATGGAACATCTATGGCACGAGCTATAGCAAATTGTACTTTCCATGTATGGCAGTCTGGCTCAGGGGTTTTGGCGTACTTGTTATAACAAATGGTGTTTCGCATCTTAAACCGGTGTCCAGCACGAATTGGTGCTCCAGTAAGAAGTGATGTTAAGGCACCACGAGGTCCTGCCTGTAAATCTACCACTGCATCATAACGCTCCTGTCTTAACAATTTTATACTTTTCATCTGTTTGCCAATTGACTGTTTCTCAGCTGATCTGGGGTGGGTTATGACTTTATCAATGTGTGGGTTATTAAATAAAATGTCTTCAAAAACATCATCCACAAGGTAGTGAATCTTAGACCCAGGGAAGCTGCCACGTAGTCCCTTTAGTACGGGGTTGGATAGTATAATGTCCCCGATAGACCTGAATCGTATAACCAAGATCTTTTCGATTGTTGTCAGTTTTGATTTCATGAAGTATTTGTACTATATTTTATTAGGCTCATTCCTATAGAAAATCACCCCATCATATAAATGTTTATGACAACTATAAGGACAGCGAGTATTCTCAATAGTTTTTCTAAATAGTGATTCCTTACAATTGACTTCAATCACTGTAAATTTTCATTCTTTCTAGGGCAAATATTACCCTGATAAAAGAGAAGGATGGTAAAATTAATCAAGACTACATAATGATATGTAAATGAAAAAATTTGTTACTATCCTAATACTATTGTTGGTTAGTAGTTCAGTAATTATGCTGGGCTATTCGGATACTGGGAAAAGAATATTAAACATGAGCATTAGTCAACATACCACCAAATCCAATAAAACGAAACTCAACAAACTGGCAGATTCTAATAGTCCTTATCTGCTCAAGCACTCCACTAATCCAATTAACTGGTACGAGTGGGGCGATGAGGCTCTGGAAAAGGCCAAGCGTGAAAATAAACTAATATTTCTTTCTATCGGATACACAGCATGTCATTGGTGTAACGAACTAGAAGAAGAGTGTTTTCGACACGAAGATTTTGCGGATGTGATAAACGATCGTTACATTAGCATAAAGGTTGATCGAGAACAGAGACCAGATATTGATGCAATTTATATGGAGGCCGCTATGGTGTTGCAGGGGCACGGTGGATGGCCCAACAATGTGTTTCTTACACCAAATCAAAATCCAATTTATGCGTTGGGATATCAAAAGCGTGATGTGTTCAAACAAATCCTGGTAAAAGTTGATGAATATTGGAAAAAGAATCGTGATGAAGTGATAGTTAATAGCGGTCGTATAGCAGAAACGCTACGAAAGCAAATGGAAACTGGAAATGTTGGTGATGCACTGTTCGAATTAGATATGGCACAAGTACGAGATACAATGGATCGAAAATTTGGAGGCTTTGGCAGCCAAAACAAATTTCCACACTCTTCTATGCTAGAGTTTTTGCTTCTTGAAAAATCCGATGATAAATTCTTACAGCTAACCCTAGATCAAATGGCAGATGGTGGAATGTATGACCATGTAGGTGGAGGGTTTCATCGCTATACTGTTGATCCAAAATGGGAAATACCGCATTTTGAAAAGATGTTATATGATAATGCTGTTTTAATTTCACTCTATGCGAAGGCCTCAATCCTATTCAATAACGTCGGTTACGTTAAACTTGTAAAAAAATCACTCGAGTTCATTGAGCGAGAGCTTATGAATGAAGATGGCGGTTTTCTATCATCTATAGATGCGGATAGCGATGGTGAGGAAGGAAAGTACTATTTATGGTCCTTAGATGATGTGGAGAGGATTGTGGGTGACTCCAATTTTATAAGAGATTATGGTCTTTCGAAGGAAGGAAACATGTTTGATATTCAGGTAACTGAAAGTGGGCCAGTAAGGGTCAAAACCGGTACAAACACCTTAAGAAAGATAACAGAAAAAAATTACGAGAGGTCTTTGGAAAAGCTATTTGAAGTGCGGCAAACAAGAACAAGACCAATGCTAGACGATAAAGTAATTGCTTCATGGCATTCCATGATGGTTTCTGCTTTTGCACGTTCGTCGATATGGCTGAACGAACCTAATTATCTTAAAACGGCTATTAAATCGTCTAAATTTATTTTAGACAAAATTGCCGACAACCATTGGTGGCGGAAGGGAGATGGTGGTGGTGAGGGAACTTTAGACGATTATGCATATGCAGCAATGGCATTTTGGGATTTGTTTGAAGTAACTGGCTCTGAGGATTACTTACAACTGAGTAAAAAATATGCAGATATAGGGGAAGAGTATTTTTCGGCGGGGGATGGCGGATATTTCCTGGTTCGGAATAACGGAAAACTGATTATCAGACCAAGAGTGGTTCAAGACCGATCCATACCAAGCTCTGCTGCTGTTCTGGGCCGTGTTAACTTGAGGTTGTCTATTGCATTAAATGAACCTCAAAGGGAAGAGATGGCTAGGAAGACGGCGGCCTATTTGTTAAGGGCCCTCAATGGAGCGAATATTTCTTCAGCCGAGACTATGATTTTATGGCGAGAGCTTTCTCAAGACCGTATAGAGGTTGTATATGCTTTTGCCGATGATGAAACAGATAGAGCGTCTTGGCTGACATCCGGGCTTACCCGCTATTTTGCAGTGCTGAGGATTCCACTTGGGGCCGATTCTCTTGACCCGTTGCTCCAACAAGGGCGTTTGCCCGCAAGTAATACAATGGCGTATGTTTGTAAGAATAAAGTGTGTCTAACACCATCTATTACTCCAAATGGTTTAAAGACTCAGTTGGAAAATTTGTGACTAGCATAAATTAACGGTAGAATTTCCTTGTTAGTTAATCAACTGGAACTGCCGAGTTTCCAGTTATGTATGCTTCAATTGTTGTAATCTGTAAGTTCACATCAGTTGAACATGGTAATGTAGTATAATGCAACGGTCTGTACCCAGAGTAGCCAAAGGGGAAGATGATTGTATGTTCACCGGACGGCAGATTAACGTTCGGTGCCTTGGCTTTCTTTCATTTCCCGTTTTGCACCTTCATGTATCTGCTGGGATGGATTCACGGAATTAACTAAGAACTAAAATAAATATACAGGAGTATGTGGTGATGTTAAAACCAACATTTCACGTGTTTGTTTGCTCGAACCAAAGACCAGAAGGACATCCAAAAGGAAGTTGTTCCCAAAGTGGTGCGATTAACATATGGCAAAAATTTGCTGATGTTCTTAACCAACGTCAAATGTACGATAAAGTTGTAGTCTCTGGTGTTCGCTCATGTCTTGCCCCGTGTCAGTTTGGACCAGTAGTGTTAGTCTATCCGGAAGGCATTTGGTATGGAAGGGTTCAGGAGGGAGATGTTGACGAGATTTTTGAACAACACTTTACAAACGGCAAACCAGTTGAAAGGTTGATGATTCCTGAAGAATTGTTTGGAATGTAACTGGGAGCTTTATGTTGAGAGAAAGGCTGGAGTCAGAACATCTGGAAGAAAGGGAACTTGCCCCTTTCGCTGCAACAAGCAGAAATAGTCGAGGCCGAGCCCATAGTGAGGATGAGCATCTTTTTAGAACGCTGTACATGCGTGATAGGGACAGGATTGTTCATTGCGGTGCGTTTCGAAGGCTAATGTATAAAACCCAAGTTTTTGTTTATCATGAAGGTGACTATTACAGGACACGGTTAACCCATTCAATTGAAGTGTCTCAAATCAGCAGAACAATTGCTAGAGCGCTTCGTCTTAACGAGGACTTGTGTGAGTCTATTTCTTTAAGCCACGATCTAGGGCATGCCCCATTTGGCCATTCTGGGCAGGATGCTCTGAACGAACTTATGTCGTCTCATGGTGGTTTTGAGCATAATGTGCACGGCCTTAGGATAGTTGATCATATAGAGAATAGATACCCTAACTTCCGTGGTTTAAATCTCACTTGGGAAACTAGGGAGGCAATTGCCAAACACGCTAAAACTAAAGGTGAGGACTCTCTCATTGAGTTTGCTGCGTTCCCAAATCCCTCAGTGGAAGCACAAATTGTGGATATGGCGGATGCAATAGCATATAACAGTCATGACCTAGATGACGGACTAACTTCGAACTTGATACATTGGGAAAGCCTTGATGATCTTGTGATTTGGCAAAAGGCAAAGTTGTCATCCAACTCAAAAATGGACTTTAGCAACAATGTATTTAAGCACCATATCATTGGGAGAATTATTGATAGGCAAGTGGAAAACCTTATTCGCCAAACTGAAGAAAACTTGGAAAAGTTGTCAATAAACACTCCCGACCAAGTACGGCAGCAAGCAATAAAAGTTGCCAATTTTTCCAAAGAGTTCACGGAAGAACGGAAAGAGCTCTCAGAATTTCTCTGCAAGACAATGTATAAGCACCATAAATTAACACGTATGGAAGAAAAAGCTTCCAATGTAATTGTTCGGTTGTTCGAGGCCTACAAACGCAGGCCGGAGCTTCTTCCGCCTACAGTTTATAAAAAACGTGATACAGAGACAATTGAGCGGTTAATTTGTGACTATATTGCAGGTATGACGGATAGGTTTGCTTTAGAAGAGCATCAAAAGTTATTTGATCCAATGTGGAAAATATGAGGCAATGGGATCAAATCAGGGGCAAAAGATCATAGAGAACAACTGTTTCAGCAAGCATACTAGATAACAATGAAGCCTATTATTGGTGTCATAGGGTTTGGTTTATGTGATGCTGAAACTGCATCGCAAGCTGAAGAAGTTGGAAGCTTGATTGCTGGTAGTGATGCTGTTTTAGTATGTGGTGGTCTTGGTGGTGTGATGGAGGCCGCTTGCCGAGGGGCAGTTGAAAATGGCGGAGAAACCATAGGAATAATTCCTTCATCTGATATTAATGATGCAAATCCATGGGTTACAATACCTGTTGCAACCGACATGGGTCATGCAAGAAATATAATTATTGCTCATACGGCACAGGCTTTAATTGCCCTGCAGGGGGGGCATGGTACATTAACTGAAGTTTACATATCACTCAAACTTAGTAAACCAGTTATTTGCCTTGGTCAGTGGGCCCAGATTAGCGGAGTGTTGATTGCTCATACACCCAAAGAAGCGGTTGAAATTGCCATTTCTTCCATCAACTAAACTATTTTTCATTGCAATTATTACTATTATGGTTGCCTCTATCTCCACTCCATCGTGTGCATCCAAGTCATCTATCAAGAAAAAACCTTATAAACGTGCTTCCTCAGCACCTTCAAAATGGTCGAAAAACCAATCACCAAAAAAACGAACTGTGGAAAAAAGTCAAAAGCGACAAGCTAAAATTTCATTAAGGCTGTCGTGGCCGCTTAAAAGAATAAGTATATCGCGTGGGTTTGGAGTTAGAGAAAACGAGAGACATGATGGAATAGATTTAAGCGCTCCAAAAGGGACCCCTATTTTAGCTTCTTCCGGTGGAAGAGTTATTTTTTCAGGAAATGGACCAACTGGCTATGGAAACATGGTGATGATCATGCACAGCAAAAAAATAATTACCGTATATGCCCATAACTTTAGAAATATAGTTAGAAAAGGTGAATGGGTTAGCCATGGACAAACCATAGCTTATGTGGGAAAAACTGGCAGGTCGACAGGATACCACCTTCATTTTGAACTGCGGTTAAACAGAAAAGCAGTCGATCCTATGATTTATCTAATCAAATAGTAGGCAGTATCGTGGGTATGAAAAGTATACCTCCGGCTTTAATCTTGACTTTTACGATAAAACGTCTCAGAATTTTCCTATGTAGAGTTTAGCTAATAAGTAAGATGGATGGTGTCTTGGATTAAATGCCAAGATGCTTTAATTGTTTTTCGTACCAATAACATCAATAAATTTCTGATTAGAGGCAATAGATGGGACTAAATGTAACTCAAAAGATTCTTAGTAAACACTTGATTGAAGGTGATCTTGTGGCCGGTGGTAGGATAGCGATAAAAATAGATCAGACTTTAACGCAAGATGCCACAGGAACCATGGCTCACCTCGAATTTGAAGCCCTGGGCATACCAAGGGTAAAAACAAAATTATCTGTTTCATATGTGGATCACAACACGATGCAGGCAGACTTTAAAAATGCCGACGATCATATTTATCTTCAGTCTGTGGCGGCAAAGTTTGGAATTCACTTTTCTAGACCGGGAAACGGTATTTGTCACCAAGTTCACTTAGAACGGTTTGGTGTTCCGGGCCAAACGCTGCTTGGCTCTGATAGCCACACTCCAACCCAAGGGGGAGTGGGGATGATAGCCATTGGTGCCGGTGGTCTTGATGTAGCATTGGCTATGGCAGGCCAACCGTTTTTTCTCAATTGTCCAAAAGTGCTAAATGTCAGGCTCGAAGGTAAACTACAGTCATGGGTCTCAGCTAAAGATATAATTCTAGAGGTGCTAAGAAATCTTTCTGTTAAAGGTGGAGTGGGTAAAGTCATTGAGTATTCAGGGCCTGCTTTAAGGTCCCTTACTGTACCTGACAGAGCTACAATTACTAACATGGGAGCCGAACTTGGCGCAACTACATCTGTCTTTCCTTCTGATTCAAAGACAAAAGAATACTTAAAGGCTCAGGGACGTGAAAAAGATTACTATGAATTAAAGGCTGACAAAGATTCTGAATACGACGAGACCCTAGTAATAAATTTGGACAACTTGGTGCCTATGGTGGCACAGCCACATATGCCTGACAACGTTGTCGATGTCAAATCACTTAAAAGGAAGAAGGTTTCACAGGTAGCAATAGGTTCTTGTACAAATTCCTCATATCGCGACTTGATGATTGTGGCCAAGATGCTTAAGGGCCGCACCATTGCTTCCGGGCTTTCCATGTTTGTCTCACCTGGATCAAAGCAGGTGTATAAGATGATATCAGATAATGGAGCGCTTTCTACGCTTATCGATGCGGGTGCAAGAGTTTTAGAGTCGGCATGTGGGCCTTGTATTGGTATGGGTGCAGCACCCAATAGTGAGGGTGTATCTGTCCGCACATTTAACAGGAACTTCATAGGTCGTTCAGGAACAAAGAATGCTGGTACTTACCTTGTAAGTCCTGAGACAGCCGCCGCCGCCGCCTTGTCGGGTGAACTAATAGACCCGAGACAGCTTGCAAAAAAGCTTAACATCAAACATAAAAATATTGGTTTGCCTAACAAATATGAGATAAACGATAATTTAATTATCTTTCCATTTTCACCGAAAAAATCAGCGAAAGTAGAGATTTTACGTGGGCCGAACATTGCACCACTACCGAAGTTTGATGCCTTACCTCCAACCCTTTTGGGAAAGGTTTTGCTAAAGACTGGTGATAATGTTACCACTGATGACATAATGCCAGCCGGCGCAAGAGTTTTGCCATTCCGCTCAAATGTACCCGCCATCTCAGAGTTTGTATTTGAGGCTGTTGACCAATCCTTTCCAACAAGGGCTAAAGATATTGGGGGGGGTTTTGTGGTTGGTGGGTCAAATTACGGCCAAGGCTCTTCACGCGAGCATGCGGCCATTGCTCCCAAGTATTTAGGGGTTAAAGCAGTTTTGGTTAAATCCTTTGCAAGAATTCATATGGCTAATTTAATTAATTTTGGGATTCTACCGTTGACTTTTATTAATGAAAGCGATTATCAAAAAATTGATCAGGATGACGAACTGGAAATTGATACTTCATGTATAGGGGAAAAAATTGTTCTTCTAAACAAGACAAAAAGTCTGGAAATTCCGGTCACACACTCCATGAGCGAACGTGACCTCAACTTGATGTCTGCTGGTGGAACACTTGCATTTGCTGCTAAGACCTCATCGTCTTGAGGCTGATATTTTGTGAATAACTTCATTGTTACATTGTTTGCTGTGCGTTGAGTATTATTGTCCAAATATAATAGTAGGAGGATTATGGCAAAAAAGAAAATTACTGTTGTTGGGGCCGGGAATGTAGGGGCGACAACAGCACAACTATTGGCTTATAAGAAACTTGGGAATGTCTGTCTTCTTGATGTTTTAGAAGGTATTCCACAGGGCAAAGTGCTCGACTTGATGGAATCGGCTCCACTCGAAAATTTTGATTGCAAACTGTTTGGCCTTAACTCATATGAGGAAACAGCCAACTCTGACATAGTGATACTGACTGCCGGCTTGGCAAGAAAACCAGGTATGAGCCGAGAAGACTTGCGAGATAAAAATGCTGAAATTGTCAAAATGTGTGCTGAAGAAGTAATTAAATATTCACCAGACTGTTTTATGATTGTTGTCACGAATCCAGTTGATACGATGACATGGGTAGCAAAAAAATATTCCTGTTTACCCAAAAACCGTATTCTTGGAATGGCTGGCGTACTAGACTCCACAAGATTCCGTTCGTTTATTTCGATGGAGCTAGGTGTGTCTAACGAAGATGTTCATGCCACAGTCCTTGGCCTCCATGGAAATGATATGGTACCAATGCCAAGGTTTTCCTCGGTTGCCGGAATTCCTATAACCGAGCTTCTGCCTAAAGAGAAAATAGATGAGATGATCGAGCGTACTAAGAAAGGTGGTGCAGAAATCGTTCAACTTCTTAAAACTGGTTCAGCCTATTATGCACCGGCTTCTTCAGTTGTTAATATGGTTGCATCCATTGTTCGAGAAAAAAATCGGATCCTTCCAGCTGCTGCTTTCCTTGATGGTGAATACGGAATTAAAGGCATCTTCATGGGAGTTCCATTAAAACTTAACTGGAGTGGTATTGAAGAGATTATCGAACTTCCTCTTACGGAAGATGAGAGAAAGCAACTTATGTCTTCAGCTGAGGCGGTTAGGAAATCTGTAGCTAGTCTAAAGGTTTAGGTTTTTCGAGAAACACCCATCCCGTTCAGGATGTATATGGCATCTCCTCAAAGGGCAATTAATGTAAAGGTCAGGTTAACTCTAATATCCATTAAATATCAATATAGCAGCTGTTAAGCTAGGCAGTTTTAGACTTACATCTTTCGCAAACACCATATAATTCCAGTCTGTGGTCTGTAATGGTGAAGTTATGTTTATTTGCAACCTTAATCTGCAGGTTTTCGATTTCGTTATTTTCAAATTCTTCCACCAAGCCACATTCTAAACACACAATGTGGTCGTGATGTCTGTAGCCTGGGGCACAAAACTCGTAACGCATGAACCCATCGTTAAATTGCCTTTCATGGGCTAGCCCTGCACTCTCAAGTGTCTTCAGGGTCCTATATACAGTTGCTAAACCAATTGAAGAATTTTTTCCGCGTAATTTTAAGTGTAATTCTTCAGCAGTAACATGGCCTTCAGACTTGAAAAATTCGTTGATGATCAGATCGCGTTGAGCAGTAGATCTCAGACCATTTTTAGCTAAATATCTGGCGTATTTGTTTTTTGATTCAGCAAAGGTATCCGATCGTGACATTATCAAGTTTTATAATTAATTGGTGATTTTATTAATGATATATCAAAACGTAAATGAAAAAAAGCTAGTTCCATATTCAATTTGGAAAAGTTATTTTTGTTGTTTGAATCAAAAGTTAATTTATCTGGCTGTTGACTTTTTGCGAGTTACAATATACAAATCGTTGATAACTTCTATCACTCCTTCTGTAGCAATTGTAATATCCATTGCACGTTGTGCCAATTCTTTGCTTTCCAGTTCTCCTGATAATGTAGTCACGCTATTTTGAGTAGAGACCTTTATGATAAAAATGGATATTTTCTCATCACGTAGAAACCTGTTTATTATTCTAGCGGTTATAGATGAGTCTGACCAAAACTCTTTTGTACGTTCCCATCCGGTAATAATAGCTTCGCTTGTAGATTCAATGGTTGCTGTTGAGTCGTCTTCTATTACACCCGGCTCCGGTTGCGAAAATGCTGCGTATGTGTGTAAAATCAGCAGCATGATCACAAAATTAACAACTATTCTCATGTTCATTGGCTCCAAATTTGTCAATTATATCATAATAGTAACTATGGTTTGAAGACTGCTAAAAAACAACATATGTTGATGAAACAATTTATTACAAAACTCACTTTTAAAACAAGGGTTGTAGCTTTATATTAGGCTTTCATATATACGATATGTCATACGAGTGGTTCATTAGTCTGCGTTACCTCAAAGCCAAACGAAAACAGAACTTCATATCACTTATTACCTTCATTTCCATTGGCGGAGTAGCTATTGGCGTTTCTGCACTCATTGTGGTGTTAGCAGTAATGACCGGGGCACAAAATGATATACGCGATAAAATTGTAGGGTCAAGTCCCCATATTATTATTACAGGGGCCGAGCGACTAACAATCAGAGAAGCAAATGACATTATTGCGGATGTGAAAAATCTTAGAGGTATAAAATCAGCCACTCCATTTATCTATAGCCAGGTAATTCTTAGCTCTAAGGAAAGGGTTTCTGGAGTACAGATAAGAGGGGTAATGATGGGGTCAGGGATAGATAATAACGAGTTCAGTAAATATATGGTTGCCGGAACATTGGATGGCTTAATGCATGATCAAGTGATTAAAAGCGTGGAGACAGATGAATTTGGGATTGTAAAGACTGTTTTGCGAGCCCCGATTATCATTGGTCGTGAATTAGCTATTCAACTTGGTGTGAACTTGGGTGACAACCTAACCGTTATAAGTCCTGTAGGTAAAATGACCCCATTGGGTTCTGTCCCTATATCCAAAGAGTTTTATATTGGAGGTTTGTTCCATGCTGGTATGTGGGAATACGATACTGGATTTGCACTCATCTCGATTAGCATGGCACAAAATTTGTTTAACATTCACGGTACAGTTTCCGGTGTAGAAGTTAAAGTCGATGATGTTTATGAAACATCTGGAATAGCGCAGACACTGCGGCAAAAACTTAACATAGAATACATTATAAGAGATTGGCAGCAACAGAACAGAAACTTATTTTTTGCGTTGGCTCTGGAAAAAACCGTTATAGGGCTTATTCTTATACTAATAATTTTTGTTGCTGCTTTTAATATCATTTCAACTCTAATAATGGTAACGCTAGAAAAAACGAAGGATATTGTTATCCTTAAGTCTATGGGGGCATCGCAGCGATCTATAATGAAAATATTTTTCTATGAAGGGTTTACTATCGGGTTAATTGGCACGCTATTGGGAGTTGTAGGTGGTATGGTTTTATGCGAACTCTTGGATCGATATCAGTTTATAAAACTGCCTAGTGATGTGTACAACCTGGAAACTCTTCCCGTAAGCATGAATCTTGCTGACATTGCAACCGTTTCATTGGTTGCAATGGTAATAACAGTATTGGCGGCATTGTACCCAGCATGGAACGCTGGGAGAGTTGACCCATCAGAATCATTGAGATATGAATAGGGTATTAAGTGCTGAGACTGAAACTGGTCGGAATGGACTGATTTATAGAAAAATATTTCACTTAATAGCCGCACCAATTATCCCTGTAGCCTATTATTTTGAGTTTTTACCAAGAGAAACCGTTTTTGGACTTGCAGGGATGACACTTTTAGTTTGGCTTCCAATCGATCTTATACGCATTTATCACAAAGGGTCTAACAGCTGGGTCAAGAGACATTTCTGGCGGTTTTTCAAGGACACAGAATCAAGGAGTATATGTGGAGCAACATTCATGCTGATAGGGATTTTATTTTCGCTTGCCTTGTTTGAACCTGTCTTAGCTTGTGCTGCAATTTTGTTTAACGCAATTGGTGATCCACTAGCTGCAATTGTAGGCACTCGGTTTGGCAAGCTAAAGTTTTCTAATGGCAAATCATTTGAAGGTTTTGCGGCAATGTTAGTCGTTTGCTTTGCTATTTCAGTGCAAATAATCGGGTTTGGGGCAGTTGCTATCGTAGGTGCTTTTAGTGCTAGCACGATTGAATTTTTCACCGGTAGAGTGGATGATAATTTGAGTATTCCAGTAGTTTCTGGAACTGCCATGACAATTGCGGAGTATGTATTGTGAAAAAAACACCACTACTAAATGCTATTAATCTCACTAGAAGTTTTGAAATCGGTGGCCGGAAAATTGTTGCTTTGGATAATGTAAGCATGACCGTCAACCATGGAGAGATTATTGGTATTGTGGGTAACTCTGGAGCTGGTAAAAGTACATTGCTGCAACTATTGGGAGCATTGGACCATCCATCAGATGGGAGAGTTATGTATTTGGGTGAAGATATTTATAAAATGAATGATTCACTCTTAGCGCTATTTCGCTCTCGGTCCATAGGATTTGTTTTTCAGGCTGGAAACTTACTTCCAGAATTCTCTGCTGAAGAAAATGTAGCTCTAGCTGCAATGATAGCAGGAAATGGTAAAAAACTAGCCATAGATAAGGCTAGGGTGCAACTCATAAGAATGGGGCTTTCCAATCGCTTAAATCATCGCCCTGGAAAATTATCCGGAGGTGAACAGCAGCGTGTTGCTATAGCTAGAGCTTTGGTTAATGAGCCGGATATAGTTTTGGCAGACGAACCGACTGGAAACCTCGATACCAGCACTAGTAAGACAATTATGAAGATGATTCATCGGCTTACTACGGAACAAAATATGGCATTTGTTGTGGTGACACATAATTTATTGCTAACTGACAACTTCACGAAAGTTGTAAAAATTAAAGATGGTAGATTTGTTGACAATGCTCAGGATGTGCTAGAATGAACACAGTTAATACATTTAGTAGATCAGAAGTTGCAATGGTTCTGAGTCTTTTGGAGCTATTGCCATATGGTTCTTGTGTTCTCAGGAGTTGACTAATGTTTAAACGATTCACCGAGAGAGCCCGTAAAGTAATAGTGCTTGCCCGTGAAGAGGCCGAAAAAAATCAGCATGAGTATTTAGGTACAGAACACTTGTTGCTAGGTGTTTTGAATGATTCCGGTGGTGTGGCAATTGCGGTGCTACAAAAACTTGACGTTGACTTAAAAAATGTTAAGGCAGAGGTAGAGAGGTTGATGCCTATAAGCTCTAACACTCTTATTGTAGGGGATATTCCTTTTACCGCTAGAGCCAAAAAAGTCTTGGAATATTCGGTTGAAGAGGCTCGTTCCATGGGTCACAGTTATATTGGAACTGAACATTTGCTATTAGGTCTTGTGCGTGAGAAGGATGGATTAGCAGCAAAGGTCTTAAACAGTTTTGGTGTGTCCTATGTTGATGTCCGAGAGCAGTCGATCAACCTTCTTCGTGAGCCGACATCTGGGACAACTCACGAAAAGCAGCAAGCAAAAACCCCAGCCTTGGATGAATTTGGCCGAGACCTTACTGAGCTTGCCCTAAAGGATAACCTTGACCCGGTTATTGGACGCGAAAAAGAGATTGAGAGGGTTATTCAAATTTTGGCCAGAAGGACAAAAAATAACCCAGTTCTAATTGGTGAGCCAGGTGTTGGTAAAACTGCTATTGTCGAGGGTATGGCCCAACGGATATTCTGTCGTGAAGTTCCACAACTACTTCACGATAGGCGAGTTATAAGTCTAGATTTGGGGGCGGTTATTGCAGGCACAAAGTACCGAGGCCAATTCGAACAGCGAATTAAGGCTATAATGAAAGAGGTCACCCAGACTGGCAATATAATCCTTTTTATTGATGAGATTCATACGCTTGTGGGCGCCGGTGCAGCTGAAGGTAGCGTGGATGCATCTAATATGCTAAAACCGGCTCTTTCCCGCGGGGAGATTCAGTGTATTGGCGCTACTACTTTGGACGAATATAGAAAATATATTGAGAAAAACGGTGCACTTGAGCGTAGATTTCAGCCGATTATTGTTCAGCCGCCAAATGTAGACGAAACGATTGAGATTCTAAAAGGTTTACGACCAAAGTATGAGGCGCATCATAAAGCAACAATTACTGATAGTGCAGTAGTTACAGCAGTAAAGCTAGCCGATCGCTATATTTCTGACCGCTTCCTGCCTGATAAGGCGATTGATGTTATTGACGAGGCAGGTAGCAGGGTACACCTGAAAAAGTCAACGTATCCGCCAGAACTTCGTGAACTACAAGTTAAGATTGATAGTCTTGCGCTGGAGAAGCGCGAGAAGATAGAAAAACAGGAATTTGAGCTTGCGGTAGAGATTCGTGATGAAGAGGAAGGATTGCGTGCTGAATTGGAAAATATCAATCAAACATGGGAGCAAGAACAAGAAGCTAGCAGACCTACTGTATCTGAAGAGGATATTGCATATGTAGTTTCCTCAATAACTGGAATTCCTCTTAACAGGATTGAAAAAAAGGAATCCGAAAAACTACAAGTTATGGCAAAAAAGCTCAAAGAAAAAATTATTGGACAAGACGAGGCAGTCGATGCAGTATGCAATGCAATTCGCCGATCTCGCATGGGCCTGAAAGAAGTTTCAAGGCCAATGGGAACATTCCTTTTTTTGGGTCCTACGGGGGTTGGGAAAACAGAACTTGCTAACGTATTAGCCGAATATATGTTTGGCGACCGATCTGCTTTGATAAGACTAGACATGTCCGAATATATGGAAAAATTTGCCGCTTCTAGGTTAGTAGGCGCCCCACCAGGCTATGTTGGATACGAGGAGGGTGGACAACTGACAGAGCGTGTGAGGCGGAAACCGTACGCTGTTGTGCTGTTGGATGAAATGGAGAAAGCCCATGCTGATATCTATCACATGCTTCTTCAAATCATGGACGAAGGTCGGCTGACGGACAGTTACGGTAGGTCTGTAAGCTTTAAAAACGTTACCTTGATTCTAACCTCCAATCTGTCGGCCCGTATTATAGAAAAAGGATCAGTTATGGGTTTTCAGCTCGATGACCCGAAAACGGCTCACGAGAAAATGACTGACGGTGTAAAGGCAGAACTTAAACGAACTTTTAATCCTGAATTTTTAAACAGGCTTGATGAAGTTGTCACTTTTCATAAGCTTGGAAGAGATAATATAGAATCTATCTTCAACCTTCAGTTAGTTGAACTTGGTGTTCGGCTAAAAGAAGAGGGGCTTTTGTTGGAATTGGAGGAAGACGCCAAGCAGTTTATCATTAGCGAAGGATTCGACTCCCAATATGGCGCTAGGCAGCTAAAAAGAACGCTACAAAGACTCATTGAAAACCCGCTTTCTGAGGAGATGCTTTTTGGCCGTTTCAAACGAGGATCACGAATATATGCAAGACTAGAGGATGACAAACTCATTTTTGATGAAAAAAATCCTGTGGTTGAGAGCGTTTAAGAAATAGATCTTTGTTTAAATGAAGTGGTTTATAAATCTGGAAGCACTTTGCACTGTCTGTGCCCTAGCACTTTTTGTCCTGCCAGCTCAAGCATTTGATTTTTCAAAAGCAATTTCTGCCATCAACATTGAGGGTATAAAAAGGGCTGATGAAAGTACGGTAAGGTTTTACATTCACACCAAAGCTGGTCACCTATACAACCCTGTAACTATCCAGCAAGATATACGCCGCATCTTTAAGCTAGGTTTTTTTGATGATATAAAAATTAAGTTAAATGAAGAACCCTCAGGCTTGATAGTTAGTTTTGTTTTGGTTGAGAAACCTTTTGTCAGAGAAATTTATGTTAAGGGAACTCAGAAGATAGACTTGAACAAGGTTAAGGATCAACTCAAATCACGTAAGGGAACGTTTTTTCGTCAGGATCTAATACCGTGGGACGAAGGTAGAATAAAGCAACTTTACAGAGGCAAAGGGTATTTTTTTACTGATGTCAAGACTGTGCTTCATAAACTTGACAACAATCAAGTTGATCTTGAATACATCATATCTGAAAGTGATAAAATCACAGTTTCTAAAGTTGCTTTCAAGGGAAATTACGCTTTTTCAGACCAAGCGCTGAAGGGCCAGATTGAGACCAAGGCTTCCAATTGGGGGTCTTTTGTCACTTCCACAGGAGCATTGAATCAGGATGCTCTTAAAACCGATACCCTAAGACTTGAGTCATTTTACCATGATAGAGGGTTTGTCAAAGTTAAAGTAAGAGATCCTTGGGTTGAGATTGACCGTGAAAACCAAGCAATTTATGTGACTTTTTCTATTACAGAAGGAGAAAGATATCACGTTGGCAGTGTAATAGTAAGTGACGATGAAGTGTACGATGAAGACGAACTTAGATCTGCAATTAAATTAAAGGAAGGGGATGTTTATAATCGTAGCCAGTTACGTCAAGACATATTCCGTATCAATAAGATGTACGCCGACAAAGGCTATGCATATGCTATCGTTTCACCAAGAATTAACCTCGACGATAAAAATAAGGAGGTGAACATTAAGGTCCTATCCAACAAGGGATCGAAAGTTTATGTGGGTAAAATAACTATTAGTGGTAACAACAAAACACGAGACCGAGTAATAAGGCGACAGGTTCTTGTTGAGGAGGGTTCACTTTTTAATGCAACCAAGCTGCGCAAAACAAGGACCAATATCAACAATTTGGCATTTTTTGAGACCGTTGAGATAAATCAAAGAAATAGGCGAGAAGAAGATCTAATTGATATTGATATAGTAGTAGTTGAGCGCAATACGGGTCAGTTTTCTTTTGCTGCAGGTTATAGCTCGGTAGAACACCTAATTCTTCAAGGAAATGTTAAATGGATAAACTTGTTGGGCCGTGGGCAAGAGCTATCTGTGACTCTAGACACATCAAGCGTGAGAAATGATTACTCAATAAGTTTTACAGAACCGGCGATTTTCGACCGTAGAATGTCAGCAGGGTTAGATATATTTAATAGGGAGTATGAATATGATGCTTTCACCTCTAGAAAAGAGGGCGGGTCAATTAGGTTTGGCAAAGGCATAAGTGAGAACACTTGGGGTAAAATTGGTTACAAGTATGAGACATCTACGGTAACGATAATCGATTATGATGAGGCGAGTTCTTTCTTAAAAGAACAAGAGGGTGTTAGCACTGCAGGAGTTGTGTTTCCTTCCATTGTGTATAACACAAAAAATGACCCTTATAGCCCAACATCCGGTGTTCGTTTAGTTGCATCTACAGAGGTAGCTGGATTTGGAGGTGCCGAACGGTTCTATAAAATAACTGGTGAATATACTCAATATAGCCCACTTTCTAGTGATTTTATAGGAATGATCCATGCGAAGATTAGTCGTGGCGAAGGTTTTGAAGATAAACACCTGCCGGTTTATGAACGATATTTTCTAGGTGGTCCCAGAAGTTTGAGGGGTTTTACTTTGCAGAATATAGGACCGCTAGATGAGAATGGAGAGGCTATTGGCGGAGAGGCTTTACTGCTTCTCAACCTTGAACTACAATACCGGTTCACAAGATATTTTAGGGGTTTTTTGTTTTACGATAGAGGGAACATTTACGGTAGCGGTGACCAACTTGGTAATACCACAGACCAAATATATGACTTAAGTAATATGAGACACAGTTGGGGTTTCGGTGTTCATTTCTTTTCGCCCATTGGTCCAATTTCGATAGTTAACGGATTCAAGTTAGACAGGCGTGACGGTGAGTCACATAGTGAGTTTCATTTTACAATTGGAGGAGCTTTTTAAATCAATGAAAAAGATTATGGCGGTTACAGCTGTTTTAGTGATTATGTTTGCCATTACAATGAATAAAGAAACTAGAGCTCAGGACACAGCACTTAAACTTGCTGTAGTTAATATGCAGACAATTTTAAATAAATCCGAAGCAGGTGTTGCTGCAGTTAAAATGTTAAAAGCATTGGCTGAAAAGGAGACCAAGGCTCTTCAAGAAAAGCAAAAGGCCTTAAAAAAACTAGAGACTGAGTTTGAAAAGCAGAGAATAGTGAGCAAACCCGCTGTTTTGGAGAAAAAAGAGCGTGAAATAATCAGAGCTCGTAGAGAGTTAGAACTTTCAAAAGAGGATACTCGGAGAAATGTTCAACGCACTCAGGCGAGAGAGACGCAAAGGGTTGTTAATGAGGTTCGTAAGTTGCTTGCCGAGTACGCTAAAATAAATGGCTACACTATGGTACTAGAAAAGAATGATAACGCCTCGCCAATTGGCAGCGCAGTTTTATTTGCCGATCCTACGTTGGATATAACCGCAGACATTGTGCAACTTTATAACAAACAATATAGACAAGGATCTCTTGGTCCTAGACGTTAACAATTTAGGCCCTTGACAGATACAGGGGAATAGTCATGAAGCTTGGTAAATTGGCCAAAACACTAGGAGTTGAGGTTTTTGGTGATACCGAAACCACAATCTATAAAGCAATGCCTCTGGAGTTTGCTGATCAGGGAGAAATTGCATTAGTCCGTGATAAAAAAGTTGCTGAATCAATGCACTCTTCAAAAGCCTCTGCTCTTATTGTTCCTCCAGATGTAGAACCGGATCGGCCTTCACTAATTGCTGTTGATCCTTCTTTAGCATTGGCAAAGACATTAGAGATTCTCGACCCAGAGAACAAACCACCAGTAGGCATTGATAAATCTGCTGTTATCGGTAGCAATGTAATTATTGGTGAGGATGTGCATATAGGTGCACATGTTTCCGTTGGGGATGACACGATTATTGGCGATCATGCTTCAATACGCGCGGGAGTGCGTTTAGGCTTAGGCTGTTTCGTTGGTAGTTATAGCGTAATTTTTGAAAATGTTGTGGTGTATGAAGGTTGTAGTATTGGTGATAGGTGTAGAATACATGCCAACAGTGTGATAGGGGCTGATGGCTTTGGATATCATCGATTACCTTCTGGCTTTAGTTACAAAATTCCACAAAGAGGTGTTGTTCGCTTGGAAGATGATGTGGAGATCGGAGCGGCAAGCACTATTGATAGAGCCACTATGGGTGAGACGATTATAAGGCGAGGAGTGAAAATAGATAACCAGGTTCAGATAGGTCACAACTGCGACATAGGCGAAGACACAATTATTGCGGGTTGTTCTGGTATTTCTGGATCGGTAAAAGTTGGAGCACAAGTTACCATGGGTGGCCAAGTAGGTGTTGCAGATCACGTTAATATAATTGGTGGGGCTATAATTGCGGCAAAAACCGGTGTTCATAAAAACATTAAAGAAAAAGGCATATGGGGTGGACCACTGGTGATGAAAAACATGGAATATAAACGTCTACTTTTATCTAGTAAAAGGATAGACAAGCTACTGGAAAAGATAAAGTGGCTTGAAAAGAGACTTGGTTAATAATGTGGAGAATATTGTCAAATGATCATTGAGCATCAGCAGATTAAAGATTACATACCACACAGAGATCCCTTTCTTTTCGTGGATAGGATAATTGAAATTAAGGCTAACAATGGAGCCATTGGCATAAAAAAAGTGACAGGCGCAGAGTTTTTCTTCCCTGGTCACTTCCCTGAGATGCCAATAATGCCGGGGGTCATCATCATTGAGGCTATGGCACAAGTGGCATCAGTACTAGCAATCTACTCAAGGCCTGAAATAAAAGGAGAAATACTCTATTTTGCTGGAATAGATGGTGCTCGTTTCAAAAAACCAGTTGTGCCAGGGGATATTCTAAGATTAGAAATTTCGGTTATTAAGATTAAGAAAAGGATGATCAAAGTAAGGGGAAAGGCGGTAGTCGATGAGGGTTTGGTATGTGAGGCTGAGTTAACCGCTATGATACAAACTGGGAAAAAAGAAAGTTGAAAGTTTTATGCCCATCCACCCAACTGCGATAGTAGACCCAAACGCCAAGTTAGGAGATGGGGTGGAAGTGGGTCCTTTCGTCACGATTGGTCCTAACGCAGAAATTGGTGCTGGAAGTGTCATTTCAGCCTATGCAATGGTTAACTGGACTTTGATTGGCAAGAACAGCAAAGTAGGGGCAAAATCAATAATTGGTGGTGATCCTCAAATTTATGAATGGCAAAAATGTCCATCTTGGGTGAAAATAGGGGATGGTGTAACCATTAATGAGCTTACCGCCATACATAGGTCGATGTATGAGGGCAAATCTACAACTATTGGCGATGGCTGCTATATTATGACCCAAGTGCACGTGGGCCATGATTGTCAACTAGGAAAAGAGGTTACGCTAACCACTTTTTCAGGTTTATCTGGACATGTTGAAATTGATGATTACGCGGTTATTGGCGGGGCGACAGGGATTCATCAGTTTGTTAGGATTGGCTCCATGTCGATGGTTGGAGGAATGAGCAAGGTAATTAAGGATGTGTTACCCTTTTTCACGGTGACTGGAAACCCATGTATGCCCCATGGATTAAATACTCTTGCGTTAAAGAAGAGGGGAGTTTCCATACAGGAACGTAAAGAGATAAAAGAAGCCTACAAAATAATTGTTCGTGAAGGGCTTACTAGTAAGGCTGCACTGGAAAAACTGACGGCAAAAGGTTTAACTAGTCCAGCAGCCTCTAAGATTATTAGCTTTATGAAAAGCTCGAGAAGAGGGCTTGCTGTATAACTGCATAAAGGCACAATCTCTTTACTTTGTTGATCTGGTTAGCTCTAAAATAATTGCAACTATTTGTTTATCAAAGTATAACTGCTTTGCGATAAAGCTTGATTGAATTTTTGATATAATGTTTGGCCGAAAAGGTCAACAGTTCATTGAAAACCATGGAAAATAAAGTAAAAGTCGGAGTCATAGGCGTTGGACATATGGGACGTTACCATGTTGGTGCGTACTCAGAGATAACAGATGTTACTCTCGAAGGTGTAGTAGATTTAAACAAAACCCTCGTTAATAACGTAGCTGAAAAATACAGGACACGCAGTTTCACAGACTATCGCGATTTCCTTAAATACGTAGATGTGGTATCAATATCGGTACCAACAAAGCTTCATTTTGAAGTTACCCGTGAATGTCTTTTAAGGGGAAAACATTGTCTGGTCGAAAAGCCAATTTGCGAAAACTTGGCGCAAGCTGAGGAGTTGTTTGAACTTGCCAAACAGAAAGGCTTAGTACTTCATGTTGGCCATGTAGAGAGATTCAATGGTGCGGTACAAGAACTTCGTAAAGTTGTTCAGGATCCGATTTTAATTGAGTCCCGCAGGCTTGGTCCATTTGATCCACGAGTCGCCAATGACAGTGTAGTGCTAGATTTAATGATTCACGACATAGATATCATTTTAAATATAGTCGACTCACCAGTGGAGCATCTTAATGTTTTAGGTACATCTGTTTTTTCGGATAAAGAGGATGTGGTTAATGTGCAGATCCAGTTTGAAAGTGGATGTCTAGCAAACATAATTGCATCACGTGCAACGCAGGAGAAAATTCGCACTTTGGCTGTTACACAGCAAAGTGAGTACGTGGTGCTAAACTACACGAATCAGGATATTCTTGTTCATAGACGTTCTTCTTCGCAAAGTGAACTTACCAGACAAGAGTTACGCTATAAACAGGAGTCTCTAATCGAACGGATTTTTGTTCACAAAGAAAATCCGCTCAAATTGCAGCTCAAACACCTGGTTGCCTGTGCCGCAAATGGGGAAAAAAGACTAACATCAGTTGGGGATGAATTGAAGTCACTTAAGGTAGCACTGAGTGTTTTGGACTCACTGAAAACGGGCAGGACCGCTAAAGTATAACCAAATTATGGTTAAACCCATTGGATTGATCGCCGGCAAAGGGCTACTACCAGTCATTCTTTCTCGAAACCTTAGGTTGAGGGGCTTCGCAGTCGTAGCAATTACCTTTGATCGTGAAAGTGAGCAAAAAATGCTGCCCGAAGCAACTCAAACACACTGTATGGACGTTGGTCAAGCAAGCAATATTATAAAAACTTTCAAAAAAGCAGGGGTAAAAGATATTGCTTTAGCAGGTAAAGTTGACAAACGCATTCTGTTTAATAATCCACAACTTGATGCAAAAGCATTGTCTATTATTGGGGAATTACAAGCGAAGAACGATGACTCTCTATTGCTAGCCATAGTTAACGCATTTGAGAAAGAAGGATTTACCATCTTGAGTCAAGTGGAATTATTTCGTGACCTTGTACCCACAGTTGGAGTGTTATCAAAAAGGACACCTGACGATAGGGAGCGCAAGGATATAGACTTTGGAATGAAAATGGCCAAGGGTATTGCCAGTCTAGATATTGGCCAGACAGCCATTGTATACGACAAAGCTGTAATTGCTGTAGAGGCCATTGAGGGCACCGATGAAGCAATAGAGCGTGCTGGAAGAGTGGTAAAAAAAGGAGCCATAGTTTGTAAAGTATCTAAACCTAACCAGGATCCACGTTTTGATGTTCCGGTTATTGGAGTACAAACCATTGATAAGATGATTGAATCGGGGGCTACAGTGATTGCCATTGAGGCAAACAAGACACTTATAGTAAATATAATGAACACTGTGGCTAAGGCAGATGAAAAGTTTATTTCGATCATAGCTATCTGAAGAAGCCTATATGTTGTAAATACCTCCTTACGTTAATCAATGCGAGTATAAAAATGTATTTTAATTTATGCCAAGTAAATTAGATGCAAAGTTCTGGTTTCCGTTGCCATTTGCCATCACTGCTGCTATCTGACTTCGAAACGCTGTCAATGTATTGTGTACCATTCTTTGTAAAATGGCATCGCATGAGTCTGTTTTAAGTTTGCAACAGGAGCACCTGATTAGTCGTATTGCAAGCCCGCTAGTATTCGATTCTATTGTTGATTTCAGCTGTTTTAAATCTTTTTTTAACTTGGCACAAAGCCCCTGCGCAGCTCTTTACGTTGACATTAACTTATTGATAATATATTATCAATACCGGTAAAGCTGTATGTGGAAATGAGCAACACAGTGTGCTTAACACATTATTATCAAACAAGTTTACGTGAAATTATGATTGATGGGACTTAAGTTATGCATATAATGGAAGGGTATTTACCAGCTTCGCATGCTTCTGGGTGGTGGCTTGCTACATCCCCATTCCTTGCTTGGGGAATTCGGTCCGCTGGTAAGATAATGAAAGGGAATAAAGAAGCAAAGCTCCTGCTTGGAGCTAGCGGTGGTTTTGCATTTGTGCTTTCAGCGCTGAAGCTGCCTTCAGTCACTGGCAGTAGTGCACATCCAACCGGCATTGGTTTAGGGTCCGTTCTATTTGGACCACAAGTGATGTGTACCATTGGGTTTGTCGTCTTACTTTTCCAAGTAATGTTTCTAGGTCATGGTGGAATAACCACTCTAGGAGCAAACACATTTTCCATGGCTATTGTTGGAGCATGGGTTGCTTGGGGCGTTTTCAGAAGCCTTAAAGCTTTAGGACTATCTTTAGCAGTGTCAGTTTTTTTTGCAGCAACATTAGCTGACCTAGCAACATATATTACTACTGCCTTACAATTGGCGCTTGCATTTCCTGACCCTGTAAGCGGCTTATCAGGAGCTCTTGCTAAGTTTATGGGGATTTTTGCTTTAACACAAGTTCCATTAGCCATTAGTGAGGGATTGCTTACCACTTTAGTCGTTAATGTGTTTCACAGCCATGGCAGAGAAGCACTTTTAAACCTTGGTGTTATTTCAAAGGTTGGAGAGTCAAAACCATGAAAAATGTGTTAATAATTGTTGCTTGCATCATGCTTTTGTTTGCACCCTCAGTGTATCAAATAGGTAATGGACCAGAAGAGCCTTTTCGTGGCACAGATAACCAGGCAGCGGATCAGATTACGGCAATTGTGCCAGATTATAAACCATGGTGGGATCTCCATTGGGCGCCTGATTCATTTTTGGAGGGAGTGTTGTTTACAATTGAAGCTGCTTTAGGTGCCGCTGTAGTGGGTTATGTGATTGGTTTTTTCAGGGGTAAAAATGAAAAACTGCAGGAGAAGCTTCAAAAGTGAACAACAGTTCAGGGGAAATAAATGCGACTGATTGACACTTGGGCTAATATCAACAATTGGCGGCACCATCCCATAGAGGTGATATATCTGTCAATGGGCTTACTTTTGCTAGCAATGATTCTGCCACCTATGCCTGGTGCTGCCCTTGTATTATTAACTGTTACACTGTGTGCACTGTTTGGTGCACGTATTCCTCCCTTTATATTTTTCAGGGTGTTACTTCTACCATTAACTTTTCTTCTAGTTGGATCTTTAGCGTTGGTTTTTTCAGTTTCTTTTGACCAGTCAACAGGGCTTGAAATAGCTTTCTCTGACCAAGGGATGCAAACTGCTAAAACTGTAATTCTACGCTCCATCTCAGCGGTCTCAGCTTTAATTCTGTTAACACTTACTGTTCCCCTAACAGAAATAATAACGCTGATGCGGAGAGTACGTGTACCTAACGCACTAATTGAATTGATAGAGTTAATGTACAGATTTTTGTTCATATTTGATGAAATTTTTGCATCTTTGTTAAAGGCTCAGTCTGTTAGGCTAGGATATAGGAACTTGTGGTTAAGCTATCGGTCGTTGTCCTCTGCGGTAGCCGTCCTGTTTTTTCGGGCTATGGATCGTGCCAGACGCCTTGAATCTGGGCTTGAATCAAGGGGGTACTCAGGCGAACTAAGAGTATTGAATGTACGCCGTAAAATCTCAAGTAGATTTTTTATTTTTGCTGTATTGGTCCATTTTATTATTTTGGGGATAACTTTCATTACCATTTAATGGTAGCAAACATGAACAAGTTTATATTAGAAGCACGTAACTTAACGTACGAGTACAATGCAGCAAGCGTTATAGAGTCTTTAGGAGTGAGACCTCAGGCACTTTCAGGAGTTAGTCTGATGATAAAGCGTGGCTCTAAAGTAGCTATATTAGGTGGTAATGGTGCTGGTAAAAGTACGTTAACAATGCATTTCAATGGAATGTACAAACCAACCTCAGGTGAGTTACTTTTAGATGGCAAACCAGCCGATTATTCGCGTAAGGCCCGTCTAGACTGGATGCAGCGTGTAGGAATGGTACTACAAGACCCGGATGACCAAATATTTTCTGCAACGGTTTTTAAAGATGTCTCATTTGGTCCTATGAACCTTGGTTTGCCCGAAGATCAAGTTAAAATAAGGGTTACTGAGGCATTAGAAGAAATCGATATTAGCTTTCTTGCTGAAATGCCAACACATATGCTTAGTTTTGGGCAAAGAAAGAAAGTTGCCATTGCCGGTGTAGTTGCTATGAGACCAGAGGTGCTAGTTCTCGACGAGCCGACGGCGGGGCTGGATCCTAGTGGTGTTGACCAGTTGTTAAACATTCTTGCTAGGTTACATGCTAGAGGAGCTACATTGATAATAACTACCCATGACGTTGACTTAGCGTATGGATGGGCCGATGAAGTGATCATTATGAAGGATGGTCAGGTGGTTAGACAGGGTGAACCAAATGAAGTAATGAGCGACATTCCTATGATGGAGTCTGCCAGCTTGCGCCAACCTTGGCCGCTTGCTATGGGACAAGCCTTAGAAGAAAATCTAGCCTGCCTTAGAATTAAACGAAAGGCCAATGAACCAAACTCACTAGGAGATTTTATTAAAGCAATAAATACAAAGTCAAGGTTACCGGTCTAGAGGTATTCCACATAGCCAATATAATAATAGGTCTAGTAAATGCCAATTGTAGCTTTACTTTATTAATTGTATTCTAGCGTATAGATGGAACGGGTATCTTTAGTTCCTGCTCAATTCGGTAAAACATTCGTTTTGTCACAATGAGATTGGGCCTACCGCTTTGCCAGTTGTAGTTTTTCATAATCTCTAGAAATGGGATTACTCTTATTCTAGTTCCAACGCCTTTGTCCATCACCCTTATCGTGTATTTATAGCGAATCTGGTTAGAGTTTTGAGAATCCAAGTCTACTTTCCAGTCTGTTATAATTATTCCGCTAGAACGGTCTACCGATACTAAAGGAAGTTGTAGCATCGCCCCCATTAGACGCTCCCAAACAACTCCGTAGCGCATTTTAAAGTCTTTGCTTTGGCTATTATCACTTAAGGTAATGGTTCTGATCGGTAGGGCAGCTTTATCAATACTAGGCGTTAGTGAGGCATTTTTTTGCTCGTCAACTACATCGAAATATTTTTTTCCTAGACCTGATATCCCTTTTTCTTCTACATTTGTTATCGATGGTCTACTAACCGCGGTAATGTGCTCTCGCTCAGGGGTAATAGGAGTATCTATGCCACCCTTTAAGTCTGAAGGGGTTACCTCACTCTGCTTATTTTTTTGAAGTTGAGCCTGCATTTTATCAGTGTTGGAGGAAGTTGAGCATCCAAGCACTGTTAAAAGGATCAGTAGTGGTAGCAAATTAATTCGGATGGTTTTAATAGGTATCATGGCTAAAAACAATATTAGTTATTGCTAATTTCTAAGGTCTCCATAAAATAATATTTAAAACGCAAGTCTAAAAAGGTGATGTGTTCGCGTCAAGTGTAAACTGCAATAAAGTTTAGCTCATTTTTCTTGCAAATTTCTAGTTGGTTGCTCTAATCCATGTAATCAAGTCGGTATTTTACATAGCTGTCGGAAAACTCAAGTAGCCATGAGCATTCTTTTTCTGTGAGCTTTCTCTTGGGTTTAGCTGGTGAACCAATGACTAACCACCCTTCTTCTACTTCAGTTTTTTCAGTTACCAGACTTCCTGCGCCAACTATTACGTTTGGTGCAAGTATGGATCCGTCCATTACTATACTGCCCATTCCGATTAAAGCTGGACCCTCTATTGAACACCCATGAAGGGTTACGGAATGTCCCACGGTAATATCATTCCCTAAAACCAAAGGGTATAGATCCCGGGTTACATGCAGAACAGACCCATCTTGTATGTTGGTCCGTTCCCCTATCTTTATATAGTTAACATCTCCTCTAATAACTGTATTGAACCATACGCTTGATTCAGCACCGATAGTTACTGAGCCAATCACTTGGGCAGAGTCTTCGATCCACGCGGTTTTACTGATTTTTGGGGTATAACCCTTCCAAGGTGTAATCATGATTGCTAAGGTTATAAAAGAAGTTTTTAGGTGCTCACTTTGCAATGAAGGTTAATAGCTTGGATGGTCCCAGTCAAATTCCGCACGTTCAGACTCAGACCAAACACCAGGAATACCAGGGTTGTTATTTTTATTTTTTAGCTCTACAGGCAAAAATTTGTATGGAATTCTAGCCGCCTGCAAAAATAGGTCTGCACGTTCACCTTTAGAGTCAAGGTAGTATTCAATTTGTTCCACAACATTGTTGCGTGAAACTGCATTGACATAGATGGTGGAGTAAAAACCATTAGAGGAATACGATTGTGACTCATCAATCCCATATCCACGAACATCGACTTTCCAGCAAATTATGCCAACTTGCTTATCAACCACACTAGAGTTCTCACTGACTTCAACGTCGTAAAGCAAGTCATACCTGTCAGCCAGTTCCTCAAACGCTGTTAAGTAGTCTTTACTATAATCATTTAACAGAGGAATGGATTTATGGTAATGAGGTTGATCCCAGTACATTTGTAAATCGAAGACAAATGGGATCCCTAAATGTTCCAGTAAGTCTTCCATTAGTTCTGGGTTAGTGTGGTAAACGTGAATGGTTTTATGCTCATCTAAAAAAACCTCAACGATAGGCTCTTCAAAAAACACGCCTATACCGAAAAACCCATCATCTAAAACCACATCCTTCCATTCATAAATCCATCGTTTTACCGAATTCAGGTTAGTTGCTTCACTGCTTATATGGGTGTCGTTTTCTTGGTAATGATCATCAGTATGGAGTTGAGCCACTACAAATCCCTGCTCAGGCATTATGTTAAATAATTCTCCCATAGTTGGAAGAATTTGTTCATGTGAAACAGCGATTTGATAATAGAAATAGTTTTCATCTCGAATGTACTTGGAGTCGTATCCGGTTTTATTTGCAAAATCCTTTTCTGGATAGGCACCAAATGGATACGTAAAACCATTTACACATTTTCGCCTTCTGGACTTAATGTTGTTCGAACTTGGTTTTCTGAATCTCTTCCTATCATTCATGGCGTTATTATTAGACCGTAAAAAAAGCATTCAGGCAAGCAACTACTTGTTACCTGAAAAACTAAACAGTTATTTTGTGCTATGAAAACAACACACCCTTTTATATCATTGTTTTGTTAAAGCATCATTAAGCGTTTTGGAGCGTAATGATTCTTGGAATGAAGGAAAAACGGAAGGTACGAAGGACCATTTAGTGAAAATGAAGGCATTCAGCCCAGCAGCTTGCTGGCTTTGGCTGGCTATTACATCGATGCTATTCATGGGTATATACGCCTTTTTAGTTGCACTAAGTCGTGTCCCTGCTCTTAATCTTTTGTTTACTGATCAAAATTTTTTTAAAACTGCCCTTGTTACACATGTGGTTTTGTCTGTTGTGATTTGGTTTTTGTCATTTTATTTATTTGTTACCTACCAAACGACATCAAAATTTAGAACTTCGACAATTGAGTATATCCCTATCATTGGTGCGTTTGTTGGAGCAGCGTTAATAATAGCTACACCTTTTACAGGCCCTGCATACCCCATATTAAATAACTATATACCTGTGCTTAACAGAGGAATTTACTTCGTAGGCCTCTCTATATTTTTCTGCTCAGTTAGTTTTGGAATATTGCTTCGTTTTGGTATCTTGTGGCGTCAACAAAAAGTTATTCAAGGAGGTTCACTAATAGTTAGTGGATCTTTATTTTCTGCTGGAGTATGTCTGCTAGTAGCCATACTCCTTTTTTTGATTTCATATTTTAGGATTGAAACATCTCTTGTTGGTAGTGGGACCATATATTTTGAGATGTTGTTTTGGGATGGAGGACATGTTTTACAGTTTGTAAACACTTTTGCAGCTATGGCTGTCTGGACTATGCTATCTCATCAAGCCTACTCACTGACTCCCATTTCGAACCATTTTGCTGCCCCACTGCTAATATTAATTACCACGGCTGTGATGATTACCCCTTTAGAAGGGTTGTTGAATACTGTAGAATTCGCTGATGGCCGAAATTTCTTTTTAGAGCATAAACAGTGGATGGTTTCCATTGGCCCAATTGCTATTGGAATTGGACTGCTAAGAACCTGCAAGAGCCAAACATTAGATAATATTGCATCAAGTGGCCTTTGGGTATCTCTTGCACTATTTGCACTTGGTGGGGTGATGGCTTTTACTATCTTAGGACAAGACACTAGGGTTCCGGCTCATTACCACGGGGCAATAGGGTCAGTCACTCTTTGTTTCATGACCTACGCAATGCTGATAAGTATCCAAAACGGTTGGTTATCACCAAAACCAAAATGGAAAATTGTGCAGATTTATTTGTACGGGTTTGGTCAGGGACTCTTTGTTGCTGGACTTTTTGTTGGTGGTTATGCTGGACTACCTAGAAAAACATTTGGTGTGGAACAAAATCTGGACACCGCAATAAAATACACTAGCATGGGCATAATGGGAATTGGTGGTCTCCTGGCAGTCACTGGGGGAGTGATCTTTGTTGTTATGATGATAAGAGCATTTTTAAACAGTAGAACCAGTAGACTTGAATAATGGTTCGTGTTATTACTGTCTTAAGTACGCTATTGTTCATTTTTGCCTCGCTTTCTTGGGCGCAAATTCCTCATGTGTACGGCAAGTGTATTTCTTGCCATGGAATACCAGGCAAAGGGAATACAAAGATAGCTCCCGATTTGGCGGATTCAAGTTACACGCTTGAACAAATGAAAATGCAAGTTTATAAAGGGTCGAATTGGCAAAATAAACCAAGGGAAAAAATGCGGTATCGCAAAAAGAAGATGCCTGCGATTACGAAAATTAATGACGAAGAAATTGAAGCTATATATAAGTATGTACGCAGTAAGAATTAGTAATGAAAATGGCAGAAATTTTCTATCTCCACTGGCAATACAGGTCTCGTTAAATTTTTTTGACCACTCTAAATAGAATTGTAGGGTTATAGGAGTTCTACGATAATGGAACATGTTACAGCTTTATTGCAGCAAGAATACGCTGGAATAACTTTATTCCAGATGGCCTCGAGTTTCATCATTCTATTTTTCACATTGACACTAAGAAAAGTGATTACAAATTTCCTAATGTATGCGCTAGAGCGATACGCTAAGAAGTCCAAAACTGAATGGGATGATAAATTGATTGAGGTGGTTAAACAACCCATTAACGTAATGATTCTAGCATATGGACTATGGTTGGCCATAATCGTCTTACCTCTTCCCACAGACCCTGTAAACATTAAGTCGATAGTTTATATGGCTGGCGAGATAATGGTTCTGGTACTAATAGCGTGGCTATTGCTCCGGTTAGTCACAGTTTTCGATAACCTTTTAAAGAAAAAGGCATCTGATCCAGAGCATTGGTTAGATATTAGTATTACTCCAATGATAGGGACATCAATCAGGATACTAGTAATTATTATTTCTGCAATCGTTATCGCGCAAAATATGGGATATTCTGTCAGTGGACTTTTGGCATCACTAGGACTAGGTGGTGCTGCAGTGGCACTTGCCTCCAAAGATACCCTCTCAAATCTGTTTGGTTCGATGATGATTGTGGTAGACAAACCGTTTAAAGTTGGAGACTGGATAAAAGGAACTGGCTTTGAGGGTGTTGTAGAGGAAATTGGATTGCGCTCCACTAGGATTAGGACATTTGGCAAGACAGTTGAAAACATTCCTAACAACTTACTGGCTAACGTGATTGTTGATAACATTGATCGGCGTAAAGATACTAGCTTGAAGGGTGTACGTCGGATTAAAATGACAATTGGTGTTACCTATTCAACAACCGCCACACAGATGCAGGATACCATTGAGGGTATTCGGACAATTTTAAAAGAAGACGGTGGAGTCGATCAAAGTATGACCACCCTTGTATACTTCACAGATTTTGGTGGGTCTTCACTAGATATTTTTGTTTATTATTTTGCCAATAGTGCAGATTGGGCCTACTATCTTAATGTTCGTCAGACTGTAAACCTAAAAATTATGCGCAAACTCGAAGAGTTGAGGGTCGAAATTGCATTTCCAAGTCAGTCTCTTTATCTTGAAAGTGTACCTAAAATGTTAACTGATGGGCATGGCGATGTGCAGAAACATGACGCAATATAGAAACCCAAAAAGCATTTACGCTAATTTTGGTAAAAATTAACACAAGCTTTTGTTGACCTTTTTGATGTCCAAGTTATAATTGCAGACTTCGGGGCGTAGCGCAGCTTGGTAGCGCGCCTGCTTTGGGAGCAGGATGTCGGAGGTTCAAATCCTCTCGCCCCGACCAAATAGTCCACTTTGATGGTCTATAGTAAATCAGAAACCAGTGAACAGTCTAAGTCTGAATTCTCCACTCTGGTTGATAATTTCTTTGTCGTCCCCAAATGTCGTGTATTGGGGTTGTATAATCAAGCGGTCTGACATGTTAATCCAAAGTCCAATTGTTGCAGACTGCTCCATGCTCGATGAACCGAGATTAAATATTGGCCCTTCAGAGTTTCTATAAGTTCTATACGCAGCTGATAACCCAAATGAGTTAGTTATGCCAACTTGTGCTTCTGCACTGAAAGAACCACTCTTAAAGGGGTTAGGTAAACCTCTTCCTCTATTATTAAGATTGCTGTTATCCATGTAGACTGCGTTAAAGCCAAGCGTTAAATCACCAATCGTATTTCTCAAATTTGCATCCACCCCGTACGAGTAGATTTCCGAGGTGCTTAGCAGTTGTTGGTTTGCTCCAGTAGCGGATAATCCAAAAATACCTAAAGAAAATCCGAGATCACCGTGCCGTGGTGTTAATGCTAGCCTGTACCAGAGTGATGTAGCACTTGTGCTATCTGGAAAAAGGTATTGACTGAAAGTCGGATGCAGCGATAAATCAGGTCGAAGTAATCCAAAACTGGCACTAAAGTAATCGGTTTCTAGATATCCTGTTACCCCTGTTATTTCAGGTGTTTTTTGTAGAGTACTATTTTTATCCGATGATAGATAACCGTCACCCACCCTGTTGTTTAACAACTTCGTGGTAGTTTCGCCGCTGTTATTTAGAACGTTGGTGCGAACCCTAACTCCTGCTTTTAGACCGGGTAAAGGGATGGAGTATAGTTCACTGCCAGCCAAACCGAGTTCTTTAGAACTTCTCGTGAGAGAATTGAACTCTGAAGGGGTCATCGTGTGGCATGTAAAACAGGTGCTGCTATTGTAACGAGCGTAACTAGGAAGTGCCTGGCCAATTGATGGCTTAAAAACAGCCAAAGCCATGGCAAGTGCAAACAAGCCAGCTGGAAACTTAAACGTTTTTATCAATATTTAATGTAAACCTCAATATCTCAGAAGATTATAGGTAAAAACAGAGATTTTGTCTATAGAATATAAGGGCTTACAACTTTACTATAGAAGTTTTATTAATGCTGCCGACATAGGGTCTCGTTAGTGTGAACATTCGACACCAACCGTTGTGTCGCAGTTACCACAATTGTTACCTTTAAGAGAAGTGCCCACAACCACAAATCCAGATCGCATTACAACAATTTCGCCACAGTTAGGACAGTGTGTATGGTTAGATTTAGAAGAGATGTCGTTGCCGATATAAACATGTTTAAGATGCGCACGTGCTATTTTATAGCCTCTCAGGAGAGTTTCGGTTGGTGTAGCGGGTAAATCTAGTTTGTAGTCAGGATGGTATCTAGAAAGGTGTAAAGGGATGAGTGGGTTTATATCCGCAATAAACAAAGAAAGCCTTTCAAAAAGTTTATTCGTATCATTGAGCCCAGGAATTACCAAGTTAGTAATTTCTAGATGAGTAAGCTTAGATGCCATTTTCACACTCTCAAGCACAGGCTCAAGTTTTCCTTTGCAAACTTTCTTATAAAACACTGGATCCATCGATTTAATATCAATATTAATGGCGTCTATATGTGGCAGCAAAATTTCTAGTGGTTTTGAGTTGATGAGTCCATTTGAAACCATTATATTTTTCAAGCCGGCCTCATGTGATGCAACTGACGTATCGTAGACATGTTCGTACCATATAATTGGTTCAGAGTACGTGTAGGCGATTCCGATAGAGGCACTAGATTTTGCTATCTCTATGCACTGTTGTGGCGATAGAAGTTTTGTAATATGGTCTAGTTGTGAAATTTGATAGTTTTGGCAAAATTTGCATTTAAGGTTACAGCCATTAGGCCCGATGGAGAGAACTGCTGATCCGGGATAGAAATGGTACAAAGGTTTTTTTTCTATCGGATCAATATTTATAGATGTGGCTAGACCATAATTTGCTGCCCATAGTTTTCCTTTGACGTTTTGTTTACCTTGACATATTCCCACCTTGCCTTCAGAAAGCTTACAGTTGAAAGGGCACAAGCAACACTCTACCTGGTTATTGTCTTTGGCTTTCCAGAACATTGCCGATTTAAATTTTTTAGAGTTGACCTCAGGTTTCATGCCGCGTTCCTTTTAAGACAACATAAACTCATATAACGTTAGTGCTTATTTTACAAAATTATGGTTAATTTATGTTTATTCTAGGTAAAATCCTTATTGGAATAATGAAACCTATTTGGTTTAGATGGCCATACTTCGACTCAAACCTGTCCAGTCTGTTCATTGTATGAGTACGGTTTTAAATGGTCAATATTGTAGATTTATATTGGTGGTTTCTAGTTTTTCCTAAATCGGTTATACTGCGATCCTAATGACTAGAAAGACTATACTATAGATTCCCACGAGTTATGCCCCGAAAGTATTATCAAAAAATTCAATCACTCATAGAGTTGATTGCAAATGTGACTGATTCTTACACTTCCGCTTTGTTTTTGGTTGACGATACGAAGAATGACCGTCTCATACTTACAACTTATCAATCGCTCTCAAGGAGTATTATCCCAAATGCAGTTGTACCAATAGGCCATGGCTTGGTCGGTTGGACAGCAAAGTTCGGAAAGGAGACGATTGCAGACAATTTTACCAACAACACAACTACCCTTCAATTTTATAGTAGTGATGAAGGTGTCAAAAGCTTTGCGGCCCTACCAATATTTGATGGAGAGCGTCTTTTAGGTGTTTTGTCTGTCGATAGTAAAACAGAGTATGTGTTTTCTGAAAAAAAGATCAAGTTGCTAGAACAGTTTACAACTATTCTTGCAAGTGTGATTTTAACTGGTATTAGACGAATAGAACTTGAAACTGATGCAGTTAATGTAGCTGCCCTTGGAGAAATAGCGGAAATGGTTGGGCGCTGCAAGGACCTTTCAGAGTTTTTACATGAAATTCGTCGCCTTACGCAGCCATTGATTCCCCATGAAAGTATGGCGCTCGCAATAAGGAGTCCTAGTAGCGAGGAATTCCAGCTTGTACAGTTCCATTCAAACAGAGATGGAAAAATAGTACAAGAGCCACTTCCGCTTTCGCACTACAGGATTGGTTGGGTAATACGGCAAGCTAGAGCCTTGTGTGTGCCAAATTTAACTTCCTCTGCAATTCCAGGTGACGATGAACGATGGCGCTCTTTCATTTCAGCCCCAATTTATTCTAAAATGGAAGTTACAGGTGCGATAGCTTTTCTTGATAGCAAACCTGGCGGATTCAGGCAACTGGACCTAAAGGTAGTGAATATTCTTGCTTCCCTCTGCTCCTCAACAATAACAGAGCTTTATAACGATAACAATAGAAAGAGTGACATCGGTCGTGACCCTGTTACTGAGACAAGCTCTTGTACAGAACTCGTAACGCGCATACCAACGATAGAGGATAAAGGTGCTGTCGCAGTTGTTGATTTAAAAATGTTTGGGAAAGTGAATATGGGGCTAGGACTTGTTGGAGGGGATACAGTATTGAGGGAATTAGCAACACGGCTTAAAAATGTTATTGGGGATAATGGCGAAGTCAGTCGATTTGGTGGAGCAAAATTTATTATCGTAATATTAGGATTTGGCAAAGACCAGACTATTGCTTTGCTAAATAAAACTATGCAGATGATTGAGGACGAGCCTTTCAACTATAAAGGTACGGATGTTTACATTACACCGGTCATAGGAGTTTCCACAAGCCCAGAAGATGGGATAGACACAGAAAAGCTACTATATAATGCCTACGGATCCATGCAATTGGCTAAAAAATCCGCTGGTGCACAATTACGAATTCACGGGGATGACAATCAACAGTTATACGGCGAGTTACGCTCACTCAAATAGATAAAAAGAAATTACGCTTTAGAGCAAATCACCAAAAGGATTAGGTTTCAAAGAGTCGAGTTTGGGGGCACAATGACAGATCTTGCCATGGATCTTGGGACAGCCAATACTTTAGTATATGTTCCAGGTCGGGGAATTATATTAAATGAACCATCAATGGTTGCCATTTCCTTACGGGATAACCAAGTGGTTTGTGTAGGTAATGAAGCTAGAGCGATGCACGGCAAAACGCCAGGTCTGATCAATGTTGTTAGGCCAATAAGAGACGGAGTTGTGGCCGATTACGACGTTACAAAGCATATGATTACTTACTTCATTAATAAAGCTATCACCTCACTTTTTAGAGTTAAACCGAAGATTATAATAGGCGTGCCCTCTGGTATAACACAGGTAGAAAAGCGGGCAGTTATTGACGCTGCAATAGATGCAGGAGTGAATGAGGTGCGTCTTGTGGAGGAACCAGTCGCTGCAGCCATTGGTACGGGCATGCCAATCGGAGAATCGTGTGGAAACCTCATAGTTGATATTGGCGGAGGCACAACTGAAGTTGCCATTATATCAATGTTAACTGTAGCCTATGTCGAATCCATTCGTGTGGCAGGCGATGAGCTAGATGAAGCGATGGCAAGGTTTATAAAGACTAAATGTCACCTTGAAATAGGCGCTTTTGAGGGAGAACGGGTAAAAATTGCGATCGGATCTGCATTCAAACTCGAACAACGTCTTAAATTAAAAGTAAAGGGAAAGGATATTGTGTCTGGATTACCTAATGCCATTTTGTTAACTGATTCAGATGTTCATGAGGCTTTAATAGAACCAATAAATGGCATTGTAAGGGCCGTGCGGAGAGCAATGGAAAATACGACACCAGAGTTTGCTGAAGATATTGGCACAAAAGGAATAGTGCTAACCGGCGGGGGTTCAATGATAAAGGGTATTGGAAAGCGATTAAACGTAGAACTTAATGTGCCTGTATATAGGGCAATAGACCCATTGTTGTCTGTAGCTCTTGGAGTGGGCAAAGTGCTAGAAGAGTGGAGTGTTTATAAAAACGTCACAATTAATTGATTGTGAAAGTTTGATTTAGTGTTTTTAGCTATTAGAAAACGTGTTTTTTCTTAGCATTTGCTACTTGCTCCAGCCATGTTTTCCAATCAGTGGCACAAAAGAACAGTCTGCCTTTTTATCAACCTTAAAATGCATTCCTTTGGTGCGAGTCACAACAGTCATTATTTGCCCTGTTCCGTTATCTAAAGGTATCACCATTCTTGCTTGTGGTTTTAACTGTTTGGCGAGGGGTATTGGTACCTTTGGGGCACCTGCAGTCACTACAATAGCATCATAAGGAGCATGTTTTGCGATACCAATAGTACCATCGCCAGTAAAACATACAATGTTGTTGTAGCCTAGCTTATTAAATATTTTGCGAGCTTTATTGGATAAGCTGTTAATCCTTTCTATTGTATATACCCGTTGACAAAGAAGTGCCAGTATAGAAGTGGTATAACCAGACCCGGTTCCAACCTCTAAAACGCATTCATCACCTTTAAGTTCAGCCTCTTGGGCTAAGATTGCCACAGTGTAAGGTTGTGTTATAGTTTGGCTACTACCAATCGGAGTAGCATGGTCGTTGTAAGCTAGTTCGGCGAGAGCAGGTTCCACAAATAAATGTCTAGGAACTTTAAGCATAGCTTCTATTACTCTTTTATCGTCAACTCCCTTTGCCATTACGTAATCCTCAACCATACGTCTTCTTTTTGCATCGGTCGGGTCTTTTATTTTTCTAGTTAGGCTCATTGATCGTGAGATATGCCGAAAAAATGGGAGGTTCTGATTGTTTTACACATCAATAGTAACAGTGTGATGAGTTTTAACAATCGACCGGGCTATAAACCACAGGTAACTGGTTACAAGCTAGCTGCTTTACCAGTGTATCCCGGAGGTTTAGGTAGTCCTTCTATAGCCGATAGTGCCCGATTGATTCCTTCTTTGTCCATACTATCGTCCACCAAGTTACCAGCAAAGTAACTGTCGTAAGCTCCCATATCAAAGTGTCCATGCCCTGAGAGGTTAAAAAGAATTGTCTTTTCTTTGCCTTCTTCCTTTGCCTCTAGTGCTTCTCTAATCGCGTGACAGATTGCGTGAGAGGATTCTGGCGCCGGAATAATCCCTTCACTCCGAGCAAATGTAACAGCTGCCTCAAAACATTCGATTTGTTTGTATGCCATCGCATCAATGATACCATCGTTTAGCAGTTGGCTAGTTTGGGAGGCCACTGCATGGTAGCGGAGCCCACCAGCATGAATTCCTGGTGGAACGAAGTCATGACCCAATGTGTGGGAGGCCAGCAAAGGTGTAGTTTGTGCGGTGTCGCCAAAATCATAGGCATATATGCCCTTCGTCAGTGTTGGGCATGACGCCGGTTCAACGGCAACGATTTTACTGTTTTTCCCGTTTATTTTATTTCTAACGAATACATTGCTTATACCAGCGAAGTTTGACCCACCACCGCAGCATCCTATAACAACATCAGGATAATCTCCGGCATTTTCCATTTGTTTTTCCGCTTCCAATCCTATGATGCTTTGATGTAGTAAAACATGGTTCAAAACTGACCCGAGTGCATAGTTAGTATCTTTACTGGTTGCTGCTATCTCGACTGCTTCAGAAATTGCTATACCAAGACTGCCGGTAGAATCCGGATCAGCTTCAAGTATCTTTTTACCAGCTTCAGTTGTTGTTGATGGGCTAGCTATTACGTTAGCACCCCAAGTTTCTATCATTGATTTTCTGTACGGTTTTTGGGTGAAACTAACTTTCACCATATATACAAGAGCTTCAAGCCCAAATATGTTTGCCGCAAAAGCCATTGCTGAGCCCCATTGACCAGCTCCAGTTTCTGTTGCAATTTTGTTTATTCCCGCTTGCTTGTTAAAGTATGCCTGTGGAACGGCTGTATTTGGTTTATGGCTGCCAGCTGGCGACACACCCTCATACTTATAGTAGATTTTGGCGGGAGTATTTAAAACGGCCTCAAGGCGCTTTGCGCGATGAAGTGGAGTAGGTCGCCACATGGAATATATATCGAGAACTTCTGCAGGAATATCTATCCACTGTTCGGACGATACCTCTTGCTCTATTAGCGCCATTGGAAACAGGGGCGCCAAAGCATCTGGTCCTACTGGCTCACCAGTGCCAGGGTGTAATGGTGGCTGAGCCATATTTGGCATGTCGGCAGCGATATTATACCATTTGGTAGGCATTTCAGAAGAATGTAGAAAATGGCGTGTTCGATCTGACATAGTCGTTATTCCTCCGTTATTATGTCATCAATCCACAGGCTTCAATCAAGCACCACATGGTGCATGAGACTGTATCCTGCCCCTATTTTGGAAAGTGGAACAGATTGTACCATATGATTTGCAGATTTGAAAACAAGTAGTTGACTTAGCAACTATCATACGACTAAAACACTACTTTAATTTCTTCAATCTGGAAAGGCGTTTCCGCCTGAACATGTATGCTGCCACACACATCCCCCCAGTCAGCAAAAACTCCTGTATTAATGCAATCAAATTTGTTTGTGCTAGCAAGTTGGCTCTATCAAAAGGTGTCATTATTGGAAAATAAAAGTACTTCTCTGTTAGGGGCCATAGCATTGGCAATCCTACGCCGTTTATTTCGTAACTATCAAACAATAAAGTATCTAGAAGGAGATGTGTGCTTGCACAAACTAGGGTAATGGAAAACACTGGTTTAGCAAGTTTTACGTCTATAAAACTCGTGCAGATAGAAACAATCATAGCTAGAACCAAAGTAAACCCAATAGAATGTACAATACCGTGGTGATAAACACCAGAGACGGTAAGTCCACCTGATGGAGCCAAGTGAATAAAATCAATATCCGGTACATTTGCAAAAAAAATGCAAAGAATTGCCCAAAATACATTATTGGAGTTCATATAAGGTATATGCCGAACAATTTTACTTCTTGGTTCAAGCCTATCAATTGAGGCAATCCAGATGGCAAGTCCGGCTATAGAATGACCTAAAGGGGTTGGCATAAAAAGCTTCTCTTTAAGGTGGTAATTAGTATCCCCAGCCAATTATTGGTCCTAATATCAATTGAATATAATCTAAAATTACACTTTTGGTTTTTTATGTCTAGAGCAGTTGGTCAAGACCCTCCTTTTTCAGCTGATCGGATATTGATCTCACATCTTGGGCTTTATCCTTATTGAGAACAAGAATAGCATCTTCGGTTTCTACAACTACCACATTTTCGATACCAACAGTGGCAATCACTCGTTTGCTACTGTAAGCAAGTACACCGCTTGAATTTATGGATATATGCTTACCAACGCTTCGGTTCCCATTACAATCGGAATCCAATAGGTCATACATCGATCGCCAAGAACCAACATCGTTCCATTGAGGGTTGCAAGGTGCAACAATTACCTCTTTGTTGACACTTGAAGGCTCTATTACACCATAGTCTATCGACTCTGATGGCAAACCTGGGTAAATATTTGTTATTGTTTTGTATATGTCTTTATTCTCGCCATTGGCCCTTAATGGTTTCATGCAATTGAAAAGTTCTGGCATATATGTTTCAAATTTTTCAAGAATTGTTTTTGCTTTCCAGAAAAACATTCCAGAATTCCAAAAGAACTGATTTGATTCAAAATATTTTTTGGCGACTTTATAATCAGGTTTTTCAGTAAACTCCTCGACGATATAAGTATTGTCATCCATTAGTTCGCCTAGCTTAATGTACCCATATCCGGTCTCTGGCAGAGATGGTTCAATGCCAATTACACCTAACTTATCAGGGTTCTTATCAATGGTATGAACAAGCTTGACTATTGTGTTTATGAGCTTATCTGGTTTTCCTATATGATGATCGGCTGGAAACACGGCCATCATTGCGTTTGGATCTTTTGCCTCAATAAGCATAGCGGCTAACGCAATGCAGGGTGCAGTATTCCTTCCGATTGGTTCTGAGATGATATTTTTATTTGGTAGTTGAGGAAGTTGCCGTCCAACCTCGTCATAAAAATCACTGCCAGTCACAATAAATATTTTTTCTGGTGAAGACAATTGAGCAAGGCGATCAACTGTTGCTTGCAACATTGTGAGTTTCCCTGTTAATGCTAAGAGTTGTTTGGGATTGTCTTTTCTCGATAATGGCCAAAACCTAGTTCCCTTTCCACCAGCCATTACAACGCTATATAATTCGTTTGTTAAATACATGTTTAGTTAAATAAAAAAGTAAACAATAGTTCCAGTAGCAATACAGTAAAAAGAAAACCAGGCAAGTCGCCCTTTTAAGACAAAGCTTACCAAAACGGCCAATGATATGTAGCCAGTAACTAGTGCTGCAAAAAATCCAATTGATAATGTGGACAATGTCTCACTATCCCCTATAGCTCCAATATTTAATAGCATTGCTCCTAAAATGGCTGGAATAGATAAAATAAATGAGTATTTTGCTGACATCTCACGGTCCAAACCTAATAACAATGCTGCTACGATAGTAACTCCTGAACGACTGATTCCAGGAGCGATGGCAAACCCCTGTACAACACCAATTATCAATGAATCTACCGCTGTCATTTGTAACAATCCATGTCTTTTCTCCCGTGTGAAGAATGTGAGGAAAAGAATGATGCCTGTAACGACGAGCATAATACCAACCATGGATGGGTTTGTGAATAGAGACTCAAAATTGTCCTTAAAGGATATTGCCATGAGCCCAGTTGGTACAGATCCTAGAATCACAAAGTAAAAAAGTCGCAAACCCTCACTTTTAGACATCTCTTTAGTTAATCCACCACTTTTAATTATCGCGGTAAATGATTGTTTAGTTTGAAGTAATAAACGGCTTAATTCCGAACGATAATACCAGACAATTGCTGTAAGAGTTCCAAAATGAAGAACTATATCAAAAAACAGTACAGGCTGGGTTAGCCCAAATAGGTGCTGAGTAATTACTAGGTGGCCAGAAGAGCTTACAGGTAGAAATTCTGTAATACCCTGTATCACACCTAAGGCTCCAGCGGTTTCCATAGAAAGCATAACAATCTTATTGATTGGTCAAAATAGTTAAAGCAGAAAAACAATACACGAATAGTTGTAGTAGAACAACCTTTTTGAAACAAGAGGTTGATTGTTTGGATGCGGCTTTATTACGATTTTATACACTTAAAACAATATCAAAATCGATCACCAATTTACTCGAATTCACTTGCCTTGATTGTAAACCAAACCATACAATACGCCATAATAATACTGTAACCAGCCGATAAAAAGTCTTTTAGAAACATATACTGGTAGAAGTGATTGATAAGATAAGAATTGTAATAACTGGTGTCGGTTTGACTGCCCCTAATGGAGATGATTTGGTCAGCTATCGAAAAGCACTGCTGGATGGGAAGTCCGGTGTTAGCAGCCATGAGGTTCGTTACATGCCGCCAGTTCCCGCTGGTCTATGTGACTTTGATCAGTTTAGACACCAGAGTAAAAAAGCTGGAAGACGTGGCACCCGTGCAGGTGCAATGTCAATTTACTCTGCCAACGAGGCAGTGGTGGATGCTGGATTAGCCATTGGAAATTTAATTCGTGATAGAACAGGTGTTTTTATTGGTATAACAGAACATGGAAATGTGGAAACTGAGAATGAGATTTATAATCTTAGCCAATACGATTTTGATGTTAAATACTGGTCACATCACCACAATCCTAGAACCGTAGCAAACAATCCGGCAGGTGAAGTTACCCTAAATATGAATATTACGGGGCCGCACTTGTGCTTAGGTGCAGCATGCGCTGCTGGCAATATTGGGCTTATTTATGGTGCACAAATGCTTAAGCTAGGTGAAGTTGATCTAGCATTAGCTGGTGGAGTATCTGAGAGTGCAAGAACATTTGGTATATACGCTAGTTTCCAAGCCCAGAACGCTCTAGCAAGGCATAAGGATCCTACAAAGGCTAGTAGACCATTCGATAGAGAAAGAAATGGAATAGTAGTTGCCGAGGGTGGGTGTATATTCGCAATGGAGAGATTGGAGGATGCTAAGGCCCGTGGTGCAAAGATATATGGCGAATTAGTCGGCTATGCCTACAATTCTGATGCAGCCGATTTTGTGTTACCTAATGCCACTAGGCAGTCAGAGTGTATGAGGATGGCATTGCTTAGAGCAAAAATGCTTCCTGAACAAATTGATATACTGAATACACATGGTACAGGTACTATGCAGGGAGATGAGCATGAATGCGAGGCGATTAGGCGTGTATTTGGGACAATGACTAACACTAATGTAAATAATACAAAGAGTTTTATTGGGCACGCCATGGGAGCGGCTGGGGCATTGGAGATTGCTGGAAACCTACCATCTTTTCAGGATAAAACTGTGCATCCAACAATAAATCTGGACAATATTGATCCTGAATGTAACCTACCAGGGTTTGTGATAAAAAAGCCTAGGAAACTTGACCGAGTTGAGTCTATCATGAGTAATTCATTTGGTATGCTTGGTATAAACTCAGTAGTTATCATCAAGCGATTTGAACAATAACTTGTTTATTATTATTTGCCTTTCAAATTTGTTACACAGCTATAATTTTCACAGCGGTACAATTTTTTTTGCGTTAGAATGTCCATCGGCCTAATTTTGGAGAGCATTGAATGACCAGAGAAAGTATCAAAGCCGCAATTATTGAAATTATCAACGAGATTGTGCCAGATGAGGATCTTTCAGATCTTGACCACCAGAAACCATTAAGAGATCAGATAGATTTAGATTCAATGGATTTCTTAGATATTGTAATGGAGCTTCGAAAAAAATATAGGATAGAAGTCCCCGAAGAAGACTATGATGAACTTTCAACAATGAACAGCACAATTGATTATTTACTTCCCAAAATGGAAAGTTTGTAAGTCTCAACAACTGTAGGGCTTAGATCAGTTTTCCAGTGCGGCTATGGTCTTAAAGTCATTCGAACAAATGTATTGAGCCAAATGAGCTCAAATTGGTGTGCCTTATTGAAATACGATGTAATTATTATTGGGGCAGGACTATCTGGCTTAGCAGCCGGGATCAGGCTTGCTCATTTTGGGAAAAAAACCTTGATAATGGAACGCCATTATCGAGTCGGTGGCCTTAACTCTTTTTACAGAGCAGGTGGGTATGACCTTGATGTTGGACTTCACGCCGTTACCAATTTCAATTCAAAAGGCCTAAAGTCAGCTCCCTTGTCGCGTCTAATGCGACGTCTCAGAATTAAGGAGGACGATCTTGAACTTTGTCCTCAAAAGGAGAGCAGGATCACTTTTCCCAATGTGTCACTAAACTTTAATAATGACATCAGGTTTCTTACTCAACAAATTGAGGAAAGTTTTCCAGACCAGCGGGATGGTTTTATCAGGCTTATTGACAATATCATAAGAATGTCTAAAGACGGATTTCTTCAAAAGGCAGATAGCGGTAGAAAATTTTTAAAGCGCTTTATAACGGATCCATATTTACTAGAAATGATCATTTGTCCGCTGATGTTCTACGGTAATGCACGTGAACACGACATGGATCACGATTTTGTTGCACTAATGTTCTTTTCGCTGTTTATCGAAGGACTTTCTAGACCTCAAAAAGGTATTCGTGCCATATTAGATTTGCTCTTGAAGCGTTACGAGGACTCTGGAGGCGAACTTCAAACTCAGTCTGAAGTAGTAAAAATAAAGTTGAAAGATGGATCAGTGTCTGGGGTGATTACTGGCTCGGATGAATTAATAGAATGTGATGCCGTTCTATCTTCAGCAGGCATTGATGAGACATATAATATTTGTCGGGAGGTTGGAAATAATAAGCTGATAACTCCAGGTGTAATGTCTTTTGCCGAGTCCATTTATATCTTAGATAAAAAGCCATTAGAACTTAGCATCGACCATTCGATTATTTTCTATAATCGCTCTACAACCTTTAAATACCAAAAACCCCTTGAGCCCATCAATGTCGACAGTGGAGTAATTTGCATGCCTGGAAACTTTACTTACAATGAACCACAAACAAAGGAAGAAATAAGGGTTACACACATTGCAAATCCCAATTACTGGATTGATGCTGATCAGGGCGAATATACTAACAGTAAAATGCTGTGGCATGACCGCTCCCTTGATGCGGTTAGCGAAATTATGCCTAGCTTCCGAGAAAACATCGTGTACCGTGACATGTTCACCCCAAAAACTATCAAACGGTTTACCGGACACACCAGCGGTGTGGTTTATGGAGCTCCCGATAAGATTAGAGATGGCATGACTAGTGTTAATAACCTGTATATTATAGGGACTGATCAGGGGTTTGTTGGTATCGTCGGGGCTATGATAGGGGGTGTAGAGGTTGTGAATCGGCAGCTCTTAGTTTAATACACAAACTGACTTTACCGTAAAATTTCCTATGAGTTAAATATATGGCTTTACGCGGTATCAAAAATATTAAGTTGGAATATGACTGTGTTGTAATAGGTGCTGGTCTTGGCGGGCTTACTTGTGCTAATAGGCTTGCGCAATCAAATCATAGTGTTCTATTGTTGGAGCACCATGTTCAGCTAGGAGGCCTTGCAGCTTGGTTTCAACGAAAACACCACATTTTTGATGTAGCTTTACACGGTTTCCCAATTGGAATGATGAAGACCTGCCGTAAATACTGGACAAACGAGATTGCTAAAAAAATAGTTAAGCTGAAGGGCATACGATTTGATAACCCTCAGTTCTCCTTCACTACAACCTATGATAGAAAAAGTTTTACTAAACTTATGACCACTGAATTTGGAATAGACTCCTCATCTGTAGAACAGTTTTTTAACTATACTCGGAGCATGACATTTGTTGATGATACGACTATGACTACTAGGGAATTGTTTGAAAATTTCTTTCCAGGTAGAGAGGATGTGTGGCGATTACTTATGGAGCCGATTACTTATGCTAATGGTTCAACGCTCGAAGATCCTGCTGTCAGTTATAGCATCGTGTTCTCAAATTTTATGAGTAATGGTGTGTACACCTTTAAGGGAGGTACAGACCTGATCATTAAATTAATGGAGGAAGAGCTAATTAAAAATGGTGTGGAAATAAGAACGCGAGCCACCGTTGAAAAGATTACCCACAATAAAGATGTTATAACGGGTGTAGTTGTAAATGGGCAGCACATTGCTGCTAAGGCAGTAGTATCCAATGCAAACCTTAAGACTACCATCCTTGATTTACTTGATGATGGACTTGTAAGTGAAGAATTTAGAACAAAGACTGAAAAGGTGAGAATCAATAATAGCTCTTGTCAGGTTTATATAGGTATTAAAGAAGGAGAAGAAATAGAATATATTGGAGACTTGATTTTTTCTTCTACTGCAGATAGGTTTGATGCTTTAAAGATGTTGGACAAAAACGTAACTAGTCGCACATTCTCTATTTACTATCCATGGATGCGTCCAGGGCGTGAAAGATATGCGATTGTATCCTCTACTAACGCAAGGTTTGAGAATTGGAATGAACTCTCAGAAGGTCAATATAAGTTGGCAAAGAATGCTTTAGCCGAAGATACCTTACATTGTCTTGAGAAGTATGTTCCAGATATAAGGTCTAAGGTTGACCATTTAGAAGTGGCTACTCCTTGCACATTTAAAAGATACACACTGCATGTTAACGGATCGTCCTTTGGAACAAAATTTGAGGGTCTGCCTGTTAGCAGAGACATTTGCTCAAAAGCCCCCGGTCTGTTTCATACCGGCTCTGTGGCAATAATAATGTCTGGTTGGCTTGGGGCAGCCAATTACGGTGTTATTGTGGCCAACGAGGTAGACCGATACCTATTTGGAATATCGGAGGGTCAAGAGTAATGGGAAGAGAATTTGAAGGCCAGGTTGCCGTTGTGACAGGTGGTACAGGTGGTATTGGTAGGGCTATTTGTGAGTCGCTACTTGATAATGGGGCCTTTGTTGTAGCCATTTACTCGAGAAATGATCAACAAGCTATGAATATGATCAGTGAAAATAGCAGGCTTGGAGATAGGCTAAAAATGGCCAAAGTTGATGTATCAAATTATTCCGCCTGTGAAGAGTTTTTCAATTCACTTCACGAAGAAAAAGAAAAACTGGATATTTTAGTTAATTCAGCAGGAATACGGCGGGATTCCATTGTGGGTATGATGAAAGAAGAATATTGGCGGACTGTGCTCGATATCAACCTCACGGGAACGTTTAACATGAGCAAACTGGCAGTAAGAATGATGATGAGTAAAAGGTACGGTAGAATCATTAATGTGACTAGTCCAATTGGAAGAATCGGTTTCGCTGGTCAAGCGAACTACGCGGCTAGTAAGGCAGGGCAAGTTGCCATGGCCAAATCATTAGCCAAGGAAGTAGCCACACGTAAAATAACAGTTAATTGTGTTAGTCCCGGTTTTATTAATACTGGTTTTATTTCAGACTTGCCTGAAGAACAGTTAAAAGAATTTAAAAAGCAAGTTCCAATGGGCAGATTTGGTACTACAGTTGAAGTTGCTTCTGCAGTCAAATTTCTTGCGTCGACAGAAGCGGCATATATTACTGGTGCTGTTCTGGAAGTTTCTGGGGGGATCTAGTATCTATTCCGTATAATGGTTTATTACGACTTTCTTTATTATGTGTGGGTTATTCTGTGGTATTGGGTTCAGTGATTATAACTTTAGTAACGCTTGTTGAACTTGGAAAAAATTATGATTGATATTTTAAAAGCTATTCCACATCGTGAGCCTTTTTTGCTAATTGACAAAATTGTAGAATTAAAAGGTGATTGCATTGTTGCCATTAAACGTCTTAACCCAGAAATGGATGTGTTAAAAGGACATTATCCTGATTTCCCTATAATGCCTGGTGTCTTAATCTGTGAAGCTATATTCCAGGCTGCTGCTGTTCTGCTTTCATGGAAAATAGGGGGTAACCAAATGGGCCTACCGTTAGTTACCAGAATCAAAGATGCTAAATTTAAAAAAATGATAATGCCTACCGATGAAATTTCTTTGGAAGCTGAGCTTACGGATCAAGTTGGCCCTGCCTTTTATATGAAAGGAAAGGCGAAGGTAAACGGTGAGACAGCTGCATCAGTTTTGTTCACCTGTAAACTGTCGAATAAAATTTAAATATGGATTACCTGAAATTTGCAGGAAAAAAATACCTTGTGTTTGGTGTGGCTAACCGTAAGTCAATTGCCTACTTCATAGCAGATATTATCCGTGCTGCCGGGGGCAACCCTCTTTTCTCGGTACTTAACCAAGAAAAGAAAAAAGCAGTTGAAGAGCTTTTTCCTGACTACCCAGTATATATATGTAACGTATCATCTGAGGAGGAAATAGAAAGACTGTCAAAGTTAATAAAGTCTGACCACGATAAAATAGATGGTATTGTCCATTCCGTTGCATTTGCAGATTTTTCAGATGGAATAAAACCATTCCATGAAACTGATAAGGAAAAGTTTCTTCAGGCCTTAGATATATCATGTTTTTCTTTGATATCCATATCAAATGCTTTTAAAGGTGTTATTGATCCAAAAGGAACGGTAGTTTCAATTTCTATTTCAAGCACAAATATGGCCGCTGAAAATTATGGATATATGGCACCTATCAAAGCAGCATTAGACTCCTCGGTGGTGTTCCTCGCAAAGAGTTTCAGTGCTTTTAGTGAAATACGCTTCAATTCAGTGGCGCCAAGCCTGCTAAAAACATCATCATCTGCTGGAATTCCTGGGTATATTGATTCCTACCTTTATGCAGAGAGAGTAACGCTTAGGAAGAAGGCAGTTCATACTGAGGAAGTAGCCAATGTTGCAGCTTTTTTACTCAGCGACGCTTCTTCCGGGATAAATGCCCAAAAGGTAGTAGTAGATGCTGGGATGGGGGTCAACTATTTTGATCAAACTTTGATTAACAGAGTAAACCGTGAATAAAAAGACATGCATGCAACATTGAGCAGATGACGAAGATAAAAAAGGCGCACAACTGAGTTGCGCGCCAAGAACTGCTAAACCGAGTTTACCAGATAATTTTTGTTAGAGAAAGTAATCGCGTTACATCACCGCATCCTTACAAGCCTTGGCGACACGAAACTTAACCACTTTTTTGGCAGGGATTTTTATTGCCTCTCCTGTTTGTGGATTTCTTCCCATTCTGGCTTTACGATTTACTAATACAAGTTTTCCAATTCCTGGAAGTGTGAATCCAACTTTTGCTTCTTTGTGTGCTAGCTTAGCAAGACAATCCAAAATTTCTGAAGCCCCCTTTTTGGTTATTCCTCCTGCACATGTTGAAACAACGTCAACAATCTGAGCTTTTGTCATAGGTTTTTTCGGCATTCGGTTCTCCTCGGTCGGTTGTTATTGATGTATGCTACACTACAAGTAAATATGCTTTGTTCGTTGGATTCTCTCATAACAAACTTGAGAAATTCAATAGAAATAAATCATGAGTTTTTTCTACCTTTTGGGTGTAGACTTGTGAACGAGAAGATTAGGGTGTTCTGTTCTGTTCCAATCAAAAGTAAAATCTAATTGACGTCCTGCAAAGTAACATAATGATTAAAATCGTAAATGCTGAACAAATGCGGGAATTAGACAGGTTAACTATTGAAGATGTTGGTATTTCCAGCATTACACTAATGGAAAATGCTGGGATGGCTGTTGTTGAAGCCATTAAAGAAACATTTCCTAACCTTTCTGGTAAGCGGATTAGTGTTTTTGCAGGAAAAGGAAATAATGGAGGAGATGGTTTTGTTATAGCAAGAGGACTCTCAAAGCTTGGTTCAAACACAACGGTTTATCTTGTAGGTAATAAAGATGAAATAGTTGGTGATGCAAAAACGAACATGGAATCTTTACTAGCTGTGGGCGGGTCTGTGAAAGAGTTGTCTGATTTACGAAAACTAAAAAAATTTAAGCTCAAGTTCATGCATAGCTCTGTTGTCGTTGACGCATTATTAGGAACTGGGTTTAAGGGTACACCTAGCGGGTTATACAAGGATGTAATAGAACTAATAAATAATATTGGTGTTTTTACGGTATCTGTTGACCTTCCATCTGGGATGAACCCTGATACCGGCGTAATCTCAGGTTCCTGTGTAAAAGCTGATCTAACGGTAACCCTTGGGTTGCCAAAAGTTGCCTTGGTGACATCACCTGCCAGGAATTTTGCTGGTAAGATTTCAATTGCTGATATTTCCATCCCCGAGTTATTGATTACGCAGTCTCCAAGTATAGCAAAGTGGTTGCAACATGAAGATATATCAGAGGTTCTTCCACCACGCAAAAGAGATGCGCACAAGGGACAATTTGGGCATCTAGTTATATCTGGAGGATCTCCAGGTTTGGGCGGTGCAATTGCAATGGCAGGAATGGGTGCTCTTCGCATGGGCGTTGGACTAGTGACCGCTGCTGTTCCCAAATGTTTAGCTGCATCTTATGTAACCACCCCAGCTGAAATGATGACATTATCACTAGAAGAAGACTCTAATGGAGCAATGATTGGCTCTTCGGCTGACAAGTTTTTAGAATTTGCAGCAGATAAAACTGCTGTACTTTTAGGGCCAGGGCTTGCTGCAGGTAAGCCTCAGCAAGAGTTTGTGTATAAGCTTTTATCTAACCTAGAGGTTCCAGTCATAATTGATGCTGATGGTCTTAACTGTATCGGTGCTAATAGAGACTTGATCACAAATAGGGCGGCACCTACCATAATTACTCCTCACCCTAGGGAGATGGCACGTTTGGTTGAAACAAGCGTGGATGAGGTTCAGGCTGACCGTATCAATGTAGCTAAAGAATATGCCAGTTGTACAGGTTCTGTAGTTGTGCTTAAAGGATCTGGTACAGTCATAGCACCACCCGACGGGGATGTGTATGTTAACCAAACTGGGAATGATGGTTTAGCTACAGGAGGGTCGGGAGATGTTCTGTCTGGGATGATAGCTGGGCTGCTTGCCGGTGGTAGTAGGCCAGAAGATGCTGCAATTGCAAGCGTTTATATCCATGGGCATTGCGCCGATATTTATGCCAAGGATCGGGATACTAGAAGTATGCTCCCATCTGACATTCTAGAAATGCTTCCAAAAGTTTTACATTCACTTAATGAGAGTTAGAATATGTTCACTTGGTATTTTGCTAACTATGCCGTGGAGCGTTAAGATAACCAGTTAATTTGCTAGTTTAATCATGTGGACAATGATTTTTCTTTAGATAATGATGGATATTGATAGGGGGGACTGGATATGATCAAAAGGGCTCTTAATGGTTTAATTGTAATTATTGCGGGGTTGGTGTTTTCAGGCTGCGGTGACCTCGGGGGGTTAGTTGGGACTGATACCAGCTCTACTCTCGCAAATACGATAGCTGGAAGTTTTTGCGGAACAATGCAAAACCCTACCTCTGGTACCGTTAGCTCATATTATATTAATGTAGCTTACGTAACTGACACAAGTGTACAGATAAGTCCTTCTTCAGGATCGGCTTCAGCAACATTTATGGCTGATCTCGAGGAGAGGTCAGACGGAAACGGGATGAATCTTTTAGTGGCATCCGATGGTCTTTCTGTTAATGGTACTTATAGCGATGTATCAAAAGCTATTTCTTACACCATTTGGCTATCATCTGATGGTGAAGATCTTGAGGTGTTTTATGGTCGTAAAGACTCATGCATTTAACGATAATGGTATATGCTGAGAAGGAATAGACAACCCATTTCTAATTTTGATACAAGAGCAACAATAGTTTGTGCAAAGGGTTACTTTATAAACGTGAGGTTTTGCTTTTATTTAAATAGTTTTTATTGTTGATTTCTCACGTCTGATGTTTCATTATCTGGGACTTCTTATTCCGTGCATTTTTGGAGATAGTAGCCGTGGGAATGACCATAACTGAAAAGATTCTTGCTGCTCACTCTGGTTCAGACCGTGTGACTCCAGGTGAGCTGATTACCTGTGAAGTGGATATAGCTCTAGGAAATGATATCACTGCGCCAATTGCCATAAAAGCATTTGAGGAGCACGGTGCCAAACAAGTTTTTGATAAAAAAAGAGTAGTATTAGTTCCTGACCATTTTGCACCAAATAAAGACATAGCTTCAGCTCAGCAGGCAAAGGTTATGAGGGATTTTGCAAAAGATAGAGAGATCGAAAACTACTTTGAGGTTGGTAAGATGGGCATTGAACATGCCCTTTTACCCGAGGAGAATCTTTCGTTGCCTGGTGATGTTATTATAGGCGCCGATAGCCATACTTGTACTTATGGTGCCCTTGGAGCTTTTTCGACAGGCATTGGGTCAACTGACCTTGCTGCAACAATGATCACAGGCCAAATCTGGCTGAAAGTTCCTGAGACAATAAAATTTATGTTCAAAGGAAAAAAGAAGAACAAATGGATTAGTGGTAAAGATTTAATCTTATACACAATAGGGAAAATCGGTGTATCTGGTGCCTTATACAAAGCGATGGAGTTTTGCGGTGATGTTATAGATGAACTCTCTATGGATGATCGGTTTGCACTAGCCAATATGGCGGTTGAGGCAGGTGCAAAAAATGGCATTATGAAGGCGGACAATAAGACTCTAGCATTTATCGATTCTCAGGAGGTTAAACCTGTTCGTGACTTCAAGATATACGAATCAGATTCTGACGCCAAATACCAAGGTGTTCACGAATACGATGCTGAGGATATTGAACTACAGGTGGCTTTTCCAAGTTTGCCTGAAAATGCCCGCCCAGTGGGGGATGCCAAAGACATTGTACTGGACCAAATAGTTATCGGCTCATGTACTAATGGTCGCTATGCTGACTTAGAGATAGTCGCGACTTTGCTAAAAGGAAATAAGGTGGCTAGAGGTGTGCGTATGATTATTATTCCTGCAACACAGAGAATTTACAAAAAAGCGATGAATACTGGATTACTCGATGTTTTTATAGACGCTGGTGCTGTGGTATCTACTCCGACATGTGGCCCATGCCTTGGTGGCCACATGGGTATATTGGCTGAGGGTGAGAAGTGTTTGGCTACTACAAACAGAAATTTTGTTGGCCGCATGGGGCATCCTAAGTCTGAAGTCTACCTTGCCTCACCGGCTGTTGCAACGGCTTCAGCAGTAACCGGGAAAATCACTGACCCGGCGGTAATTTAAGATTACTGAACAGGAAGGGAAAATGAAATTAACTGGTAAAGCTTGGAAATTTGGAAACAATGTTGATACTGATGTAATTATTCCAGCACGCTACTTAAATACTTCCGATCCATCAGAACTTGCCAAGCATTGCATGGAAGATATCGATCCGGAATTTGCTGATGGTGTGAGAGAAGGTGATATCATAGTTGGTGGAGCGAACTTTGGTTGCGGGTCATCTCGCGAACACGCCCCAATTTCGATCAAAGCAGCGGGCGTTTCATGCATTGTTGCAGAGTATTTCGCTCGTATCTTTTACCGGAATTCATTTAACATGGGTTTGCCAATTGTGGAATGCCAAGAAGCTGCTAGAGAAGCAGATGCCGGAGATATACTGACTGTTGATTTAACCTCTGGTAGAGTTATCAATGAAACGAAAAACAGAAGTTACGAATCTGAGCCTGTGCCGATTTTTATGCAGGAACTCCTAAGCGCTGGTGGGTTAATGCCTTACACTATGAAGAATTTATCCAAATAAATAAGCAATTTTGCTTTTTTTGATTATGACTAGCTTTAACTGTTTTTGTTAAATGGGAACAAGAAAATAACCATGAGGATTCATGAGTAAAACTAATGACATTGAAGAATTGACAAGGATTGCTAATGAACTTCGCATAGATATAATTGAAATGTTGCACAAGTCTGGTTCAGGTCATCCAGGCGGATCACTTTCAGCTATTGATATATTAACCGCTCTTTATTTTAGCCGTATGAGTCATAGTCCTGGCTCAACAAACGATAGCGATCATGACATATTTATTCTTAGTAAAGGGCATGCGGCTCCTGCAGTTTACGCTGCTTTGGCTAAATCAGGGTATTTTGATAAAAGTCACCTTGGAACACTTCGACAGATAGACTCTATTCTCTCTGGTCATCCCTACTCTCAATCTACTCCTGGCATTGAAGTGACCACTGGATCACTGGGACAAGGGCTATCTATGGCTAATGGGATTGCAATAGCGCGAAAGTTGGATAGACGGTCATCTAGAGTTTTTTGTATGATGGGTGATGGCGAAATTCAGGAAGGTCAGATATGGGAAGCAGCGATGACGTCTGCACATTACAAGCTGGATAATGTTGTAGGGATTTTAGACAATAATGGTTTGCAAATCGACGGTTTTTGTCACGATATAATGAGTTTGGAGCCAATTGGTGATAAATGGAGAGCTTTTGGTTGGGAAGTCATAGAAATAAATGGCCATGACATGAGCCAAATTTTGGACTCTCTGGATGAAGCATTGACTATAAAATATAAGCCTACTCTTATTTGGGCACACACAGTTAAAGGGAAGGGTGTTTCTTTTATGGAGAATGTGGCAAAATATCACGGTACAACGCCAACGGATGAGGAACTTCAGCGAGCCTTGTTAGAGCTTACTGCCTCAGGGAATTAGAGTACTTAGACTGAATTATGTCCAAAAAAGAAAACCTATCGTTGAGGGATGCCTACGGCGAAACCCTAGTTGAATTGGGCGGAGAAAACCCACATGTGGTAGTTCTCGATGCTGATTTATCAGGTTCAACTAGAACGTCTAAGTTTGCAAAAAAATTCCCAGATCGGTTTTTTAACATTGGGATTGCCGAGGCTGATATGATGTCAACGGCTGCCGGTTTAGCAGTTGCTGGCAAGATACCTTTTGCTTCCACATTTGCCGTATTTGCTTCTGGTCGAGCATGGGATCAAGTTCGCCAATCAATATGTTTTTCAAAGCTCAATGTAAAAATTGTTGCTTCTCACGGTGGTATTACTGTCGGAGAAGATGGTCCTACTCATCACGCAATGGAAGATCTAGCACTAATGAGAGTTATGCCAAATCTTACTGTGATAGTGCCGGTAGATGCAGTAGAAACAGCATCTGCGATACGGGTTATGGCTCAGACAAATGGACCCATGTACCTCAGAACTGCTAGGGAAAAATTTCCGGTCCTGTACGATAAGGGAGAGAAATTTAACATTGGCAAGGGTAAGGAGCTGAAAAATGGGTCTGATGTAGCGATAATTGCTTGTGGTTTAATGGTGTCTGTGGCGCTAGAGGCGGCTGAGCAACTGGAACAAGATGGTATATCAACAGCGGTTATAAATATGTCCACAATAAAGCCGATCGATTCTGAGCTTATATTACGGGTTGCGGCAACAACTGGATCAATTGTTACAGCAGAGGAACATTCTATCGTTGGTGGGTTGGGTTCTGCTGTAGCCGAGGTGGTGTGTGAGAATGAACCTGTAGCTGCGGTAGTGCGTGTTGGCATGAAGGCCCAATTGGCTCAGTCTGGTAAACCTAAGGAATTACTTGAACTATACGGGATGAACAAATCTAGCATTGTGGGTGCAGCGCACAGGGCTATTGCTCTTAAAAGAGAACCTGCACACAAGTCAGGTTCCTCTTCCTAGGATTTCTGCAAATGAGTAGGCAAACTAATGGCAATCGAAGTAAACACTCTCAGAACTTTGTACGGGTTTCTACTCTAATTCTTTTTATTATTCTTTCTATTGGTTTAATTTTTAGTGTTGCAAAGTCAAACAAAGTTATGGCTTTAGTTAGTACGTATGACCACTTGGAAATTTTTGCTGATGTTCTCTCCCTCGTTGAGCAAAACTATGTGGAAGATATGTCACCTAATACTCTTGTAGATGGTGCTATCAAGGGTATGCTCCGTGCTTTAGACCCCCATTCAAGCTATTTAACTCCACAACTTTACAAGGAAATGCAAGTGGAGACTGATGGCGAGTTTGGTGGGATTGGGATTGAGATAACAATTAAGGACGATATTTTAACTGTTGTCACACCTATAGAAGGAACTCCGGCATGGAGTTCCGGTGTTAAAGCAGGTGACCGCATAGTCAAAATTGACGGTCTGTCAACTTTTGATATGTCCCTAATTGAAGCCGTTCGTCATATGCGGGGAAAGATTGGCCAACCAGTTACAATTACAGTGGTTCGTGCTGGCCTTAGCGAGACAAAAGACATAATAATTATACGTGATGTAATTCGTACGACTTCTGTAAAAAGCGACATGCTTTCTGGAGGTTGGGGCTATGCCCGTATACGAAACTTTAGCAAAGACACTTCCAAGAACCTTAGAATTGCCCTTAAGAAAATGGAAAAACAAAATTTCAAGGGACTTATTTTAGATTTACGAAATGATCCTGGAGGTCTGCTAAATCAGGCCGTTGCTGTTTCTGAAATATTTTTAAAAAAAGGGGAGCTGATTGTATACACGAGGGGTCGTTCACCAAGCCAGAATATGGAGTTTACAGCTAGAGGTGAAACAGGAAATAGTAGTTATCCCATGGTAGTTCTAGTAAACCATGGGTCTGCATCAGCTTCTGAGATCGTTGCTGGGGCGCTACAGGACTTGAAAAGAGCGGTCATCGTTGGAACACAAACATTTGGAAAAGGCTCTGTACAAACGATAATTCCGCTCAAGGGAAATGCTGCACTTCGATTGACCACTGCAAAGTACTATACACCTTCTGGAAGGCAAATTCATGGAGTAGGAATTACCCCTGACATAGTGGTGAATGCCCGGTCAACGGATCAGAAAACAAGGCGCGGTAAAAAAGATGATAAAAAGTCTTCTGTTAGAGATAAGCTAAAAGCAAAGGTTGATGGTAACAGTGGGAAAGCAAAATTAAACAAGCGCTTGATAGTTGACCTAGAAAATGATTACCAACTCCGAAGGGCGATTGATGTACTGAAGAGCTGGGATATCATCAAAAGTATCCAGCCTAGAAAAGTCACCGTTTCCAGTAACTAGCTAATCCCTGAAGATCATATCCAAACAAATTTACCAAATTTTTTTATGCCCAGTAAACCCATTCGCTAGCTTGTTGAGGAGACAGCCTGTCGATTTCTTTTAATAGACAATTTGAAGCCCTGCTAGATGGTTTATGAAAAACGGAGTTTTGCTTATTCTAAAAGATTACTTCATTGAAATAGTTTTAGTATTAGCGTTTCTGGTATTGATAGGCGCAACCTATGGGCTTGTGTATGACAAAATGGTGGACCAAGGCAAACAGGAGGTGGAAAGCCTAACGGATCTAACTTCTATTGACATTAAAGAGCAGGAATTATCCGGAGAAATCTACGAAGAAGTATATAAAGAAATCAAAACCCCAAGTAACCAACATGATGATAGGCCTAAGTTCAAGGAGTTCAGCAAGAGTGCTAAAGTGGCAATTATCATAGACGATATGGGAAAAAACTTGTTGATAGCTAAGCAGTTGTTAGCCTTAGATGTTCCACTTGGCATTGCTATTTTACCATTTAAGGAATTCTCCAAGTCCACAGCCTTAATCGCAAAAAACAGTGCTGCTACAGTTATTTTGCATTTACCAATGGAGCCTAAGTTATCTTCAAATAACCCGGGACAAGGCGCATTGACCACAAGCATGTCTGATAGTAAGCTGTTGGAAAGCTTGAAAAAGGCGCTTGAAAATGTGCCAAGTGCGGATGGTGTTAACAACCATATGGGGTCAAAGTTTACTGAAGATAAGAAGAAAATGAATATTGTTTTAAATGAGATTAAAACACGAGGCCTATTCTTTGTAGACTCTAAAACTACCCCCAACTCTACTGCATATAGGGCTGCATTTGCGATGGGGTTAGCTGTTGCTCAGAGGGATGTTTTTCTAGACAATACCCGAAACATTGATCTTATTGAAGGAAATATATCTAAACTAGCAGAATTAGCAATAAAAAGTGGGTCAGCTATAGGAATAGGGCACCCTTACCCGGAAACACTAGAAGCTTTGAAACGTACACTCCCCAAATTAAATAAACTTGGAGTTGAAGTTGTCCCTATTACCTCTCTGCTACGAAGCAAGCCCACTCACTAGCTGCACTTTTTACACTTTTTCGTTATCGTATGTCAAAAGCGAACGTAACTTATATTTTTCCAATCTTGCACGTCCTGGTAAAAAAGTAAGTTCTACAATACATGCAAGTTCTAGAATGTTTCCTCCAACTTTTTCTACTAGCTTTGCCGCTGCTTCTAGCGTTCCACCTGTTGCTAGCAGGTCATCAACGATTACCACTTTCTGCCCTGGTTTGATAGCGTCTTGATGAATTTCTATTTCGTTTGTTCCATACTCTAACTCATAGGATTCTTTGTACGTTTTATATGGTAATTTACCAGGTTTCCTTACCAAAATAACTCCAGTTTTGAGGGCGTACGCTAGCGCAGATGCTAAGACAAAACCTCGTGCTTCGATGCCGACAAAAACATCAGGGCGGACGTCTGTATAACAATTAACGAATATGTCAATAGTTTTTCGAAAGGCTAATGGATCTGAGAAAAGTGTAGTTAAGTCATAAAACAAAATGCCCTCTTTTGGGAAATTAGGGATTTCTCTAATTGCTTTTTTTAACTGTTCAGGCATATAGACGCTCCATATTCTCAGGCTGTTATTTCAATCCAATTATCGAGTTATGTTTTTCTGCTTTGGTTAAAGAAATTACAATAAACACAAGATCTGAACTGCTAATATTCCTTGAACGATTTTATGTCCTCAACCACTATTAAGGCAACTATTATTATGTGTAAACAATCATGTGTTTTAAGTTTAGTTGTATCTCTTATAAAATTGGAAGCAAAGACTCAAATTATTCTTTTGAATGGTTATATAGAAAAGTGCGAACTTAGATAAAGATCTGGAGTATAATTTTATTGGGATAAATTCAAAACGAACATTCCAGTTAATAGCATATAAAAACTAATAATATGTAACGCTATAGTGTGGTTAGCTTTTACATCAGTACAGGTGGTTTGCCTAAACCATATAACGATTATGTAGATCTGCGATTGTGTAGAAAGAGTGCCGTTTTTTTTATAAGAAAGATTTTTCGTAATAATTTCATTGATTTCTTAAGGTGATTATCGCGCATGATAACCAAAAGAATGGTTTTTGCCCTTCTTGCCCTTCTTGCTTTTTTAGCTTCCTTTGCATCTGCTCAACCAATTGCTAGCTCCAACGTTGCCGAATTTTCTGTAGTGCGTGACCGTTTATATTATCCGGCTGGGGGATCTTTTAAGCTGTTGTTTCGTCTTGATATAGCAGATAAATGGCATACTCAATCTCATGATCCAAGCATGAAAAGCCTCATAGCAACTGAGGTAAAACTAAAGCCATCTAAAGGTGTAGTGTTTGGGCGAATAGTATATCCACCTGGGATAGACGAAAAATTTGATTACTTCGAAACACCATTGTCAACATATAAAGGTGTCACGTTTATAGGAGTTAGTGGAACAGTTGACTCATCACTAAAACAGGGTCCACATACGGCACAAGTGGAGTTGATTATTCAGGCCTGTAATGACAAGACATGTCTACCTCCGTCGACACTGAAATCGACTATTAATTTCAGAGTGGTGGCAGAAGGCACAAAAATAAACTTTGAAAACCGAGCACTCTTTAAATCCAACAAGGCCCTGTTTTCATTTAATACTAATGATTTGTCAAGCAATGGTGATATAAAGACTTTACTTCAAAGTAGTGGCTTTATGCTTACCTTTGCCTTTGTGTTTTTAGGGGGCTTGGCATTAAACCTAACACCATGTGTATATCCATTAATCCCAATTACAGTTTCATATTTTGGGGGGCAAGAAAATTCCACCAAAGGTAAGTTAGTATTAAATGCATTCATGTATCTGCTTGGTATTGCTACTATGTATTCGACGCTTGGTGTTCTGGCCGCTATTACAGGAGACATGTTTGGTAGCCTGTTACAGCACTCAGCTGTAATTATTCTATTGGCCATGATTATGGTTTGCCTTGGTTTGTCAATGTTTGGATTATACGAGATTAGGTTCCCCTCTTTTATTATAGAGAGCGGAAGCAAAAGTAAAGATGGGATTTTTGCCTCACTCTTTATGGGGTTAACCGCTGGCATAGTTGCGGCCCCATGCGTGGGACCGTTTGTCCTTGGCCTTTTAACATTTGTTAGTGAACAGGGTGATCCAGTATTAGGTTTTACGTTATTTTTCACGCTAGCTATGGGGTTAGGTATGCCCTTTGTGTTGTTAGCAATTTTCTCTGGATCATTAGCCACACTTCCCAAATCTGGCGAATGGATGTTATGGATAAGGCACGTATTTGGGTTTGTACTTATCGGAATGGCTTTCTACTTTTTGGCACCTCTAATTTCAAATACCATTTATTGGATTTGCTTAAGTGTCTTTATGGTAATAGCCGGAATATTTTTGGGATGGATTTCGAGAGTTGAGGTTGCAACTAGTGGGTTTAAGTTTTTTAGGAAAACATTCGGATTATTAGTTGTAACTATTGGCGTGTTTTTTCTTTCATTTGCCCAGGCAGATCTCAAAATTGGTATAAGCTGGGAAGAGGCAACAATTGAATCTGTCGAGGAAGCAAAGTTATCTGGTAGACCGGTGATTCTTGATTTTTCTGCAGATTGGTGTTTGCCGTGTAAAGAGCTTGATCATTTTACATTTACCAATTCAGAGGTGATCCGTCTATCAAAGCGATTTCTAACTTACAAAGTGGATCTTACAAGTTCCAACAACGCTGAGGCAGAAGCTCTTAAAAAAGAATTTGGTGTTCTTGGAGTTCCAACTATTGTATTTATAGATAAAAATGGCAATGTGCTTAAACCTATTTCCTTTGTTGGGTTCATCGATGCTAAGGAATTATTAAAAAAAATGGCTATTGTGTTAGGGTAAGTACAAACACCGTAATTAGGAAAGTAATTGTATGGGAGGAATGTTTATCACTTCAAACCTTGCCATTATTCTTGGGGGAGGAAGAGGAACAAGACTTTACCCCTTGACTGAAATGCGGTGTAAACCTGCTGTGCCCCTTGCTGGGAAATACCGCTTGATCGATGTCCCCATAAGTAATTGCATTCATAGTGGTCTAACTAATATATATGTGCTGTCCCAATTTATGAGTGCGTCATTGAACCAACACATAGCAAAAGCGTACCGGATGGATGTGTTTACCAATGGGTTTGTCACAGCTCTAGCTGCTGCGCAGACCGACAGTGGGGCAGAAGATTGGTTTCAAGGGACGGCAGATGCCGTTCGTAAGTGCCTAAGTTTGGCCCATCTAGAGAGGTATAAACGGGTTGTTATTTTAAGCGGAGACCAACTCTACAAAATGAACTTTCAGGAATTGCTAGCCACTCATCTTTCAAAGAAAGCTGATATTTCTGTTGCTGTGTTACCGGTTAAGCGAAGCATGGTAAATAGCCTTGGGATTATGAAAATAAAAAAAAATAGAAGAATAGTCGAGTTCGTTGAAAAGCCTAAAGACTCGGCAGTGGTTGAAGACCTTAAAATAAATGAAAACTTAAGAGTAAGTTGCGGAATCGAGGATAAGAATAATCGCTGGCTGGCTTCTATGGGTATTTATGTTTTCGAGTCTGAGGTTTTGCGGGAAGTGCTTAGGGACGAGGGGAAAATCGATTTTGGTAAAGATATAATTCCATCATCACTGACAAAATATAACACAGTTGCTCATCTTTTTAATGGCTACTGGGAAGATATTGGAACAATACAATCATTCTTTAACGCCAATATTAAACTGGGGTCAAAAAACCCACCTTTTGACTTTTTTGGTTCAGAAGATACAAAAATTTTTACTAAGCAAAGGTTTTTGACCGCTTCTAGATTTCAAGATTGCCATGTGAGCGAATCCGTGATTAGTGATGGATGTTATTTTGAGAAAGGCTCAAGTGTTGAAAAGTCAGTAATAGGAATTCGATCGAGAATTGGAGAAAATACAAAAGTGACGGAGTCAATAATTATGGGAACTGACTCACCAGACCGTGTAGGAAAAGTAATTATAGGAAAAGATTTCGGTATATGCAGGGATGTTGTTATTAAAAAAGCCATTCTTGATAAAAACGTTATTGTTGGTCCAGGTGCTAAAATTGTTAATAAAAAGCAGGTTGTTAATGAAGATGGGGATTGTTATTTCATAAGAGACGGAATAGTGGTAATACCAAAGGGAACGTATATTCCTGCTGGAAAGGTAATTTAACAAAAACTTAACAGCGAATAAAAGGTTTAAACATTTTAAGTACAATATCTTAAGCTATAAAATTGTATTTTTGCTTTTTTTTCGTTTACTTTTGTTTTCTTTTACATTAAATTATTAAATAATTGTTCTGATATCGAAAATAGCAACCCCATAGGAGGCCCGATGGTCAATGCAACTGACGAAAAATCCAGGATGCTAGAACAAGCATTCACCCAAATTGAAAAGCAGTTTGGCAAGGGCGCTATCATGAAAATGGGTGACAGCCATGACAGCATGGAGCCGATTTCCGTTATCCCCACAGGCTGCCTTTCAATAGATACTGCTCTAGGCATTGGTGGTTTCCCGCGAGGACGTGTTGTTGAAGTATATGGCCCTGAATCGTCTGGTAAAACTACATTGACCTTACATATAATAGCCGAAGCTCAAAAACTAGGTGGAAATGCAGCTTTTATCGATGCAGAGCATGCCCTGGATCCAATATATGCTAGAAACTTAGGCGTAGATATAGACAACCTTATAATTTCACAGCCTGACTCAGGCGAACAGGCTTTGGAAATCGCTGAAGTGTTAATTCGGTCTGGAGCAGTTGATGTAATTGTAATTGATTCAGTTGCAGCTCTTGTCCCAAAGTCTGAACTGGAAGGTGACATGGGTGATCCGCAGATGGGAATGCAAGCCCGTTTAATGAGCCAAGCACTGAGGAAGTTGACGGCAATTATTGCAAAATCAAGAACATCACTAATATTTATTAACCAGATTAGGCAAAAGATTGGCATTACTTTTGGTAATCCAGAAACCACCACTGGTGGAAACGCCCTTAAATTTTACTCCACAGTAAGAGTTGATATTAGACGAATTACCTCTATCAAGGATCATGGGGATGTAGTTGGAAATCGGACTAGAGTTAAGGTAGTAAAAAATAAGATGGCACCACCGTTTAAGGAAGTAGAAGTGGATATTGTATTTGGGGAAGGGATATCCAAAGAAGGGGATCTAATCGACCTTGGGGTAATCAATGGACTTGTAGAAAAATCTGGATCATGGCTATCATATGGTGAAGACCGGATAGGGCAAGGAAGAGAAAATGCAAAAAAATTCTTGCGTGACTACCCGGAGATATCCGAGGAGCTTGAGAATAAACTTCGGGAAAAAATTGGTCTGCCACAAGTTTCAGTAGATAATATTACACCAGTGGAAAAGGTAACTACTGATAAATCAGAGGTTGATAACCAAGTAAAAGCAAAAAGCAGGTAAAATACTTGACAAGATCAATGGAATGGCCGGGATTCAAGCACGAGCTCCCTAGTCAGTAGTAATTGGCAAGGATCAAAAAAAGTCGTTGATCTTACTTTACAATCAATTTGCAAGTTGTTCGGGCGACTCAGAAGGCAACACTTTGGCAGAAAAATGACGCAAACAGGTTACTGCGACACCTTATCAACCTTTGTGAAGTCTGATGTCACTTCGGTTGTAGATGCTTTTAAATTATTTGTACCGGATACCGGTGAAAGCCAAGTACGAGCCTGGCGAGATTCTATCCGTCTACTTGGGCAGTCGCTAGACTAGAGAAACATTCAAATTCCTAAAGGACTGCGAATTTTCTGAGTTGAGTAAACACTAACCCTACGAAATCCGAAAGTTCTGAAAAATGAAACGCTGCCCTTGGTCAGAAGGAAGCAAACTCTATCGCGATTATCATGATAATGAATGGGGTGTGCCAGTGCACGATGATAGGATATTGTTTGAATTCTTAATTCTTGAGAGCATGCAGGCCGGTTTAAGTTGGATAACCATCCTCAAAAAGAGAAAAAGATTTAATCAAGTATTTGACAATTTTGAGTTTAACAGGATAGTTGAATATAGTGATCAAAAGATTGATAATTTGCTTCAAGACAAAGGTATTGTAAGAAATAAATTAAAAGTATTAGCTGCAGTGAGAAATGCAGAAGCCTTCATCAGAGTTCGGGAAAAATTTGAATCATTCGATAAATATATTTGGCAATTTACTGACGGCCGACAAAAGACAAATCGTTTTAATAAAATTGCCGAAATTCCAACAACAACGGCTGAGTCAATTGCAATGAGTAAGGATCTAAAGAAAAAAGGGTTTCAATTTATTGGTCCCAAAGTATGCTACGCCTTTATGCAGGCAATAGGAATGGTCAATGATCACTTGACTACATGCGATCGGCATTATCAAATCGAAAAAAACATAACGAGGACTCAGAAATAGAATCAATACAATTAGCGGAGATGGCTTGTCTGTTTCTGCTTGGGTTATGCGTTGGTAGTTTTTTAAATGTCGTAATTTACCGCATGCCTAAGGGACTTTCGGTCATGAGGCCGTGCTCACATTGTCCTCAATGTGGTGAGCCGATAATTGTAAAAGATAACATTCCTTTGGTGAGTTGGTGCGCATTGGGTGGAATTTGCCGCTATTGTGGAACAACCATCTCACTGCGGTATCCTTTTGTGGAGCTAATAACCGGGATATTAACCTTGCTAGTATTTGCTCAACACGGCTATAACGCAACTAGTATGGCATATGGCGTTTTCTTATGGATTCTTGTGGCTGCTGTGTTCATCGATCTAGAATATCAAATAATTCCAGATGAGCTCTCCTTTGGTGCGCTAGTATTTGGTGTTTTAATATCGCATTTCACTTTACTTGGCATCGCTGAATCTTTATACGGTATTCTTCTAGGAGGGGGATTGTTTTTTATTCTAGCCATTTGCTACCCAAATGGATTAGGCGGTGGCGATATAAAACTGATGGCAGCCATAGGTGCTTTTCTAGGGTGGAAACTAGCTCTACTAGTCATAGTGCTTGCCTCGATTACAGGTGCTTTATTTGGTGTAAGCAGTATACTTTTCTTTGGTGGTTCACGTACAGATAAAGTCCCATTTGGACCATTTTTATCGATTGGAGCATTGGCAGCTGTTTTTTACGGTGAGAGGTTTATTGGTTCATATCTAATCCCGTAAGGCAAATTTAGAGTAACAAGAGGTACAGGCAACTTGAATTTGTTTTTATAGATATCCCTTTCTATAAATTTTGAGTAAAGCGTAGTATTTTGTTGTGGAGATATTTTGTTCAACAGCAACCTCCCGTCATCAGCTTGTTTTTGCCTAAACTTACCTACCACACATTGTTTTCCGACGCTGGTCAATAGTTTCCCATTACAATCCGCAAATAGGAAACGATAATTTTCGGTTATACTTTAATTGCTGTTTTTTTCTTATGGAAAAATTTACTATTTAATTCTCGAGAACCTTACAAACTTGTGACGATCTTTAAGGATGCTGTGTTAAAGCTGTGGTTTTTTTGCAGCTTGGATATTCTTGAAACACACAATACAGAATGAGGAGATCAATCAAATGGATTGGAAAGTAATATCAGTATATGCCACTCCTGGTATTCTTCCAGGCGGGGCGGTTGATGGCGAAACACCACAATACTTTAGACTGGCCGATGCCAAGAAAGTTGACCTAAGTGAAGCAGAGGCAAATAACAGTGATGATTGGGACATTGCGTTTAAAAGATCTGTTGTATATCTCAACAGTGGTGTTGCTGGTATTGGTTCGGTCCAGGGATGTTTGCTTGACCCACCCATCAACGCATCTAGAGACGAATTTATTAAGATGACCGACAAAGAATGGGCTCCAAAGTTTGATGCTGTGAAGGATGTAGCTCCTAATGTTAAATGGAAGGAAGAAGCAGTAGAGCCAGCGATTTTTGGATGGCGGGAAAAAGATGCGGAGCATTGGAAAGCTCCTGTTGCTAAAGGTTGGAAATTACGTTTGGCGAATGGAAAAAGCTACGCAAAGATGCGAATTAGAAAAATTGGAGCTGATGGTGAGTCAATCACTTTTCAGTATGCATACCAAGATGGAAAAGATAAACCTTTGTGTGATGATTCAGTGGACATGCTCAAGCCAGGCGAAGCATTTAAGTTCTCTTCTGGTACAGTTGTTGAGGCGAACGGGGTTGGATGGGATATTAAGCACCAAGGCCGAAAATTAATCACAAATAGTTCTGTCAGTGGCGGCGGAAAAGGCGGTGCCATTGGGTCAAATAAATTTGGTGCAAAGTGGTCCACAATTGATAATCCAGGGGACTCCATTGCTTATTTTATGGATGAGTATGGTGAAATATTTAGGACTCCAAAATGGTATCGGTACAATGTAGATGGTAATCACTATGTTCACCCGAACGGAGCTGTTTATGGAATAAAGGTCAAAAATCAGGTTTATAAGGTACAGATCTTTTCCTATAATATTTTTAAAGGTGAATTAGGAAAAGCCTTGGGAGTGGAGGAAGCAACGGATGAAGCTGAAAAACTTGAAATGAGAATTGCTAGGCTTTGATTTATCGGGCGCGTAGTGGCTAACAGCAAAAATTAACCAGCATTTTGTGATAATAGCTATTTAAAGAATTGTTTCTTGATCTCCTTTGCCTCCTCCGACCCGATGTAGTACACGGTTGAGATGTAAACAATAGCACCAACCAATACTGCAATTATTAAGTGGCCTGCGCGAGCAAAAGTGGATGCTTCATAGGAGAAAAAAGCTGTGATATACGAATAGACTATTACAAGCATTAATGCAGAGGCAGCTGTCATTTTAAGGGAAGACTTTACTAGTTTATATCCATCCACTCCTTTGTGTTCTCTCCTGTAAATCTGAAGTAGCATAATAAGGTTGACTATAGAAGAAATCGATGTAGCTAATGCAAGACCACCGTGTTTTAGTGGTCCCATAAATAGTAAGTTAAGTACTATATTCAAGAGCATACACCATGAGGCTACCTTAGTAGGGGTTTTAGTATCTTTCATAGCATAAAAAGCGGAAGCTGCGATTTTTACACCTGAAAAAGCAACTAATCCTATGGCATAAAATACCATAGCGAAGGCGGTCCCGGACCTGGCAACAGCATCGAACTGGCCTCTCTCAAATAGTACATTGGTTATTGGGTCAGCTAACAATATGAGACCGAATGTTGATGGAATCGCTATAAAGAAAATTAGCCTTAATGAATGCGATAAAATGTCTGTAAGTTGAGCCTGCTTTCCACGAGCCACAATGCTCGACATTGAAGGGAGGGCAGCAATACCTACGGCTATACCAAATACTCCCAGGGGAAACTGAACAACTCGATTACCATAATAAAGATAAGAAACGCTACCCTCGGGGAGTAATGAGGCTAAAAGGGTGTCGATAAAAATATTTATTTCTGCTACAGCCATTCCAAGTGCTGCTGGCGCCATTAGAAATCCAATGCGACGTGTGGCGTAATCTTTTAGATCGAATGTTGGTATGTAACGAAATCCAAGCTTGAATAGCGGCCATAGCTGAACAAGCAGTTGGGCTATACCACCAACAAGCACTCCAACCGCTAGTGCCACTGTAGGCTGCGAAAAGTAATCGTGCATGGTAAATGCACAGATAATAACAGCTATATTAAATGACGCAGGGGCCAGGGCAGGGATAAAAAACTTCCCAAGTGTGTTTAACATTGCCATGAATAGAGCGGTGACGGATATGAAAAATAGATATGGGAACATCATCATAGTGAGTAATGATGTAAGCTGAAAAAGTTTGTCATCACCAATAAATCCTGGTGCTATAGCATAAACAATTTGTGGAGTGAAAATCATTCCCGCGGATATAGTGATTGCCAGAACTAAAGCAAGAATGCCAAGAACGTTGCATGCCAGTCTAAAAGCTTGTAATTTTCCACGACTTTCCAATGTATTCGAAAAAATTGGTACGAATGCTGCTGTTAAAGCGCCTTCGGCAGTGAATCGGCGGAAGAGATTTGGTATTCTAAACGCGATAAAGAAGGCATCGGCCGTGGCTTTAGCGCCAAAGAGGTCTGCTATCACCATGTCACGGACAAAACCTAGAATACGGGAGAGCAAGGTAGCTAAACTTACAGACCCGGCGGCCCTAATAATTTTGCCTTTAGCTTCAACCTCATGAGTGGAGAGTGGTGATCGGATTAGCTTGAATCCTCCAGCAAATCGGAACTGATTCCTTCCACAAGCGATTCTTCGACTTGAGAGAACATATAGTTCTTAACTTCTTTTGTAGAGCCAAGCAACCTTACCGTGCTTGCAATCTTCCTTGCTTTTTCTAATGAAATGGTTCGGATGAATTGTTTTATTTTTGGTATTGAATGAACGTCCATCGAGAGTTGTTGTACATTCCCTAAACCTATTAATAGGAGTGCATATGTTGGGTCCCCTGCCATTTTCCCACACACAGAAACAGCAATACCAGCATTATCAGCTGCCTTTATACAAGCATCAAGCATTCTTATAATAGCTGGAGATAGTGGTTGATATAGGTAGGCCACCTTCTCATTCACCCTGTCAATCGCCATTGTATACTGTATAAGATCGTTGGTTCCGATGGAAAAAAACGAACAGTGCTTAGCAAGCTCTGGGGCTATCATTACGGCGCTTGGGGTCTCAATCATGATCCCTACTTCGATAGTGTTGTTAAACTTATGTCCTTTCAGCCTCAGTTCTTCCTTGCAACTTTCTAAAATAGCGTTGGCATCTTTTAGTTCTTGAACATCGGTAATAAGTGGATACATTATTTTTAGAGATCCAAATGCCGACGCTCGTAAAACTGCCCGAAGCTGAGTTTTAAAAAGGTCAACATAGCGAAGGCAAAAGCGTATTGCGCGTAATCCTAATGCTGGGTTAGGCTCATTAGTGTCACTGTTCATATAGGCGGTTAGCTTGTCACCACCAAGATCAAATGTACGAATGATCGCCGGATTGGGGCTTAAGGTCGTGGCGACACGTTTATAATCGTCAAACTGTTTTTCTTCATCAGGGAGATTATTACGATTTATGTACAAATATTCAGTTCGGTAAAGACCAACTCCTTCAGCTCCGTGTTCCTTAAGATGTACAAGGTCGTGAGATGATTCAATATTAGCCAGCACACTGATTTTTTTCCCATCTAAGGTCTTTGCTTCAAGATGTTTATTAGCCTGCAGTGCTTGATCAAAATATAGATATTTCTGTCTTTTAGAATTATATTCAACGAATTGGCTCGAGGTTGGCTTTAGGATAACCATACCATTGTTACCGTCGACAATAACCGATTCGCCGGTTTTTATATCTTTTGATAGAGTTTTTAATCCCACCACCGCAGGAATATCCATGGACGCGGCTATAATACCTGCATGAGATGTTTTACCGCCAACATCGGTTGCTATGCCGATAACTTTACCTGTATCAAGCTGCAATGTGTCTGATGGAGTAAGGTCATGGGCAACAAGAATGATGGACGTATCTAAATCCGCAGGTACCGCTGTATTTGTAGCATCACGCATAAGGTTTCGCTGGATTCGCGCTAAAGTCTGTTCTATATCGTTAACCCGTTCGCGTGCATAACTATCCTTAATCCGTGAAAAACGGTTTCTATATCTTTCTAGGAGGAGTTTAAGAGCCCATTCAGCGTTACATTTATTTGCCTCTATTAAATTACTAACTTCTTGGACTATTGACGGATCCCTGAGTATTTCAAGGTGTGCATTAAAAATCATTAGGGGAACATCTTTTTCTAGCTCCTCCATGATTTGTTCTTTAATATCAGTCATTTCGCTAAGTGAATCTTCTACCGCCAACTTGAAACGCTGCATTTCATTTTCTAAGTCGTCCACTGCAACTGGCCGTTTAGGCACAACAAAAAGTTCTCGATCAAGGACATAAGCTCTACCTATTACGATGCCAGATGATGCAGAAATACCTTTGTAAGTATTTAATTTATCAACTGCTTTATTTCTATTGTTCATTTTCCTATGAATTTACTTTAAGCATGGTACAGGAGTGTTATCAGAAGCTCACTTTTACATATTGCTTTTATTATTATGCCTAGGTGTAAAAGCTTACGATATAGCTTTATATTTCTCAATGATACTATCGCCGATTTATATTTGAAAGGTGCGCAAAGTATATTTAGATACTACGCATTCCTACGAATAACGCTCTGACCTAGTATTGGCTAAAATAAGCTATTTGTGAATCATTAAACCCCACAATTAAGAAAAGTAATCAACACAAAAGAAGTATCGCTTATATTGATTAATCTTGCTTGGTCGATAACACTTCTGAAGCAACAAATATATTCTTCGCTCCATAATCACGTAATTTTTTTGCCTTCTCCTTCAGTGGCAAATCGTCATCAAAATGTGCTGCATAGATAAGCATAGGAAGATTAATACCTGCCACAATTTCTATGTTTTTATCATCTAGCAAAGAGAGTGCTATATTAGATGGTGACCCGCCAAACAAGTCGGTAAATATAAGCACCCCTTCATCGGTCATCAGTTCATCCACCGCGGTTTTCACAAGGTCGCGGGCATGTTCTGGGTCAAGTACATGCTCAACGCCAATAGCTATAAATCTTGGCTGAGGCCCTGATATAAATTCAAGTACACGCAAAAGTTCTTGGGATAAATTACCATGGGCAATAAGAAGGTATCCGGTTGATGGGTTTCTGTGGTTTTCAGGTTTGTTGTTAATGTTTCTGCTCATGGCCACTATGCTAGTTTTCTATCCTCTTCTTCAATCAAATTATATACTTCGGAAGAGCTTTTTGCATTTATTACTTGATTATGAAACATGTCATTTTTTAAAAGACGTGATATTCTGGCTAAGGCTTTAAGGTGTTTGCTAGAAGAATCAGAATTAGCGAGGATAAGGAACACCAAATTTACTGGCTGGTTGTCCACGGCGGCAAACTCTATGCCCTCTCTGGAAATACCAAAAGCGGCAACTAAATCTTGGACGTCTGCGATTTTGGCATGTGGTATAGCAATATTATTACCTATTCCAGTAGAACCAAGCTTCTCCCTTTCTAACAACGCGGTTAATACATTATCTTTGTTTGAAATTTCCCCAGTATTGGAAATATGCTCGGTAAGCTCAATGAGGATGTCATCTCTGGTTTTACCAGTGAGCGAAACTATACAATTCTCTTGTTTAAGGAAGTCTATGATTTTCATGCCATTAGCTTGTTAAGTCAATTATTTCCTCACCCAGTGGTTTTCCTTTTCTTTTTCTTTTCAACGTCTTACCCTTTACCTTTTCAACCTGTCGGTCGATCTTAGCAATTACATTGTCTATGGCGGTATAAGGATTATTGGTTTTTTCTCTGCCGTGCAGATCTACCCCATTGGCATGTACTGAGACCTCGGCGACATAAGTAAACTTTTCCACTTTAAAAATTACGTCGGCATGTATAGCAACACTAAAAAACTTACAAACTTTTATTAACTTTTCCAGCGTATGTTTTTTTAGTGCTGGAGATACAGAAAAGTGATGGCCAGTAATGTTTATTTGCATTGTACTCCCTCCTTACCAACATTTACGACAAAAGGTTTAATAAAAAAGACGTTTTCGCTTGGAAGTTGACGGAATGGCTAATTTTGTACGGTATTTGGTAACAGTCCGACGCGCAATTTTGACGTTTGTTGACTGAAGTTTAATAACGATTTCATCGTCGGTATATGGGTTTGCAGGATCTTCTTCTTTGCAAATCACACGAATCATTTCTTTGACCCGCACTGAAGACATATCAGAACCAAAGTACGAACCAACTGCCGAATGGAAAAAGAACTTTAATTCATATAAACCTTGGGGGGTATGGATATATTTGTTTGTTGTGACCCTCGAAACCGTCGATTCGTGCATACCGATATCATCAGCTACGTCTTTCAAAATTAACGGCTTTAAGTAGTTTACCCCTTTATCTAAAAATTCTTTTTGAAAATGGCAAATGCTCCTGCCAACTTTTAATATTGTCTGTCGACGCTGCTCTATACTTTTGATCACCCATATTGCTGAGCGAAACTTGTTTTCTAGATAATCACGAGTATCTTTTTTCTCACTTTCCTTGTTTTTAAGAATGCTTTGATAGTATGGATTTATCCGTAGCCTTGGGGTGTCATCATCGTTCAGAAATACTTGATATTCTTCGCCTATTTTAATTAAATGCAAATCTGGTGTTATATAGTGGGTTTCATCGTTGCTGAATTCAAGGCCAGGTTTGGGATCAAACTCACGGATGGTTTTGGCTGCCATTATTATTTCATCTAAAGATGTGTCTAACAGTTTAGCAAGCTTTTTAAAGTTTCGCTCATCAATAAATTCAAGATGGTTCATAACTAAGCTTTCAACTAAAGAATTTTTCATGCCATTTGCACGTACCTGGAGCAATAGACACTCCTTCAGATTTCTAGCTCCTATGCCCGGTGGGTCAAAACTATGAACTAAGGTAATAGCGTCTTCCATCTCATCTAAAGTTGCACTTGCTTGACTTGCGAGTTCTTCCAATGTCTCTTCTAGGTAGCCCTCGCTATTTATGTTGCCAATAATTACTTCACCCAGTTCCTTTTCACGTTCATCCATGGCAGAGCACTTGAGTTGCCACGATAGATGGCCTTCTAAATCTTCTTTTTGTTTGAGGGTGTTTTCAATGCTTGGCAGTTCTGGGGGGGCTACTCCAGTTGCACCTTCGTATAAACCGGACTGCATGTATGCATCCCATTCGATTTCATCCTTTGTGGGTTCTTCTTTTGTTTTAAGAGTAGACTGTTCCTCAAAAACCTTTTCTTCTTCCCTCTCCTTTGTGCTTGTATCAATTTCTTCTGCTTGTAAAGTTGCAGTGTCTTCTTCTTCTTCCATCCCAGTTTCAATTTCATCAAGCAATGGATTGTCTTGAACCTCAGTTCTTATAGCTTGAACCAGTTCAAGGCGAGTCATAATGAGGAGCTTTATCGCCTGTTGAAGCATCGGTGTCATAACCAACCGCTGCTGGGTGTTCATTTGAAGCTTTAATTCAATATTCATATTCTGCGACTTCTAAAGGTTGAACACTATTTTAGTGAAAAATTCTGGCCTAAATATATGTTTCTAGCCTTCTCGCTTGATGCAATAACTGCTGGGGTTCCTTCTTCAATTATTTTACCATCACTTAGTATATATGCCCTGTTGGTTATCCCAAGAGTTTCTCGCACATTGTGGTCTGTTATCAGTATACCAATTCCTCGGCTCCTTAGTTGTAAAACTATATTTTGAATGTCGGTCACTGCAATTGGATCGATGCCAGCAAATGGCTCATCAAGTAATATAAATGACGGTTTGGTACATAGCGCTCTAGCTATCTCCAGCCTTCTTTTTTCACCACCAGATAGTGTCAACGCAATTTTGTTGGATAAATGAAGTATTCCAAGCTCTCCTAATAACTTTTCAGCTAGTTGCTTTTGCTCATAACCCGAATACGAAAGTGTTTCTAAAATTGCTATAATATTTTCTATAACAGTCAGTTTGCGAAAAATAGATGGTTCCTGTGGTAGGTAACCGATGCCCACTCTGGCCCTTTTGTACATAGGCATATAGGTAAGGTCTTCATCATCTAAAAACACTCGACCACTATCACTCCTTGTCAAACCAACAGTCATATAAAAAGTGGTTGTTTTCCCAGCACCGTTGGGACCTAAAAGTCCAACAATTTCACCGGTTGTTAAATGAAACGATAAATTATTGACAACAATTCTACCGTCATAGCTCTTAACAAGGTTGGACGCTCTAAGTGTTTTAGCCATTTGATTTTATTATAGCAATTATTTGTGCGTTGTTAGCTAGTGATGAAAAGCTTTATTTACTTGCTAGCCCGAATGTTATTTTTTCTCCTCATTAGGGAAAAACCTCAAAGTTGGACGTTTTTTTTTGTTGCCGGTCACAATCATATCCTCTTGATCAAAGTAGTACACAACCTTTTCCCCTTTAGTATAATTTTTACCATCGTAGAGTATTGAATCGCCAGTCAGTTCAATTTTCTTTTTGTTGGGGAAATAATGTGCTTGTCGCCCAGTTGCAATTTTCTTCCCTCGGGTTATTTTTACCGAACCGATTGCCACAATTTTTTTTAAATTCAATTGGTCTTTAGTGCCCCATACAACCATCTTATCAGCAATAACTGTTAGCTGTTCTTTGATAGCAACCACATTGCCGGTAAATTCAATAAAATTATTTATATTATCGGTCACCATTTCATTTGCTGTTATTGTTAGTGGCGTTCTGGTTTGTAACTTTTTCTCCATAACTGATTCTTTCATATCTGTTATTCCTTTGGCAGGGAGGAATACGAGCAGTGATAAGATAATTAGAATGTATCGCATCAGTATGCTACCTAAAAACAGCTTTTACATTATTTAAAACTTTCAGTTGCCCCGTTGTCAAATTTAGCAACATACCATTCCCATAAACTATAAATCTATCGCTAAACAAGCGCACAATACTATCTGTCCTGATTTCATTTTTTCTTTCAAACCATCTGAGGTGATCTGTGATTAGGGTTCTCCCTTTCATGTCTTTAACAAGAATATTACCGTTTGCAGTCATTTCATTATTGTTTTTATCAATTAGCCCTGTATCAGCAAATATCGTTACAGAGTTTTGGTTGTTTCCGAATGAGATTATTGAAAAACTAGACAAGTTAGTTATAGAGTGGTTTGCCGATACCGTAGCAGTTAACGCTTTGATTTCTAAGGACTTATTGTTATTCTTTTTTTCGATCAGGTAGACACCATCAAGAATCATATCCTTTGTCCCATTTGGTGTTAATGCCGTGATAACGTTAGACTTAACGCCTCCAGTGCTAAAAATGCTCCACCCGATTAATAGTGATAAGGAAATAGTTAGCAACAATAACACTATGCGGAGCGATTTAGCATTCATGTTCATACATAACCAAAAGAATACTAGTTACAAGTTTTTTCATTTAAAAGCTCTTCAATGGTTAATTATTAACAACTTTTAAATCAAGCGGACTAAGTTCCACTAGTGTTTTTATCAAGTTACTGCGAGCAGTTAATTTTATCTCACGGCTGTTTAAATCAACATCGTCTAAGAAGATGCTAATTGTGTCATTTGTATGCTCTAAATTAAATTTATTAGCCCACTCAATGACCAGGACTCCTTTGAAGTTCTGGTCAAAGAAACCTATATTTTGAAGTTCTTCTTCGTTTTCAATTCTGAATAAATCAACGTGTCTTACTGGTAGCTTTCCTCTATATTCGTTGATCAACGAAAAAGTTGGAGATCGAACGTGAAAGTTTTTATCGACACCTAAGCCAGTACACAACCCCTTTGCAAACGTAGTCTTGCCTGCTCCTAGTTCACCATTTAAAAATACAGAATACCCCGCTACTAGTTTAGAACCAAGAAATTTGCCAAACTCAATCGTCATCGACACAGAATTAGTTAACACAATGGCCTCTAAGAACATGTTCTTCATTGTAGTAAATATCACTTATTCCAACATGGGTTAATAACGCGAATATGTTAACGTAATAATAATAATGTCGCCCAAAAATATACAATTATTAAAGTGAATGTTTAATATAATTAACTAATAATGAATACATTGATAGTGTTACTTATACGCCATGGCCAAACCGTTGCAAATGTAAAAGGTCTCATTCAAGGTCAAGGAGATACACCTTTAACTGATATTGGTAAAAAATCCACTATTATAAAATCAAACAAACTTCGCTTTTTTGATATCAGTGCTGTCTATTGTAGTGATCTTGGCCGTGCTGTTAGGACATATGAAATTTTACATGAGACTCAACAAAGCCTACCTGAAGCTAATTTCAATAGCGAGTTGAGAGAGATTGATTTCGGCGATTTAACTTTCGGTAGAAAAGATGAGTTGATTGAAGCCATATTTCATCATAGGGCATGCCCCGAGCAACGATATCCCCATGGTGAAGGTGGGAACGATCTTGCTGCAAGAATACAAAAATTTTATGATGACCTATTCAATCGCCATATGGGACAGACGCTGCTCGTGGTTAGCCACTATGGTGTAATTGAGTCCTCGGTAAGGCTGTACACTGATTACCCTGCAGAACAACCGGTTATTCTTAAAGAAGAAGATGTGTTAGAACTTAAGTTTGATGGCAGTAGACGTGCCACTTTATCAATATTCTAAGTTTACGGTTGTTGCAGACCTATGTATTGAAGGGTGAAGACCAGTAGTACAACTCCCAAAGCCAAAGTTCCCATGTTGAGCAACATGGAAATGCCATGATATTTGCTGAACTTCATTTTCAGCTGAGCAAGATTTTCTTTGTCGGTTTCTACTCTAATTTGCTGTTTGACTTGGCGAGTTATTGGCCAAACTACATAAGTTGAGCAAAGTGTAGTGGCTCCCATAAACAGCAATATCAATATGCCCGCTTTAGCATGAAATGAATAACTAGTTCTATGAGAAATCAAAATTAAAGTTATAAGCGATGTAAATGAGCAAACCAGAGAAATCGTATAATATTGAGGAAAAATTGCTCCAACAACATCCCCAGCCGTTGAACGATCCAATAATCGAAATATTGTTGGAGCCCCCACAAACGAAAAAAAAATGATTGCACCTATCCACACTGAAATGGATAACAAGTGAATGTATTTTAAGAATATAAACATAATTGGCGATCCTAATTGTATTTTACTACAATACTTCGGTAATTAAAGTCACTATTAATCTGAAGCAGGGCTGTTTGTGCTGTGTCGTGCGATGAGAACTCACCAACTCTTACTCTATACCATGTATCACCATCCTGTTTGAAAACACGAATGTAACCTTTGTATTTATGCTTTCGGAGGCGGTGAAGTAGAATATTTGCATCAGCTCTAGCTTTAAATGACGCAAGTTGGATGGCAAATTTATTTGCTAGTGCCTCGAAGTTTCTGCCTTTTTTGGTAACCTTATTGCTTTTCGAAGTATCGCTCGGCGACGGTGCTTTATTATTTTTTATTCTTGGAGATGCGATTATCAATTCCTGGTTTGTGTCACTTTTCGGTAATGGTTTTGCTGGAGCGGTTTCTAGCTTCAGTTTTTCATGAAAAGTGAAGTCAGCATGGTTGGTTTGATTAGTAGATGTTTCTCTTTTTACAATCTCTGGATCAATAACTTTTCCACCTTCAACTAGCAAATTAGGCTCGATAACTGGTAACTTAGGATTAATAATGCTCCGAATTTGATTTGATGGTTCGCTAACAAAAATTCCAAATAGGTAACCAATTGATAGAGTGCTACCTAACAACACAACAATGGCGATACCCAGTAATTGAGTTTGTTTTTTTGTGAGTGTAGCTACTGGCCGGTCTTTACTTTTTGCCATATGCAGTTACATTTGTTCTGGTGCTTTGATGCCCAATATGTTTAATCCATTTTTCAAAGTAATCATAGTGGCCTGGATTAAACATAGCCGTGCTTGCGTTGCGTCCTCATCCTCCGTTACTACTCTGTTGTGCCTATAATAATAATGAAGTAGGGTAGCCACTTCAGTTAAGTATTGTGTAACTGGATGTGCTTGAAATGACCTTGCACAAATACTTACAATATCTGGGAATTGTAATATTTTGCGAATCAATTTCTGTGCGTCCGCGTTGTAAAGGGCTTCTCTTTTAACTTTTGAAAAGGCTATTTGTTTGATGTTTTTCTCTTTTGCCGTAACAAATAAATTGCAACATCGAGCATGGGCGTACTGTATGTAATAAACTGGATTTTCACTGCTCTGCTTTTTCGCCAATTCGACATCAAACTCCATCTGACTATCTGAAGAACGCATTAAAAAGAAAAATCTAGTGGCATCGACACCAACTTCATCCATGATTTCACGGAGGGTGGTAAATACTCCATCCCTTGTTGACATCGCAATACCCTCGCCATCCTTTTTTAGGCTTACAAGCTGTACTAGTCGTACAATCATGTTGTCAGGGTTTTCCCCTAAGGCTACCATAACAGCACGCATTCTGGGTACATAGCCATGATGGTCAGCGCCCCATATATTTATAAACTTAGTAAACCCTCGGTCAATCTTGCTTTTGTGGTATGCAATATCTGCTGCAAGGTATGTGTTTATGCCATTAGCCCTTTTGACCACGCGATCTTTTTCATCGCCTTGGGAATCAGTTTTTATCCACAAAGCACCATCCCTGTTATATATTTGTCCACTGCGAGTCAACATTTCAATAGCTTGTTCAATTTTGTTGTTTGCGTGCAGCCAACTTTCTGGATACCACTTATTAAAACTTATCCCAAATTCATTTAAATCAGATGTTATTCCCTTAAGAATATTTTCAGCTGCAAACCGTGCGGCGTCACTAATAACATTCTCGTCATCTTCATTAACTAAAGTTTTTCCCTGACTGTTTTTATACTCATTTGCTATTTCTGTTATGTAGTTGCCTTTATATGGAGGTTGTTCTTTCAAGACTTCTCCTTTAAGCTCACTCAAACGAACTAGAATAGATCTCCCAAGATTCTCCATCTGAAGGCCAATATCATTTATGTAGTATTCTGTATGGACTTTATACCCAGCATAATCCAATATACGAGCCAAGGCGTCACCAATAACAGCACCACGCCCATGTCCAATATGTAGCGGACCAGTTGGGTTTGCAGAAACGAATTCCACAATTACTTTCTCATCGTGTCCAACTTGTACCCGACCATAAGATTTTCCAGAGGTGAAAATTTCGTTCATATGCTCAACCCAGAAATCTGGTTTTATTCTAATGTTTAAAAACCCAGGCCCGGCACTTTCTACCGATTCAAATAACTCATTTTGTATTAACTTTTTTTCAAGCATGTTAGCGATTTCCTTAGGAGATCGCTGGAGCAAGCTTGCTTTGACCATTGCAAGGTTTGATGAGAAATGACCGAATTTCTCATCTTTTGGGATAGAGATCTCAAAGGGCTCAGTTTTTATTTTTTTGATTCCCTGTTCAACTGCAATTTCGTGAAATGCTTTTTTTATAGCTCTTTTTACAACGTGTCGCATAAATACTCTCAATCAAAGGAAATGTAGTACAGAGTAAATAAAAGTTAAAATTAATCAATTGAGTATTACAAGCTAAATTAACTCAAACGGTAGCATGTTACCTGCAAATTAAACGATAATACACATCTGACCAAACGCTGTAAGTTTATCATGCCTAGGCTTTAACTCAATACAAGAGAGAAGATATACTTATCCTATATAGCACAAACAGCTTTTTACAAAATGCAAATCAGTATTGTTTGTGATAACGTTTTTCTGAGAAAGGAGAAAAATCAGTGATTTGGTTTCTAAACGACCCTGTGACCGTGCGCATCTTGATTTCAAAACACAAGAGGGGTTAGAGGAAACGTTGAGAAAAAGAAAAAAAGCAGAGACACAAAATTTGACAAAAATCGGCGTTATCGCTTGTGAAGTTTTTCGCAGGGAGATGGAAACTGCATTAAAAAGTTGCCCAGAGGCGAAAGAAGTTATATTTCTTCCAAGTAGCTTAACCTTTAGACCGCACGAGCTAAAAAAAGCAGTTGTAAGTGCCATCGATAAAATAAAAGATAGCGTTGATGGTATTTTTTTAGGATATGCTGATTGCAAGTCACTCAAAGGGATAGAAGATAAGTTCGATATCACAATCGTTCATCCAAAAAGTCCTAGTTGTATAACACTTTTACTCGGTCAAGAACGTTATGATGCCGAGATGAAGAAAGAGCAAGGAACATGGTTCATGACACCGGGCTGGACAGATATTACCCCAGAATCAATGATATCGGACATGGGGCTAGATAAATTTGAAGATAGCCATGGAGTAAGCCCTAAAGAATTAATAGATATGGCCTTTGAAAGTTATCGAAGAGGCCTTTTTATTGATACTGAGGTCAGTGATTCGGATTTATGTCAAGAGCAAGCTGGAAAAATCTGTAAATATTTGAACCTCAATCTGGAAACAACTAGTGTTAAATCCAATGTCCTTCAAGACGGTTTGAAAGAATGTTTACGGCTATCTTTGCAAAGGAAGCAAAAGTAAAAAATCTATTACTCTTACCCACCATGCCCAAATAAAAACCCATGGGCGATTGGGGAATGCTGTGAGTTAAAAGTTCTCAAGACTGGGCATGATCCGAAGGAGTATCCGGTTCTGGAGTTGGTTCTGGTTTGCTTTTGTTTGATGACTCATCAGGTAATGATGACTCATCAGGTAATGAGTCCTCTATGATACTACCCATGCTCTCAATCGGGTCTTGGAGCATCCTTCGCTCCTCTTCAAATTCAGATGTCATATTGTCAAAATTACTTCTAACACTGCGGAAGGATCGACTAAATTCGGCGTACCCTTTGCCTAAGGATTTAGCAATTTCTGGGAGTTTTGAAGGTCCAATAACAATGAGAGCTACACCTAAAATTACTAGCATTTCAGGCATTCCGATTCCGAACATTTAATCTCCCGTCAATTTACAACGCTTCTATTCTCTCAAAATATACTAGTGGATTCAAGGGTCTTTAGCCACAACACGCTTTATGGCGGTGCTCACTTTTCATATATTGATTATCAATTGTAACCTCTAAGGTTGTGCCATCTTTGTTTATGCTAAGGTGTTTTTGTGGTATATACAACTACAGTTTTATAATTCCAACAATAATTAAACCACCTACCATCATACCGAACCCAACCTGTCGAAGGGTTTTGCTTTCCATGGTTGAAAGTGTTTCCATTGCAGACTTTACCTGCTCAGGCATGGCAAAGCATGGGATGCCCTCAACAATCATCAGAACGCCGAAAAATATTAACAAAGTTTTCATTTTGCCCCTCCCTCCAAAAAATACTTGTTCCTATATGGCAGTGTGCACTTGCTCAGCAGAATAAACTTGTTAATTTGCTGAGCATGTAACCGTAATTCGTTATTCCTGTTGTATCAAACCGCCAAGCTTGATGACTGGCAAGCATGGATTATTTAGGTAGGTAGCTACTCGAAAAAATATAGTAATATTAATTATGTTACTCACCGTTTGCTAAAGTGGTATAGGATTGCGGCGATGGCTACTGTGCCTGCAGTCTCAGTTCTTAGTATTGTGTTGCCAAGAGAAGCAGTCTTAAATTTGAGTCTTTTAAGTGTTTCAACTTCTGTTTCAGTTAAACCACTCTCTGGTCCTATTAGCAATGCTATCGGCTCTGGTTTCTTGCAACCAGCTACTACAGACTTTAATGTAACCGTTTCCATTTCATAAAAAGCTATTCTGAGTTCAGGCAGATGCAGGAGATCTAAATTGCATAATTCAACAGCTTCATGAATTGTTGGAACGGAAACATGGGATTGTTTAGATGCGGATTCCGCAATTTTTCTCCACCTTTCAATTCTATGACCTAAATTAGTCTTTATAGTAACCTTGCGCGTAATTATTGGAATAATATTGGAGACACCCATTTCGCAGGCCATGCGAACGATACTATCCATTTTGCGGCCTTTTGGAATGGCTTGTATAATTGTAATAGGAGCGTTAGTTATTACTTTAGTTTCTCTAATGATTTCACAAACTACACAATTCCGTGATACCAATTTAATGGTGCATTCGTAAGAATGGCTGGTTAGTGAACTTCTTGGTGTGACAATGATAGAATCACCAACTTTGAGTCGTAAAACATTCCTCAAATGATGGATTTCGTCGTCCCTAAGAGTGATTATACCTTCACTTACGTCACTAAGGTTGCAAAGAAATCTTTTCAAGTTTTTTTTGCCATTGACTCCGACCCGGTTTTGATGGAGCAAAGAGCTGCGCACATGGTACACACGTTATCATCTTCTGGGCTAGTTTCAGCTCTACGTTTTCGGGCAGTTTCCGGGTCGATAGCAAGATCACATTGGGCTTTCCAATCTAAACTTTTGCGGGCAATAGCCATTTTATCATCCCAATCCCTGGCCCCGGGTATTCCTTTGGCAACATCTGCTGCGTGGGCTGCGATGCGGGTTGCTATAACGCCTTGCCGCACATCATCAACTGTTGGAAGTCTCAAGTGCTCTGCAGGGGTTACATAACAAAGGAAATCAGCTCCAGCCCTAGCTGCGATAGCACCACCAATAGCTGAAGTTATGTGGTCGTATCCAGGTGCAACATCTGTAACCAATGGTCCTAAAACGTAGAATGGAGCATTATTACAAAGTCTTTTTTGAAGTTTCATATTTGACTCGATTTGGTCCAGTGGCATGTGTCCTGGCCCTTCAATCATTACTTGAACACCAGCATTACGGGCCCGGTCTGCCAGCTCGCCAAGAATAACAGTTTCCTGTACTTGTGCTCTATCTGATGCGTCGGCCAGGCAACCAGGTCTTAGCCCATCACCAAGACTTAAAGTCATGTCATACTCCCTCGCAATTTCAAGCATTTCGTCATATCGGGAGTAGAGGGGGTTCTCCTCACCATGGTACTCAATCATTTTGGCATGGATTGAGCCACCCCGGCTAACAATGTCTAGAAGTCTTCCTTCATCATTGAGTCGTTTTATAGATTCTCGGGTAATACCACAATGCACCGTTATAAAGTCAACTCCATCTTTAGCGTGATCCTCAATAGCGTAAAAAAGATCCTCAGCAGTTATGTCCAACAAGTGTTTATCGGCTGCCAATCCTTCAGCAGCCACTTGGTAGATTGGAACGGTGCCTATTGGAACAGAACACTCCGACATTATGGTTGAGCGTATAAGCTTAAGGTCGCCTCCAGTAGAAAGGTCCATAATTGCATCTGCCCCTGCGGAAACAGCAGTGCGCACTTTATCAAGCTCATTTTGTAAGTCGTGATCGTCTCTTGACGATCCAACGTTGGCATTAACTTTAATTTTTAATCCTTGTCCAATAGCAAGCCCGTCTATTGAATGGCTATTATTTTTGGTGATTACTATAGAGCCATCTAAAATGCCTTGTTTAATGAAGTTCGGATGTACGTGCTCACGCTTTGCGGATATTTCCATTTCGGGGGTAATTTTTCCCGACCTTGCTTCAATCAATTGTGTTGTCATATGTATGTATAAACCTTTGTAGAGGACAGAATATTCTTTTATTAAAGTCCAAGTTGTCCATCAGCCCAATTTGTTTCAAATGAATAGGCTCGCTTTTTAATGTCAATTAGTATTGTGTTTACTTAGCACATACTCCTATTCACTAATAAAGCTAAAACAGGCCTTCGTTGATTAAACCTGAAAATCATTAAAGTTTTCACGAGTTTATTATAACATTTGTAGTAAAAAATTAAATTGAGGCCAAAGATTTTTCTGCTGCCACAAGTGTAAGCTCAATATCTTCTTTTGTGTGTGCCGTTGAAATAAAGCCGGCCTCGAATTGTGATGGCGCAAGGTAGATACCATTTTCCAACATTGATCTAAAGTACTGTCCAAACTTTTGCGTATCGCTAGTTTTTGCATCAATGTAATCAGTAATTCGTTTTTGCGTGGAAAAAAACATGGCAAACATCGCTCCCGCTCGATTCAAAGTACTGTTAATACCAGCATTTGCTGCGAGTGTTTCAAGGCCGTCGTTTAGTATCGCCGATATAGATTCGAGATTTTCATATGTCCCGGGCTCTTTGAGAATCTTTAGTGTTTCAATTCCTGCAACCATGGCTAGCGGATTTCCGGATAGTGTACCTGCCTGATAAATTGGCCCCTCCGGGGCAACCATTTCCATGATTTCCCTTTTACCGCCATAGGCGCCAACTGGTAGTCCACCACCTATTATTTTGCCGAGGGTAGTTAGGTCAGGAATAACACCATATTTTTCTTGTGCCCCCCCATATGAAACTCGAAAACCTGTCATTACTTCATCGAAAACTAGTAGTACGTTATATTTGTCGCAAAGTGTTCTTAAGCCTTCTAAGTAACCTGGTTCCGGTAATAAAACACCCATGTTTCCAACAATTGGTTCTAGAATAATACAAGCTATGTTTCCGGAATAATTTACAAATGCATTTTCAATTGCTTCTAAGTTATTGAAGGGCAAAGAAATGGTTAGTTCAGCTAAGGTGCTCGGCACCCCTGGGGAGTTTGGCAGACCTAGTGTTTCCACACCAGATCCTGCTTTTACCAGCAATGAATCACCGTGGCCATGATAGCAGCCATCAAGTTTGATGATCATATCCCTCCCAGTATAGCCTCTTGCTACTCGTATTGCGCTCATGGTTGCTTCGGTGCCAGAGTTAACCATACGTACCATTTCAATGGAAGGAACTGCTTCAATTATTAGCTCTGCCATTTCAATCTCAAGGTTTGTGGGTGCACCATAGCTTGTACCTTTACTAAGTGCTTTTGACAAAGCATCGATTATAACCGGGTGTGCATGACCAATAATCATGGGACCCCAAGAACCAACGTAATCAATATATCCCCGACCGGTTAGGTCATAGATTTTTGCACCCTTTGCTTTATCGATGAACAACGGACTGCATTCAACCGATTGAAAAGCTCGGACCGGGCTATTTACACCACCAGGAATAATATTTCTTGCTTTCGCAAATAACGCTTCTGAATCTTTCATGGTAATTATAAGAATTCTTACGACTTTATATATTTGCCAATAATTATGTCCAAATCGTTTTTAGTTTGCTGTGGAATTAGTTGTGGGTTTGTCACAATGCCAAATTCAAGGGCAGTAGAGCATGGACAGTCGCGTTCTTCTTTTATTTTCGTCACTACGGCTTTCACTGCATCCTTAGACTTTTCTATGTTGGATGCCATAACTGTTAATACTTGATCTACGGTTACGTCTTCTTCGTGCCAACAGTCATAATCAGTGGCTAATGCAATGGTTGCGTAACAAATTTCTGCTTCTCTAGCTAGTTTGGCCTCTTGTAAATTTGTCATACCAATCACGTCAGCTTTCCATGATCTATAAAGATGTGACTCGGCCCTACTGGAAAACTGTGGGCCTTCCATGCATACATATGTTCCGCCTTTGTGGGATGTCCATCCGATTTCTTTTGTAGCCTCGTAAACTTTGCCAGCTAAATAATTACAAACGGGATCGGCAAATGTAACATGGCCAACAATCCCGCTACCAAAAAAAGTGGCATCTCTGATGCCCCTGGTGCGATCTATGAACTGGTCTATGACCACAGCATGTCCTGGTTCTATCTCCTCTTTTAGCGAACCAACAGCCGACAAGGAAATAATTCTGTCTACACCTAGTTTTTTCATTGCCCAGATGTTTGCACGAAATGGTAGTTCTGATGGAAGTATTTTATGACCTTTTCCATGCCTTGGCAGGAAAGCCATTTCTATACCATTTAGTGAGCCTAAAATAAACTCATCAGAAGGTTCTCCAAAGGGTGTGATAACCTTTTCAGCACGGATGTTTTCCATCCCTTCCATTTCATAAAGTCCACTACCCCCAATAATGCCTATTCTCATTTAACAGCCCCCACTTATCACTGAATTAATACCTATTTTTATTTAGCGGCTCCCACTAATAGCTTCATTGTGTAGCTAAAATTGCAAATTGAATCGTACTTATCGCACATGTAAGTTGGTTTGGCAATAATGTCATGAATCACAAACAAAATTTAGTTGGTTTTATGCTAGAATCCGTCCTTAAAGTAATCACTAGCTTTTTGTGGGGGATTGGCTAATGCCAGAAAGATTGGGGATAACGGTAACTAAGCACATCATGGAAACCCAACGAAAAATAAAGGGTGTTTCAGGTAATTTTTCCAGTTTGCTAAGCGAACTTATAGTAGCTGGAAAGGTTATTCATAGGGCTGTTTCAAAAGCCGGGTTGATTGATGTACTTGGTAAAACAGGCCTAACGAATACCCAAGGCGAAGAGGTTCAAAAACTTGATGACTTTGCCAATACAACAATTATTCAGAAAATGGATCACACTGGCTTTCTCTGTGCTATGGCATCAGAAGAGGTGGAGGATATAATTGAGATTGATGCCAAACATCCACAGGGTGGTAAATACACACTTGCATTTGATCCTTTGGATGGCTCCTCAAATATTGATGCGAATGTTTCCGTAGGAACTATCTTTTCAATACATCGCAAGATAACAGATGGCAAAAAGGGTAGCCTTAATGATTTTCTTCAGCAAGGTAAGCGCCAGGTTTGCGCTGGTTATATAATCTATGGTTCTTCAACCATGCTCGTTTACACGGTAGGAAATGGAGTTCACGGTTTTACTTTCGACCCATCTGTTGGTGAATTTATTTTAAGTCATCCTTTTATAAAAACACCGTCACGCGGAAAGATCTTTAGTTGCAATGAAGGGAATGCTAACAAATGGAACGAGAAAACTCGTGAAGTTGTAGATTACTTTAAAGCAATCGACGAGGATACAGGAAGGCCTTACTCAGCTCGCTATATAGGTTCGCTGGTATCTGATTTTCATCGAAATCTGCTTTATGGCGGAGTATTCATTTATCCTAATGATCAGAATTATCCGAACGGTAAACTAAGATTGCTTTACGAGGCAGCCCCGTTAGCAATGATCTGCAAGCAAGCTGGAGGTGATGCAATTTCGGATAGTGAAGAAATTTTAGAAATAAAGCCTACTGAACTTCATCAACGTGTGCCATTGTTTATCGGGAGCAAAGAAGACGTGAAAGTGTGTCGGAGAATCTTAACTTCTGGATAATTGACCTGGTGGTATTTCGCGTAATCCTTCGGTTATAGTGGGGCGACATGCCGCCGGACGGTAATGGCGCTTGAAAATAGCCGCTAATTGGAGCAAATTGTGTGTTGGTGATTGAAAACAGAAGAGAGGAGTGATGTGAAACAGACAACGGCAGAGTTGTGGATCTGCTGATGGCCCAAAGCCCCGCATCTGCTAAAAGCAAATTCCTATCCCTGGGGATAGTTCTATTTTTTATAGCATTTTTTCTCTTTGTATTTGGAGGAAAAGGTGTACCTGTTGAGCAAAACCAAGCAGACAAAATATTCTTAGGTGGGACTATCATAACTGTCGATGATAACAATCCTGAAGCCCAGGCCATTGCTGTTCATGATGGAAAGATACAGGCGATAGGGAGTGAAACGGAGGTATCAAAATTTAGAGGCTCTAAAACAGAAATTATTGATCTTAAGGGAAACACACTGCTGCCCGGCTTTATCGATATTCATACCCATCCAATTCTGTCTGCAATGATGGAAGAGACTATAGATATCTCCGGGTTCAATCATAAGAATCAGGCTGAAGTTATGGCAAGCCTTAAGAAAGGCATCGAAGAGAAAGGAAGCGGGAAATGGGTTCTTGCCTATGGGTGGGATCCGGCAATTCTCCGAGACCTGGAAGCTCCAACTTTGGAAGAGCTGGATCGAATGGCACCCGAGAACCCTTTATTCATCATTGCCCAAACGCTGCATTCTGGTTTTGTTAACAGCCTGGCACTTGAAGCCGCTGGAATCACCAAAGACACGCCTAACCCTGAGGGTGGATATTTTGACAAAGATGAAAACGGTGAGTTGACTGGACTCATTGTAGAAGTTGGCGCAATGGCAAAATTCTCAAAAGCTACACCCAAATATCCTTTGGCTGCTTATGTCTATCTATTGACCAAGCAAATGGAAACTTACTCAAAAGCCGGTTACACCACCATTGTTGCTCCTGGTCTGCAGCCCATCATTCCCAAACACATTCAATCGCTTCAAGAAGTTGCTGAACATCCAAATACACCGGTCAGAGTCTTTACTTACCCTCTGTTTGATAAGCTGGAAAAGAGCGATTTCAAACCTTCTCAAGGTAATCAACAATTCAAGGTTCTGGGACCAAAATTCTGGATTGATGGCTCTCCTTATGCAGGTGGAATGGCCATGAACGAACCCTATCTCGACAACGAGTTTACCCGCAACAGGTTAGGGATCAAAGCTGGTGAAAGAGGACACCTAACTTATGATGATGAAAGGCTTTTTTTCTTGGTCAATAAATTTCATAAAGAAGGATGGCAAATTGCAGCTCATATTCAAGGAGAGCGGGCAGCAAAGCAGTTCTTGGATGCAGTTGAGGCGGCACAGCAGAGTTTCCCCCGAAAAGATTACCGACACCGTATGGAGCACAATGCTTTAGTCACCAGTGAACAACTGAAACGTGCGTTTCGCCTTGGTGTGACCCCCAGTTTCTATATTGATCATATCTATTATTATGGAGATACTTTAAAAGAATTCATTGTCGGCCCTAATAGAGCCTCACGCTTTATGCCCATCAATTCAGCAAAAAAGGCCGGCCACCGATTTACTATACATACGGATTCTCCCTCCTCTCCGATAGGAGTGCTTAGAGAGATGCGTGTTGCAGTGACCCGCAATACACGGTCTGGGAAGAATATCCTTGGGCATGATGAAACTATCACCGTGGATGATGCGATTAAAGCGGTTACGATTAATGCCGCCTGGCAAATATTTGAAGAAGACACCAGAGGCAGCCTGGAGGTGGGTAAACTCGCTGATTTCACGGTTCTCTCTGGAAACCTCCAAAAGATCCTGCCAGAAGAGTGGAAAAGCATTGAAATCGTAGGCACCTATCTGGCTGGAGAACCCACCGTCAATGAAGGATGGTCATGGCGGAAAATCAGTCTGATGATACAAGCAGGGTGGGGAATGATTTTTGATTAAAACAAAATTGCTGCCGCTGTTTTATATGGTCTGTGGTCCTTTTTTGCTCCAGGTTCGTACATGGCGGTTATGATGTTTTCGGAGGATAAAATTACCGACCCGCTTGCCAACCAGTTACAGCAAACTGGCCTGGCACTTCTGGTAATTGCCTGTTGGATTAATGTATCCCGTTCAGTGATCACCCAAGACAATATTTCTACCTTTATGCAACATCACGCTGTCGGTTGGGGAATATTTGGAGTTAAAGAATAGGAATGAACTTATCTGCTTTTGTAGTGGGGCCGTAGCTCAGATGGGAGAGCGCAGCGTTCGCAACGCTGAGGTCAGGGGTTCGATCCCCCTCGGCTCCACCAATTAAGCCCTCTTAAAACAATTGGTTGCATGCTAAGCATCATCAGCAAAATCCCTTGAATTTACAAATTGTGACAGAATCGTCCAAAACTTCAACGCCAGGACGTAAGCTTTCGATACAGTGATGAGCATAACGCTGGGTCATCCGTATATCCTTGTGACCCAAAAGTTTTGAGACCACATACAGGTCAACTCCAGCCCTCACAAGCCTCGTTGCAAACGTATGCCCTAGCTCAGCTATTTGTTCAAATAGAGCTGGTCTGTCACCCGATCATAATCGATCAAAACAATCTGACGTCTCTTAAATATTATTTCTTTTTCTATTACATGCGAAAAATCGTTTTCACGTTCACGGTAATCGACTGCCGCAACCTTTACTCTATGCATGCCGGCGCTGATCGTGAAATATTCATATGCATAGGTGATTCCATCGTTGCGAAAGCCTGTCGGGTAAATTATCTTATCGAGAGTCTCTTTATCGTCTAACCAGACTTTTAATCTAATTGGTAATCGTTCGCGGCTCCCACATTCCCTGAGAGCTGATTGCATATGTTTGCGTCTTTTATCCGCTTTTTGCTTAAAAGCATTTAGCTCCTTTTCATCGCACAGCCTTATTCTTTCGGAGCTTTTCTTAAAAGAGACAACCAATGCCGCCTCTTTTTTTTTATTATATTCATACGATGGCGATGTGGAGAACAAGAATATGAAAATGGCAGGAGATACAAGAGTGGCGATTGATGCGGCGGACAGCCTTCTTTTATCCATTTAGTATACGCCCTCCAGATTTATCCACTTTTACAGCATTTTTAAAATCTTCGATCTCTTTTTTAAGGGCCTCTTTTTCAAAAGGAGATATAAGCATTATTTCTATATTTGGATCGTCCATCTTCTCCACCATAAATCGATCCCTTTTCAGATTATCTCTAAACTTTAACCGCCTTCGCTCTTCCCGGTAATGGCAATCCAATCCTCTGCATCCAATAACCAATATTCCCTCGGCTCCCATCTTAAAACTGTAATCGACAATTGCAGGGCTGATAACCCCGATGCATGGTGTTGTCATCACAGCTACTTCTTCGCAACATTTCATTCTGGTATTTTCGTGTGTAAAAAAAGCTTTCTGATCAAAGCTTCTCTCGCATACAAACGCCATGACCACCGGTTCGACGAGCATTTTGTTGTAATTCTTAAAAAGAAACTCGATATAATTCTGGAATTCGGTTACGCTCCAACCTCCCATAGATATGGCGCCTACTTCGCATGTATTTACACAAAATCCACACTCGGAGCAAAGGTCATCCACCACATACGCCTCCACTTCATTCGGCGCGCCTTCGAGCCTTGGGTTGAGTTCTATCGCTTCAAATGGGCAAGCCTTCTGGCAAAGAAGGCAACCTGTGCAGTCGCTTTGAGTGATTGTGACGGTCCCTTGGCCTACAGTTGGATTAATATATTTGGATTTGACCGGATCAGAAATTATCCAGGGCATAGCAAAGACTATTGCGTATAAAAGTCCGCCACCAAGCCATACCATGGCCGGTTGTAGCTCCAGCCAATCGATCAAAGGGAATGGGAAAAGATAAAACCAATCGATAGCCATAACGCCTACTAGACGACTCAGGTCAGCAGGATCTGCGCTTACAGCCGGTTTTATAATAGACAACACGACCAGAGTCGATAAAATTGTGATTGTTACAGCCCTGGGTGGGTTGATAACTGGCATAGATATACGCATACAATGGATCCACGCCAGTATTAACAATAGGCATGGAATGGCCAAGTGGAGATAGTTGAAAATAAAAAACAAGAGAGCGTTTACAGAATCGTTTTTGAGGAAATTTCTTGGCATCGGTTCGGAAAAAATGGGCAAAGCGTCGAAAATATGGGCTGACGTAACAGCTATCATTTGCGCCACTTCATCCCAAACTAAAAAATAGCCTGTCAAACCTTCAAGCCATATTACAGGTAAAATCGCCACTCCAGATATCCATGCCACCCATCGATATTTGCGAAACCTGTCTGAAAATAATACCTGCACAATATGTATCGCGATAACTATCATCATTCCATCAGCCGCATACCTATGCATTGACCTTATAATCCCTCCATACCATTTCTGGTCTTCGGTTAGATATTGAACCGACTTGTAGGCTCCGGATGGAGTCATGTCATAAAACAGATATAGGTATGTGCCTGTGGCGATAAGAATCCAGAGTAAAAGAAAAGTTATAGCGCCAAGATAGTACAGCGGATTCATTGAAGGGCCAAATATTTTGTTTAAAGCCTCCTGTGTCCGGACAAGCATATAGTTGCCCGGCCTGAGGACTGCCGGTATCAATTGTCCACTTTGCGACTTTTTTGGTTGAGAAGCTTCGGACTGATTTTGTGGGTTACCGCTGGACAACGTCTTCTCCATGTTTGAAATATCGACTAGCAAATGAAGATAAACGTTTTCTGAAGATGTAGATGACTGTTCCAGCGACTAATAGATACTGGATTAAGGACGATATTATCAATCCATAATCTATTTTGTACGTATTAGTGACTGGATCGTAATTTGAGCAGTAGGTCAAAGCCTGACTTATTGTGTCCGCAAATGTGTTTTTAACCGTTCTTCCTTCCATTGTCGCTATAATGGCTTCTTCCACCGTTACCGGGTCGAACTTGACACCATAGAAATGTTTCGCGATTTTAGAGTCTGGCCCTATCAAGGTCAGTCTGTTCATATGCTCATAGCCAGAATCTGTTTTTTCAAACCGAAATCCCATCTTGTTAGTTATCCTTTCCAGTGTTTGTGCATCCATCGAGGCGAAAATCCAATTGTCGAAATCATCAGTAAAGCTCTCCCCATACTCTTTAAGCAGTGGAGGCGTGTCATTTAAAATGTCGATGCTAATACTAAGAAAATATATATTTCCAGCAATTGAGGGGTTGATAGATTCCTTAACTCTTTTCACACTCCCGCTTATCATCAGGCAGGGGCCATGACAATCTGTAAATATATAGTTAATCAAAACCGGGTTACCTTTTAGGCTGTGCAGAGCGAAGAAATTTCCGTTTTGATTGACCAAACGATAATTTGGCAAAGATGATCCTATTGAAGCCTCAGATTTCTCCAGAGCAGATAACGCAAGCGATGGTGTAGAAAACATACAGGCAATAATTGCGGCGCTAAACAACCAATTCATATAACGAACTGTGTGGAATATTATTTTGACCATTGTAACAAGTTTAAACCTTATTCATATTGCTACTGAGAGATCGCAGGTATGATAAAAGTCAACTTCTGCAAGCATAAAAAAGCCCAGGCCAGAACTTAAGCCTGGGCTACATGTAACAAAACCGAAATACTATCCTACTTTCCAGATATCGAGAAGATATCTCCAGTTTAGCAGATAGAAAAGTACGAAAGTGACGAAAAAGATCGTTATCAAAATAAGCGATCCTTTGGGCCTGTGTTTTTCATTAAGCTCCATGTTCATCTCCTATTAAAGCAAGTTTATGCTTCTACTTTTTTGCCAATCAAAAGTGTGGCGACCGCTATAACACAATATATAGCTCCGCCAATACAAGCCAGCACACCAGCAATTCCCATAATCGCGAGGTTAAGATCCACAACTGGACCAAAATTAACCTGGAAAGGAGATTCTATACCGCTCATATCCCAGCTCCTTCTCGATACGCCAAAACCACCTGCGATCATCATCGTGATAGAAACCACATACATACTCAATCCAAATAGATATGGCTGGATTTTAGCCAACTTAGGGAAGGCGACTTCACGAAGGAAAATAAGGGGTAACACATAATACGTTAAACCCATGAAAGCAAGAGTTGTCCCCACCACCACGGTGGCGTGGAAATGGCCGGGAATCCTCATTGTATTGTGGGCGATGATATTAACTTGCTCCGTGCCATACACGACACCAGTGATACCGCCCAAAAAGCCAAACCCGACAAGGGAAATAGCGAGCGCCGAAAAAGCAGGGTTTCCCCACGGGGCTTTTTTAAGCCATTCAAACGCGCCACGCGTGAAACCTTTTTTGCGGAGAGCCACTTCAACAGCGGCCGGAACCGAAAACGCATGGATCATGCTGGCCAACACCGCAAGATGCATAAAGTAGCCGGTGTTCCATATTTTATGCTCTATTCCAAGACCAGGATCCACCAAGAGGTGATGCTCTGAAGCTATGTTGATAAAAAGGATATAAAGCACAAATGCAGTGCGGCATACCTTTTCGTTAATAGGAATAGCACCAACCGTTAACGTGCCAAGCAGATACCATACCGCCACCATGGCAGCCACATTTATCTGCTGGGAAGAATGGCCAAAACCCCAGAATAGCATTCTATATAACTCAGCATCCATCATTGGGGCTAGTCCCGCTGCCCATGCCCATGTGGGGATGAAGGTGATGGCGCCATGTACGAGAGTAAACAAGGCTATAATCGCCGCCGCTGCAGCGCCGAAGGTGACCAACGGCATCGAGCCTGAGTATGTTTTTTCCTTTTTGGCCACCACCAGTGTCCCAAAAAAGACAAGGCAACCAACTATTGCTCCAACGGCAAAAATGATAACGCCCAGGTAATACATATGGTCCGCCTTTAATGGCACATATGAGGTGAACATCACATCAGCGTTGCCTAGCAAAATCTCAACGGCCACTATCGCCGCGCCAACAAACATAAGCAGGAACTGAAGCCAACCCGCCCAAGGCGTCGCCAATCGGCAGTTTAACAGGACAGCGCTTGCAAAATATAGAATAGCCATCTCGAAAAATATCATCCAGGCCACAAGCATGGCGATACCATGAAGCGATAACATTCTATAGAACCATTCATCATCAAGAAGATGAACGGCCTGCCATCTAGTAAGTACAAGTGTAAGACCGACAATGCCGCCAACGAGAAGAAAAACTATCGCTGTAACGGCGTTTGTCTTAATCAGGTTTTCCGCGGGGCCGTGAACCTTAAGTCCTGTAGTGGCACAAGTTCGAAATTGTTCCGCTGTGGCTTCCATATTCCAGTCCCCCTTTATTGAACGATGATCTTGCCCATCATATTGTGATGGCTGATCCCGCAAAATTCGTTACAAATGATGTTAAAAGTTCCTGTTGAGGTGGGAGTGATTGTCAAAACATAATCATAACCCGGAACCGCCTCAAAATTAAGATTTATAGGGTATATAGACATACCGTGCAAAACGTCTATTGATGAGAGATGAAGTCTGTAGGTTTCGTTAACTTTTAACTTCAGGACTGGATCCCATTGCCATTGAGACCCTCGCAAGAAAATATCGGCCCCGGCTGGTGGCTCTACAACGGCGAAGTCGCCTTCAACGCCAACCTTGTACTTGTCTATAAACTCATCCGTCAGTTTGTCGAAATCTTCCGGAGCGATCCTGTAATATTCGGCTGAAGGATTATGCTCCCCCACCACATGCCATAACGGCATAATTAAAGTCATGAGGATGCACCAGATCAATGCGACGGTTATCCAGATTCTTTCCTCTTTATGAACTGGAGTTTTCCACCATCCTGGTTGGAGAGATTGTACACTCATAGTATTTTTACCTTTACTGTTTGTGTTTTGCTAGTTAACAAGTGGAGATAAAGGTGTGCTAAAAATCTCGTACACGCCCCATATGGTGTAGAGCGTAAATGGAATCCCCATCCCCAAGATAAAAAGAAGAAAAATGTTGTCGTAGAACTTTTCCCATTTGGATATGGGTTCACCCGATGAATCGTTTTCTTGAGCCATTTACATCCCCTCCGTTTTTTGTTTACGGGAAATCAAATAAAGTAAAAAACCCTGTATATGCAACATGATCGAATATTTCGTCGGTATCGACGTATCTCCTAAAAATTTGTCGCATGGTGGTTTCCCACGAATAACCGAAACAGTAATGCTACTGGTTTAAGTTCGCAAATACTGTGCCAACATGTTTTCTTCTGATGTGGATGGAATTTTGGTAATGAACTTACCAGCCCTGGAAAGAATGTGTTCGGAGTTTGCTATCAAACAGTGAAAAGCAACAAACCCTGACAAATTGGGATTTCTGGCTTTTGGTAATGAACTTACCATGCCTGGAAAGAATGTATTCGGAGTTTGCCATCAAACAATGAGAAGCAATACATGTATGCACAAAACTACACTAGCTTCAGCCCAATAATACAATTAGATAGAAACAGATAGATGGTGCTTAAATGCATAATTACTGTTTTTCGTTACACCTGTTTTAATAAACAATGCTTCCACGATCTAAAAAGAGAAGTGATATTTTTATAAAGAAAGATTGAACGAAATGTTCTAAATATATCAAATTATAAAACTTGGCTAAGCTATTACAATGGTTCTAATTTGAAGGATGTGGCTTTTCTAAGTATAGTCTGCGGTTTTCTTTTTCTATTTTTGGATTGCTTAACGTAAGTGTCATCGGATATGGCTGTAGTCCAATATTGCTAATCTTTATCCTGAACTCCAGCCGTGGTTGATCGCCAATACACTTTCCCCAGCACGCCTGGATATGAAGCATCTGCCTGCCGGAATAATCGGGCCTTCCATATTTTTCCACAAACTTTTTGAAGATCGGGTCTGGATCCTGCTTTGTTGGGAATATCCTTAATAGCTGAATTCGAAAAAGTTTTTTCCCAAGTGCATCGTTAGTAAAATACATATGAACCTCGCTTATCTTGGCTCGATATCCCATAATGCTTTTTTTATCCGGTTTTATTTCATCGATTTTGATGCTTGGATAACGGGTCTTTATTTCCTCAACCGTTTGCCCAAGCCGAAAACCCTGGATATCTAATTCGAGTACATTTGTAGTGGCAGACAACGGAGATGTCGACACTAATAAAAAGGCAGAGCCAACCAAGGCGATATAGGCGATTACACGGAACATGTATTTCATAAATTAAAATAAATTATCGAAAAGGTAAAATATTACTGAACAAGATAAATGACAACTCTTATAATGCATAGTTGAATTAATGTCAGGTTACTTGATAATACCTGCTCTGATATAAAAGATTATATTTCATTAAAATGATCTCTCCGTTTTTCAAAATAATATATCAAAAGGTGTAACTATTAATCTACGACCTTTATCTTTTGTCGTTCGTAGTCATGGTATTGTTGCCATGGTGTTTTATAGTAACTTACCTTGCTTTCTTACCTGAGACGACACCATAGTGCTTATGTATCAATTGGAATAATGTATGGGTTTACTTTTTGAGGAATATTTTCAGAATAATTAGTCAAATTCAAGTACCAATTCCGATGATCTAATCCCGATAAAAGCTGTGGGAATGGCGTTGATTTCTCCATTTACCTGAGCGCCAATACTAAAAAGTCACGACCAAGCTTCCTTAAGACGAACTCTAAGCTAATAACTTTCATTTATTCAACAGGTTAGTGTAGCAGGAGAAAATCTAAATTAACGATTGACATATTTATGTTTCACATTCATACTGGTCGGTATGTAATGTCGTTTAGGGACTGAAAGTTTTAGTTTGCTTGTTAGACTTAGACTACTTCAAAACTTTTAGGGGGACAAGGCGATTAGCAAAAAAGTACAGCGAGACTCCGAGCTCACTAAGAATGTCATACTAAAGGCCGCATTCAAAGCGATCTACAAACACGGTTTTCAAGCAACCAGCTTGAACACAATCCTGTCAAATATAAAGCTCACTAAGGGTGCTTTCTATCATCACTATCCAAACAAGACTGAATTAGGGTATGACGTAACTAATAACATAATTTTTGATTATATTAACAACCAATGGATTAAACCGTTGGCCCAACATGAGAATCCAATTAACGGTATCCAGGCGATAGTAAGAAAACTTACCAAAGAAATTACTAAGGAACAATTAGAAAACGGTTGTCCACTAAACAATTTGACACAAGAAATGTCATCGCTAGATGAAGGGTTTCGCGTACGGCTCAAATCAATTTATGACCATTGGCGAAGTGCTGTTTCTAACTCATTAATAAAAGGTCAGGCAAAAGGCTATGTGCATCGTGCAGTCAACGCTGAGAGGGTAGCTAAATTTATCGTAGCCGTTATACAAGGAAGTATTGGAACTACAAAAAGCTCCAGAGATATTAAATTAATATCAGATTGTGGTGATGAAATCGTTGCTTATATGGAAACTTTAAGAGCATTACCTGTCCGAAATAGTTACCAGAGTGATGAAATTGTTGCTTCGATGGATGCTCTAAAGTTGCTGTCCTCACGTAAAACTGGATGTAGCTCAATGGGGATCAATGCTAGATGGTATTGGCATAGACCAAAGAGAAAAAAGCAAGAAGCGGTTACATGATAAACGAGGTTCAAAATAGGAACCTTGAGGTAAGGCGATAAAAGGAAAATATTTTTAATGGCCTTGTTCATTGGAGTAAGGCCTTGTTTTATATCAGGTTTATTGTATATTGACCTGTTTTTATTGAACCTTTAATTTAAGAGGGGAAAAGTATGGCAGATGCTATGAACGGTTTACA